>MDTC01005801.1_pt1 | contig 57809 bp, 42 predicted proteins | sample 811181 | NCBI WGS metagenome assembly MDTC01 (sample SAMN05326644, study PRJNA326480) | marine metagenome | isolation source: seawater | place: Pacific Ocean: North | collected 2011 | reverse complement strand
TATCACATTAGCGGTGTCTTCGAGGAGTTGTATGAAATCTATGGACCTGATGGTACTGATGAGTTGAGGATTTTTTGGATTGAAGCGGATGATGCAACTACTGAGGCGGATTTAAACGGAACAGGCAACGCCACAGTAGGCGATTGGGTCACTGGTACGAGTTACCCAATCATTGATAACGGCGGATCAATTTTCGCTGACTACGCGGGGACATATTACCCTACAATTTACACGGTTTGCCCAAATCGCGTCATAACTGAATCTGGGCAAACAGATGTTGCGGGACATGCTGCAATCTTCCAAGCCAACGGCTGCGCGGCTGCTTCTTTACCCAATGACCCTGCTTTGTTGGGATACACTGGTGGAACTACAGTTTGTTCTGGGGAGCCAGTGAACATGAGCGTGGATTTGATGAATCTCGGCGTATCAAACTTGCAGTATTGCACCATTGCGGTCATGGACGGCAGCACCGAAGTTCTCTCTTACGATTGGAGTGGCGATCTTGACACGTACGAGGTTGCAAATGTTGACCTCGGAGCAGCTTCCTTTGATGCGAGCACGGCTTTCACCATTGAAATCACATCTTCAGATGACAATGACGTCAACAACAGCTCATCTGGAGCCGTTGAACTAGCTGCAGAAGGTACCTCTTTGGTAAAAGTTGAAATTCGCACGGACAACTGGCCTGGTGAGATCAGCTGGAACATTTCTGACGACGCAGGAAACGTAATCGAATCTGTAGCTGCTGGCGAGCTAACCGTAGCTGACGAAGTAGTTGTTTGGTGGGTGAGCGTTCCTTCCACTGGATGCTACAGCTTTACCCAGGGCGATACATATGGCGATGGACTACTCGCTGAGCAATGGGGTGATTTCACCAATGGATATTGCTTAGTAGAAACGTACAATGACGACCTCATATACATTTCCACAATTTTTGATTATGATGGGTCATACGAATTTGAGTCAGTAAGTGCAGGCATGTCAGTAACTTCAGTGAACGTTGGCATCGAAGAGCAGTCTTTGAATGAAGTGACACGCGTGTTCCCAAATCCTTTCGCTGAGCAAACCAATTTGCAGTTTAACACAGCGAAAGCGGGCCCTGCCTCCATTGTCGTGTACAACTTGGTAGGTGAGCAAATCATCAACGACAACTTGGGCACACTCGCAGCAGGTGAGTACAACCACATTTTAAACTTCAACGGCGTTACCGCTGGTGTTTATCTCATTCACTTGACCGCAGGTGGAGAGACAACTACCATGCGAGCTACGCTGAAGTGAAATAATTCAACCTCAATCTGAGGTTAAGTCATATAGAAATCCGCATCACCTCTCTGGTGGTGCGGATTTTTCATTAAAAAATGTGCATCTTCACTTGACGGAACTCACACAACACATCCACACCATGAAACTGAATTCTCTACTCGTCGCGTTTGCTCTTGTAGTCGCAACAGTACAAACAAGCTTCGCTCAGCTTCCCGACGGCTCCATTGCTCCTGACTTTACCATCACAGATATAGACGGTGAAGAACACAACCTTTACAGCTACCTTGATTCAGGCTATTCTGTAATCATTGACTTCTCGGCCACGTGGTGCGGACCATGCTGGGATTATCACACAAGCGGGGTGTTCGAAGAGTTGTACGAGACTCATGGGCCCGATGGTTCGAATGAATTGAGAATTCTATTCATCGAATCAGATGACAATACAACGGACGATGAATTGAACGGAATCGGAACGGGTACATGGGGGGACTGGACTGAAGGCGTAGACTACCCAATTGCTGATAACGGAGGAAACATCTTCAGTGCCTATGAGTGCTCGTACTATCCGACAATCATGACCGTATGTCCAAACCGATTGCTCAAGCAAACGGGCCAGGCTACGTTTAATTCTCACGCGTCATATGTGCAATCCATTGAATGCGCTCCGGCCACATTGCCCCTTGATGTTGGGTTAGTCGATTATGTTGGTTCCGTTCGATCATGCCCAGAAACCCCAACAGCTTTGGGCGTGACACTCATCAACAACGGCACAGAGCCCTTGACCTCATGCACACTTGAAGCATCCACTCTATTTGGGACTGAACTTCTTACTTACGAATGGTCTGGATACCTCGAGACTTACCAAATTACGGAGGTAAACTTGGGGGAGGCCATATTCCCGACCACTTCAATGTTCAGCATCGAAGTCACGTCTGAAGATGGATACGAAGGAAACAATAGCGTTTCAGCCACAATGAATTTGAGCCAAGAAGCAGCCACTTCATTGTTGCGCGTTCAATTCACGACGGACAATATGCCGGCTGATAACCGTTGGTCCATTACAGACTTTTCTGGTGACGAAGTAGCAGGAATTGCTTTTGGCGATATGAACGAGAGCAACACCGATTACAATTGGTGGATTAACCTTGAAACACTTGGATGCTTCACGTTCAACCTTTTTGACTTGACTGGCAATGGCGGTGACCTCGCCTGCTCTTTCAGCACCTACGACGAAGGTGGCTTCCAGATCAACAATGTCTTCACCCTGAACAACAACGGCAATTGGAATCAATTGGACAAGGGCTTTTCAGTGAACGAACTAAACCTGAGCCTTGGAGAAAACTTTAGCGCTTCGCCAATTGCCATTTATCCGAATCCCTTGAATCAAGAAAACGAGGTTCAATTATCTGGATTAACAGGCAGAGAAACGCGAATTGAATTGCATAGTTCAACAGGTGCATTGATCCGCTCTTGGATGCCTCCAAACCAGATAGGAACCCTGAATTTGACCATTGGAGAACTTGAAACAGGCCTCTACATCATCTCTGTGCATGATGCGAATGGGATCCAATCTCAACGTTTGATTAAATCATGAGGACATTTGCGTCATCTTTTCTCAAGATCTGTTGCGTCGCTTTTCTTGTCATACTCAATGCCTGCGACAAGATTGAAAATCCGATCATACCAGCACCTTGGTTTTACATTGAAAGCATTTCTGGACCGGTTCCTGAATTTGACGCGTTGCCCAGCATCTCTGCACAAAAGCGAGTGGTCATTGAAGATTTTACAGCACACCAATGCGGGAATTGTCCTGCGGCAGCCCTCACCGCAGAACAAATTTCAGATGCCAACAGTGGTTTGGTGTCCGTTTTAGCTATTCACGCAGGTGATTTGGCCAACACCGATGACGAATACTTCGATACAGACTGGACAACCACAGAAGGTGACATATTTTGGGATCAACTCGACTTTCAGGCGAATCCGTTAGGCAGAGTCAATCGAGTCAATGGTAACGGAGCTTTTTGGGCTCCAGCGCAATGGAACGACAAAGTCAATGCGGAACTGACGAAACCCGCACCCGTGGGTCTTCAAGCAGAACACTCGTGGGAGGCCTCCAATGGTCAACTCCACATGCACGTTCATGGAACATTTTACGAGGAAGTGGAAGGCCCCATCCAACTGTCCTGGTTGATTTTGGAATCCAACATCGTTGACTACCAGCTGGATTATGACTCCGATCCCGCAGTCGTGCCCAACTACGAATTTGACCACGTCTTACGAGGATCTGTCAATGGTGCACTTGGCCAGGGCTTTGGAGATGCAGCCTCAGGAGTGGCTTCAGGAGATGAAGCCATACAATCGGTCACACTGCAATGGAATTCGTCTTGGTCAATGGACAATTCCACTGTGCTAGCCATTATCACGAATGGTGATGGTTACATCCTCAACTCTCTAGAAATCCATCCCGGAGAGTGAAGAGGCTCGTTCCCATCATTTCAATTGTTTGCGTCTGCTTCCTTTACACTTCGAAGCAAACGATTCAGGCGCAAGACGACCCGCTAAAATTCGGCGCGCGTGTCCACGGTGGATTTGCCACAACTCAAGTGCATGGAGATCAGATTTCAGGCTTCAATAAGTTCGGCTTCACTGCAGGAGCTAGCGTGGATTTGAATCGAAGAGCAAATGCAGGTATCCAATTCGGAATGTTTCTCACCCAAAAAGGAAGCCGCAAGGTCCCGGACACAAAAAACGGCGACTATAACACATGGAGCTACCGCTTCACTTATATCGATCTGCCATTGATGCGAACTTGGGACACGAAGGATTGGCGACTAAGCATTGGCGTTCAGCCCAGCATCCTCGTTCGCGGAGAAGAAGACTTCATTGGAGGTGGATTCACGGAGCTAACGTATTTGGAACTGCTCCCTGTAGATGTCGGTGCGGTGGCAGCGGCAGGTTGGAAATTCAATCCGCTGCTATCGTTGGAAGTCCGACTTTCACAAAGCCTCATGCCCATCAGCGAGCGCCCAGATCAACCCATCCCACGCTGGAATAACTTCATGATGAACATGGCCATACAATGGATGGTCACTTTCTCTTTTAGCTGAAAACCCTGGCGCAGCAGAATCACTCTTGCTCCCCGGACGCTTTAAATAGCATCTGTGGGGAACGGTCGACTTTGCCAATGACTTCGAGCCACTCGGTCCACAAACCATTCATCAATGCGTCAACAGAACTGCAAAAGGCGGCACCGCCTTCTTGCAATCGTTCAAGCGCACGAATGGCATTCATCCCCGGGGCCATATCTCCGCCATTGATTGAAAAAGCGTCCCACATCACAGAACTCAATCGTTCTGTGACACTTCCTGTTCCTTTGGCATCGCGCGGTTCCATGTACATTTCCTCGACAATCATGAGCTGAGCCTTCAATGAATCCGTGAGGGTCATCGCATCTTCTTTAAGCGAATCCGGCAACCATTTCATTTCTTGTTTTACCAGGTCAATCGTAGCCAACGCACGTTGAATTTGGTCCATTGCATCGACGATTGGCTCCACCTCTTTCATCACCATACGCCGATGCATGTCTCTTTGCTTGTGGGCTGACGCGTCAAACGGCACCCTTGGATCGGGCATCACCTCGAATGAAACGCTTGAGGAATGGCCTCCCATATTCAGCCCAATGCTGTATTGACCTGGCAGCACATCCGGTCCGCCACCTGAGGGGAACTTTTGCTTCTTCTGGATCTCGCGTCCAGGCCAAGACATCCCGTTCGCATCTAATCTCCACCACATATCCTGCAGACCTGCTTCCACATCCATCCCTCCATTCCTCACTGTATCTCCTCTTGCATCGATTACAGACCAAAGCAATTCGTTTTTTCCATAGGCTTCGGCAGAGTCTGGATGAACGTAGTACTGAATACGCGCTCCACCTCGACGGTTCTCGCCCTCCCAGTCATGATCCGCAGTAAATCGTGCTCCCAATGGCCGCCGATAGTTCACTTGAAAAGCATTCGCCACATCAAACACATTCAGCGTCTCTTCGAATATGGCATTGCCCTCTTTGGCCAGCGCACGTAACGGAGCCAAATCGTCAATTACATAAGCCGCTCGGCCAAATGTGCCTAGAATCAAATCTCCATCTCGGGGGTGAATCACCATATCCCGCACAGGAACAGATGGAATATCGTGTGTCCAACGGTTCCAATTCGTTCCCCGATCGAAACTCACGAACAGTCCTTCTTCTGTGCCCAAAAACAACAAGGACGGAGAAACCGGATCCTGCACCACACTCAAGCAATGTCCTGTGACATCACCGCCATCCATGACCAATCTCACCCATGTATCACCCGCATCGTTCGTTCGGTACAGGTATGGTTGCCAATTGTTTCTACGATAATCGTTCACAACCACATAAACCTCATCTGGGTCATGCGAGCTGACATGGATTTGTGGAATCCATGCTCCTGTTGGAAAACGTTTGATATCAAGAGCATGGTCTTTCCACGTGTCTCCACCGTCAATCGTATGTTGCAAGCGCCCGTCGTCAGTACCCACCCAAATTTCACTTTCCCGCTTCGGATTCGGTGAAATGCACAAAATAGTGCAGTGGTTTTCCGCTTGAGTTGCGTCAATTGTAAGTCCCCCTGACTCCGCTTGTTTCTGTTTTTCTGGATCATTCGTCGTCAAATCTGGACTGATCGCAGTCCAGCTATTGCCCCTGTCTGTGCTGTGATGAACAAACTGCGAACCGAAGTACAAGCCATCAGTGGAAAATGGATCTGCGGCTACCGCTGCATTCCAGGCATACCGCAAAGCCACCGAATCCGGCTGAACCGGTTGGATGCCTGTCTGATCTCCTGTCAGAAGGTTTATCCGAGAAAGGGAACCGCCTTGGTACATTGCATACGCCGTGTTCAAATCATTGGCCGCTGGGAGTACATCAAAGCCATCCCCAAAAAGGATTTCTTGCCAATCGCTGTTTCGGATTCCCCCAGAATGCCAAACCTCGCTGGGACCAACCCAGGAGCCATTGTCTTGCATGCCACCATAGATTCTGTACGGCACAGCCAAGTCCACAGAGATGTGGTAAAATTGACCGAGCGGTAGATTATTGATGAATGACCATGTTTTTCCGCCGTCCCGACTGATGTTAAGACCTCCATCGTTTCCATCGATCATGTAATTGGGATCATCTGGGTGAATATAAAAGGCATGGTGATCGGGGTGCACTCCGCTGTAAGGCAAGATTGTGCGAAAAGATTTTCCTCCATCCTCGCTCATATCCACCATCGAATAGAGGTTAAACAGTCGACGCTCGTTTGTGGGATCAGCATAAATATCTGCGTAATAAAAAGGCCTATTTCCAACCTGATCACCCTGAATCATTGACCATGAAACGCCCCCATTTTTGCTGTGGTACAGACCCGTTGAACTCGATTCGATTAAAGCATAAATCACATCAGGGTTGGCCGGACTGATGGTCAGTCCCATCCGGCCAAGCTCACCCGATGGAAGGCCATCCTCCTCGGTGTATCTCGTCCAATCGCTCCCACCATTGTACGTCACATACAATCCGCTTCCATCTCCACCGCTTGTGAAAAACCAAGGTTCTCGGCGGTGCGACCACATGGCAACCAACAGTTTGTCAGGATTGGACGGATCGATGATCATATCGGCAACGCCCGTGCGTTCATCAATGTACAATTGATGTTCCCATGTCTCACCACCATCGGTGGTTTTGTAGACCCCGCGATCGGGGCTATCTCCCCATGCGGTGCCGATGGCGCCTATCCACACCGTTTGGTGGTCTTCAGGATGGATGATGATGCGGTGGACGTTCTTGGTTCCTTCTAAGCCCATCAACTCCCACGTCGTTCCACCATCGATGCTTCGGTAAACACCTCGTCCACTGGAGTGAGAATTGCGGGGGTTGCCTTCACCGGTACCTACCCAAATCACATCAGGGTTGGAAGGCGCAATGGCCAATGCTCCAATGCTCTGTGTGGATTCATCGTCAAACAAAGCCTCCCATTCGACACCGGCCGATTCGCTGCGCCAAAGGCCACCGCTAGCCGTTCCGATGTAGATGACCTCGGGACGATTGCGCTGAACATCTATCGTGGTCACACGACCGCTCATCGCACCCGGGCCAATGTGCCGAACGTTCATTTCGTCAATGAGCGACTGAACATCTTGACCCTGCAATGAACTGCCAAAAAGGAGCAGCGTTGCAGCCAACAAGCTGATGTGAAAGTTAATTTTCATCACAATTGAATTTTTAAATTTTGTTCTGCTTCTACAGGCACAGACAATCCAATACCAAAAGCACTTCCCTTCACATTTCCTTTGACCGCCAATTGGACTTCTTCTCCCAACAAGAAATTCATCAAGTTGGCTTCAATGATTTGCAGCAAAGCTCCACGCTCCGTCTCGAAGGTCAAAGCCAAATCGCCACCGGCACCGCGGGGTATGACCTGCGCCTCTGGCAGCGAAACGCTTCCAACCTTCTGACCATTGATGAACACGTCAACATCCGCGCCTTTGGCTTGAATTGGAAAGTTATTGGGGTTGTTGAATATCACAGTAAACGATCCCTCGAGGCCATCGCGCCCAATGGCAATCTTCTCCAATCCTTCTACACTCGTAACTTCCAGCGGTTGAATCAGATTGCATCCCCCCAACCAAAAAGAACTGAGCAAGGCCAAAGTAAAGACACGCATCGCTCTCATTTCGCTCACCCTTTTTTGCTCAAGCGGGCAAAGTTTTCATGAAACAATGGAATCGTTTCGATTCCCTTGAAATAATTGAAAACACCATAATGCTCGTTGGGAGAATGGATGGCATCGCTGTCCAAGCCAAATCCCATCAAAACTGTTTTTAATCCTAAGATTTGCTCGAAACTCGCGACAATTGGTATTGAACCACCACCTCGGAAAGGGACAGGTTTGCGGCCAAACGAACTTTCCATGGCGGCCGATGCCGCTTGATAGGCTACTGAGTCTGTTGGAGTAACAGCCGGCTGACCTCCATGCATCGGCGTGATTTTGACCGAAACCGATGGCGGCGCAATGGAATTAAAATGCTTCTCAAAAAGAGACGTAATCGTTTCGGGATCCTGGTCGGGAACCAAGCGCATGGAAATTTTGGCCAAGGCCTTACTGGCGATGACGGTTTTTGCCCCATCTCCTGTGTAGCCACCCCAGATCCCATTGACATCCAAAGTAGGTCGGATACTCATTCGTTCCGGTGCAGAGTACCCCTTCTCGCCTTCAACCTCCCCAATCGCAATGCTTGATTTGTATTCCTCCTCATCGAATGGGGCTTCTGCCATAGCGGTTCGCTCAGCAGCGCTCAATTCAACCACATCGTCATAAAATCCGTCGACCATGATGCGTTGATCCTCATTTTTCAAAGAAGCGATCATTTCGCAGAGGATATTGATCGGATTCGGAGCTGCACCACCGTAAAGTCCACTATGCAAATCCCGGTTCGGCCCTGTCACCTCCACCTCCACATAGCTCAGGCCTCGAAGGCCTACTGTAATGGATGGAATGTCATTGGCAATGATTCCCGTGTCGCTCACCAAAACGATATCTGCTGCTAATTTCTCACGATATTTTTTCAAGAACGGCTCAAGGTGAGCAGAACCAACTTCCTCCTCTCCTTCGATCATGAATTTGATGTTGCAGTGCAGCGCATCAGATTGAACCATGGCTTCTAACGCCTTGATGTGCATGAACATTTGCCCCTTATCGTCGCAGGCACCACGGGCGAAAATGGCCCCTTCAGGATGAAGTTCTGTCTTCTTGATGATGGGCTCAAAAGCAGGGGAGTCCCACAACTCCAAGGGATCAGCGGGTTGCACATCATAGTGACCGTAAACCAATACGGTCGGTGCATCTGGCGCAATGAGTTTCTCACCGTATACCACGGGATAGCCACCCGTTGGGATGATCTCGACTTTTTCAGCTCCAGCAGCGCGCAAATGATCCGCCACAGACTCCGCACATTTTGTAACGTCACCGGCAAATGCTGTATCCGCCGATACAGATGGAATGCGCAGCAAATCAAACAACTCAGTCAAGAACCGATCTCGGTTCTTTTCGATATAGTCAGAACAAAGCGACATGGAAAATATAATTCAGTGGTTTCTATTGCCGAATATAACGCGAAGACCAGGACCATTCCACTGTCAAGTGCCCCGGATGGGCTTGACCGGTGCTCGAAGGAAGCCTTCTTATATTTGCACCCGCTGCCCACGATCCGCTGCACGAAAATGAATTCAACCAAACGCCCGCCCATTCAATTCGGAAATCTCCCGGACTTTGAAAATACGGAACAAGCGTTTGCACACTTGAATTCAGGGCAATTGAAAAAGGCCGAGCTGCTCTTCTCTACCGTAGGAAATCCGACATTGGTCAAACTCGGTAAGGTGATGATGAACATTGCGCTAGCGCTTCGAATTCCGGTCGGATGGGCTATTCGCCCTACGGTATATAGCCATTTTTGTGGCGGAGAGACGATTGCCGGCTGTGAAGCCACGATCTCGACCTTGGCCAGTAATCAAGTCAATACTATTTTAGATTACAGCGCGGAGGGAAAAGATTCGGAGCTCGAATGGGACCGCACACAGCAGGAGATCATGCGCGCCATAAAGGCCACGGAAGGCGACGACCGACATGCGTTTTCCGTATTTAAAGTGAGTGGTCTCGCATCCACTGCTTTACTCGAAAAAATTGGAACCTGCCTGCGGCCTTTGGAGAATTTGGAGTCTGCGACCATTTCATTGAATGAAACGGAGCAGGCTGCGTGGCAACGTGTTAAAAATCGCGTTTTTGACTTGTGCGCGCAATCAGCAGCCATTGGAAAACCCGTATTCATCGATGCCGAAGAAAGCTGGATTCAACCAACCATTGACGCGTTGGCCGAATCAGCCATGCGGACATGGAATGTGGAGCAGACAATAGTCTACAATACGGTTCAACTTTACCGTTTGGACCGACTCGCATACATCCAATCTCTTACAAAAACGGCCGCAACAGAGGGGTTTAAAATCGGCGTAAAACTCGTGAGGGGTGCTTACATGGAGAAAGAACGAGAGCGGGCGTTTGGGCTCGGTTATGCCTCACCCATCCAACCGGACAAAGCGGCAACAGACCGAGATTTTAATGCAGCGCTCGAATGGTGCATAGCGCATCTCGAAAATATTGCACTTTGCGCAGGCAGTCACAACGCACAGAGCAATGCACTTTTGTGTCAAAAGATGGATGAGCTCGGCATTGATCGCGATGATGAGAGAATATGGTTCGCGCAACTGCTGGGTATGAGTGATCCCATCAGTTTCAACTTGGCCCGGTCCAATTATCGTGTAGCGAAATACGTGCCATACGGCCCTATCAAAGAAACCATCCCCTACCTCATCCGTCGTGCTGAAGAAAACACATCTGTCTCCGGACAAACTTCGAGAGAACTTGAATTGATTCGGCGTGAAAACACCCGCCGCATTCGCGAGAGTAAAAAATTAAAGAAGTAAAATCTGTCTCCTCCGCAACTAGCAGATCCCCTTGGTCGAGGCCATAGAAATCTGAATAGCCTTTCCTTCTGATTTGGGTAAGTATGGGGAGAATGATGAGGAATAAGTTGCGTCGTTTTGATTTGAGTCCCGTGATTATTGGCAATCGCAAGCATCCAAAGGCAAATCCGATGCAGAAGTCAGATCTACTATGCCACTCTTAGAACCGAAACACACCTCCAACTGCCTGAACGGACAGCTCGGGTCTGTGTCCAAAATGTAACAGGAAGGCACACTCCTTGGAGTGCTCGCAGACCAATTGATTTTTGATCCCACCAACCACTCCATCAAATCAGACATGGATGCTCGAGCAGGACTCTCGGCACATTGCATCCAACAGGCAAGTGACTCAGATGGACGAACACCGTCCATTTGCATGCGGGATTTGATGCGCTTTTCAGGCAACCAGTCATTGCATCCCCTGCCTTGAAAAAAGAAGACGCTCAGCATCAATCCAAGGAAGACTCCGATGCCATAGCGTAAAAATCGTTGACGAAAATTCACGTTTCAAAAGTAAAGCAAAGGGCCGTCGTGTGCACTCACTTCGTAAATTCGGGATTCATGATTGTTTGCAACGACATTGCTTTTAGTTACCAACCGGACGCACCAATCCTTTCGTTTCCTGATTTAACGTGCACTGAAGCAGGACAATTGCTTCTCTTGGGCAATTCTGGATGCGGAAAAACAACCTTGCTTCACATAATGTGTGGGCTGTTGAGACCACAGCAAGGAAGGATAGAGGTAAAAGGACAAGATCTACAGGAATTGAAAGCAAAGGATTTAGATCGCTTTCGCGGTGAAAACTTTGGCATCATTTTCCAACAAAGTCACTTCATCCAAAGCTTGAGCGTCCTTGAAAATTTAGCTGTGCCTCATTTCTTGTTGGGTCAATCGTTTCCAAAAGCAAAAGCTCAAGAATTGCTAGACTCCTTAGGCATTGTCCATAAGGCTAATGCAAAGCCAAGATCTCTCAGTGTTGGTGAGCAACAACGCGCGAGCATTGCCAGAGCCCTTATCCATGACCCCAGCCTTGTCTTGGCCGATGAGCCAACAAGTGCCCTGGATGATGATTCGACGGCAACCGTAATCAGTCTTTTGGAGCAGCAATGCGCGAACGCAGGAGCAGCGCTCATTGTAGTCACCCACGATCAACGACTGAAGTCGCGCTACAATAACCGGATCGAATTGGATTCTGCAATCTCCCCTGCGCTATGAATTGGATTTATATGGCTTGGCGCAACTTGGGGCTGAAAAAACTACAGACCACCCTCAGCCTCATTCTCCTCGCCTTCGGTGTCGGCTTGGTGAGTTTGTTGATGCTTACCGAAAAACAACTCAGCGATACGTTCGATCGAAACATCCAAGACATTGATCTCGTTCTTGGTGCAAAAGGAAGTCCCCTGCAACTGATCTTGGCCAACGTCTACCATGTCGATGCGCCAACGGGAAACATTCGCCTAGCCGATGCTCGAAAAGTAATGCGTCACCCTTACATCGAGGAAGGGATTCCCCTTGCCTACGGTGACAATTACCGCGGATTTCGAATCGTTGGCAGCGATGATTCCTACTTGAGACATTATGACGCCGTTCTAGCGGCAGGGAGAAACATCGAAGCGCCCTTTGAAGTGGTGGTCGGCCAACGCGTAGCCGAGACCACTGGACTGCAAGTCGGTGACACTTTTTTTAGCGCACACGGATTGCAAGATGAAACCGACATCCACACAGACAAAATATTCACTGTAGTAGGTGTATTGGCGGAAAGCCGATCTGTCGTGGATCAACTGCTGCATTGTACGATTCAAACCATTTGGGATGTTCACGAAGGTCACGGAGAAACGCTGGATGAAAGTGAGCGTGAAATCACCGCGGTCCTCCTGAAAAAGCGCAATCCTCTTGCAGTTCTAACCATTCCAAACGTAATCCGCGAAACCAATATGCAGGTTGCTTTGCCTTCGATTGAAATCAACCGTTTGACTCAAAACTTTGGAATTGGCATGAATACGTTACGAGCAATTGCCCTTCTCATCATGCTGATGAGCTTCGCCAGCATCTTCATTTCGGTCTACGATAATTTGCTCGCAAGAAAATACGAACTCGCGCTCTTGCGCACCATGGGAAGTTCACCATTTGGTGTGTTTGTGCTGCTTTTATTGGAAGGCGGAATACTAAGCACTGGAGGTGCTGCTCTAGGGTTGATTTTTAGTCGAGTCGGATTACTCATTCTCGCCCAACTGATTCAAGATAAATTTCGATACGATTGGAGTAGCATTGGGATCCTGCCCAACGAATGGGCTCTTTTTGGAATGGCTATCTTTGTGGGGTTCATGGCCTCAGCGATCCCAGGGTTTTCCGCCCTGAAAATAGATATCTCACGCACACTATCGGAAAAATGAAGACTCCTCAAAAACCGCATCAACTCAAGACGGCATCTTGGATTGGACTGCTGGGATTGGTCGCTATCAGCATGACAGACTTGAGTTCATATTGCCATCCCAGCGAAGGTGCCGCTCAACTCATCTCGCAAGTGAAGTCCGCATCCGTCGGACACGCTTCAGCTCTGGCAAAAACCACAATCGCATCTGAAGCAAAAGCGGGGGAATCCGAAGAGCTCACTTGGCGTACCCTAGAAGATGTTGAATTCAAGGATGTCTATGTTGAAGAATTGGATGCTTACTATTGGAAGCCCACATTTAAAAGTGGCGTAACCAACCTGGAAGGGAAAGACGTGTACATCACGGGCTACATGATTCCTGTTGACCTCGACGAAGACTTTTATGTGCTGAGTCGATATCCTTTTGCCAACTGCTTTTTCTGCGGAGGCGCGGGGCCGGAGTCCGTGATCGATTTACGTTTTCCGGGCAAATCCAAACGTGTTTATCAAACCGATGAGCGGCTCACCTTTCAGGGTACTTTTCGTTTGAATGCGGACGATGTCTATCAGATGAATTACATCTTGGATAGCGCCGTTGAATACGAGCTTTAACTCACGCCTCCGGACTTCCGGGACTTTCTTTTTCAGACGATCGCACTCCCGTTTCATTCGGGGATTCACCATTCACGGAATCACCTCTCGAGGTATCTCTCAATCGTGCTTTATTGAAAATTTTCGAGCTGTCCTTCACGCCACGGCGCAGCTTTTTTTGCTCTTCTTCAGGCAGTTGCACGACATTGTGACACGTCGAACTACACGTGCCCTCGTATTCATCGGCACACCGGGCGCATTGAATGAATAGCAAGTTGCATGCAACGTTGAGGCAGTTGGTGTGGTCGTCGCACGGCGACCCGCACTGGTGACAATTTGCAATCACATCCTCTGAAATACGCTCGGCACGACGCTCGTCAAAAACAAAATTCTTACCAATGAATCGGTTGTCGAGTCCTTTCTCGCGCACCTGACGCGTATACTCGATGATGCCACCCTCTAGTTGATGCACGTTGGGGAAACCTTTGTGCTTCAGCCATGCCGACGCCTTTTCACAGCGAATTCCTCCAGTACAGTACATCACAATATCTTTCTCCTCTTTGCCCTGTAACATATCCTCTACCAGCTCAATTTCTTCCCGGAACGTATCCACATCAGGCGTAATGGCTCCTTTGAAATGACCCACCTCGCTTTCGTAATGATTACGCATGTCAATCAAGATGGTACCTTCGTTACCGGTCAGGGAATTGAAAGCTTCAGCGTCCAAATGCACTCCTGTGTCACGCACATCGAACGATGCATCGTTTAGCCCGTCTGCGACGATTTTAGCGCGAACCTTCACCATTAATTTGAAAAATGACTTTCCGTCATCCACGGCAACATTCAAACGAATTCCATTCAAAAATGAAATGCTATTGAGATGTTCTTGGAAAGCCTGGAATGCGATGCTCGGAACTGAAATTTGAGCATTTATTCCCTCGTGTGCCACATAGGTACGGCCAAGCACACCCAATTCATTCCAATGAATGAATAGATAATCTCGAAAGAAGGCAGGGTTTGGAATGCGCGCGTACTGATAGAAAGACACCGTCGTACGGTCATCTTCTCCTTGTCGCATGCGCTCCAACAACACCCTTCGATCGACCAAATTGCGCAGTTGTTGGTTCATGCGATTACAAGTCACAGTGCCTCTCCAGCGCGGAGGGTCCCTCGTTAATTATAGCCATAAAGATACAGCAACATCCCTCGTGGGTAAAAACACACCGTAGCAGGCAATAAAATAAACCTTGTGTCGTTTTTTAATTAACCCCTTGAAAATGCCCGAACATGCTAGAATTCTGCAAGAAAGTCCTCTTAAAAGTGAGTCACAATCGAGAATCTTTCAAGCGAGAACTTGGCAAATCCATTCGCATTCTCAAACCCGCTGAAATCCAACAATTGAAAGCTTGGTGCAGAGCTCAATTCGCTCCAGCATATGCAGACATCATCCGAATCTCTTTTCCAGCAATCTGAACGGAACTGATCATAGGTCCCGCTCGGAAGGAAACGCCGCCTGAACGTTGCGCAAAAGACCTTGATATCCCGATCGCTTCACAGCACTTTTCTTGAATACAGAACGGAAAACTTCTTCGGTCATTTCTTGCCAATCAGAAGTAGCCATGCCAAGCAAGTCAGGATGAGGTTCAAACAATGGTTCATTGTGCCGCTTGGCATGTCTATTCCAAGGACAAACTTCTTGACATATGTCACAGCCAAAAACCCATGGAGATAATTGCTGAGCCGCTGGTTCTGGAATCGCCCCTCGCAACTCAATTGTGTAATAGCTTATGCACTTTGATCCGTCCACCACTTGAGACTGAATAATGGCTCCAGTGGGACATGCGTCGATGCACCGAGTGCACGTCCCGCAATGATCTGATGTTGGAGCATCTGGCTCGAGCTCGATATCCATGATGATTTCAGCGATGAAAAAATAACTGCCCATTCCTTGGTTGAGCAACAAGCTATTCTTCCCGACCCATCCAAGTCCGCTCTGAGAAGCCCAAGCGCGCTCATGAACCGGAGCAGAATCAACAAATACACGACCCTCGACTTCCCCCCATTCCCGGTGCATAGCTTTCATGAGCTCCTTCAGTTTCCACTTCAAAACATGATGGTAATCTTGTCCATAGGCATAACTCGCAACACGTGGAGCATCCGATGAATTCGGCTGATCAGGATTATGATAATTGAACAACAGCGAAACCACCGTTTTCGCACCCGGCACAAGTTTTCGAGGATCCAAACGCAAATCAAAATTACGCTCGAGGTAGCCCATCTCACCCTGATAACCTCGCTTGAGCCAAGCTTCTAAGCGATCCGCTTCTTCCTCCAGAAAGCGAGCTTGACTTACACCGACAGCCTCAAATCCGAGCGACTCGGCCTTTTGAATCAACCACCGCTTTCGCTCCAAGCGCAAGTTCCCCGCGTGCGCCATTTTATTCGGAAAACAACTTCCCCGAACTCCCCTGAGGTTCACGGCCCAAATGAGTATAGGCTGCAGAGGTCGCCTGTCGACCACGAGGCGTTCGAATCAGAAATCCTTCCTGAATCAGATAAGGTTCGTATACCTCTTCAAGCGTCCCTGGATTCTCACCAATCGCCGTGGCAATTGTCGAAGCTCCAACAGGTCCGCCACCAAATTTGTCAATGAGCGCAGATAGAATTCGATTGTCCATTTCATCAAGTCCCTTTCGGTCGACGTGCAACGCATCCAGTGCAAACTCTGTAATCGCTTGATCAATGTTGCCCGTTCCTTTTATCTCCGCAAAATCCCTCACCCTTCGGAGCAAGGCATTGGCTATTCGAGGTGTGCCCCGGCTTCTAGATGCTATTTCATGCGCTGCTGAGTGCTCAATGGGAATCTGTAAAATCCCTGAACTACGTTCTACAATATCCGTCAGTACTTTGGCGTCGTAATACTGCAAGCGCAGGTTGATTCCGAATCTAGCCCGCAAAGGGGCCGTGAGCAGACCAGAACGTGTCGTCGCTCCTATCAATGTGAAAGGATTCAATTCAATCTGAACCGTTCGGGCATTGGGGCCAGTATCTATGACCAAATCAATCCTATAGTCCTCCATGGCACTGTACAGGTATTCCTCCACAACCGGCGACAGTCGATGAATCTCATCAATGAATAAAACATCATTGGTCTCAAGGTTGGTGAGCAAACCCGCGAGATCTCCTGGTTTATCCAAAACCGGCCCTGAGGTCGTCCTGATCGATACGCCCAATTCATTGGCAACAATGTTCGCAAGAGTCGTCTTACCCAGTCCTGGTGGACCGTGAAGCAAGGTGTGGTCCATAGCCTCTCCGCGCTTGGTAGCTGCTAAAACGAAAATCTCCAGATTCTCCATGGCAGCGCGCTGACCGGTGAAGTCTTCAAACCGCGCAGGACGCAACACGCGATCCATGTCTCCGTCTGTCGCTTGCTCAGCCTCATTTCGCAAATCAAAATCTTCCATTGTGATGCAAGTTAATCCGTACAAACAAAAAAGACCCCAGAGCAAGAGGCTTTGGAGTCTTTTTTTAAGTTGCTATCGCAACGATCAATGCACTTCTTCTCCGGCAAGCGCGGGTGTCGTTTGTGGCACAAAGTCTGCATCGTGCGCTGGGTTAGAATAATCATAAGCCCAACGATGCACCTCTGGCAACGGACCATCCCAGTTGCCATGGACGTGCTTCACAGGGGTTGTCCACTCCAGTGTGTTGGATAACCAAGGATTCTGCACTGACTTCTGTCCATAGAAGACACTGTAAAAGAAGTTGAACAGGAAGAACAGTTGACCAATTGCCCCAACAATTGCAAAGGTTGAAATGACCGGCTGCAAATCCATTACACTTCCCAGGAAGTCAAAATTGCTGTATTCGTAATAGCGCCTCGGTGCACCAGCAATTCCAACAAAGTGCATGGGGAAGAAAACCCCATACCCACAAATGATGGTGATCCAAAAGTGCGCAAAACCTAGCTTCGTATTCATCATTCGCCCAAACATTTTCGGAAACCAATGATAAATGCCCGCCAACATTCCAAAGATCGCCGACATGCCCATCACAATGTGAAAGTGCGCAACCACGAAATAGGTGTCGTGGACATTTATGTCCAACGCCGAATCCGCCAAAATAATTCCTGTTAGACCTCCGGTTACAAAAGTGCTAACCAAACCAATGCTAAAGAGCATGGCCGGAGTGAAACGGATGTTTCCTTGCCACAGGGTCGTGATGTAATTGAAGGCCTTGACCGCTGAAGGAATGGCAATCAATAGTGTTGTGAAGACGAAGACAGAGCCCAAGAAAGGATTCATGCCTGTCACAAACATGTGGTGACCCCAAACAATGAATGACAAGAAGCCAATGCCGAGTATTGAACCTACCATCGCCTTGTAACCAAAAATTGGCTTGCGCGAATTGGTCGCAATGACTTCGGAACTAATTCCCAACGCAGGCAACAAAACGATGTAGACCTCAGGGTGTCCCAAGAACCAAAACAGGTGTTGGTAAAGGATCGGGCTTCCTCCTGTCACATCCAACGCCTCTCCACCAATGAAAATGTCAGACAAGTAGAACGCTGTTCCCATTGTTCGGTCCATCAGCAATAAGACCACTGCTGAAACCAAAACAGGGAAACTCAATACGCCCAAGATTGCCGTGACCATGAAGGCCCAAATCGTCAATGGCAATCGAGTCATTGACATGCCCTTTGTGCGGAGGTTGATAACCGTCACGACATAATTCAAACCACCGAGAAGAGAGCTCACAACAAACAACACCATCGAGATCAACCAGAGCGTCATGCCCATACCAGAGCCTGGCATCGCCTGTGGCAGAGCAGATAAAGGAGGATATACCGTCCACCCTCCCGACGCTGCACCTCCCTCCGTAAAAAGCGAGAGAATCATAATTACGCTGGAGAAGAAAAAGAACCAGTAGCTCAGCATGTTCAAGAAACCCGATGCCATGTCACGCGCGCCAATCTGAAGTGGAATGAGCAAGTTGGAGAACGTCCCCGACAATCCGCCTGTCAAGACGAAAAAGACCATGATGGTTCCGTGGATAGTGACCAATGCGAGGTAAGCGTTGCGATCCAAAACACCCCCTGGAGCCCACTTACCCAAGAAGGTTTCAAGGATAGCAAAACTCTCACCGGGCCAGCCCAACTGCAGCCGGAAGAAAACCGACAACATAACGGCTACGATTCCCATAACGATTGCCGTTACAAGGAATTGCTTTGAGATCATCTTGTGATCGTGCGAGAAAACGTATTTTGATACGAAACTCTCTTCGTGCTGGTGTGCTTGTGCGCCCATGATTTAGAGGGATGCCGTTATGGTTTGACTTTCTTTCTGTTCGGAGGTTTGCTCCATTTCAGGCTCATCAGAACCTTCCTTCACAATAAACTCACCTTGCTCGGACATCCAAGCATCATATGCTTCTTGTGACTCAATGACCACCTTCATTTGCATATTGAAGTGCGCCGCACCGCAAACTTTATTGCAAAGAAGCACGTAGTCAAAATCCGGATTGTCCAAAACCATTCGCATCGAATCCGTTGTGATGGTCGGAGTCATTTTAAATCGGGTGGGTACGCCTGGAACCGTATTCATTTGGGCACGGAACTGAGGCATGTATGCTGAGTGAATCACATCGCGCGAACGAAATACAAATTCAACCTCTCTGCCCACAGGAAGGTGAAACTCGCCTTTAACAATCTGATCATCCATGCCCGACTGCCATGAAGTCAATTCATCATCGAAACTGAAATTCCGAATTTCTTGAATCCGTTGGCGATGACGCATCAACCGGTACAATTTATCTTCTTTCGCTTCGAATGCCGCATCAGTGAGGATGACCACCTTGTCTGACTCGAGCATGTGATCGATTTCAGCCAAACGGGCTTCGAGCGCATGCCGATGCTCGTTATGATCATTATGAGCATTACCAGCATGATTATCGTGATCATCGTGACCGTGGTCTGCATGGCCATCGTGGTCGTGATCTGCATGATCATCATGGCCATGATCTGAATGCGCGTCATGACCGTGCCCGTGGCCTTCATGCAACTCCGCTTCAATCGAGGCGCGCTCCGAGAGAAGATGACCTTTTTCGTAGTTGATTTCGTTTTCGGCTTTCGCGATTTTCTCTTCGATTTCGCTCAACGCAGCATAGACTCCTTCCTCTGTCACAATACCCAATGCATTCATCGGCGTAATCAAATTGTAGTTCGCTTGACCAAACTCTCCATCTGATCCTGGGTAACGCGCAGTCCAATCGAATTGCTTCGAATAAAGTTCAACACGCAGGGCATCTTCTGAGGCCTCTCCTGTCATTTCATTCCATGTCTGCAATCCATAAGCAATGATAATGGCTAAGACCACCGAAGGGATAACTGTCCACACCAACTCGAGGCGGGTATCATGAACGAAGAACCGAGCCTTTCGGTCAGGGCGATAATAGTATTTTGCAGCAAACCAGAACAGCAGCGTATTGACGATAAAAAACACCACAAAAATGATCGCCATGTTGAAGTCCATCAAACGATCAACCGACTGACCGTGCTCAGATGCAGGTGGCGTACCATACGACCCATACTTCACCAACAGCCAGACGAAAGAAGCATAAAATGCTACCATAAAAGCCAAAAACATTCCACCATTCAAGCGGTTGTCGGCTATGGAAATGTCCTCTTCACGCTTTCCTCGCAGTGCGCTGGAAAGCTGATAAACTTTGGACAGTTGCACTGCGGCAACCAAACCAAGGACAATAACTAGGAGAATGAGCAGTTTCATCACTTATCGGGTCTTGCAATCAATAGTGTAATTCTTTCGATTCTTGCAGCATTGGATGATTCTTCGCAATCAACGGTGCTTTGCTGAGCGCACTCAAGGTGCGGTTTACATAAAGCCCGAGAAACCCTAAGAACAACGCTACTTCAAAAATACCGAATTCGTTGTGGTCAAACATCGTACCGGGTATAACAAGCAGATACACGTCTGCGAAGTGCCCAACAAAGATGAGTAGGCCTACAGGAACGATGAATTTGGAGTTACGCTTCGTATCCCGAGGCAATAAAGCGTAAAACGGAACAGCGAAGTTCACGAAGAACGTAACCATAAATGGGATCTGATAGTCAGAGAAAAAGCGCTGTGTATAGTACGTGACTTCCTCAGGAATATTAGCATACCAGATCAACAAGAATTGGCTGACCCAGAGGTAGCTCCAGAGCATCGAGATAGCGAACATCCACTTTGAAATGTCGTGCATGTGGCTCGATGTGACTTCTTGGAAGTACCCCTTCCCTTTCAACCAGATTAGGCCGAGATTCAGCATAATCATAAAGCTGACCCACATTCCCGAGAACAAGTACCACCCATAAAGCGTAGAGAACCAGTGCACATCAATGGACATCAACCAATCCCACGCTAGCATGGAACTGAAGACTGCGAAGAAAACCAAGAAGACAGCACTTCGACGAAATTGCTTGAAGTGCAAATTCAAATCTGGCTTTTCATCTTCAAGCAGGGACCAACGACGAAACAATTGCGCAAAAATTACAAATGTCCCAATGTACCCAAGCGTCCGCAGCCAAAAAAACCAAGTGGTGAAGTAGGCTGCCTTTCCCGCGATGATGTGGTCATAATTCGGATTCTCAACAGCTCCAGCTTCGGGTTCATCAAGATAAGTCGTGTGATCTCCGTCCACCATCATATACTCGTGGTACAGCGTTGAATCCATCCAGTGATACAGGTGGTGTGCATGAAAAAAGTGGCCGGCCGCTAAGACAAAAATGATAACACCTCCGCCGATAGGGAGGAAATGCCACATCGCCTCAAATGTTCTCTTTATGACCGCCGACCAAGAAGCCTCAACCGCATAATTCAGTGCATAGAAAAATAAGGCGGACAATGAGATGGAGAACCAAAAGAATCCATTGATGAGCAAGTTTGCCCACCAGCGCTGATGATGAGCCGATCCATCGGTCAAAAAACCTCCAATCAAGGCAATCAACCCAATTCCCATCAGGATTTGAGTGATTAGTTTCGTGCGAGCTTCAAATTTGAATTCCATGATCAGTTGTTCATAGCCATGGCATCATCCGAATCGGTATCAGCCGGTTTCACTACGTTGCCATTGTCGTCAAACTCTGGCATATCACCTCCATTCTGAAGGACTTTGATGTATTCAATGACCAACCAACGGTCTTTCTGAGAAAGCTGAGAAGCATGTGAGCCCATCAAACCCTTGCCATAAGTCAACGTGTGATACATCTTACCCTCTGGAAGGTCTTTCAACTTATCGCTATAGCTCGGGATACCTTGAATGTGGCCGTTGCGGCTCAAAGCTCCATCTCCCTTCCCCCCCTCACCGTGGCATTGGGTGCACATCAAGGTATAAATCTCCTTGCCCTCTTCTAATTCCGCCTGTCCGATTCGAGAAAGCGGCGATTTGAGGTTCATTCCCGCAGCCTCATAACCTTCAACTGTATTGGCATAGGCGTAGGGCATGATGAAATCGATTTCACTTGGATTGAATCGTATCGTTCCTGCCACTGGCTTCCGAGCCGACTGCACCATTCGTTGAGCACGCGCCGTTTCCTCTCCTACTTGGTAAGGGTCTTGGCCATAATCAACGTAAGCTTCAATCGCCGGAGATCTGTACATGTCAGGCATGTACTCCAGTCCCGGACTGTCTGGATCGTTTATACAGCCCGTAGTCGCAACTAATCCTGCTGCCACTGCTGTCAAAACAATGTTCATTCGAAGATTCATCACTTATAGTCTTTTGTACTGAGTTCAAACAACTCTGTCTCCTTGATAGCAGCCTCCAGCTCCGCCGCACCGAGTGCATTCTGATCAGTGGTAATCTCAATGACGAACTTATCATCCGTTGTACGGGGGTCTGGATTTGAAGCAGGCATTCCCGGCAACGTTCCATTTCGCAAAAAATAGGTTATGCACATTCCGTGAGCTCCACACAAAACAGAAAATTCAAAGGTAACTGGGATGAAAGCCGGCAAATTCTCAATCAATGAGAAGCTCGGCTTACCTCCAATGTTCATTGGCCAGTCCGAGATCATAAAATACCACATCCCAAGCAGCGCCAGAGAAGTCCCCGTCATCGCATACATGAATGCTGCAATACCCAATCGTGTTCTTTTAACTCCGATGATGGGATCAATTCCGTGCACTGGAAAAGGAGAAAAAACATCCTTGATCCGTATGCCTTTAGCTACCAATGCTGATGCTGCATCTTTCAGCGTATCATCATCATCATACATTACGTGGAATACCTTATTCATGGCTATCGAATCAATGATTTTCTTGAGCTTTCTTATAATTCTCCCCGCTCGATTTCAAGATCGTCTTCAGTTCGTTGAGCGCCAAAACAGGGAAAAATCGGGCAAAACCAAGGAAAAGAGTTCCAAAAATGCCGATGGTTCCGACAAAGACGCCAATATCGATTTGGGTAGGGTGAAATTCGCCCCAACTTGAGGGGTCGTAGTCTCTGTGAATTGATGTCACAATGATCACATATCGCTCAAACCACATGCCGATGTTCACGACAATAGACAGGGCAAAAGTGGCCACCAAACTTCGTCTTATTTTTTTAAACCAAAACAATTGAGGACTAATGACATTGCATGTCATCATAATCCAATAAGCCCAACTGTACGGTCCACTGAATCGGTTGATGAAGGCATAGCTTTCGTATTCTACTCCTGAATACCAAGAAATGAAGAGCTCCGTCAAATAGGCTACACCCACTATGGATCCTGTAACAATGATGACGATGTTCATGTACTCCACGTGCTTGACGTGAATGTAATTCTCAAGTTTCATGCCTTTCCGCATGATCAGAAGCAACGTCTGCACCATCGCAAACCCAGAGAATACAGCTCCTGACACGAAGTAAGGAGGGAAAATAGTCGTGTGCCAACCTGGGATGACCGAGGTGGCAAAGTCCATGGATACGATAGAGTGCACTGAGAATACAAGCGGAGTTGCAATTCCTGCCAGTACCAGAGACACTTCTTCAAATCGATTCCAGTGTTTGGCTCGCCCGCTCCATCCAAAGCTCAACAAACTGTAAGCTTTTTTCGCAAAGGGCTTGGTCATACGATCGCGAATTGTTGCAAAATCAGGAATCAATCCGATGTACCAAAAAACCAAGGAAACAGAAAAGTAGGTGGAAATGGCAAATACGTCCCAGAGCAGTGGGCTGTTGAAATTAACCCACAAAGAGCCAAATTGATTTGGAAGTGGAAGAACCCAGTAGCTGACCCAAATTCGTCCCATGTGTATCCCAGGAAAGATCGCCGCCATGATTACCGCAAAAATGGTCATCGCCTCAGCAGAGCGGTTAATCGCCATTCGCCATTTTTGACGAAATAGCAATAAAACCGCTGAAATCAACGTTCCTGCGTGTCCAATTCCAACCCACCAAACGAAGTTGGTGATGTCCCAGGCCCATCCAACGGTCTTATTCAATCCCCAAACTCCAATTCCTGTACCGAGCAGATATAATATACAGCCAACTCCGTAGATCGCGATGATGCTAGAAATTGTAATCAAGATTTTCCATCCGAGTGGCGCAGATCCTTGAATAGGCCCAACAACATCATCGGTGATATCCTTATATGACTTGTCCCCTAGTATCAGAGGGTCCCGAATGGCAGCTTCTCTTTGCATAATCCTATCAAGCTTGTTTAGGTTCTACGTTACGGACTTTGGTCATATAAAAGATATTAGGCTTGACTCCTATCTCTTCCAATGCATGATACGATCGATTATTCTTCGCGTTTTTCGCAACCAGAGATGTTGGATCATTCAAATCTCCGAATGAAATTGCTCCAGTAGAACATGCTGTCGAGCACGCGCACGAAACCAAATCATCGGTCAAGGGCACTCCTTTCTTCTTCGCCTCAAGTTTAGAAGATTGAATCATTTGAACACACAGGCTGCACTTCTCCATAACTCCTCTGCTTCGCACTGTCACATCCGGATTCAAAACCATGCGCATGAGGCTATCCTGAGCAGGATTAAAGTTTCCGAATTTCTTGTAACCGGGGTAATTGAACCAATTAAAACGTCGAACCTTGTAAGGACAGTTATTGGCACAGTACCGCGTTCCGATGCATCGGTTATACGTCATTTGGTTCAGTCCTTCATTGGAGTGCGTCGTTGCAGCAACGGGACAAACCGTCTCACATGGCGCGTGATTGCAATGCTGGCACATCATTGGCATGTGGACAGTCTGCGGGTTGTCAGAGGGATCCTCCATCTTTCTGTAGGATGCAATCACATTCTCTCCTTCTTCCTCTCCCTTTTCTAAGCTGTAGTCCGATGCGAAAAATCGGTCAATCCGCAACCAGTGCATATCGCGATGCCTTCGAACTTCATCCTTTCCAACAACAGGTACATTGTTCTCAATATGACAAGCAACAACACATGCGCTGCATCCAGTACAAGAAGTCAAGTCAACGGTCATACCCCAGCGGTGGCCAACGTTTTCCACGGGATGTTCATGCCATAAGTCAAAGGCCTCCGTCGCTTTTGCATCCTGAGCATTGATCTTGCCATCTTTATTGACATCCTCGTGAACTCCAAGCTTGATGGATTCGTTCCATGAGGCATATCCTTTCTTCGCATCCTTCTCATCAAAGTAGCTGCTGAGATTGGTCTCTTTGACAATGCTGTCACGACCCATAAACGTATTATGAATTTGAGTACAAGCCAAAGGATAGACCTCTCCTGTTGGTTCAATTTCAACGTCGAATTGATGGTAATCCAAAAAATCCCCTGCAGAGTTCACCCAAGAAAAGACATTCTTCCCTACTGGAATCAATTGATCATTCTCATCCGTTAAGAACGATCCATTTTCTCCTGATTGAAAAGCCGCCTTTCCAATGACCTCCCCTTTTGCTCCTCGACCATAACCAAGCGCTATACCAATCGTTCCTGCTGCTTGGCCGGGCATTGGAAATACTGGCAAATCCATGGAAGACCCCCCCACAGTTACCTTGACCAGACTCGCGGGCTTCTCTTGTCCAATGAAACCATTCAAACCCAACGCATCCACATCCGAATGCGCCATGGTAACGTAATTATCCCACGTGACCTTTGTCAATGGGTCTGGCGTTTCTTGGAGCATAGGATTGGCAGCATGCTGACCTGATCCCATGGTCGTTTTCTGATAAAGTGCCAATTCGAAAGCCCCTCCTGAGCGAAGGTTTAGAGCTTCAATCGCAGGAGTGAGGTCTTCGTTATTGTAGGCGCTTGACTCAAGCGCTCTTGGAAATTTCGGAATGTATCCATCGTGAACAGCCTTGTTCCACTCTGGATCAGCATACATTGATTCAGAGGTATAACCCGGGCTATGGGTCTGCCTCAAAAATGTGTACCAATCCTCGTACTGATTTGTCCAAGAAAGAAGGCTTTCTCCCCAGTGTCTCGTGCTGTTTAGAGGTGAAATGGTCGGCTGGACCAAATCTATTCTCGACGATTCAATCTGCAGATCTCCCCAAGTTTCCAACCAGTGATGGGTGGGGGCGATAAGATTGCATTTCATAGCCGTTTCATCTGCAAACATGGAGGTACTCACAGATGTTGTTACTTGAGAAAGTGCCTCTGCGAATCGCCCTCCGTTCATTGCGTCATAGACGGGGTTACAGTCAGCCATGATCAGCGTGCTCAATTTGCCGTTCGCCATATCTTTTGTGAGCTGAGCAAGCGCCTTACTAGAACCCTCAAAAAGGCCATTATCTTCGAAAAAGACTGTCGTGCCAACAGCATTCAAATTTTCATTGATTGCATTAACGACTCGTTGTAAGTGTAAATCGTTCGAACCGGCTACAACCAGGGCATTTTTCCCTGCTGCCTTGAGGTCATTCGCAGCCTTCTCAATGGCCGCCAAAACTTCTTGAGAGAGCTGACTTTGTTCTCCCGTCCCGCGCAGAATCTGGAGCAGTGCGGTGGCCACTTTTCCGTGCTCCGAAGGCTTTATTCTCGTTCGATAATCGGCATTGGAACCCGATAAGCTCATGTTTGTTTCAAAAACATGCAATCGCGACATCTCACCGTTTTCTGGGACACGTGTTTTCGTCCAATTTCCTTCATAGAAAATGGAGTCAGCAAATGTTCCAAGAAAATCAGCTCCAATGGAAAGTACAGTTTTTGCTTGATCAAATTTATACGATGGGAATGCCGCACGACCATAGTCCAGTCGCGCTGCCTCTCGGAATGCTCCGTAATCCACAGCGTCATATTGAATGTGCTCCAACCCTGACAGGGCAATTGCTCTCTGAGCAGAAGGGCTGAGAACTGTGTTCGTGAGGACAACATTGCGGTTTCCTTGAGAAATACTCATCTGGACTCGCTTGTCCAACTCAGGCCACGAACTGGGAACTCCCTGAATCATTGGTGTCGCAACTCGTGCACTATCGTAAAGCGTAAGTACCGAGGCAATGACTCGGGCATTGGCACTACCAATGCCTGTTTTCGGGTTTGACTTCACAAAAATCGGTCTCCCTTCTCTGGTTTTCACGAGAACATTCACATAATCCTGTCCGTCATAGTACGTGCTCGCATAAAAATTCGCTACTCCTGGGGTGACTTCTTCCGGCTTATTTGTGTATGGAATGCTCTTTACAACTGGAGTCTCACACGCCGCTAAAGTGGCAGCAGTGAGGCTAAATCCCATGAATTTTAGAAAGTCTCTACGACCCGTATGCGTTGACTCGAGGCGCTCATCAGTCAAAAATTCGTCCACCGCTTGCGCTTCAGGGAATTCTTGTCCTTGAATTTTCTTGAAAGCCTCCGTTTCTTGAAGCTCGTCCCTTCCGGACCAATAACGTTTTGTGTTTGCCATAAGGCTGCTATTCGAGATTCATAAATAATGGTCAATAGTGGCACTTGGCACATTCCCAGCCGCCAAGCTCCTTCACGGTGATTTTTTCGTCTTCCATGTACTTTCGAAGCTCTTCATTCCCACGAAGGTTGTCCTTCAGGCGGTGATGAATGTCTTCATAGTAACCGCTGCTTGCTAAGTCAATCTCCGCTTTATTATGGCATTCTATGCACCAGCCCATCGTGAGGGTTGGTTTAGACAGCTCTATGAGGCCCGGATATTTGTCCACCAGCTGATTGATGTCATCAACTTTGGCAACGCGACCAACGGTATAGGTTTCAACATCGCCATGGCAATTTTGGCATTGTAGTCCTCCCACTACAACGTGCTGTTGGTGGCTAAAGAATACGTGGTCCGGCAGATTATGAACCTTATTCCAACGAATTGGCTCGCCGTCGTAAGTGTCCTGTGGTGAAGTGTATCCATTTTGACCGCTTCCATCAACGTAGGTTCCTGAAGTGGGATCAAACCCTATGGCATCATAAATCTTCGCGATTTCAGTTTCGCCATAACGACGCCCCTTTTTCACTGCTTTGTGGCAGTTCATGCAAACATTCGTGGATGGGATTCCAGCGTGTTTCGATTCGTAGGCGCTGTGGTGACAATACTTGCAATCCACTTCGTTCTCACAAACGTGAACACTGTGGATGAACTTGACAGGCTGATTGGGTTTGTATCCTTCGACAACTCCCACCCGCATCAACCCCTGGTAACCGAGCACAGCTCCGTATGCAACAAAGAATAGGCCTATGAGAGTTACTGCAACGCGATTGTCCCATGTCCAATTGCGCACTCTTGAGCTGTATGTGGCATCTTCCAGGAGGGTCTCTCCCTCCTTTTCCAAGGAGGCATTGGTCAAACTCCTGTTTACTCCTGCTGCAGCCATTGCAATGATCAGGAATAAGACCAATAACATCAAGAACCACACCCCCGAAGAATCGGAATTTTCCACGATTGGCAGCTCATCTACCGTAACACAATCTGAACCTGTGTCAGCAACTGGTGCCGCATCTGGTGGGTTCTGTACATAGGCCATGATGTTTTTCACATCATCTGGCGACACCGCTTGTGCCGTCATCCATCCGTATGTTGGAACATAACGGTCGACCAATGATTTGATGTACTTGTCACCTGATTCAGCTGCTCCTTGTGGATTTTGAATCCACTGAATGAGCAATTCGTCGGTTGCTCCCCATCGATCGGCAATCCCTCCTAAACCTGGCGCTGCCAGGACCTCATTTGTCACTTTGTGGCACGAAGCGCAGTTTGCATTGAAGAGCGCTTGGCCCGCTTCAATATCACCCTCCTCCCAAATATCAGCAACCGCATGTGTTGCCATCAAGAGAAGGCATGCGGTCAAGATGTTTCTAAAGGCTGTGAAGCCCGTGTAAGCTACCATGGAATTTCCTTTTCGCATGACAAAAATGTCGCTCTTTAACGCATGCAAAATTACGCATTGAGACCCAATAAAACATGCCGAAAGAGGGCAATCTCATGCCCCTGATTCTACTGATTTCTAATTGCTCGACTCAAAACACTGATTAATAATGATTTATATACCGCGTTCAGGGATAAATTTTCATGACTTTTCCATGACAAAGTCCTGAATGCTTCGAAATACGAGGTGTAGCATGATTTCATAACTTTACAGTCCATGGGATTTTCAACAGTGTTTTTATCCTCCCGCAGAAGACTGTCCAAAATGGCAATCTTCGCATGTCTACTCCTCTGCGGTTTGCCCAATTCTGGATTGAGCCAAGATGATTCGGTTTGGTGGAAAAGCCTGTTTCGTCTTAAAAATACGCAATGTGATTCTTCAGCGGCCTCCACTTTGAAGGCCGCAAAACCTCTTGATCATCCAAGTGCTGAACAAATGGAATCATGGGGGCTCTCCGAAGAAATGCAGACCGCCTTTGAAGAGCCCAACATGGCCGGCGACGGCACCAAAATCAAAAGGAAAGAAGGCCATTTCTCATTGACTTGGGACCCACGCATGGCTCAGTTGGACTCTGCTTGGAAAGAAAACGAACATCCCATCATGGGATACCGCGTGCAATTGTTCTCAGGGAGTCTTCAGCAGGCGCGAGAGTTTCGTTCGCTCGCGCGGAAAAAAACTGAGCTTCCGCTTTATCTATCTTCAATGCCGCCGAATTATCGGATCACTTTAGGTGATTTTCGGAGCAAATGGAAAGCTGAAAATGAGAAACAGAAGTGGCTAGATACCTTTCCTCTATCTCTTGTTATTCCAATGGAAATCGAACTGCCTGTACTCAGTGTTTCGCAATAAGTGAATCACAATTCATGCCTGGTAGTTTCGACTGGAACAGTCGTCAGAAGAACTAGTCTTCAAGCGTCTGCTTGACTTCAACTTCTTCATAAGCCTCGATAACATCACCAACCTTGATGTCATTGAACCTTTCTACGTTCAAACCACACTCAAAACCTTTCGAAACTTCTCGAACGTCGTCCTTGAAACGTTTCAAAGATCCCAATGTGCCGGTATAAGCAACTACACCCTCACGAACGACACGAATCTTGTTGTTTCGGTTGATTTTACCATCCAAAACAAAGCATCCCGCAATGGTTCCAACCTTCGAAATTTTGAAGGTTTCGCGGATCTCAGCTGAGCCAACAACCTTTTCTTCAATCTTCGCAGACAAGAGGCCTTCCATTGCATCCTTCATCTCCTCAATGGCCTTGTAAATTACCGAGTAGAGCTTGATTTGAATCCCTTCTTTTTCCGCCAACCGGCGCGCGGCACCGCTCGGTCGGACCTGGAATCCAATGATAATCGCCGATGATGCTGAGGCAAGCAGAATGTCAGATTCTGAGACTTGTCCTACAGCCTTGTGGATGATGTTCACTTGAACCTTTTCCGTGCTCAGTTTCTGCAATGAATCACTCAATGCTTCAATGGAACCATCAACGTCACCTTTAACGATGAGATTCAGCTCCTTAAATTCTCCGACTGCAATTCGCCTTCCAAGTTCTTCTAACGTCACCGAGCGTTGTGAACGCACCCCCTGCTCTCTTTGCAATTGCTGACGCTTAATTGCAATGTTTCGTGATTCACGCTCGTCTTCAAAGACGTGGAATTTATCCCCAGCACTTGGTGCTCCGTCAAAACCTAGAATCGATACCGGTACAGATGGCCCGGCTTCTTCAACGCGCGTTCCGCGTTCGTTGAACATTGCTTTTACCTTACCAGAGTACTGACCGGCTAACAGAGCATCTCCTACTCGCAGAGTTCCCCCTTCAACCAACAAGTTCGTTACATAGCCTCGGCCTTTGTCCAAAGAGCTTTCCACAACTGTTCCAATGGCTCGCTTTTTCGGATTCGCTCTTAAATCGAGCATCTCCGCTTCAAGTAGAACCTTTTCCAAGAGCTCCGTTACGTTCGTCCCATTCTTCGCCGAAATCTCTTGGCTCTGGAACTTCCCTCCCCATTCCTCCACAAGAACATTCATCTCTGAAAGTTCTTGTCTAATCTTGTCTGCATTCGCTTCGGGGCGATCCATTTTGTTCAATGCTACGACCATCGGGATCCCCGCCGCTTGCGCGTGATTGATGGCTTCCTTCGTTTGTGGCATTACAGCATCATCGGCAGCTACAACAATCACCGCAATGTCCGTTACCTGAGCACCACGAGCACGCATGGCTGTAAATGCTTCGTGACCAGGCGTATCCAAAAACGTCATCTTTCCACCTTGGGGCAAGGTCACGTGATACGCACCAATGTGCTGTGTGATTCCACCAGCCTCTCCTGCAATCACGTTAGCGCTTCGAACAAAATCAAGCAGAGATGTCTTTCCATGGTCAACGTGACCCATGACCGTCACAATTGGCGGACGTTCGGCCATGTCCTGCTCCTCGTCCAGCTCGATCTCAATTGATTCTTGAACTTCTGCACTGACAAAATTAGCCTCGAAGCCAAATTCTTCGGAGATGATTGTAATGGTTTCGGAGTCCAATCGTTGGTTGATCGAGACCATAATCCCCAAAGTCATGCAGGCCGAAATGACCTCATTGACGTTCGCATTCATCATGCTCGCCAATTCAGCAACCGTCACAAATTCGGTGAGCTGCAATGTTTTTGCCTCTTCCTCTTGTCTCGCCAATTCCTCTTCCTGCCGTTCTTGCACAGCGCTCCTCTTCGCACGTCGTAATTTTGCTGAATTGGACTTCTTACCTCCACTCAGCCTCGCAAGCGTTTCTTTGATTTCCTTTTGGATATCTGCTTGACTCACCTCTTTTTTAGGCTCATTGCGACGACCACGACCTCGGTTGTCCCCTCGACCACCACCAGACGTGCGCGCTGTTTTCTCGACATCAACTTTGGTGATGCGTTTTCGCTTTCGTTTGTTGTCTTCCCCCTTGCCTGCTGGAGTTTTCTTCTTTTCTACCGGCAGTTCAATTTTCCCCACGACAGTCGGTCCAGAAAGCTTCTCTATTTTCGTTTCATGCTTTTCAACCACCTTTGCCTCAGCGGCGTTAGCGGCCTCAATTGCGGCAGCCTCTTCTTCAGCCGCCTTGACCTTGGCCTCTGCCTGAGCTGCAGCTTCTTTCTTGGTAATCTCTGCTGACTTTTTCTCCAACTTGGCCTTTTCGGCAAGCTTTTCTTGCTTGCTTTTTGGCTTTGACTTCTTGGATACAGCGTCCAGATCAACCATGCCTAAGACCTTAACGGGTCCGTCAGCGATTGGTTCTTTTTTCTCTACTTCTGCATCAACGGTTTCAGCAGACTTTTCAACGGCATCTTCCTTTTCTTCTGCCTTCACAGGGTCGGACGCAACTGGAGACTCTTCCTTTTTAACCGGTTGTACAGCAGCCTTTGCCTCTTCCGGTTCCTCATTCTGAACGCGCTTGACGACAGGCTGCTGTTGGCTCTTTTGAAATACGGACAGATCCAATTCAACTTCAGGCTCTTCCAGCGCATCTGGCCTTCTGCGTGCTGAGGCAAGTGTTACGCTTGCTCGCTCAGTTACAGAGCGGTTCGCCGAACTCACGGCCTTGGCTTTGGCCACTTTTTCATCTTGAAAATTGGCACGAACCAAAGCCACAGCAGCGGCATCAATTTTCGTGTTCGGCTTGGCATCAACCTCGATGCCTTCGCCTGCCAAAAAATCCACTATCGTTTGGATGCCCAGGTTGAATTCACGGGCAATTAGATTGAGTCGTACGGGTTTGTTAGCGTCGGCCATTGGCGAAGTGAGGGCTTATAAGTGCGAATTTAACAGGGAATGTGGTCTTTCGACAGGAATTAAGACAATTCGTCTTTCAAGATTTTCAAGACTTCACGAATCGTCTCCAATTCGAGGTCGGTTCGGTTCACCAGAAAATCTTCATTGCGGTTCAGAACTGATCGTGCAGTTTCAAGGCCAATCTTGACGAATTCCTCCAAAATCCACGCATCAATTTCATCTGCAAATTCAGTCAATTCTACATCATCCGAAGAGTCGTCTTCATCGCGATAAACGTCGATTTCATAGTTGGTAAGCAGTCCCGCAAGCTTGATGTTATTCCCTCCTTTTCCGATTGCTAAACTGACTTGATCTGATTTGAGATAAACTTTCGCTTCACGCGTTTCCTCATTCAATTCAATGGACGAAATTTTCGCTGGGCTCAACGATCGCGTCACTAGCAGCTGTTCATTTTCAGTGAAGTTGATCACATCAATGTTCTCATTCTTGAGTTCACGCACGATGCTGTGGATTCGAGAACCTTTCATGCCAACACAAGCTCCCACTGGATCTACTCGCTCATCATAAGACTCTACCGCCACTTTGGCTCGCTCACCCGGGGACCGAACCACCTTCTTGATGGTGATTAGTCCGTCAGAGATTTCAGGCACTTCCTGCTCGAACAGACGCTCTAGGAATTCTGGTGCCGTGCGCGATAAGACAATGCGAGGATTGTTATTCTTCATCTCAACCGCGGAAACAACGGCTCGCACAGTATCTCCCTTCTTGAAAAAATCACCCGGAATCTGACTTTCACGGGGCATGACAACCTCATTGTCTTCGTCATCAACCAGCAAAATCTCACGCTTCCAGATTTGGTAAACCTCTGCAGAAATCACTTCGCCTACACGCTCTTTGTAAAGCTGATAAATGGCATCTTTTTCCAGATCCATGATTCGGCCCGCCAAGTTTTGGCGCAAGGAAAGCACATTTCGACGACCAAAGGACTCCAGTTTAATTTCTTCTGAAACTTCTTCCCCCACCTCAAAGTCGTCCTCAATTTTCAAGGCTTCGGAAAGAGCAATTTCCTCATTCTCATCCTCTACTTCTCCATCGGCTACGATTACCCGGTTTCTCCAGATTTCCAAATCACCTTTGTCAGGGTTGATGATGATATCGAAATTTGAATCATCTCCATATTTTTTTAAAATCATGGCTCTAAAGACATCCTCTAAAATGCCCATCATAACCTCGCGGTCGATGTTTTTGAATTCTTTAAATTCCTTGAAGGAATCTACCAAATTGAGTTGTGTCATGCTTTCAATATTTGCTGCGCGCAGTTAATTATGACTGATTGTGGTCTTGTTATTTCTTCTTGAATGAAACTTGGACCTTCGTCCATTCCAACTGTTCCATGGCGTAAGTGTGGTCTTCCTCTACCCATTCCTTAGCCTTGCGGCCTTCGATGCGGCGTTTCTCTCTTGTTTGTATCACCAAATCGTTTTCCGTGGCGGAAATTAATTTCCCTTCCACCTTTCCTGCCTCGTGAATTTTCAACTGAACATCACGGCCAATATTTTTAGTGTATTGTCGGAGCATTTTCAGCGGCTGATCTAACCCAGGAGAACTCACGTCAAGTGAGAAGTCCTCAGCATCTCGGTCCAGCTCATCCTCTAGATGCCGACTGAGCCCGATGCACTTGGCAATGCTCGTCCCTTCATCATCATCTAGTAAAATCGAGATCATATTCCCTTCCCGCACTCGAACGTCTACGACAAACCCGCTTCCTCCTTCAAGGTAAGACTGAGCTAAGTCACGAATCGTTTGTTCTTGGATCACAGGAGGGCGTTTGGTAGCGGTTTAACGAAAAGTAATGATCACATTCGCAACAAAAAAGAGGGGTGTTGGACCCCTCTTTCAATTCTTTCGTTACGTGTTATCTAGGCAAAGATAGCGCATTCTCATGGAATTCCCCATCCAGGTTATGCAAATGTGGCGCTATTTTCGGCAAGAGCATTCAAACCAAACCTTGCCATCGCCATGTCCTATGTCCTGCAGATGATCGAAGAAGGGGAGCATCAAACCCAAGACTTCAAGATGCGAGTGGACAATGCACGTAAGATTGCAAAGACCATTGTGGCCTTTGCCAATAGCGAAGGTGGACGGCTTCTTATTGGAGTCAAGGACAACGGCGGAATCGTAGGTGTTCAGGCAGACGAAGAGGTGCATGTCATCGACTTGGCTTGTCAGTCGCACTGCAAACCCACAGTAGCTTTTGAAGCACAGGTGTGGAAGGCAGAAGGCCGATCCGTTCTGGAAATTAAAGTCCCGAGATCCCCAGCGCGACCGCATTTTTGCGAAGATGAGGAAGGGAAGTGGCGTGCATACCTCAGGCAAGAAGATCGGATTCATCGAGCCAGCCCTGTCCAGGTGAAAGTGTGGCAATATGAAATGCGCATGGATCGGTCTGAATTCCGATACGACCAATACATCGGCAAACTTTTCGCCGCATGGCGCAATGGACGCAAACTGGCCTTCAGGCAAGTCGTTCGAATGGGGCGCCTTTCATTTGCCGACGCAGAAGACTTGCTTTGTTTGCTGGTCGTTTGGGGAATCGTTGCCTGGCAAAGAGGTCCAAAAGGTTTGACCTATGCGCTCACTGACGCAGGGGCATTGGACGAATTGGAAACGCATGGCCCAGAATCATTTCGTTGGAAAAATTATTCCTAACTCCGGGGCAATATCCCGAACTTTAACCCGTATCGTCTATGCCCAGAAGAGCTGAAACACCCATGACCAAAGCCCCCATATTCCAGAATTGCATTTTCCTTGGATTTGCTCTTTTGTTTCAAACCTTTACCTTGGTTTTTGGACAGATCTCTTCGGCCAGCGGCGCAAGTCTGCAGGAAAACAGACCGACTGGCTCTTGGTTTGATTACTTCCCTTATCATCGAACGGAGGAACTGGTGCACTGCCAAGGAGTTTCTAGCGAAACATCCTTCTGGGCCGTACGCACCGCACAAGCCTTGTTTCTTTATCATGAATCCGACAATAGCCTTCAGCGACTAACCACCGTGGAAGGAATGAGCGGAAGCAATCCAACTGCCATCGCCTGGGATGCAAATAGCGAGCTTTTGATCGTGGGTTATGCATCAGGTAAACTGGACCTCTTCTCAAATACGGGTGAGTGGCTTTACACCTTCAACGACATTCCTCAAAGCAATTTAATTGGTGACAAGTCCATTTTAAATATACTCTGGGGTGGCTCCGAAAACCCTGATATGATCTTCGCCGCTTGCGGTTTCGGCGTCGTAGCGTTGAACATCCGAACGCTCGATGTGCGCGATACGTGGTACGTAGAAGGACAACAAAACCTTCGGAGGTGCAATGGTATTTCAGTGCACCAGCGGGAAGAGTCCGAAGCCGTTTATGTGGTTTGGACTGACGCTGGAATCTTCGAGGCTCCTGTAAATCACCCTTTTCTCAGTTCACCAGATGCCTGGATGCGCTGGAGTGACATACCACTTGAAACTGCTGAATACATGCACGTTATTTTTGCTCCTGACGGAGATGTAGTGGTGCACATGAAAACGGGAGACATTGAAAGTCCAGATGCACTTTGGCTGCTTGATGATGGCTTGTGGACTGCTTTTCCAAATTGGGAAGAAGGGGTTGTTCTAGACCTTGAGGCCACCCAACTCAACGATACAAACCAAAGCTGGCGGCTCGCAATCGCCGACTTTCAATCCATTCGCTTGTACAATGCAGAATATGAGCAGGTACAATTGGATTATGCAGCCGATGGAATTCCCTTGCGTGTAAGCGACATGGCCTTTAAGAATGGGCATACGGGCAGTGAAAATGAGGTGGAACAGAGTTTCCAAGACTTATTCATAGCCAACAATGAGCAAGGCCTTTTAAGGATGGATATCACGGGTGACGGATGGGATGATCATTGGGTTTTGGATGGCCCTCCCGTTCCATTGGTGCGGGACATTGACGCATGGAATGACCGTGTCTGGATTGCTTCGGGAGGGATTGACGGCACGTGGACCAGCATGTACCATAAACATGGGCTGTACGGATTTGAAGGCAATAATTGGCAATGGATTGAGCTCGGCGATGGAGAAAATGATGTGCTAGGAATCAATGATCCCATGTGTGTTTCAATTGATCCGCTCAACTCCGACCATGCGTATTTTGGCACATGGGAAGAAGGTTTGATTGAGGTCCTTAACAATGAAGTGGTCAATCTATTCAACGATGTCAACAGCCCCCTTGAACAAACTGAGTTTGGAGGTTCTCCAAGGATTGGAGTTGGCGGAGTGGATTTTGATGCTCTAGGAAACCTCTGGTACACCAATGCCTATGCAGATGAAGGATTGCATGTGCGGCTTCAGGATGGATCGTTTCAGACCATGGGGTTGGGCGATGCTCTGGGAAATGACGGTTGGCTGGGACAAGTCCTTGCAGCCCGAAATGGATACATCTGGTGCATCATGCCACGCAACCAAGGACTGCTTGTATATGATACCAACAAAACACCAGAGGACACCAACGACGATGACTGGCGCGTCTTAACATCTGATCCCGAAAAGGGGGGGCTGCCCTCAGATGATGTCTATTCAATCGAGGAAGATTTAGACGGCGAGATTTGGATAGGCACAGCAGCAGGTCCTTGTGTCATTTACCTCCCGAGTCTAGCCTTTGAAAACAGTAATGAAAACCCGATCGCCTCACAAATACTCATTCAGCAAGATGGTAATTTTCAATTGCTGCTGGAAACCGAAATCATTCAGAGCATTTGCATCGATGGTGGCAACCGAAAATGGATTGGCACACAGAACAGCGGTGTCTACTTATTGAGTTCAGACGGAACTTCCCAAGTTTTGCATTTTGAAGCGGAAAACAGCCCTCTGCCCAGCGATCAAATTTTTGATATCGCTATCAATCACCGCAATGGTGAAGTCCTCATTGGAACAGATCGCGGCTTGATGGGATGGCGCAGCGATGCTCAGAATTTCGTTGTTGAAATCAACGAAATTCGAACCTATCCAAACCCCGTCACTGCGGGATTTGATGGCTGGATCACCATCGATGGGCTGGCATTTGAATCCACCGTGCACATCACGAGTTCAGCGGGTCGATCCGTTGCAAAACTCAAGTCCGAAGGAGGAAGAGCGGTTTGGGATGGATTGGATTGGAATGGCCAGCCGGTGGGTTATGGCGTATACCTCGTATTCGCAACTGATGCTGAAGGGAAATCCGCTGGCACAACCAAATTTGCCATCATGCGCTGATGACGTAACTTCGAGCATGGCCTTGTGGAAATCCAAACTGCCCGACGTCGGGACCACCATCTTCAGCGAAATGAGTGCAAGAGCTCAAGAAAGTGGAGCGCTCAATATGAGTCAAGGATTTCCTGACTTCAATCCTCCAGAAGCCTTACAAGAAATGGTTCACCAAGCCATGCGCGATGGTCATAATCAATATGCCCCGATGGCCGGCAATCAATCGCTGAGGGAGTGGATTGGTCAAGATGTATATCACCGCACAAAACATTCGTGTTCTCCCGATTCAGAAATAACGGTTGGAGCCGGTGCCTCCTCCTTGATTTTTGCGGCCATCCAAGCCTTGGTTCAACCCAACGATGAAATCATTGTTCTCGCACCTTGTTACGATCTTTATGAGCCCGCTGTGCAATTAGCAGGAGGATCTCTGCGCGTTGTTCCATTGAAACATGATGACTTTCACCTAGATCTCAATGCACTACATGAGGCCTTGTCTTCTCGGACACGACTGCTCATCGTCAACATCCCGAATAACCCAACAGGTGCGACATGGACGATGGATGAGTTGGATGAATTGGCCGCATTGGTCAACGACTCCAATACACTCATTTTGAGTGACGAGGTCTATGGCCCGATGCACTACGATGGAAAGGAAGCGCTTTCCATCCTGCACCAGCAGGAACTTCGAAAACGGAGTTTGGTAGCGGCTTCATTTGGGAAAGTCTTGCATGCCACAGGGTGGAAAATTGGCTACCTCATCGCACCACCCAAATGGACACGTGAAATCCGAAAGGTGCATCAATACGATGTTTTCTCCACAGGAGCGCCCTTTCAGGAAGGTATTTCTCGGTTCCTTTCAAGTCCTAATGGTGCAGCGCACCTCGAAGAATTGGCTGGATTCTATCAAAAAAAAAGAGATCGTTTGATCGCTGGCCTATCAGGTAGTTCGTGGTCCTTTACACCTGCTGAAGCCGGCTATTTCCAAGTCCTCGATTACAGCGCTTTCGATGACAGGGATGACCGATCAGCGACCAAGTCCTGGTGCGCGCAACCATTCAATCAAGGCATTGCGCTAATCCCTTTATCCCCCTTCTTCCCTGATGTGGCCGAACCCCAAATCCGTCGACAGCAAGTACGAGTTTGCTTTGCAAAAAATGACGCCACTCTCGATGAAGGAATCGAGCGATTGCTGAAACTTTCAGAGATTGTGCCGCGATGACTAAGTCCGCTCAAGACCTTCGTGTTGCCGCGCTTCAAACGGATCTTCATTGGGAGAATCCGAAGGCAAACATCCTAAGCACAGAGCGTCAAATGGATGTGTTAAATGATAGCACGGACTTGATTGTTCTACCCGAAATGTGGGCCACGGGATTCAGTATGAAACCGGATAAAATCGCCATGGAATGGGATGATCGATGGCGCACAAATCCCGATCAATGGCCTGCACCGCTTCAAGCCATGCTGCGTTGGAGTCAAGAAAAAAATGCTGCTGTTGTCGGTAGTCTGTCCTGCAAAATATTGCGAGGAAAACGGTATGTGAACCGTTGTTTTTTTGTATCACCAACCCAAGGTTTGGAGTGGTACGACAAGCGTCATTTGTTTGGATTTGCTGGAGAAAATGATGTCTACAGCGCTGGAGGAAGTTCCAAAAACATCGAATGGAGAGGTTGGAAACTTCGGCTGCAGATTTGCTATGATCTGAGGTTTCCGGTATTCGGCCGAAATCAAGCATCCAACCCTTACGACGTGCTAATTTATGTTGCCAATTGGCCGAAATCCAGAATTTCCGCATGGAAAGCTCTCGTGAATGCACGCGCGATTGAAAATCAATGTTATGCCATTGGAGTTAACCGAATAGGTGCAGACGGGAATGGAATTGCTCACAACGGCTGCAGCCTCTTGCTTCATCCAAAGGGGCATGCTCTAGCCGAGTCAATTGAAGATGAATCCGTTTGGATTCAAGCTACGCTCTCGGCAAAGGAATTGATTGATTTTCGGGCAAAGTTTCCCGTGCTCGATGATGCAGATTCTTTCGAAATCAAACAAACGCGTTCAGTCCAGTGACATCCAAGCCCGTGATCAACAAATGAATGTCGTGGGTACCCTCGTATGTCACAACAGACTCGAGGTTCATCATGTGGCGCATGATTGGATACTCTCCCGTAATTCCCATCCCACCAAGCATTTGGCGCGCGTCACGTGCAACGGTCAAAGCCATATCCACATTGTTGCGTTTTGCCATAGAAATCTGCGGCGATGTGGCACGTCCTTCATCACGCAATTGACCCAACCGATGGGTTAGAAGCTGCGCCTTGGTAATCTCTGTGATCATTTCTGCGAGCTTCTTCTGCTGCAGCTGGAATTGGCCAATTGGACGGTCAAATTGAATTCGTTCTTTGGAATATCGGAGAGCGGCATCGTAACAATCCAAAGCTGCACCGATTGCTCCCCACGCAATGCCGTAGCGGGCAGAGTCGAGGCAACTGAGCGGGGCACCTAAGCCATCGCGGCCAGGTAAAATATTGGTCTTCGGAACGCGAACATTGTCAAAAATCAATTCCCCTGTATCGGAAGCTCGCAAACTCCACTTACCATGCATTGTTGGCGTGCTAAAGCCCTCCATGCCTCGTTCCACGATGATGCCTTTGATTCTCCCTGCTTCATTCTTTGCCCAAACAACAGCAACATCCGCGAATGGCGAATTGGAAATCCACATTTTCGCTCCATTCAAAATGACATCGTCACCATCTTCTTTAAAGTTGGTCGTCATTCCTCCCGGATTCGAGCCGTGATCTGGCTCAGTAAGTCCGAAGCAGCCCATCATTTCACCCGTAGCCAGTTTGGGCAAGAACTTTTGCTTTTGTTCCTCACTTCCATATTTCCAGATGGGATACATGACCAAACTGCTCTGAACAGACGCAGTGGACCGCAATCCGCTATCACATCGTTCAAGCTCCTGCATGATTAAGCCGTAGCTGATCTGATCCAACCCCGGGCCACCATAATCCTCGGGAATGTATGGCCCGAATGCCCCAATTTCTCCCAAACCTGGGAGGAGATGACGCGGAAACTCACATTTCTCGGCCGCTTCCTCGATGATGGGACTCACCTCTTTCTTCACCCACTGACGAGCTGTTTCTCGAATGAGCTTATGCTCCTCTGTAAGTAGGTCATCCAAGTTATAATAGTCGTGGCCTTGATATAGATCCGTGCGCATGATTCAATCCGTTATTGGGTTTGAGGCCTCAAAGATAAGGCTCGACGGAAGAAGAAATTCCCCAAACCAGCCGCTTCATGCGCCATTGAGTGCTTCATATGCCAGATCCACCTCAAGATGACCCTTTTGGTAGGCCTGAACAGCCAACTGATCTACCAGCTCATTGTTGGGGTTGCCAGCATGACCTTTTACCCAATGAAACCTCACCTTGTGTGTCCGGTAAACGACCAAAAAGCGTTTCCACAAATCTGGATTTTTTTTCTCCTTGTAACCTTTCTTCTCCCACGAAAAAACCCACCGCTTCTCCACTGCATCCACAACGTATTTGGAATCGGAATAAATATCAACCTCGAAACCCGGTCTCTTCAATGCTTCTAGAGCAACAATAACTGCCAAAAGTTCCATTCGATTGTTTGTGGTGCGTCGAAAGCCCCCACTCAGTTCTTTGCGATGCTCACCAGACATGAGTAAAACACCATATCCCCCTGGACCGGGATTTCCACTAGCCCCACCATCGGTGTAAACCACGACTTTACTCATGATTCAAGGGTTTTCGCGTCAGTGCATCTTGAATTAGAGCGTCTACGGTTCGCGCGTAGTACTGATGTTCGAGTTGCGCCACTTTCAATGCAATTCGATCCGCATCGTCCTCTGGTGATAAGGAACACGAGGCTTGAAAAATAATGTCTCCTTCATCGTATTCTGAATTGACCCAATGGATAGTCATTCCTGTCTCTTTCGCACCCGCAGCTTTGACCGCGTGGTGCACGTGCATTCCGTACATGCCTTTGCCCCCAAATAGTGGCAAAAGAGCAGGATGCACGTTGATCATTCTGCTCTGAAAATGCTGAACCATTTTAGCTGGTATTCTCAAAAGAAATCCCGCTAACACCACCCAATCGACTCGTGCTGATTTGAGCATTTCAAGCACCTCACCATTGTTCAGTTGATCTGCTTTAATCGATGCTGTTTCCAGCCCCAAAGCTTTGGTGCGTTGATAGACGCCAGCTTCGGATTCTGTCCGATTGCAGCCTACCCACACCACCTCAGCCACTTCACTGATTGCGAAGTGCCGGATAATTTCTTCGGCATTGGTGCCTGATCCCGAGGCAAGTATGGCAATCCGCTGCTTCTCCAAGGCTTCAAAATTCGAATGCACCCATCGTCGCAATGCGCTGCTCAGATTCTGCCATCATTGCCTCCAATTCCACCATTTGAGCTTCTAATTCTGAACCTAGAGAATCCTGAGGCAAATAAAGAGTCGCTGTCTGGACCATGACCTCGGCGACTTGTTTCGCAATCCTTCTTTCTTGGGCTAACGAGCGGAAACGAGCGGGATCTAGCGAATGGTAATACTCCAGATCATCGGCTTGAATCTCAAAAAGTCGGCGGGTCAAATTGACCCCAAGTTCTCTGGCCAAGGCACGTCGATCATCTGCCAGATCATAAACCTTGATTCCCGGGGCTTCTGAGGTGGATGCCAATTCCATGAGGCTCCCTTGGATGCTCATCAAAACGCGGCTAATGGGCACATTTGCTTCGGGCATCTTAACGATAACTTGCTCCAAAATATCCAATGCACGGTTCGGGTCATCTTCTTTCATAAGCTCCTCAGCCAAAACAGAAAGTTGCAATCTGAAATTCGTCACCATGCGGCGGTTGTTCTCGTCCATGTATATGCCGTCTTCGACATTATCCATGCCTCCCCAAGACCACTTGTCCATTACGTTGGAGTACATTGCATTTGTCGCAACTCCCCCAAAGGCATTTGGATTGTCATTCTTCGGGTAACGAATGGGAACCAACCGGTAAGCAAGTCCCTCCAAACGGAAGAATGATTGCAAGCCCATATAACTGTCTGGGCCAGTTGTGACAGCGAAGTAGATTGGCCGTTCCCAATTGTTTCCTCGAATCATATCCAGCACTGCAAATTGACTTTTCAATATGTAGCCTTTTGGCTTTCCGTTGGCTCCGGATAATGTGAACTCAATCGCATCCACTCGCTGCTTCATTTCATCGGCATCCAAGACGTTATTTTGAACCAATGCCGCGCTATCTGCAGGTATGCGAAAGCTATGCGAAGGCAAAACCGAATAACTCTTACCCCCTCCAAAAGATCTTGTTTTGCTGTCATCCAAAGCGACTGCCATGGCCGCGTCCAGGTCCATATATGGCGCAGACGCGTTTTGTGGCCGGTCCATCACGACAACATCTCGTGTCCCCTGACGATAGCTTTCTTCGTCCATCAAGATGGGCAAAGGTGGGCTATCATAAGCCTGTCGTTTCATTTGATCAATGTACCAGTCCGTATTGAGCAGGCTCAAATTACAGATGCGCACATCTGTCCTATAACCTTCCACTTCCTGCACGTACCAGAGCGGAAATGTATCGTTATCACCATTGGTGAATAAGATCGCGTTTTTGTCCAGCGAATCCAGGTAATTCTTTGCAAAATCCACTCCTGTGCGACGATTGGCGCGGCTGTGATCATCCCATCCTTCCGTCGCCATGAGGCAAGGAACCGCAAGAGCCAGAGCCAGCATGGTTTGAGCGCGAAGGGATTCCTTTACGGACATCGCATGCAAGAGCCAGCCGATGCCCATAAGCAAGGCAACCACTCCCGCCATGAAAGCAATGGAAGCGCTGAGTGCGTGCGGTCCACCCGACACCATTTCCATTGCATACAACACAACTGCAGCCGCAGCACTTCCCCCCAAAACGCGAACAAAGCTTTGAACATCGGCTTTCCTGGCCCATTCAAACATGGCATACACGCCAAGACCTATCCAAATGGCATAGGCGTAAAAGGACCCAACAAACGCATAGTCTCTCTCCCTGGGTTGGAATGGATATTGATTGAGATAAACTACGATTGCCATGCCCGTCAGAACGAACAACGCCGCCACAACCAAGAATTGCCTCGGATCTCGGATGGCATGGAAAATCAAGCCGATTAAGCCGAGCAACAAAGGCAGATAATAAAATCGATTGTAACCCTTGTTTGCTTTGGCTACTTCCGTCAATGAATCCTGATTGCCTATGCGCTGTTCATCAATGGAATCAATGCCTGAAATCCAATTGCCCTCTGTAAAGCTGCCATGTCCCTGAAAGTCGTTCTGCTTACCGGAGAAATTCCATAAAAAGTATCGGAAGTACATCCAGCCCATCTGATAGTCTTTGAAATAACGGAGGTTCTCCGCTGTGGATGGCATCAAATCTGTTTGTATCCTGTCGAGCATCCCCTCCATTTGACGCACCCTTCGAACATCTTCAGATGATCCGCTGCGATTCGCCTGCGACGTAGCAGCGCGAATTTGATTTTCCAACTGTGCCTTTTCACTCTCCAAACGATTCACATATGACTTTCCTGAAGACAAACCCTGTTGAAGATCACTCACCATAAGATTTGCCAACGTCTCGAGGATGCCAGCATCCGTTAACGGCGCACGTTGCATGTTTCCTGACTCAAAGTCACGGACCAAAATCTCGGACTCAGAAGCAACTTCATAACGCTCGTCAAAACGCAAACCATAAGATCGAAACAATCCGGTCATCGCACGATTCAAGGCATCTTTTGACATGCCTCCCTGCAAGTAATCCTGTGAAATGTGCGCCTCGAATTGCTGCAGATTCATCCATACCTCATTCAAAGGGCTTGTAAACGATGCCGACTGATTGTAGCCTTTGTAGTTGCTCCAACTCTTATACGCCTCAATGTGATTTGCTTGTGTTGAGTACATGCGAGGAAATGCAGAGGTAAAACGAGCATCGTAGTTTGGAACGCTCCCCTTGCGGTCCCCGCTGTCTACGTACTCCTCCTGAATGCGCATCCGATCGTTTCCGTTTGAAGCCAACCAAGCTTGAGCTCCTCCTTCTGTGCGAAATGACTTCACCCGCTTGTCGACACCTCGGTCTTCAACGATGCTAAAGCTCTTCACAAAACTGGGGCGACCATCGGAATACGGGCGACTCTTATCTGTGGGACTTCCCCAGTATTCGCCAGTCGCAAGCGGGCGATCACCATACTGTTCTCGATTTAAATACGAGAGCAGAGCGAAAAGGTCCTCAGGGTTATTTTCATCCATAGGCGGATTTGCCGCGCTTCGAATTACAATTACAGCAAACGTCGAATAGCCAATCAAAACCATGGCCATGCCTAGGACAAACGTATTTGCAGCGACCCAGTTTTTCATTTGGGTCCACCAAATGGCAACTGTCAAAAATGCAATGAGAAGAGCCGCATACACCATGACTCCAGTATTGAATCCCATGCCGAGGTCATTGACAAAAAACAGCTCGAACTTTCCCGCCAAATTAACAACGCCTTTGATCAGGCCTTCTTGAATGAAAGCAAGAAGCACAACAGCCGCCACTGCTGTGAGTAGGAGACCCTTCCAAGAAAATTCATAACGCTTGAAGAAGAATACCAGCGCAATGGCAGGAATGGCAAGCAGATTCAGCAGGTGAACGCCAATGGAGAGCCCCATGAGGTATGCAATCACCAAAATCCAGCGCAAATGACCCGGCTGATCCGCTACCGACTCCCATTTTAAAATGACCCAAAAAACCAAAGCCGTAAACAATGAGGACAAAGCATACACTTCCCCTTCTACAGCCGAAAACCAGAAGCTATCACTGAACGTGTAGGTCAGAGCACCAACGGCCCCAGAACCCAGCACGGCCCAGGTTTGTGCAGTGCTCATCCCTTCTTTTCCATTCCCTGTAAACTTTTTTGCAAGGTGCGTAATGCTCCAAAACAAAAAGAGGATGGTGAATGAACTGCTCAACGCAGATAACGCATTGGCAAATATCGCCGCAGTTTCAGGAGTCGAAAACACCATAAGAAAACGAGCAAGCAACATGAAAAACGGTGCTCCCGGAGGATGTCCAACCTCCAACTTGTAAGCAGAAGCGATGAATTCACCGCAGTCCCAAAAACTTGCAGTGGGCTCAATGGTCGACAGGTAGACAATCGTCGCGATGGCCCAAATGCCCCATCCTGTCCAATTGTTCAGTTTTTGATAGCTCATGTTCGTAGTGGCAATCGCTCTTGATTTGCCAGCACGAAGTTAATGCACCTCCGGAGATGAATCACGCTTGATTTAGGCCTGAATGCCCGGCGTTTTCAACTGATTTTTCCAAAGGTCAATGCAGAATTCTCAATTTTGTGTGCACCGGATCTCGGTTTTCTACCGCCCAGGTAACAAGGTACCATCCATCAGCGAATGAAGCTAAATCCACCTCCCCTGATGCGTTGAGCACTTTTTGGTTTTTCACGATGCGTCCGTCGAGCGTGTGAATGAGCAGTTGTGCGCTCCCGACAAAGCCCCATGCTTGCCAGAATAGCGAACCGTTCGTTGGGTTCGGCCAAACCTCAAATGAAGATATTGGCTCTGTCACACGGTTGATTTCAGTTGTCCCAGTGCAGTCCGAACAAATCTCCACCTCGGCAAAAACTCCTGCCGGACATTCCGGGGTCTCGTAACCTGCGCTGAAAACGTGGCAGCCATCCTCTTCAAATGTATATGTCAGCGCTGAGACCCCATAATCGTATGGCTCCCCATCCAGTGTCCAAAAAATAGTAGCATCCTCCGGTTGATTCAGCGCTCCAATAAGAAATTCATTGCACTCGATTTCGCCCCATTCCACCTCGAGCAAGCAAGCATCTTCATCGCAACCTTCAATCTCTATCTCCCACTCATAGAGCTCCCCTTGGCACGTTGCGGAATAAAGTTCTGCAGTCACGGAGTATACACCGTCGCTTGGAAAGGTGTAATCGAAAAATATCCCAGTAGTCCATTCAATCAAGTCACCATTCACCGACCAGCCAATCTCGGTTACGTTCTCATCGTAAATCCAGAACAGAGCATCACATCCACCAAGGTATTCCACCTCCATCGCGTCCGAATCGGGGCAGTCACTGCTTTCGAGGTTGGTATAACAGGCTTCCATGCCATCGGGGCAGTTGTCCGTGTAGACCTCCACGCAAACGCTCCAGTAAGGATTGAAATCAAAGCCCGCTTCGAAGGTCAAGCCGTTTTCGCTCGTGGGCGGTACCACTTGGCCATCGATGTACCATTCGATGATGGCTCCATCGGGTTGCTCGGGAATCTCAAACAAGTACCACATGCCATCTGCACTGGACACATCCATTTCCAAATCACATTCTTCCTCGCCGCAGCCTTCCACCACAATCGTCGTTGTCAGATATACGCCCATCGGACAATCGAACGAGGTGAAAAAAGCTGTGACCTCGTAGGTCCCTGCACTCGAATAAACGTGCTCCATGAAATGACCGCCAACGACCGATTCTCCTCCATCTCCAAAGTTCCAATCCACGGATTCTCCTAGCTGAAAACTTCCAATTTCAAACGACCATTGGCACCCTTCACCGGCAGCGTAATCAATGGCTTCGGGGCAGTAAAATTCCATGGGCGTTTCCACACAAAATTCCGTAATCCATGCACCTTCATTCATGACGCGAACCCATCCACTCAAAATCATGATGTAATCGGATTGCATCAATTGCACTTCGATGGCATTCGGATTCACGCTCGCACCTTCGATGGCGATGAAATAACAACCAACAGGCAAGCACATCGGTGCAAAAACTCCCTCCTCTGCGACCTCCCAGAGGCCTGTCTCCGCTGTTTCGCTGTTGAGAAAAGATATCTCGTACGTCACATTCAATTGAGGGATTTCTCCTCCCGTCGTATTGAACACTGCAAATTCAACGTTCGCACAATCCTGGGCCTCTACGTGGAGTGTCAGGAAAGCCAACACGAATGTGAGGCCGAAGACAATCCCCGTTCTATGTAGTGACATGGCCTTTATTTCTTGATAAACCGACGGGTAAAACGACCAACCTCCGTTTCCACAGACAGCAGGTACAAGCCGTTGGCTAAATGCTGAATATCTGTTTCACTTCGAGCCGGGTTGCATTGCATGACTTGGGCACCCGAAGCATCTGAAATCGTGGCCGTCAACACCTCCAATTCGCCCCAATTGAAACGAATCGTTGTGGTTGCTGGATTGGGATAGAGTTCAAATGATGGCGCATCCACCTCGCTGATCTCCACCGGTGAAATGTTTTCTTGGAATTCCATCACGTAACCTTCTCCAGAGCCGTATCCAAAAATGTTGTTCGCAAAGAAGTCCAAATCGCCATCGCCATCGATGTCTGAGAACTGGATGGAGCGAACTCCAAGATTGTTCTTGGGAACATTGATCCCCGCAAGAAGGCCAAATGGATTGTTCACCGATGATGCGAATGAAGGCGCAGAAGCACTGCCTGTATTTTCAAAGTATTGACAAACAGAATTTGCCGCCACCGGCCCCGAGAAATATAGACTTTGAAGCAAATCCAAATCACCATCTTGGTCCAAGTCAGCGGCTTCCAATGAGAATGAGAGTCCACCATACTGAGCCCCATCAGCTGAAGGCAGCAAACCAAAAGGCTCCAGCACTGGAGGTGCAAATGATGGGTTCGTTGCGGAGCCCGTATTCTCGCACCAATACATCTCATGGAACGCAGGATCCCCGGAATAATCCGTCAACGTTCCGAGAAAGTCTACATCACCGTCACCGTCAATATCGGCACATTCAAAAGCATAGGCATACAAATCTGAATCTTTCGATGCCAATGAACCCGATACATCCAAACCAAATGGATTCAATTCCAATGCAGCAAACTGAGGAGAGGCGGGCGTCCCTGTATTCTCCACCCAAAACATTGCATTGACGAGGTAGGCGTAACTGTACGGATTGTAATTGTAGAGATAGGCATATTGACAGCTTCCTACAATATCAAAGTCTCCATCTTGGTCCAGGTCAACGACATCAAAATCAACCCCTGCCACCAATTCCGATTGATCCCATCCTTCAATCGATGAGGCGTCGAAGCCAAAGGGATTGGATTGAACCGGACCGAAGGCCGCCTCAGATACTGAGCCCTCGTTTTCTTGAAATACAATATTCACTGCATAACCTTCTGAATCGTAGGAGGAGTAGAATATCGGCAATTCCAACCCAATGAAGTCTAAATCACCATCGCCATCCAAATCCACAAACTCCGTGTTGGTGAGACCAACTGTTTCTTCTGTTTGAATGACCAACCCAAACGAATTGGGCTGAACAGGTCCAAAATCCTGAGCATTCGCTTCAACAGCGCTTGCGCCCAAAAACAGCAAGCCCCCCAGCGCTCGTTTGATGGCACGTGTTGAACAGAGGTGTTTCAATTCCGCAACCATGCGGTGAACCTTGAGTAAAAGTCGTTCTGCTTGTTGCGTAACCTTTCCATTGGCCTGCTCTATGGCGCGGTGGGCGCGCTTTGCGGCGTGTGCAAGTTGCCGGCGTTTTCTTGCGTAATGTTGATTCATATTCTTTCTATTTCGTTGCTTAATCGTTGCCGTCTTTTGACGGTTGGCGCCAGAATGTGGTGTCTGGCAAGGTAACGCCATCGGCGTGCACAGGATCCTTCGGATTGATGATGTTGGGCTTGCGCTTGCCTTTGATCACATGGACATCATAGATTTCTTCCACGGAACTTTGGTATTGGATGACCCCCACTTTCGACCGGGTCGGCAAATGAAAAATGGCAATCCCTGCTTGGTTGTTTGTCAATTCCCCGGCCAACATCCCAAACGTTTTTGACTTCTCCCGAATCTTCGAAAGTCCGATGAACAGATAATCTTCGTGGAAAGACATGCCACGAACGAAACCTCCAAACGATGCAATCACCTCCTTCTCCCCGGTGGTTCGATCGATGCGCACCAATTCGCCTGTGGCAGAAGTCAAGACGTAAAGTTCTCCGTTGATAAGCGTTGGTGAATGAGGCATTGCCAACCCCTCGGCCAAAACCGTGTTGCTCTCGACATCCATGACGATGCCCGTCTTGGTGATGTGTTCACGCCAGCTGTGCCGCTCATTGCCCTGGTTGAACGCCGTCACGTAACGTGGCCGGCCGTCCTCCATTGCGAGGCCGTTGAGGTGGCAGCGATCTTCCGGTGCAATGCGATCCACAAAGTGTGGCTGCCAAACCGGCGTGAAGTTGTACGCATCGTCCACCTTCATCAGGCATGAAAACAAGGTGTTCACCGCGATCAGCCCACCATCTGCATCAAAATGCACATCGTGGATATCCAATGGTCCTGTGAAGTAAGCCGCACGCGGCATATACATCGCGTCGTAAACGTTGGGTGATTTGGGGTAGTGTGCGGCCAGCTGCTGGGAATTGCGAAAAACCAGTACCTGATTCAAACAGGCAATGGCCAATCGATCGGTCTCAGGATCTTCCGCAACCCCCATGGCCTTTTCAAAATTGCGGGGCAGTTGACTGAGCGACTTCTCGTCCTTGGCCGAAAGGAACACCACCTTGCCCGCCTGATAAGTCGACAGAGCAATACTACATCCCAACCCATGCAACAAAGCAGGAACTTGAGGCGTGTAGGTGCAACTGAAAGGCGGTGGTGGTTTTTGGCTCATCGCAACGAATCCCCTTTAAAATTCGATGTAAGAACTGCTCATCAAAGTAATCCGTTGCATGAGATTAAAGCTAATCTATAAAACGTGGATCAGCCTCCATGATTTCTCCTGAAACTGGACATGTCCGTAATTCTTGACTCGAATAGAATTTTTTAAATACCGGAAGAAAGTCTTTTTCAATGTCCTGAAGATGGAAATATTCCTCGTACAACAACTCGTTCGCCTTGTCCGAAAACCATAATAATCCGTCTTTGTGGTTTGCCTGCCGCTTGCGCTCGATCACAAGACCAATAGAACCGTTAGAACGAATCGGGGAGTGAGGTATTCTCGCAGGCAACAAAAACATTTCCCCTTCCTTGACTGGTATTTCCACCATCACACCGTCCTGTTGTGTTTTGATCAGAATGTCTCCTTCAATCTGAAAAAACAATTCCTCTGTCTCGTTATAGTGGTAATCTTTTCTGGCATTAGGGCCTGCCACAATCATTACGATGTAATCCCCGCTTTCGACATATAAATTCTTATTGCCCACAGGTGGCTTTAGTAGATCGCGGTTTTCTTCGATCCAAAGCGCGAGGTTGAAAGGCTTTGCAATTGACATGAGGTGAATTTAAGGCATCCCGCTTCAATTTGCACGCAGAGCAGGCAAACTCACCAACGCCACACCGAGGAAAATTGCTGCTGCGCACAAAACGGTGTACCATCCCAAATCAGATGTGTAATCCCGGCCTCCTGATGAAACTAGCAAAAAAGAAAATCCTGTCGTCAAAATGGGCTGCAAATAGATGTAGATGCTCACAACTGTGGGTTGAACGATGCGCAATGCGTATATATTGAGCAAATAAACCATGAAAGTGGTTCCCAATATTACATACGCCAAACCCTGCCAATCCGCAGTTTGAAACGCATTCCAATCGACTGCCATCGCCTGTTGCATACCAATCGGCAGGACCCAAAGCGCCCCAAAAGCAAACACCCATGAAATCACGGTCAAAGGTTTGTACTTGGACATCAGAGGTTTGACCAAAACAAGGTAAAACCCATAACTCGTTGCATTGAGCAAAATCATCAGATCCCCCTGCCATGAAGAATACGCCCCTTCGGATTGGCCTCCGACAACCATTAGGGTTATCGCACCAATTGCACCTAAACAAATGCCCAAAACCTTGCGAGAGGTAATCGCCGTGCCCAACAAAACGGAAGAAATCCCCAATACCAAAATGGGATTGGAAGTCATGATCAGCGAGGCGTTGACCGGACTTGTGGCACTCAATCCATTGAAGAATAGCAATTGATTCGCTGCAACACCCGTGGTGCCGCACGCAAACAATCTCCACCAATCGGTAGAATCAATTCGATCCCAAGGCTTACCTCCAGCGCGCAAGGCTCCTCGGAGCACCCAAAACAGGCCTCCTCCACCCAAAACACGCAAGACGATGAATCCACTCGGACCAATCAAATCAGGCATCAAGCCTTTGGCTACGAGGTAATTCCCCGCATAAGTCAAGCCGACAATGAGCAAAGCAAGATGGGCCAGGTACGTTTTCATGAAAAATTAGAGTGCAGCACGTGCGGCCTCTACTGAAGCCTTTGCAGATCCCGCCGTGACGCAATCATCAAACAAGAATACTGGGCGCTTGAGGAAGGTGTATTCTTCCAGAATGAGCTTCCGGTAGTCTGTCTCCGTGAGGGTTCGATCCGCGAGTCCCATGGAGCGAAATTTCATGGCACGCCGAGAAAATAACGCTTCGTATGAACCCGCTAATTCCTTCATTCGATCGAGATCATCGGCAGAGATTCCCTCCGCTTTGATATCCACAACGTCACAACCGTGTTGCTCCGGTTTGAGGTCTTCAAAAATGCGCACACATGTTTTGCATGAGGGCAAGGTGAATGCTTTTTTCATGGTTTTCAATTAAGCGTTTTCCATTTTTTCAATCAAATGCTTCAGGCCAGATTTCCAATCATTTTCATTGTCAATCACGACATCTGCTTTGATCTTCCAAGGTTCGATGAATTGGATGTCCGCCGGCCGCACGTGGTGTTTCCATTGGTAACGCACCTCCTCTTCGGTATAACCACGCTCTGTGCCGTCTCGAGCAATGCGACGCGCCAAACGTGTCTCGGGGGATGCATCAATGTAGCCCACCATGTCCACTCGTTCTTCCATCGCTGGGTAAGCCATCGCAAATAATCCCTCAACAATGAGCCATTCCCTTGGATCGATGGTCACGATCTCAGACTTCATGACATCACGATTGTAGGTATACGTGCTTAAGTGAATGGACTTTCCAAAACGCAACACGTCAATGTCACTGACCATGGTTCCATCATCAATTACAACCGGCAAGTCGAAGTTGGTCTGTCCGTTTTCATCCACCGGAAGCTCCGATTTTGGACGGTAATAGTTATCCAAAGAAAGCACTGCAGCGCGATCCTCAAAATGCTCCCGAAGTCCATCGAGCACCGTGGATTTACCCGAGCCACTTCCTCCTATCAATGCGAGTATTTTCAATTCAATTCCTTTTTCAGTGTTGCGTCAGCTCGTTCCAAATCTGCAGCAAAATCACGACCATTTGCAAGGCGAGGAGGCTTGTTCTGACCCCCCAATTTACCCCGATTCGCCATGGCTTTGTGAAATGTCCCTCTTTCGAGCACACGCAAGTGTGCGTTTTGCAAGATTGCACCTGAAATCAAATCACGGTAATACGGATTGCGCTGCAATACGCCTTCATTCGCTGCTATCGCAAAGGCCTCAACATCGGAAGGTTCCTCAGAAAATTCCACGAACCACTCGTGAAAAGGCAGCCCCTCAGCAGGATTCACTTGAGGCGCCACATGGAATTCCGCCACCTCACCGCCGGTTCTTTCCATCGCATATTTCACTGCCCCTTCAACTTCCTCAGCGATCACGTGTTCACCGAAGGCACTCGTGAAATGCTTTATTCTACCCGTTACAACAATGCGGTAGGGATCCCTCGAAACGAATTTGATGGTATCGCCAATGTCATAGGCCCACAAACCCGCATTGCTCGAAATGATCAAGGCATACTGCACACCCATTTCCACTTCATGCAATCCCAAACGGCGACGGTTCGATTCAAAATATTCGGCCGCGGGGATGAATTCGTAGAAAATTCCATCATCGACATTTAAACGCAAACCCCTGTTCTCCAACTGATCTTGGTATGCAAAAAAGCCTTCGGATGCTGGGAACAATTCTACCGTATCTACCTCACATCCAATTAGTGTTCGAAAACGCTCCCGGTACGGTTCAAAAGCCACGCCACCGAATACAAATAACTCAAAATTGGGAAAGACTTCTTTGACGTTGGCAGCGCCGGTGACCTCCAACAGCCGTTCGAAGTAATTCTGAACCCACGAGGGGATGCCACTGATCAAGCGTAAATCTTGATCCTTCGTCTCCTCAACGATGGCATTGACTTTATCTTCCCACGGCTCAGTGCAATTGGCTTCAAACGAAGGCAGACGATTCGCTTGCAAGTAATCCGGGACGTGGTGGGCAACAATACCACTCAAGCGACCCATCAGGATTCCGCCATCTGTCTTGGACAACTCCGGTGAACCCTGCAGGAAAATCATTTTCCCATCGACAAATCGAGCGTTACGCGAATTGTGGATATACTGGAGCAGTGCATTCCGCGCAGAGCCGATGTGGTTGGGCATCGAATCAGGCGTAATCGGAATGAATTTGGCTCCACTGGTAGTGCCACTGGTCTTGCAAAAGTAATCCGGCTGCCCTGGCCAGAGCACATCGGACTCCCCTTTGACCGCTTTGTCAACCCAAGGTTTCAATCCCTCATAATCCCTGACAGGCACCGCCTCTTGATACTGTGCCAAGGTCATGCCAGGCCGCAATCCATGGTCCCGACCAAAGACCGTAGTTTGAGCACGTTTCAAAAGGTGTTGCAACAGGCGCTCCTGTCTTACGTGAGGACTCCCTGCCTTTTTGGATTCCCTCGCAGCAGAAAAGCGGGCGATGGGTCGGCTCAACAGGGATTTGAAACTCATGGGACGAATTTACAATTCGTACGCAGTGCATCATAAAAAAAGGGGCGGTCATATGACCGCCCCTTCCAATTCATATTTTTCTCGTCTTACTTGACGATCATCTTTTTCGTCAACCGCATTCCATCCGCTACCAAAGTGTAGGTATAAATTCCACCTTGGAGATCAGAAACATTCATATCAACTCGGTGATTTCCAGCAGGAAGCTGTCCTTGCTCAATCGCTTGAATCAAACGCCCTTGCAAATCACGCATCTCCATCGTAACGTTCCGAGTCTGCAATAACTCAAAACGAATCATGGTCGTGCCATTGGTTGGGTTTGGAACGTTTTGGAACAATTGAATCCCGTTGCGATTGGCAATCTCGTCAACACCGACACGTTCTGACAAAATCAAGCGAATTGCGGGTGTTGCTGTCTGAGACGTAAACCATACAAAATCGCCCCCTCCTGTGAGGTTGTAATCGCCTGTAGAGTTGTCGGTATCCGAATCCGCATTTCCGAGGACTGTGAGTTGAGCTTCGCTCTCAAATTCATTGATTACCGCTGCGAAATACGCATTGTCCGTTCCAACTTCAATGGGATCTTCAAAAGGCAAGTAAACGTACTCGCTTGTTTGCGCTGAACCTGGTGTCCATGCGTCATCATACACCCAGTATGCAGACTCAAACGGCGCATCGACAAGAGGCCCTGACCCATCATTTTCATACAGCCGTGTCTCGAACTCCAAGTCCCCGCCGCCACAGTTTGGCCCAAAACGAACCGTCACTCCGTATGCCGTTGAACCTTCATTGGTCATGGTGTAGTAGTTGCCATATCCACAAGGATTGAACAAGCCTGCAATTTCTGAATCACCTGGGCCGAACTCCACATCCAAAGATGCCTCGTCGTCATGACCGTACTCATCATCACTGTAAACGATGACTTTACTTATCGTATTATCGTCAGGATTCTCATCTTCGTTTGCTGAAGCAATGGTCGCCTGCAACACGTAATTACCAGTAGCAGTTGGTGTCCATCCTGTCGCTACGTAAATGGTGTCTTGTGGATTTGCAGGGCAAATGACAGCATTTCCGAAGCTATTGACAGTGCCCAGCTCTTCGATTGTTGTGCTCAATACGTTTCCACCTTCGTCCAAGACTTCGATCGTGACCGTGGTCTCGTCTTGGCTGACATTCCCTGAATTTCGGTAAAGCAAACCCGCCAATAAACCACCGTCAGCTTCTGTAATTGCTTGTTCAATGGGTGTAACTCGATACTCCCAAATGCCATAGATATCACCATTTGTCAATTGAACTGCTGTCAAATCGTTGTCCACCGGATTCTCAGAAATGGTGACATCGTCAATGCCCCAGTAGTAGTGGCTGAATCCGTCTCCGGTCTCTGGAGACTGGAGGTAAGAAAACCGAATCTGTACGTCAGCAGAATTCGCAGCGACACATGAAATATCAACGGATGTTGTCAAAGCATTCGCAGATGCTGTATTCGCAGATTCAATGAAGGTCCCATGTGCGTCGAATGTGGTCCAGTTTGCGCCACCATCATTGCTCGCTTGAAGATAAAGCGGAGCGTATGGATAGCAGCAGTATCGAAAGTACTGTTCCCATGTGATGATCACGGAACCTGACGCGGAAAAGTCAATGGATGGAGATGTGATCCATCCTTCAGTGTTTTCAACACCCTCTGCAATCGGTGTATTGAAGTAATCGCAATCGAATACCATCCAACCATTGTCGGCAGTGGTGGAGTTCAAAGAACCAATGTTCGTTGAGAATTCCCCCGCCGGTGGCTGAACACCAGAAGCTAATCCATCGGCGTAGTAGCCATTGCCCGCCTGATCGACGTGCTGCCAGATTTGACCTTCTCCTGTGTCTTCAACAGTCCATGCGCCAACTCCATTGTTGCCTTCAAAGCCATTTGCAAAATCCTCATAAAAGAGAACTGTGCCTCCGCCGCGTTGAGCAACTTCAAGTGCTGATTCGTTTTCGCCACGAACCATCGTTGCTTCAGCATCCGACAATTCAGCGGGCATCATCGCAAAAGTGTGAAGGTCAGTAACTCGCTGACCTTGCATCGCAGTTGCTAATCCTAAAATCGCAACGCATAAAAAAGTAAAGTTCTTCATATTGTGAATCAATTTTTCGTCGGCTGAAATTACAGCAAACAAATCAAAAAACCCCACACTTGAGCAAAAGAGAAGGGAACACCTTGCGGAATTCCCTTCTTTTCTAATTTTTAGTAAAAACTGCGGCTACTTTCAAGCAGCAATCAGTCCACCAAAAGTCGTTCAGTCGCACGAGCACCATTCACTACAAGAGTAGTCATGTACACACCAGCATTGTAGTTCTGTACGTCTAGTGTTATGCTGTGGTAACCGGAAGGCTGAGTGCCGCGGTTGATTTGAGCCACCAACTTTCCAGTGATGTCGCGCACCTCCAGCGAAACATCTGCATTTTGATCCAAGCGGTACTGCAATCGCGTTGATGCATCGGCAGGGTTGGGAGCCAATGGGTACAACTGGAAATTTGCCGTATCCACCTCCTTCACGCTAACGGTGTTTGTGGCATCAGGGTTCAGGTTCAAACGAACCATTGGTGTTTCATTGGTGTAGTACCAGTCGTAAGCATCTCCAGCTCCAAATGGACCGTAAACAAAGCAAGTGTTGTCATAGGCGTACTGAGACTCCCAAATCTGAACACTTGATCCGCCATAGTGCTCAAAACCAGCACCTATGACCGAACCAGCAGTCAATGTTGCAGGCTCTTCGAGCACGAGTGTATACCAAAGGACATCACCTTCCGTTCCATCATTGCTGTATTGAGCAGCTAGGTCCAATTCTGCAGTGCTCCCAATCAAACCACCATATTGTTCGGTGATGTAGTTTGGATCAGCTCCGTCAAATAAGTGAGC
>MDTC01162722.1_pt1 | contig 57902 bp, 62 predicted proteins | sample 811181 | NCBI WGS metagenome assembly MDTC01 (sample SAMN05326644, study PRJNA326480) | marine metagenome | isolation source: seawater | place: Pacific Ocean: North | collected 2011 | reverse complement strand
TCAGTGCCATAATGAACATAGACAATTATACATGTGACTCTTTTGAAAAGCCAGTGAATAACGCCAATACAGCCAATGTAGAAATTTCTCAAGAAGATATTAAGACTGTAATGGAACAAGCAGAATGCAATGAACCCACTGCAACAAAGGCTCTTTTTAATGAAAATAACGATGTTATCAGTGCCATAATGAACATAGATAATTATACATGTGACTCTTTTACACCTTCTAATAATAGTAATGCTGGACAACCCAATAATACTCAAAGTATGCAAATATCATCTGTTCATCTTGAGAAGCTCCTTACTACCCATCCTCAATATTTTGATATTACCCGTGATAGTACTGGCAGAGTTACAGCGGCTAATATAAAATCAGAACTTTTTCAAGGAGTTATAGACTCGCTTGGAAAACTAGGTATTGCTATAGATGCGCAACAAGTAATGCCCTTTTTATTTAATTTTGACCTTGATGAAGAAAAGACTGTTCAACATATCTATCAAGAAGCATTAAAGGAATATCCGCAACTTGCAGAATTAGCCAAAGCATCTAGACAAACAAACGAAAATAATTCTACAGGTATCCAAGTAGATCCTGAAGATATTACTACTATAATGGAACAAACTAATTGTACCAAACACGTTGCAATAAAGGCACTTATTTCTGAGAATAATGATGCCATTTCTGCTATAATGAACATTGATAAGTATAACAATTCAGACCTTGTTGATACCGGATTTATTGCAGCAGATAATATTATTCATAAAACTGATGATTTAACGAGTGAAAATAAAATACTTGATAGTAAAGATCAGAGTAATGAAAAAAATGAAGATGAAGATGAAGATAAAGCAGAATGTATTATATTAGATGGTAGAAAATACAATGAATTAACTGCACCAGAACAACTTATTGTCGACAGAATACGTTTACTTAGTTTGTACAAAGAGATATCTATTTTCCATGCCAAAACAGCTTATTATAACGAGAACATGGATATTCACCAGGCTATGAAAAATTACACTAAATATTTGCACTTGACTCCTATTGACAAGCCAGACCATTGTAATAATATAGGACAAGTACTTATACAAGTAAATGCTCCTATTGAGGAAATTAAAAAATTCCTTATTGTAAATAATGGAAATATTGCGCCTTCTACAACACAACTAGCAGCTATTTACGATAATAACGATACACAAGAAAGTAATGTAGCTGAAGACGTATGTAATCAAGAATATATAGATATTGTCAGATCCATTACATTATGTAATGAAGAGACTGCAAGAAATGCATTAACACAAACTAAGGGTAACGTTCGGGAATGTATTATAGATAATAATATTTCAAAGTATTTGATAACTACAGATGAACCTGTATCAACTGAATCTGTTGATATGCTGATAGGAGAAGAAGAAAATGAAGAACGAGCATAAAAGTGAGATGGATATTAATAATTTATTGATATATAGTAAATGATTAGCAAGTATATATCAATACGAACTTTCTTAGTAAGTTTAGCAATTGGTTTATTTTTAGTATACGCTTGGGGTGCAGAGATGAAAGAAGTATATGTATTCCCTACTCCTGAAAACATGGAAAGAGTTCAATACAAAGACAATGCGGACAATTGTTACGTATACGAAGGCAAAGAAGTTGCATGTCCCTCACAAGATAAGATACATACAGTTCCTATTCAACATTAAGTATAAATATATTGTGCATAAATCATGAAACAATAATTATATACGTGTAATATAGTGTATACTTATGTATCTACGCAAGTTTTTTACTACTGAAACAGGTAGACATATAATGTCTGCTATATTAGGATTCGGACTTGCCAGTATGTTTCGTATTGTGTGCAGAGAACGTAATTGTATGATATTTAAAGCTCCTCCTCTAGATGATATAGAAAATAAAACTTTTAAAGAAGGAGATAAATGCTATCAGTATAAAATAAAGAAAACAAAATGTAAACCAGACGTTGAGTCTGTTACGGTATAAACATAATTTAGTAGTGATTTTAATCTACTATGTTATGTATTTTAGGAAATAGAAAGGCGTAATCGCGTAATTATGAGTGACAATCTATCTATATAGATAGTAATATGTCATCTGCTAGTAGTATATCCAACCTTCCTACAGACCCAGCAGGTGGTGGAAGTATGAGTGGAAACGTGCAAATTACAGCTAGTGAACAAAATAAAATGATTGACAGCATGCAACAACAACTTTCTGGTAACTCTCCAGCAACCGAAATAAATAAAGTTTCTGGTCAAAGTGGTGGAGGAGGAATAGAACTATCTCAATCTACCATTGCAGAGCTAGTATCAGGTATTCAAAAAGTTGCCAAAACCGGTAACACAAGTTTACCCTCGCGTGATATTCCTATGAATGAATCTACTGTAGCGACAGATGAAGGTGTAAAACCCAATTACATTCCTCCTACTGAAAACACAGATTACATAAAAGACTATGAAGAAAACAACCATATTGTAAGAAATTATGAACAGAAGGCAGAAAAAATCCAACAAGCAGAGGACTTGTATGAGGAATTACAAACACCTATTATAGTGATGCTTATTTATTTTTTGTTCCAGCTTCCCGCTTTTAAGAAATACGAACGAAAGCTTATACCTGGATTATTTGGTTCTGATTTCAACATAAATACATATGGTGTGCTGTTTAACAGCGTATTAATCGGTCTTATTGTATTTATAGTAAGAAGATTGATACAAAATATATAAATTACAAAAACGGAAACACGTTTCTCATAAAATCGTCTGGGATATCTAGTCCGTTTGACAATGCCATTGTGGTAGCAACTACACCTGTATAAATAGACACAACAACTACGCATGGAACATTTATCATAATGTTATCTCTTTTTGTTACTGTAGTTAGCTAGTTATACGCTATACTATAGTATATTATATATTTATGTAACTTTCGTTTACATAAATATATGTCAAATACAATAAGTATGACATCTAATGAATGAACGATTACATTAACCTAGGTCAAAATCATCATCCTGGTCCAGTATAAAACGAACTTCGTCTTTTTTAAAAGCTCTAAGAATTTTTGAATTAGTCACACCACCAATTCGCATCATTAAAAAATTTACATCAAGCTTTATTACAAAATCGTCTATTGAATGACTTATTCTAAAATCTTCTTTGTTCATTTTTAGTTGACAACAGTTTTTACCATCATTTAATGGAATCTCAATAACTACTTCTCCATTCTTTAACATTGCTATTACACCAGCATCCATAAGTTTTTCACCTAACTCGTTTAATTTTTCTCGCAAGTTGGTTGTAGCATCTTTACTCAGATGAAAGTAGCATTTGTGCATTTCATACTCTTTTTTTTCCAACAACTCCGGTTGACCGTACGATTCCATTAATATTACATGAAATAGATTTCTATTTAATACAGTTAAATATATACTTTGTACACATATAAACAAATCAAAGTATATGAAACCAATTTTATCTCCTTACATTTCCCAGTTGATGGAAAATATGCCACCTGACTTTATAAATCAAAAATGTCAAGACATAGACATCATTGTTGAAGGAGGGGCTTTTAATGGTGCATACCTTATTGGATGTTATTACTTTTTAAAAGAGCTTGAAGACAAAAACCATATTAGGATTCATCGCATATCTTGCTGTAGTGTAAGTTCTTTATGCAGCATGGCATATTTTCTAGATAAGTTGGAACTTTATAGTGAGGTTTATAAGTTGTGTTCAAAATCGTTCCGAGAAACTGGTTCACTTAACATATACGAAAAAGTATTTGATATTTTTAGGGAAAATATAGACGACGATGCATACAAAAAACTCAATGGTCGTCTTTACATAACTTACAATAACATACAAACATATAAACAAGTTACGCGTTCTAAGTTTAAGTCAAACGACGATGTATTTGAAACCATTTACAGGTCAGGGTTTATACCCTATATGATAGACAAAACAATGGCTAAAAACAACAAATACATAGATGGATTCTCTCCTTATTTTTTTAAATCTCAGATACGTGACAGACGAACCATTTATATGTGTTTAGTAAATTGGGGAAGAATTGAAAATTTAACTAGCACCATCAGTGTTAAAAATGAGGTGAATAGTATTCGTAGAGTCATTGCGGGTACACTTGATGCGCATAATTTTTTTATGACAAATATACCCACGCAGATGTGTTGCTATGTAGATACAATGCCATTAACAATGATGATACAAATAGAGCTAAAAAAAGTGTTTACGTATATGTTAATGATCTTATTGTCCTTTGTTGTAAAATGTATGAAATACGCAAACAAACATACGAGAAACATATTTGTTTTTAAGCTGGGAAAAGCAATTATAGAAGAAACGTATAAAGTGTTTATACAACATTACTGTTGTTAATTTGTATTACACTGGCATCTAGTAACATTCTTTCATATTGTGTGAGTTTTTTATTTTTATAAATAGATTTGTGCTTGGAGCGTCTATTTGTATTAATATATTCATATGTTCCATTTCCCAGTCTCTTTTTATTAGATAACCAAGCATTGCTTGCATATATAAAATCTAATTCACTACAGTACATGGAAAGTTGTTTAGATTTACTTCTGGTTAACATGATGATTGGTAATAGTTTTATCAATCATCAATATTTCAATTTAACGACGCATTTTTCTTGTTTTACGTCCACCCTTGACAGCCTTTTTTTTACTCTTGTTTTTTGACGTTTTCTTTTTCTTACTCTTCTTAGAAGTTGGTTTATCTCCTGGTCTGTATTTCATGAACCATTCTTCATATTCTTTTGAATTGCGATCGTCTTTTAACTTTTCAAACATTTGTGTTTTTTCTGAACGCATTTCTTCTATGGTTTCTTGATGTCCATAACAATTAATACTGAATCGTTTAAGAACTCCTTTTTGTTGTAATCTATTTTTTTCTTGGACATCAAATAAAAACTTAGACATACACAATAAACGGGTCAAATCATAATACTTACGATTGGAATATAAAAATGCAAGATACAGACTCATCATAGTATCAATAGTTGCAATACGGACTTTCATTTTGTCTAGGGTTATTTGATTATAACTATGACAAGCCATAGGCTCATAAATAAACGCCACTGTATCTTTCCCACCAACTATTACTTGGTAATGTGCAGAAATAACTTCTCCCACACAGGGTTTCATTACTATTTTCACGTTAGAAATACCTTCGTATTCAAGTTGTTCTTTTACTATAGTTGCAGTAAGTTCAGCTTCTTCTGAAAATACGTCAAAATCTGGTATATTTTTGCATGATTTTCTTTCAGATTTTGACATGTATTTCAAATAAGTGGAAATTGCAAATCCTCCAAAAAATACTACATCTTCTCCAATCAATGTATTTTTCACAGTATCATAAATTTTCTTTTCTTCTTCTTTTGTGTAAGTTCCTTCTGATAAACCTCTTTGAAAATGCGCATCTTTACAATCATTTGCCTTTAATGGATGATGTTTGTTAAGCAATGAAAGTCTTTTCAATACTTTTTCCCATCTACTTACGTCTCCTGCGGGGCGAGAAAGTTCAAGATACATAGACATTCGTAAATAGTTTGGTGGGCAGTAGAGTATACCAGCTATCTTTTTCGCTTCTTTTTTTAAAGAGTTGAAAATGTCTTTTTGGAGGTAAGTTATGTCAGCCATACCAATAAAGTTTACAAATACTTTGTATGTTCCATGATGTTGTCCGGATTTAGCTTCTACTTCATCAAATCCTTCTTTGTGGAAAATGTCGGCTAGCTCTTTTGCATCTTCTACTGGATTCTTGCTAAAAAAATCATAATCTGCTAAATCAGTTTCTTTGCTGTAGAATTGATCTTGTTTTGGAAGTAAAGCATTAATAGCGGTTCCTCCGTAGCAAATAAGCTGTTTCTTACGTAAAAATGCCTCTACAATTTTTATCATTTTTTGCACTTCAGGAGAGTTTACAACTTTTTTAGCTTGACGTTCTCCAGCTTGGTCCACCGCGCTTCTTAATATTGCCAATTCACACTCTTCAAATGTCATGTTTGCGTTACATGATCGATGGTTATGTTTCATTATATAGTATCGTATATATTATGAAACGAAAATAATTGAGAAACGCAGATGAGGATAAGCAAGCAAGTTACATATTGAAAGGCAGGCCTTGTGCTTGTGCAGGTTTGGAGGCAAACGACAATCTCTTGTCTTGCTTTTTTGGTTTCGGTAAGTATTTCTGAACAAACCTTAACTCTGGAGGTTTTAAAACAAACGCAGTATTATTTTTATTGAAAAACTCTTCCATTTCCAGAAAAGATGTGTCTTGTTTTTGATAAGCCATTCCAATAAACTGAACACCCATTTTTCTACATGCAAACCCGCTTGGATTAACAGGCTTAACTGAATTATCTGGAATAACTATAGTCATATTTTTCTTGTCGTATTTAATTTGTTCGGCCATACTGTGAACATTACGTATTTGGTCATTTGTATATAATCTCATAAATTGTGTTCCGCTAGCAATGTTTACATACTTTGCAAAATCTTTTGTAGCAATATAAGTCTTCTCTTGATTGTTAACTGCAATGATTATTTTTCTTTTTAATTTAAGAAGAGGAACTTCGCCAAAGTTACGATAGTTCATTTGAAAGTTATATTGACAACCTAATAGCTTATCTTCATGTTCATAAAGTATATTAGCTAGTTGTTCATACATTTTTTGATTTTTACTCTTAAATCTAAGGTGAATAATAATCGGATCGTCTGGATTAGGACAACTACCTTGAGAAAAAGCATAATTTTTTATAATACCCATTACATCTTTGAACAATACACGGTTATACACTTCTTTTACTGTATATTTGTCAATCGTAGATGTAGCTACACATGGTTCGTTATTAATAGAATATATCTCAAAGTCTAGTCCACGCACACCTTGTTTGATAACATCTCTTAATGCGCATGTAGACACCATGGCAGATTGATAATCTCCGGTGCTGCAACAATTAGCAGCGGTTTTAATATAGTAATCCCTGAACATGTATTTGAAGTCTTCAGAATTATTGATGGACTTAATGTGTCCATTCATTTTCGGATACAAAGTTCTAAGTTGTTTACAAGACCTTTCTTCTAAAGTAAATATTCGGTAGTAAAATACTGCAAGTGCTACAATAATTACCACAATAATCACCATAAGAGCCCGTACAATAGTTTCTTCTTTCATGTTTTTCATATTGTTTAACATTTCCTCCATTGGGTTTGTGTTAGATGCGGGATTGTTCATATTATAATACTAATAGATTTATATTATAGAATAAGAGAGAATACACAGATTATTAATAGAATAAGAATATTAAATATATACTGTATTTATATATAGTAATATCATGCCAGGTGGATTAATGCAACTTAAAGCCAGGGGTAATGCAGATATCATATTAACCGGAAATCCCACAAAGACATTCTTTAAGTCTACATACTTGAAGCATACTGACTTTTCTCTTCAAAAGTTTCGTGTTGATTTTAATGGGTCTAGAACTTTACGGTTAACAGAAGAATCCAAAATGACATTTAAAATACCTCGTCATGCAGACTTACTTATGGATGCATATATATCTGTTAATTTACCTAACATATGGTCTCCTATCATGCCACCCGAATCAAATAACGTTGATCCAACATTAAATACAGGTTTATGGGTTCCATACGAGTTCAAATGGATAGAGCATCTAGGCGCAATGATGATTTCTAATATTTCTATTACGTGTGGAAACTATACCATTCAAGAATACAGCGGTGAGTATATGTTATCTATGGTGCAACGCGACTTTCCAAAAGAAAAGAAGGATTTGTTTTACAGAATGATCGGACATCTTCCTGAATACAACGATCCTGCAAATTTTGGAACTCGTGTAAATACCTATCCTAATGCGTATTATACAACGAGTGAAAACGGAGCAGAACCATCTATTCGTGGTCGTCAATTATTGATTCCATTAAATGCATGGTTTTGCTTAAAAACTACAAGTGCTATACCGTTGATAAGTTTACAGTATAACGAAATGCAAGTCCATGTTACATTCAGACCTATCCAACAATTATTTAAAATTCGCGATGTATTAGATAGCGAAAACAACTACCCTTATGTAGCACCTAACTTTAACCAAGCACACATGCAATTCTATCGTTTTTTGCAGACCCCACCTGATGTAGCAATAACAGATGATTCTTATGATGATACAAGAACTTTATGGAACGCAGATATACATCTTATGTGTACTTATTGTTTCTTAACAGAAGAAGAGAGGCGTGTATTTTCGGCTAATGAACAAACTTATTTATTTAAACAGGTAAAAGAATACACTTTTAAAAATGTTGTGGGGACCACAAAAGTGTCGTTGGATACATTAGGACTAATACCAGGAATGATGTTTTTATTTAAAAGGAGTGACGTGTTTATGAGAAACGAATGGTCTAATAAAAGTAATTGGCCATATAACTACTTACCATATGATATAAGACCTGCACCAACAACAACACAAAATCAACCTACTAACATTACTCATCCCATTTTTAGAAAATATCCTAATTCTTCCCAGGTAGAGTCTCTTCATATAGCTCCGGGTGTCAATGTAAATGGAGATCTTACTGGGTGGCATATTACAGGCGATTATCAGCCAGAAAATACCAAACATATTTTGGAATCACTTGCTATTATGTTCGATGGGGAGTATAGAGAAAATACACTACCTGCTCCAATTTTCAATTACGTTGAAAAATATGCAAGAAGTAATGGCAATGCAGAAGATGGACTGTATTGGTATAGTTTCGCACTTAACGATTCGCCTTTTATTTATCAGCCAACTGGAGCAGCTAATTTAACAAACACAAAGAAGGTAGAATTGGAAATGACAACCATTGTTCCTCCATTAGACCCATACTCTCAAACGCTTGCTATTTGTGATCCAGAATCCGGAGTATTTGTAGGTGTAAATAAGCCCACATGGAGGTTGTATGACTACAGTTTTGACCTAACTATTTTCCAAGAAAGATATAATATGCTTCATTTTACAGGAGGAAATTGTGGATTAACGTACGCTACATAATATATTTTGTTAATATATACTATATTATGGCATCAATCAACACATTTGTGCAAGATAGTAAATTAAAGTTTAGACGGATCTACGATACGAAAAAGGTTACGATGAACGACTTTACTAGAAATGCAATTGAGAAAAGAGTTGGATGTAGTGATAACAAGGGAATCAAATGTATTGGTAAAAACATAAAAGTGTGTGATAACCAATACAGTACTATTAAATGCAACACACTCATAGACAGGTTTAAAGATGAGTTTGGTTCTTTTGTTTACCCAAGTGGTATAACAGGTCCATTCCTAGACAAGTTTATAGTTTTTATTGATTATTTAGATAATAAATCTATTACTAATTTATCACTTTCACAGTTACAGGAATTAAATACTGCTAACAATTTTGGATTTAATAGTAGCCAACTAGACATTGTTTATAGTTATTTTGATTCAAGTAACTATACAGACAACGTTTCTCCAGTTCCTGAGGTTTTTGACAAATATTATAATACCTTTGCATCAACTGAACAAGAATACAACATAGGAGATTTTGATATAGCAAATACCAATGAAACTGATTATTATTACTATATTGCATCAGAGCAAGATAGAACTCAACAACAAGTTGTTGAAAATGGTTTGAAAGGCCCTATAGAGTTTATACTAGGAACTAGTGGAGACCCAAAGAAGACTATTTACTATTATACAGTTGATGACTGGGAGACTACACGCATTTTTACAGATAATATACAACTAGACAAGCATAAATATATTACCCTGAAAATACATGAAACAGATTACAGAGGTGGTATAGTTAATTTACATTTTTATTCGATAGAAGAAGGTTATAAAAAAAGTCCTATCGTATCACAAAGGTTTATAATAAGAAACTTCCACAATATAACAGCAAAACCTGCAGGTGGAAAGAGAATCAGTTACTATATAGAATATTTGTCTAATTGGTTTGATATTGATGTAAATACAGGTGAACTTATAGCACCTTTTACAAGAGATACTACAATAGATCCATACAAAGACATGCCCTTCAATGAAAACGATAAAGAGTTATTAAAAGTATATATAACGTATTTAAAATCTTATAATTATAATGGGCCTACAGCTGAAAATAGAACTAAATTAGCACTTCCATTTGGTGGTGATGTTGTTAGCGTAGATCAAGCAAAATCATTTACATACGGTTCAGCATCAACACAACTCCTTTTAAATGGTCTGAAAATAAACGATTTTTTGAAAACTGATACAGAGATGGGTGGCCAAATAGGTTTCGGAAAATGGTTAACTAGTGGATGTCTAAATAGAGAATCAAATGATGATTATGGTGAAACACCATCACGAGATGTATTTAATCCTCCTCCTATAGATCGTGTATCATTTAGAATGAACGGTGGATCTTTGGAAGTGAAAACATCCAATAAATGTAAAATAAAAGAGGCGTTATATGTTTTAAATATAGATAGCTCTAAGACTGCAAGTGAATACGGAAAGGGTAATATATCAGCTTATAAAAAGAACATATCTCATGCTAATACACTATCAGTAAACACATTTGTAGATCCGTCTGGAAATGGTTCACTCCATCATGATTTTGGCGCATACGTATCGTTCCCAGAATGGACTTCTATTGCAAGTATTGCAACAATAATTGACGAAGAAACTAAACGAATCGCTGCTCAAAATGGATTTGAAATTAAAGATATTATATATTGTCCAGAGAGGATTGTAAATGTAAAAATATCTGTCACTGATTACTGTGAAGCGGGTATTTATGAATATGAAAAGAGAATTACTCCTAGAGACGCGGATATTGATATCACCCCTATTTGGAATGAAGACTTTTCGAGTTATACGCTACAAAAAGGAGGCTATGCTACATATTTTATAAAGCGCAATTCAACATTTAGTTCAGAAGCTTTTCCTATAGCAACAGATTATTCTGAAGATGATGCGTACAGACTAGGAGCAAAGTTTAGGATAGAGCTTCTTTATAACAATGATGCTCAACAAAAGATTACGATTAATAATCAAAGTTGGGAATTTATACCTCAGGATTATAACGATGATATAGCGTTTAACATAAGTCCACTAACCCACGAAACACGATACTATGAAAGACTTTCTTATATGAAACCAAATACTTTTGTTACAGCTGATGATGAAGGTCCAGCAAATCAGATACGGCGTGTCCTTTCACATGGTTTACGAGGAGTATCATTTTACAAAACTACACTTTTTGATGGTAATTGGCAAGGGAATGGATTTTATAAACCGAGTGATCGTTCGAATTACAAGTTGATAACTCCTAGGAGAGCTGGTATATATTCTCTTCCAGGAGTAGATAATTCGAAAGATTTGATTGGATGGAAACTTAAAGCATTATATTGGACTGGTACTTACGGTAATTATGTAAGAGATACTACTAAAGAGGTTACGTATACAATTCATTATACATACTACGATGTCAATGATGGTATCAGCGACTATGATCCAGACCGTGTGTATGTAGGATTTGCAAGCATTAATACCGAAGCAGAAAAGATTATTTCCAAAGATCATTATGGTAACCAAACTACTGGGAAGTATGTGAAAATATTAAATAGAGACGCAGGTTTTGCTAATACAGATATTATAAGTCCTGCAAATTACGACAGAACGCATGTCATTACACTGGAATCACCAACTACTATTCCAATTCCAAGTAAAGAAGACCTTCCACATATTAAACCTATTAGTATGGATAAATATCACCCTGATACAAAAGCTGTTATTGCAACTGGTCCTCTAGGTACTTTTGGAGGTGATTCAATGTTATATATAAAAATTATGACAGATGAATATTTAAAAAACCCATGGGACCATTCATTAATAAAATCAGAAATACACTATAATAAAGATACAGAAGGAAAACCAGATGCATAAGGAAGGAATTATCAACAATGTTGTAAATATATATTATAAAACTTAGTAATATATATTTAACAAACACAGTTAAAGTTTTTTTTCGTTAGTAAGTAAACATGAAAGAAATTAATAAATACAACTTTGGTATTTCTTATGATTTCTATAAATGCTACTACGACATAGAAGGTTTTAGATTAATCCTTGAAAATAGAAAGGATTATTATAAAGATAAGCTTCGCTTTTTGGGAATTTTTGATTGTCCAGAAAAAGATCTACTGGACGAGTTTTTCGTAGAGATATTTTCTTGGACTGTGATGGATAAACGAATTATGAATAAACTAAAAGAGGATATAGTGAATAACTATACGATGAAGTTACAAGATCTTACTGTTGTAGATCCTTGTTCAGGAAATAGTTTTCACACTTTTTTGTTTAATAAATATTTGATGATGCCTGTAATCACTGTTGATATTCAACCTGAAAAGAACGCTTGGATTGATACGATAGAGGGTGACGGGTTGCATTATATTATGAATATGGAGAACCACGATAACAAAATATTGTTTTTGTCGTGGATTGATTACACAAAAAACGAGCTTCCGTATAACTTACTTACTAGTTACAAAGGTAAAATGGTTATAAGTGTTGGTAATTATCGTGAAGTAGACTGTAAAAAATACTTGGATGAATTAAGAGAGAATTACAAACTAGTGTCAGAATATAACATCTTTATGCCTTGGCTTAGTGTGGAAGAAATAAAAGTATACGTTAAAAACAATTAAGTATCTTAATTAACACTATGAATCGTCTTCTGTTTTAAAGTTCCAGTCCTTGAGAAGTTCTCCAGCATAAATATCTGGAGATAACGAGTCTCCTGTGATTGTTTCCATTCCAGGAAACTGTTTGATTTGTTTTATCTTTGTAGTTACAGATACTGATTCTGATAACAACATACATAATAACGATTTCATCTGGTCATACATTACAATCCTTGTCATCTGATCTTGTTCTGCGTTACTAGCCATTTTTATTATGTTCTCTACATACGTTTGTGAATTGAATATAAATGTTTTATTCAGTGGAACTTCGCGCATATCAAAACCGCTAGTTAATGATAATACGTCTTGAACAGATAACTCTCGTGTTTCAGTTATATTTGTCAATAAAGGTGGAGATATGTATGAAGGTTCCATTATCATGAAAGGTTCTATTGATGGTATAGGCGAGTTTAATTGCGAATATAACTTGTACCATCTAGGAAATCTAGAATTACCAGTTGGTTTGGTACTAGATTGTATAAAAAAGAAAAGAAGACTGTTAATAAGCAACAATGTGCTTATTCTCATAATTTTCATAATTATTATAATAACATATCAAAATAATTATATTTATATTGATTGCAATATTACAGTGTTTCTCCTTCTTCTAAAATAAATCCTTGATTCAATGGATCATCATCGTCAGCTGGCTCTTCTTCTTCAAAACTAATATCTTCACGAGTTGTCTCACCGTCATCACTGTTTGCAGAATATGTGCTTTCAAAAGAAGAATTTATACTCGTATCTGGTGACGCCCACGAATTACTTGCTAGCGATTCTTCTTCTTGTAGTACATGTTGGTGAACATTTGCTATTTGTTGTCTTCCCTCACGTATTTGATTAAGAATCTCTTGTGGACTTCTTGTTCCCCCCGTTTTTGATTGATTATTTGCAGATTGTTGATGTGTTAGTTCACCAGTGTACTCCTCTTTGCTCAATTCTAACAATATTTGTCTTGGCACCAAATATGTCTTTAGTTTTACCACACCCTCTATATCATGACAGTGTTTGTCTGCAGAATATTCAGTTCTGCATATAGGGCAACGAAAGTCACGGGTAATAAGTGAATTACGACACACGTTATACAAACAAGAAACGTGATACTGATGTCCACAAGGAAACTGATATACAATATATTCAATACCTGGTTTACTAAGAGGTTCTAAGCATAACACACATTTGTCGTCTTTTACTTGAGATTTTTTCACCCAGTTTTCACCTATAACGGGTATCGGTGTCGAGTTAATTGGAACCACCCTATTTTTACTCATTGAAGCTCCTTTACCTTTCATATTTCTTTTTCTAGTACGATTGCGTTTCTCCCTTTTGGCAGTTCTTTTTTTGTATTTTCTTTTTGCTTTTGTTTTGCGCTTATTATATTTATTAATAGGTCTTCTTTTTTTCAATGTACGTATTTTACGCGTCATATAATACGTACATATTAATATCTGTGCAACATATTTGAAATAATTATAAATTACCTATGAGAATCTGTCTTTATCTACATAAGTAGAATAGTCATTTCTGTAGGATCTTATTAATTCATCGTATTTTGTGATAAATTTTCCGTCTCTATGACTAGGATAAATATGTTCAATAACTCCTTTATCTTCATTAAGTGTTTTGTCCATTAAATAATACATAACTCCATCAAACAAAGTATCAATAATGGGAATATGTGTAATTTAATTGTTTCGGTAGGTCTTTACAAATAGTTTTGTTTTATCATCACTAATTGGCATTGCTGATGTTACAATAGTATTTATAAAATCTCCGAACTTCACTCTAGCTACAGTATAATGTGGAAGAACATACTCATTTTCAATGATTAGTTCCTCTATATTGTAAACAAGTTTTGGTATAGATGTGGGACCAGCTTTGTATTTGTATGATACTCGTGTATGCTCTTCGCCCACTTTTTCCGTTTTATCTGATTTAGGGAGAGGATCGCGTGGATTACCAAAATTATGAAGTTCAGATATGTGAAGAATATCCAACGAGTTTTCAGTAACAGTTCGGGCATCTACATTAAAGTCTTTGGATAATGTTATGTAACGATAATCTTGATCAAATGCCTCAGGTTCAAACCACACGTCATGTAAAGGTGGAGATTCAAATACGTCATATAAAGGTTTATCATACAAATAAACCCAGTTATTAACTTCTTTAATTCTGTAATAAACAATATCCGTCTTGTGACTAAATGTTGTAGATGTTCGCAGATTTTTTTGACCAGGACTTTGAACCATTCTTCCACAAGAATTGTATTTGAAGGTATGGTATGGACACACCACACATCCAGTCTTTGTATCTACGCGTCCTCTTGACAGAGAAACCCCTCTATGCGGACATATATCATGAACAGCCGCATATGAATTATCATTGGTTTTCCAAATAGTTATCGGGACATTGTTCAATACAATCTTCGTTGGAACATTTTTTTCTATTTTGTCGTTTTCTGCAACTACATACCATTGATGATGAGCATGGGTAATAGGCACATTTGATTTCATTTCTAAACTTCTTATTGTAGAACGTGTAAAACCATATACTCCAAGAATTCCTACATTAAAAATAGAGATACATATCAAGTATGTAAGATTCATGGTTCTTTATACATGCGTTTATATATTTAATACAGTTAGGTTTAAATATATAGTTTAACTGAGAGGCGAATACTTTTCACTTTCATCTGATTTTGCATCAGGCAATGATGCAGTCTGATTAATGTTCTCTGGTGGTGGAACAGGGGGAGTTGAAGGAGAAAGCGGAGGAGTGTTTGGGGTAACATCAGGAGTTCCTATTTGATATTGCACGCTTTCGCTAGATTCGTCTTCCATTGGAGGGGGAGGCGGAATAAAGCTATCACTACTTGAATCAATGTTCTCGCCTATTACTAGTGGAGGCTTGTATTCTACTGAACTTGCATCAGAGCTTACGTCCGAAATATCATCTGCTATATTATTTTCATCTTCATCGTCATCGTCAATTTCTTTTTCCGAGGAAGGAGGGGTTGGAGCTGGAACGTATGGTTCACTGTCTGATGTTGCACCTATATTTTGAGAAACTTTGTTTATTTTATTTGAAGTTTCAACTTCCTCTTCTACATCACTTTCGTTACCAACATCTCTAGCGGACATATCTACAATATTATCCGCTAATGCTGATTGAGCATCAGTGCTTTTCTTTTTATTAATGTCTGGTTTTCCAATTTCATATTTGAGAACTTCATAATCTCCGTGTAATGCAAAATCTTGCTCATTAAATCTTTTTTGAATAAGCGTATACTCTTTTGTTACTGGACTATACTCAACACGCATATCTTTATATTTCGTATTATTTATTTTATGAATGGTTTCTGCCATGTCAGTAACATATAATTCAATTGCATCCTTCACGTATTGTTTTTTGTTTGTTTTAACGTATTCGTTTATATTATTTTTGATAGATATAACTTGAGTATTCAATAATTGACTCAACGACTTTAACTCGTCTTGTCTTGTTTTATTATGAACAACTGATATATAACTTTGAAGGATTTCGTTGTAATATCCTGCTGACGAGTTAAGTTCATTGTTTAAATATTCAAACTTTTTAACTGCATCTTCTTCAGTAATAAAACCAAACAGTTCTTCGTTTTTTGTTATGATAATTTCATTTATATATTTATCCATGTCTTCTTCTTCTTTTCTTTTTTCTACTAAGACATGCATTATATTACCTGTGTTTATATCAATGTTAAGCTTACAAGGTTCTAATTTGCTTCCACACGTAGCAAGCAAATGAAATGCACCATCTTTTTTCTTTTTTTCAAAAACACAACCTACTTTTCTGTTACAACTTACGCAATCAGGTGTAAATTTACGAAACATGTCACGTGTATCTTTTTTAGATAACCCGCTCACCTTAGCGGTTTTCTTAATATGTTGTTTTTTTTGTGAGATAAAGTTTTCATATTTTGACTTTAATTCATAATACTTGTTAACTTTCTCAACAAAATCAATGTATTCTTCTGATCCAATATAAGCAGACATATGTTACTACTGATATAATACTAACATATATTATTTGATTTTTTGCGCCATTGACTCACAATATAATAAATTAATTCAAACATTATCGTATTCATTTTCCCATGCTGGAAGCCCGCTTATGTTTGTTTGACTCTCTAATCTTTTTGCATCTTGATAATTTTTTATACGAGAGAGAATGTAATGCTTTCTATCTCGTTCTTTTAGCATTTTTTCCATTGGTGTTGGTTTGCCCTTATATTTGTAATATAAAAACAATGCTACTAACAGTATAAAAACTGAGGCTAAACCAATATTTAACATGTCATTGTAATACTTTTTCTTAAACTTTGCACAGTTTGATAAGGTCTCATTTAAAAAATATTTTATACCAGGTTCTACTAATGCAGGTTTAGCGATCTCAACTTCCATTAATAATTACTTTTATTATATCATAATAATTTATACACAATTATAAATGGCAAAGAATGCAGATTTTTCAACATTAGGATTATTGCTCACCCTAGCAGTTATTATCCTGTACTATATGTTTTTAAAACCAGTCCTCACACTTGAAGCAATCGCATCAGAAGAAAATTATACAAAGTTCAATACAAAACGCTACAGAATGATGGGTATATTATTTGGAATATTGGTTCTAATTCATATGATTCTAAACACGTGGTCTTTCCAAGCAAACTGTGGAGGAACAATTATGGACAATATTGGTAAAGTATTTTCAAGCACTTTTGTGCCTTGGCTTCTCATTTTTGGTGGTTTGTTATTAACCTTGATTATTTTTCCTGGTTTTAAAGGTGCTTTTTCAAATGTTATTGGTTATTATGCAGTATCTAGAGGGTCTACTAGTATATTAGTGGAATTATTAGGAAACCGTGATGCAGAAATACCTATGGAAGAGGGGGATGCTCCAAATGCTGACGGAAGCACTGATGGACCTGCACAAAATAAAACGAGTATGCGTTTAGCATCTGATGCAATATTAAAACTAGTTGGAAACACAAGTATACTCATTAATCAAATCACGCCTGAAAACTTCATTCAGATGTGGGGAATGTTAACTCCTTTAATGAAGAAGAAATATCAAGTTGCCGGAAGTGCTGATAAACTAAAAAGTGATTTACTGGAAAACGTTGTATTAAGAGATAATATCGGTGAGTTTTGTTGGTATATTTATACTGTAGTATTGTTGATGGTGGTGGTGTCAACTATGATGATGCAACAAGAATGTGTCACTACTGTAGCTAGCGCAAAGGAGCGTGCAGCAGCATACGATAAGAACCAAGACGATAAAAATAAGGAAAAAGGTAAACAAGATGGTATCACTTACACTGGGTAAACAGTCATATAATGAAGTATTTTCTATTATAAATAATATTACTTTGTGAGCAATATTATTTACATATTTCAAGTTAAAACATAAGTTTTGGACGCATACAATAAAACTGCACCGCTAAGTAACACAAGATTCCCAGAACAATAGAGAACAGCCAAATAGGAAAAATTGTTTTTCGTCTAAAGCCAATACCGAACTGACGTATGCTACCATCTTCTTCAAATACTAAATCTGGATATCCGTATATAATAAGAAAAAAGAGTCCCACAAACAGTACAATAGAGTAATATGCAGGGTTTTTAATAATATCTTTTTTGACCATCTGTATATATTATAAATACAAACAAAAAATACAGATACACTATAATTCAAAATTAAATGAAATCTGACCTGTCTTCATCATTCATTTCCATTCCATACGGGTCATCGCTTCCGTCCTCTCCATAATAGTTAGAAAGATCATTTTCTTCATCTTCTTCGCGTTGATATGCATCTTGTTGTTCTAAATATTCATCCAATAAATCAGTTACATCTTCTTCGTTTGATTTACTATGTTGTTTTCTGATAGCTCGTTCAGCCTGTTTCATCTTTTCGGTGAAGTCTCGTTCAGCATCATAGCTCTCTTTTACATGAACTTTCAAACTTTTTTGAAGTCCCGCGTTCCAAACACCCAGTTTATTAATCTTCTTAATAGTATCCAAATCGCGTTCTTCATCTGTTAGTGCTTCTAAACGGGATGTAATAATCTGTTTTTCTGTCTCTCTTACTTTGAAGTTAATATCAGATACTTGGAAATACGTAACATCTATGTCGTCTCTGTGTTTTTGCATAATGTCAATGAATGAAAATAATAGACGACAAGTGTCCGTTTTAAGTATCATCAAATCACTTTCTAATAACGACGGATCTACTTCAGGGACATTCAAATCTGTTCGTCTTTCTAATTCTTCTGCACCGTAAGACTGATTATCGTTCATATTTAACATATTACTATCAGATGCTAAATCAATATACTTTGTGAGAACGTTCAATAAATAATACTGAAACAATGCTCCGCATGTTTTTTTATCAAATACAGAAGTAATTGTTCCTTTGTCGGTGTCAATACTAGAAAAATATGGTGTGTATTCAGCAAATCTTAATATCATATCACACGAGTCAGTTACTTTTTCTAGAATATTTTTCAATACTTGATTGTTGTAAAAAACTTCTAGATTTTTGTAATAAGAATGGTTGTTTTCTGTTATTTCATCTGCTGCATTTTTGGAAACATTCATTCTCTTTTCAAAAGACTCTTTGTTAAACCAAACATTAGTGTGTTTACAAGTATTCAATATCATCTGTGGGAAAACACGTGAAATACTGACAATGTATTTTTTAATGAAATCAAAACAGTTATAATACGCGTTTCTCATTTTACTTGTATCATCTTCTTGGTAATTCCACTCTGTCATTGTATCTAAAAATGTTTTTACACGCTTCTTTTCCTTTGGGAGAATTGAAATATGGTCATCTAACTCTTTAACAATGTCTTGAATCATTCGTTGGTTTTCTTCTCCCAAATAATTTCTAAGACCGCGTATTTCTTCATTTACACTATCTCCCACCTTTTCAACATCAAAAGAATCCAATACAATCTCAAGGTATTGCCTGAGTTTCCAAAAAGGACTTTCTTGTTCTATTTCTTCCAGTATTTTCATAAGTTTTGTGACTTGAGTTTCTGTATTACTAGAATCTTCTACACGCACTTTATAACGCATACCACTTAGCTGTAGAAGGCGTTCCAACATACTAGAATCATAAGACTTGCCTTGTTGTTTCAACTTGCGTATTTTTTCTGATATAATATCTGCTTTGTCAAATTGTTCTGGCTTGTCTCCACAAATAGAGAGAAACTCATCCGGAGGATTACCAACGCGTGTAAACTTGCATATATCTATAAATGCTCTATAAATAGTTTCTTCGCTGAAATCTTTTCTAAGAGGAGCATAGACATTTTTACTATCACTAGAACAATATAACATATTAGCCTTGCTAAGTTTTGAAACATCTTTTGTTATTTTTTCAAGAATCCTCACAACCTCCACGGAAGTTTTTATTTCACATTCTTTTGATCCGAAATGCTCTATCTGAGATTTATTTTTAGAGTCCATAAATAGTTCTTTAGAGGAAGCCGTGGTTTCCGCAATTCCATTAAACTCGTTGTTATGTTCTTTCTGAATAACCTCCTGGACACCTTGTTGAACATAGAGAGAAAAATACTGTATTTTTGAATGAATCACTGCAAGTCTCTCCCATTGTTTTGGACTACCGCTTTTAATATCGGAAATAAGAAGTTTTCTGTATTCTTCTTTGATATTCTCTACTTTGATATTTAGTTCACCTTGGGGAGGTAAGAATGTAGTCCACTTGACAATTTTCATTTCATCTGGAATCACATCTTGTGGATTTTTCATGAGATATTCAATCCTTTCACGTATCTTCTGCTTGACATCTATGTTTTCTATATAATAGTTATCAATAAATGTGACAATTATTTTCTGAATAGCGTCTTTATTTTTTCTCTGTAACACTTTCCATACACCAGAAGGAGAAGCAGATTTTTGAACAACGCAACTCAAATATTCCAATCCCGAAGTGTCTCCAGATTTATCAAATGGATACCCTTTGAATGATTTAACACAACCAGGATAAGTTTTCTTAGTGACAACACCAGGTATGTATGTTTGAACACCAATCAAAAACGCACCAAGAGTCAGATACAAAATAGTCTGGTTATAAACGTAATCATATTTGGGCATTTTCTTTCCCGACTTAGCAGCGTTATTTGCCTTTTCCTTGTATTCTTTCTCAGACGGAAGAATTCCCGGTTTTTGTAAAGTAGATGAAGCTAATGAAATGATGAAGTCTAACATTGGTAGAATACCGATACTCATTACATTGGAAAGAGCAATTATAACGTCATACATAATTCGTGTTTCAGGACTACTATAGAACTTTTTCAAACTATCTTGGTTTTTCATTTTGTTCATATATTTACTTTCAAAGTCTTCCTCTACAACCTCACGCGAGACATTCTTTCTTCCCATATCATCATAACCTTCACTGTCATCATACATTTTTTTCGTAATGACTTCACCACTGTTTTTATCTACCCAATATCCACCATCTTCACTTTCTTTTCCACTCTCGCGAATGACTTTATCTAATACACGACGATAATTGGATTTATCATAATCCTCACCATCATCACACCACGCAGATGCAAGTGATACCAAAAAAATTGGGACAAGAGGAGTTTTTGTAGTAGAACAGTATCTCCAAGCTTTTGGGTCAGAGTTTTCCATTTCTTGATTAGTGTGTTCTTCCGTGTAGTTATTTACAAAATATAAAAGGTCGCTATATTTTTTATTTAAATCACTCTGAGATAAAATCTCATTTAAAACATCTTTTTGTTCTGACCTAATGACATCTTTAAAGGAATCAACTCTCAGACCCATTTTAAAATGCTCAGCATCGTATTTACATAGTTCTTTTACACGTCTGACTTTAAGTTTGTCAATAACTTCATAGTCATATCTGTATTTTGCTTTTATGTAGTCAGCAAGCTCTTCCTTTGTTAGGTTATATCTATGATCAAAGCTTTCTACCAATTGTTTCAAAATGCCTCTTCGTATATCAGTTTTTGATACACTTTTCTCTACACATTTTGGATCACCTTCAGTGGAAACAGCCACACAATCAGGTTGAGTATTACAATAAGACGCACTATTTTTAAAGTTCACGTCTTTATCTATTGTATTATCAACCTTCCATATATTATTTACACGTTTATAATAAAGCATTGCTTCTTCATCAGAGTCATAAAACATTGCATAATCTCCATCTCTGACTCTTTTCTTACCGCGAATAATATTTTCAGTAATGTAATCCAAGTCAGGGTCGTTGTTTGGTAATTTGGTAGCAACTTTTTTACGTATAAATTGGAAAAAGTCTTCTGGAGTCATTCTAGAGTGTTCATTTGAGAACTTTTCAATTGTGTTAGAATGAGGTTCGTCACTTTTAATTAACATAGAGTAATCGGTTGTATCATATTTTTTGTCATAGTACACGTCTATTTCGTTATCAGCGGTTATTTCTTCTGGAGAAAAATATTGCTTTGACATAATGACAGTCTGACACTTATCCTCTTGTTGAGAATCCTTACTCTCTTCTTTCATCTCATCTGCATGTAATTGTTGTATCACAATATGAATATCTTTATGAATGAGATTATCTAGATTTTTAATAGTTACTGCATCATACAGTAACCTACCTCCATCTATCTGAATGATCCTAGATAAAAACTCACTATTAGAATAATTATTGTTTTGCTGGTTATATTTTTCAAATACGTGTTCACGTAAATCTTTGTCTACCATTTTTGTAATCACGTCACCATTATAATAAGAAGATTTAGTTAAAGTTTTTAGTTTTGTAAAATCTTTGAGTCTTTTTTTGTATGTGGAAATATACTGAGATATGTTATTCTCTATTAATCCTGATATAGTTTTATAATGAGAAAATGTCAAATCTTCTTTATATAACAGATACGGTTCTAATACATCTACATAATCGTGAAAGTTTAATGCATGAGTTGCATATTTAGATACTGTATCAATGATGTTACGTGTTTTAGGTACGATAATTTCTAGATATTTTCGGTATATTTCTTGTGGCGATAGTTCTTGCAGTTTATCTTCGGAAACAGACAACATGAAATTATTAAACGTCTCAAATGTGCCTACATTGTATACTGAACCCATTTGTAACTTGTCTATTACAATACGATTCAGCTTAGTTTTTCTAGTTAAAGACTTATGATACAAGCTATACAAATCATTATATGCAGATTTAATAGCTATATTAGTAGCTGGTAAGTCTATTTTTGAAAACTTTACCATTGGATACGGAAGAGAAACAAATGACTTTATAGATATAATGTCTTTTACATTTGAGGGTTTTATATCTGTTCTTTCTATTTTGCTCATATTTAGGCCTCTAGGTTCCAAGAAATTAGCAGGAGAAATGTTTCGGTAAAAACACATTCTAGATTCACCTATAGACCCATTCTTTATGTTTGTAGATCTGAAGTTTCCAAGGTTGTCAACAATTGTCATAATATCCAAAGTTGCATATATAGTAGCAAGTATTTCTCTGTCTTCACTGTTAGGGTCGATAGATGGTTGAAACTCACGAGAAATGGTATCCACGTATCGTTTATAGTGATTAATTAGTTCACCATTTCCTCCTTTCATATATGTATTTACTGCATTTGCAACACTATCTTTTATTTCTTCACTAACGTCAACATCCGTATTCATGTCTTCGTCTAAGTTGTCTATTTCTAACCGACGAACATTTTTCACTACAGGCAAAATCCATTTAAGTTCTGTGTCTAACAACTCCAACGATTCTACTAAGGGTCTCCATTGAGAAGTATGCTTTTTAAATTTAGTGACATTTCCATATTCATCCAAATGAGAATGTTTGTGTCGCAACTGAACAAATCTTTCTACTTCTCTCTTTATTTCGTTAATAGAAAGCGGAGTAGTTCCACTTTTAGATGCCTTCATTACTAAATCATCAAGTAAATCATCTGTTTGCATTTGAATATCAAAACGTTCGTTTTCTGATGACTTACTTTGTAACATGGTTACTGCGTCCAATACAGGACCCAATTGCCGTTCATCAGCCCGAATAATATATTTTTGAATAATTTTTTTAGCTTTTGGTCTAACAGAAGGGGCATCCGTGTCAATATTTTTATTTTCATCGTCATCAAAATTTAATTCTTCATCAGGTTCTTGTTGAGTTAATTCATTATACTGATCTTCATCTTGTGTATTTTGTGCATCATCATCGTGACCTTCGTCTTGTGACTGTTGTTGTGACTCTTCTAAACTTTCTATATCTTGATTCTTAGATTCAGCAGGAGGCTGTCTTAACTCAATCGTTTTTATGTTTAAGTTATCAGGGACACCCTTGTATCCAAAATCAATATACAATACTGTATTATCAGGATAACTAGTTATCTCTATCATATCTTTTTCTAAGTTTGTAATTTCTCCAATTAATACTGCGGGGGTATCACCATCAAAATAAATATTTATCCATTTACCAGGTATCAGTTCATTTTGACGTGCATACCCATCACGCGAATCTCTCTCAACTATGATAATTTCTTGAATAGTTCCGTCTCCAATAGTTCCATCATTATTAATTCTCAACTTATACTGTTTCAATGTGGTAATATCTACCAGCTTTAAACTTTTGTTGTCTATGTATTCAATAAAAAATGTATTATTGTCAAATATTTCGTTTTCGGGTGAAGCGATATAAATGATATCGGCTAATTTCAACACTGTTCCACCTCCTATTTTTCGAGACTTGATTTTGAAAGGAGGTTTGTCTAGGGTTTTCATAGATGTATTTGCAATCGGTGCAACTTTTAACATTGACATTATTCCTATATTTATACTAGAAATAATATATTTTGTTTAACTTTATAATTAGCACATTACCATTGTAAGATGAATGTGTTTACATATCCTGAGTTATGAACCGTAATATATAGACAATGAATATAAAGACAGACCTATATGTACACTATCACTATGAAGACTACATATACCATTTCTAACAATGACGAAACATTTTCACACCTACTAACTAACTTGTTTTCTGAAACACCAGTAAAAACAAAAAAGACGGATCCATACCTTTTAAAGAGCATTGACGTAGAACAATCAAAGTTTAAACTAGTCGCATATAATGCAAATATGGTAACAAAAGAAAACTTAAATACTCTGGGGTTAATGCGTTCTTTGTTATTCACAAGCGACAATCGTTTAGTCTGCTTTTCTCCACCTAAGACAATGAAATCAGACGATTTCAAAGAAAAATATCGTGATGTGAAAGAGTTGTATACAGAGGATTGTGTTGAAGGTACAATGATAAATATGTTCTGGGATGATCAATCTGGAAAGTGGGAATTCATGACTAGAAAGAATGTTGGAGCAACCAATTCTTATTATGTCTATGATAAATCTTCCAAACAACCTAGTTTCAGGTCAATGTTTCTAGAGTCTCTTGAACAGTCAAATGCAAAATTAGATAATTTTGATAAGTCCTACTCTTATAGTTTCGTTATGCAACATCCTTCCAATAGAATAGTTATGCATGTAGATTACCCGGTTCTCTATTTGATAGAAGCATATAAAATTACAAGTGATGTTGGTATTGACAATCCTCTTTCCACTAACTATGAAATAACTGTATTGGACAAAGAAGAGATGTCTTCTTTGGTCCAGGGTAACATTCGTGTTCCTAAAAAGTATCCATTTTCAGATTACAGTCAACACGAAACACAAATCAGTGCTGAGAATAATAAGCCTTGGGAATTAAATATGATAAAAAAGGGATTTGTAGTGAGGGACTTGAAAACAAATGTCCGAACAAAGTTTATTACAGAAAATTATAAGACGATACAAGATTTAAAATCTAATATTCCAGATATGAGATTTTTGTATTTAAAACTCCGAAAAGACGATACACTTGACAAATATCTCCAATATTTTCCAGAACATGATAAACTATTTTCACATTACTTCCATTTGTTATCAGATTATACACATTGTCTATATTCGTTTTATAAGGACTGTTACATATCAAAAGTAAAACCGTTGAAAGAATATACAAATAATTACCGCACCCACATGTATGCAATTCATGGGGTATACATCAATACACACAAACCTCAAAACAAAAAAATAACGATTCAAGATGTAGAAAAATACATAAATGAAATGGACGTTCCGTTATTGTTTGATACTCTTTTCAAAGTTATGTAAATCACAATCGTTGTTAGATAAAATAAATATACATAAAAATATGTGCAGCTTTTGTGCACATATTTTTATATAAAATCATACATTGTTATTACTATACTAATACAAGTTTATTGTTGGCTCAGAACATTTCTTTTAAATCAGTGTAAATAACCTTGGCCGCGTTGAGCGCTCCAACAAGGTCATCTACCAATACTGATTCAGCAGTTTCTTCTCTGTAACCAATCTTTCCCATTATAAACGGATCATGAGGATGAAGCTTTTTGAATCCACAGAAGTTCATTGTTTTGTCTCCTTGATAGTGCATAGAATAGAGAAGATATTGTAGAATCATTCCGATAGTATAATCTTCGTTGTATATTTTGACATCATATCCACTTTCTAACGTTGACGAAGTAGATTCAATGACAACTCCTTCGGCATTTTTCTTTTTATCGCTGTTTATTTCACCAATTAATCTGTCTAATCTTTCAATAAGTCTGTCACAGCCAATCTTGAGAAGCTCTTTACAAGTAAACACGCCAACAGTTTTTACATCAAAATCAAAACTATTGTTCAAATATATTCTTTGCGAGTCCATAATTTTCCAATTTTTCATTTCAAAGGCTATGTTGTCTTGAGATAATCCAGCATCCTTTAATTCTTGTTCTTTTATCTTATACTGTTCTCCTATCTTGTCTTCATCTTGTGTGTTACCATAAACACAATTTGATACAGCGTTATACATACTGTTCTCATCTGCTGTCCCTATGGAAAGTGTGGCTTTAAAGGCTATTCTTTCACCAGTTCCGTCAGGAGTTAGCTTAGGTCTGAGTCTCGCGACATCAATATAATATCCAGTCTGAGAGTTGGGTGGAAATATTTCCTTCACCTGATCTTTTGTTAGATACTGCCCTGTGCTGAGATTCTTTATTTTAAAATCCTCTGTAGTCAAGTAAATCTCTTGATCTGTATCATTTTCTAAATCTACTTCTATTTCCAGCTGTTCAATATGAGGACCCAAATCAGTAATATGAACAGGAATGCACGAGAGTCTCTGTTTTAATATTTCATTATGAAACTTACATGTATTTGCTGTAAACACTACTTTACATTTTTCTTGAGGCATTGTCTTCATAACAACCATCGGAATATCCGATAACAGTGTTCTACGAAGCCCGTTTGCAATACTTTTATCCACACCACTTAAAACAAACTGTATATCATCATTGTTTTCTACCACGTTGGAAACTTTCATTTTCACTTATTGAATATATAATGTGTATATATTTAATATTGTATTATTGGAATCAATTTGTAAAACTACACACAATGTATTATAAAATAATAGAGTTTTCAGTGATTTGTTAGTTTAGTTTGTAATAACAACTTAAATAATTAATGTGTGTAAATTATAATAACGTAACCATGAGCAATATCCTGTATTATAGCAAATATTGTGAGCATTCCAAAAAACTTATTGGACATATCACATCTAATAGTCTACAAGAAGGAATCCATTTTATCTGCATTGACAAAAGATTCCAAGATCCAAATACCAAGAAACTATATATCCTTCTTGATAACGGAGATAAAATTATTATGCCAGAAAACGTTCAAAGTGTTCCAGCAATGTTACTATTAAAAGAAAATTATCGTGTTATTTATGGTGACGATATTTACAATTATGTTAAACCCATTATTAGGCAACAAGTGAAACAAAGCACACAAAATAATATGGAGCCCTCGTGTTTTTCATTCCAAGGAGATGCAGGTGGATTTGGTGGCGTTATGTCGGACAATTATAGTTTTCTAGACCAAAGTTCAGAAGAACTAGGCACTAAAGGGCAAGGAGGAATGCGACAAATGTATAACTATTCTTCTCTGAATGATACAATGAACCCTGGCAGTTCAATACAAACTCCAACAGATGATTTTGATTACGCAACAACAAGTGGAACCCAAAGTATGTCAGTTGAACAACTACAAAAAATGCGTGAAGAAGAGTTTTCACGATCCATGAAAAATCCAGGTCAGGGGATTTAAATCGCGATAAAATAGTAATAAATAACAGTATGATAGGAAACAAAAGAATATGTTTCCTATAATATAAACAAACTGTCGTGAAATGAAAATTACATTCTACGATGAAGAGTCGTACCTTGTGAAAACCACAAGCTCATTTCTTATACCTAGTTTATATGGAGCTTTACAAGGAAACTATTTTAACGCTGGTCTAAATACACTATGTTTTCTCGTGTCAGTAAATTTCTGGTATTATCCAGTAAGAGGGGTGAGAAGAAATATTGACCTTTATTTCCAACCTATGTTTGGCACATACATGTACATTTTAGGTAATTTCATAGCCAAAAATCCTAGAACTATACCCGTTGGAAACATCTGTTTTCTAAACGGATTATATTTATATTCACGTTCGTGTAAAGAATACAGAAAACGTAACCGATTTTGGTTTGTTTATCACGGATTGTTTCATCTTTCTATGTCATCTGCATGTATGGCGGTTCAAATGTCCATTTAAAAAAGAATGTCTGTCACTATTCCGTCTAATTCAAACTTTTTCATGTGTCCTAAAATTAGTTCATTTTTACACGTGCAAGAAAAAACCATGTATCCGTTAGACTGTAGATATCCGACTCTCTCTTTGTTTAACACGGTCCAATCAATACAAATATAATGAAGGCCTTTCATAAGATGTTTTAATTCCAAAATAGTGAAATCGTTGTATGTGGTAAATCCCAACTTGGCAGGAAGATCCATGCATTTTAACTGATTCATTACATCGCGATGAAAACTACTTATAAAGATATTTTCCATTTCTTGTTGTTTAAATTTTGTTGTCAACATATCTACAAGTATAGGACATATTCCATAATCATCTTTTATATCTAAAAACAGTTTTATTGAACTCGGCTTAATATGTTCAAAAAATGTTTCTAGTGTTATAATTCCGTGTGATTGGATTTTTGATATGGGGAGATTTATAATAAGTTCATTATCAATATATCGGTCATGATATACAACGATTTCACCTGACTTACACATTTGAATATCAAGTTCTACCATATCAAATCCGTGTTCTATGGCCTGATTAAATGATTCAAGATTGTTATCTCCATATTTTCCCGAGAAACCCCGGTGGGCTATTTTTAACATAGTAATGTTTGTACAATAGATGCCCAGTAAAATCATTAAAAACAGATTAATTAACGCCATATTCATGTTATAATAAACGTATAATAGTTTACACAATCAAACTAAACTTGTAAAACAAAGGAACTTAAAAGATTGGTTATATGATTATTAACGAGCATGGATCAAAAGACCCTACTAAAAGCATTTAATGATCATTTTGATGAGTTTGTAAACGACATTGTTACTATTTTTCCAGATAACATGGATATTAGAAGCGCAAAGTCATCTATTCAACTTCTCAGAAAAGCAAACCCTAAGATGTTAATTGGTATATGGAACTCATACATTTCGTCAAAATATTCCCAACAAATAGATGCTGGTGACATTAGTTTTTTTATCGATAACGATTACACTGACGACGTGAGTGCTATGGAAAGTTCTACACAAATTATGGAAGCAGTTGACAAGTTACGTCAACCTATTCGGGATATGGGAGACGATAATCGCGAAAAAACAATGAAGTATATTCAAAACCTCAAAAAGATATGTGATTTGTATTTCATGTAATTTGTTTGTTATAACACACAAACATATTTTGTATACTCGAAGTAGTGTATATAAAATATTTAGTTATAATAGTATGACATCACGAAAAAGATATTCCAAAACTAAGAAAACTAAGAAAGCGATAAACTCTAGAAAAACCAGAAAAAATAAAAAAGAAAAAGAGTTCCTATACCATCCAGACAATCCAGATAAAAGTTTTGACGTGTATATTAATAAAAATCCAGAAGACACTATTCCTATTGCGTATTCCACGGTAAAAGATGTCAAAGAAACAATCGCTAAGTTAGAAAAGCTATATAAGTCAAAAAAATACTCACATAAACGTATTTGGCAAGTGGGAATGATAATGAAAGTTAGATTAGAAGCTATGTATAAACATCATAAAACTCGTTATCCAAATGCCAAATATGTGAAGCAGAGGTACAATCTAGCAAAACGATACTTTTTGTTTTTGGGGAAAAGGACAAAATTAACTTCTTGGAAGGAGAGACGAGATTTGACATTCAATATTAACTAGTCATCAAAATATTGTACATAATATATGTTCTCTAGTTTGATTTAAATATATGCGTTTATATCAAACATAAGCTATGGAACATACCCAATCCTCTACCAATTCACTTGATGATATTCTAGACGAAGTAGTGAATGAACATTTCCCTACCCAACCTGTAGAAGTAGTTGGTGACGTAGATTATATCCACACGAGCGATTTATCTGCATCAACAAGTGAAGAAGATGTAAAAGTATTGGAATTACCCGATATCCCAAAAGAGTTTGCTCCTTTGATGATAGAGTTTATTGATGCAGTTTCTACAACCTTTCCGGAATACAAACCTATTATTTCTAAGTGGTGGGGGTATGACTCACATACAGGAACTCAGCTTCACGATTTGTTCGCACATTGTCTCCAGGTATATCCAGCACGATTCACGGATATTATTTACAACAATGAAGATATATTCAAGGATTCTTCCAGTGTAAATGTAGATTTTCTTCCTGGAATAAGCTTTAAGTTTCTATGGTCTTGTAACGACATTACTCCACAAACTCGGGAAACCATTTGGAAATATCTTCAAACAGTAGTTTTATGTGTAGTGGGAAGTGTTGACACTGAAAACATGAGCGAAGATATGAAAACTATTTTAAATAAAATAGATGAGGAGACGTTCAAGGAAAGACTGTGTGACACGGTGAACGAGATTCAGAAATTATTTGAAGGAGCGCAAACTAGTGATGTAGATGAAGAAGATAATGATGATAAACCTCAAGACAACACGACATCTACCACTGAAGGAGAATCCCGACCTACTCCTAATCTTTCAGCGGACGCTTTTCAGGAACATTTGGACGGTCTTGTCGGAGGAAAAATAGGTGCACTTGCAAAAGATATACTTGGTGATACTCTTGATAGTATTAACGAGGAAGACTTTGCAGATGCAGAGAATCCTGCAGACATAATCAAAAAGTTGTGTGACAAAGATGGAGGACTTATGCAAATGGCAGCGGGAGTTACACAAAAATTACAGTCTAAGATAGATTCAGGGGAATACAATCACGGTGAACTTCTTCAAGAAGCGACAAGTGTTCTCCAAAACATGAAAGACATGCCTGGAATGGACATGTTCCAGAATCTTATGTCAGGGGCTATGCGTAGTCAATCTGGCCAAGGTTCTGATGAGGTCAGCGCGGAACCTGATTTATCTTCTCTTGCAGACATGATGAATACTATGATGGGAGGAGGTGCTGGAGGGCGAAACAGAGGAGGGGTGAGACAACAGGTAGATCAAGGAGCTATGGACAGACAAAAAAGACGCGTCAACCAAATTACACAAATGAAACAAAGAATAGAGAAAAAGAAACTCCAAGAAGCTATCGCGTTGCAGCAAATGCAGGAGGCATTGGAAAAACAAAAACAGGAGCAAGAAAGCTGTCCTCCTTTAACAGACGAAGAACTAATTGCTATGATGGAAGATGATAGTAAAGAAAAACAGGTTGCAGGCAGTAAAACCAATACAAAAAAGAAGAAATCTAAAAATAAAAAATAAGGAAACTATATATAGGCAATGACAGATATATTTTGGACAAACAATCCAACTATACTAATAAATAAAGAACATATTATGGAAATCTGGCCAACATCGTCTATGCATTATGTTGCAAAATTAAATGCCATTACTAGACTGACGATTATCCTAACTGTTTTAGGATATATGACAGAGAAATCATCTCGTACAGTAATGGTTGGAATTGCGACAATTGTATTGATACTAATTATTCATTTGCATTACAAAAAAACAGGTTACAAAATAATGCAAGATGATGAAAAAAATAATTGTAGCGTAGAAGGGTTTCAGCTCAATAAATCTAGCATCATCGGAACACCCAAAGGTTTAAAGGAAGAACTAGACAAACATTTTAGTCCTACTACTCCTGCCAACCCTATGTCTAATGTATTGCTTACTGATATAGAAGACAATCCAGATAAGAAACCGGCACCGCCATCATTTTTACCTGAAGTATATGGAGACATCAACAACGCCACCAAGAATATGGTTAAGAATGATCACGAGGACTTCCCCGATATGGATAAACGATTGTTTGGCACTTTAGGAGAAAACTTTGACTTTGATACTTCTATGAGACAGTTTAGCTCAACGGCTAACACACGAATCGTTAATGATCAAGGTGCATTTGCTCAGTTCTTATATGGAAACATGCCTTCGTGTAAAGACGGTGATGTTATTCAATGTTCTGCAAGTGACGCAAGAACCACACCTTACAGATAAACTGTATAAACGATTCATACCAACGTTAAGAAATATTGTGTCTGACACATTATACTTTTACATCTAATGGTGTAAAAAATAATGTATTGTATTATATATATTAATGGCGGATCCATCACCATTTGCAAATACATCCAGGATAGGTCTTGATGCCTGTAATACTGATCAACGCTCTTTGCAAAACACTCAAGCAACCAATTACATGCTCCAGAACTATTATTTATCAGAATGCACCATGCAAAAACCTATTGAGTTTGCTACCAGTCAACCCGCTGTAAATTATAAGGGAAGTCATATGATGGGATTAGGTGGATGTAATGTTGATCAGAACTCCGCTTTGTTATATGGAGCACAACAAACTCATCCTAAGGCAAAACTAGATCTTTTCCAGCGTCCTTACCTCACTGTTCCTTACCTTGGTCGCGGTTCTGCCGACAGTGTAGAAGAATCCAAGCTTATGCAAGGCGAGCGCGAATCTAACCGTCGCTCTGTAACAAAGATGTCTGAGCAATCCTATATTCCTCTCTCTCATACTCCACTTCTTGACCCTATTAGCAACCGAGTCACTGACCCTACTTATTCTGTAGAGGAAGCTGCTGCTGCCGGTTGGGTGCGTGGTGGAATTGCTTCCCGTGACTTAACTCGTGACACTAAGTAAGTATACTTATAGTTTATTCATTATTTATTCGTGTTTAATTAACTAATACATTGCGAAAACAGCTTAACAATAATACAAGTGTGTTGTACATATCTGTATTATGTCACTATCTGTACAATCTTCACCACTAAACCGGCGAATTATTTCATCTGGGATAAAAGGCTACAATCATGATGCCATATTAACGTATGTCTTCTACGACACAAAGTTCACAAAATTCTTAGAAGCTTTGGGTCTATCAACTTCAAACGATGATGCAATCGGTGAGTTTAAAAATGATTACGATGTTATCAGTGTATTGTACACCAACGAATGTTGTGGAATATTTGGTATTAAACATCCAAAAGACATTGCAAATAAATGCATTGACACTTTATTTTCTAAGTTGCATAACATCATTATGCACGAATGTCTGGAAATATTAAAAACAAAGAAGTCTTGTATTGGATTATATAGCGACTCCGATTCGACTGACATCGTCCATCGCAATATTTTTCCATTGTTGTTTAGTTATGATCTCTTCTTCTTTACGCATATATGTATACGTGGTTTTATAAAAAACAATCAAACGGGACTCAACGAGGAAGATGTAACTATGTTAATAACCGCAATAAATGAGTTTATGTAAACGATTTTTTGGTCAATGATAAAGTTATTAAACAGGTTAAATCCGTATAATTAAGGATTCGTGTGTAAATTAATTTGTGAACGTATAGTATATTAAATGGCATCAACCCGTAATAAAAATACACGTGGTAACTACGCACTTGAGCTTAACCGTAGTATTCACACTCAAGATTATTTATTAAACAAAGAATACGGAGAAGCAAAACAGACCAATCAACCTGGTAATGGTTTGGGAGGAGCTCAGCTTCCTAGACAAGAAATGTCAGCTAATCCTATAGAAATAGAATCTTTTCTCCGTGGTATCGGTTCTACCGACCTAACTAAACCCGTTCAGACATTAAATGCCGAATTAAAATGTATGCCTCAACTTGACTTGTTTAGATATCCCGCGGTCATTGTGCCTGAAAAGTTTCAGGCTCAGACTGATCAGCGTCCTCTCGAGCGATAGGCGAGTAATATGTAAATGTAGACCGAAGGATTTAAATAAGAATATTTATGTTTTGACAGATAACTTGTTTGTATAATGTATACACAAGATGTATGTATACAATCTATATCAAGAGTATTTATCAACATTGGATTCTGGAATATCTGAGAATTACAATGATAATGAAAATGATATAACAACTGAAAACGTAAAACAAAACACTGATAAACACGTAGTGCTAGTAGATTTCAACGAATATCAATCTGCAGGTAAAATTGGAACAAACAAGAAAATTGCTGATTTTTATAATAACAAACTAAATACGCGTAATAAATACACATACCGTGTTAAGAAAACAGGAAGTAAACATACAATAAAAAGAAAACGATTAAGAACAACTCGCAGTAAAACTAAAAAAAAACGAACTCGCAAATAATATCAAGTTATAGCGTGTGCATATACAACTTGATATTATAAATATACATATGTATCCAAATTATTCTTAGTATTCAGGTGTGTGCTTTTTAAACAAACAACCCATTGTTGTAAGACCTTTGATTTCATTTGTTACTAATTCTGGATTTTGGAATTCACAATTTGACATCCATATCTTTATGATACAAAATGACTTTTTTGGAGAAATAGTGATACCCGTTATTTGTTTCACAAAGTCCTTGTTTGTGCTAAGACTTTCTCCTACAAGAAGATAGGTAAGTTCTTTCCATATACTGTAAACTGATTTATTAGCAATCTTATAAGAAAAGCAGCCTCCTTGTCTGTTAGCAGGGTCTTCCCATACGGGAATAATACCCTTTTTCATTATAAACAACATACAATTAATCACCAAAACTTCGGGAAGGGATTCAGATAAAGCTATTGTCTCTTCTACCGTAGTCATAGTAAAAACATTTTTGTAACTCTGTGTAGTCCAATCTGTATCATGTGGAAGATGCGCCCATAACGTCCATTCATTATTTAATTTGTGATGTAGTGTATCATTAACATTAGACTCCATATCACTGCTAGGTAAAGAAAGCGCATCAGTTGTAAATACAGTTTCTTCTGGATATTCTAGTTGCTTTTCCATAGCTGTATACTATAACAAACATTTATTTATATGGTATTAGCTATATATTTTACTTTTTGCATAAATTGTGAAATCAACACCTGGGATAAACAAGCGTCCTTTGTCGCTATCTTTATCTGTTAAGGAAACATACTATATAGTTTTGATTTAAAGCTAACATACACTAACGTGTAAACAATATGAGCTTATTTGAAAACATAAGAGATGGAAAGGAGCCCGCGAATATTATTTATCAAGATGAATTTATCACTGCTTTTGATGATAAATACCCTAGCGCACCAGTTCACATTTTAATTATTCCAAATAAAATGATTACATCGTTGGATAATTTAACAGATGAAGATGAAATATATATGGGTAAAATATTAATAGGTGCTAGTAAACTCGCCAAAATGAAGAATATTCACGAGTCTGGATATAGACTCATTACAAACTGTAATAAAGATGGAGGACAAGAGATTGACTATTTACATTTTCACTTAGTAGGAGGTGTTCCTTTGGGAAGAATGATTGGATTACCAAAAGAATCTAAACAATTATTTCAAAAAATTAAACTTAGCAATGAAGTTAGTTAAATTTTAGTTTTTATTTAAAGGTGTAATAGTATACGCGGCGTCTTGAAATACAATCAGATCATCACTAGATACTTTTGGGAGGTTGACATTGTTGTCCATTATTTGTGCATTATAGGAAACACCATAATTATCTAGTCCATGCTGTTGTTTTGTGAGAAACCATACTACATATTTATCAATATGATTACCTACCATGAAATAATTCATCTTATCTGATTTAAATGACAGGGAAAGAGGAGGTTCGTCTGAGGGTTTATTTTGGTAAGTCACAGTAAATGATATAAAAGACGCAGTGCTTTCTTTTGGTGTGGGTGATTCTTGTCCTATACCAGGAATATACAACTTGTTATGAAACATAGTAAGGTTATATCCATCTTTTTCGTAGAGAATAAAATCGGCATCAACCGTTCCATTTTCGGTATATTTTGTTTCTTGAATGTGCACTTTCTTATTGTCTTTCACAGCATATGTGTTTTCAACTATTTGTATATTTGCCGGATAAGTCTCGTTAATATATTTTATCGCTCTTTCTACATTATATTCAAGATATGTATATAATTGTATTCCTCTGTAAAAAAGATTGGTAAAAATCTGCGTGGCCTTATTTGGATTAGATGCATATAATAATATGGATCCACCCGCCAAAAATAATACTGTTTTACAACTGAAATTAATAATCATGTTACACACAGGCGACAACATTGGGTATAAATATATATTCACGAGGATATATATTTAAACTTTATTTCAAGATTATTTATCTATTTTTATTCAATGAAACACCGCTTCGCCATTAGATAAAATGCCAATCTTGTCTCCAGGATCACCGTTTTCATCTACCTCATATAAATCGCCGTTTACTTCATCTGTGGTAAAATAAGTCACTCCCTCTACTTCTATCTCAAACACTCCCTCCTCTTCAAAGGTAACTTCTTCACTTTCATCATCTTCTGGACCATCGTTTTTCTCAGTATCTTTGTTTTTTATTTTTTCATTACTTAACGAAGAAGTGGCCTTGTAATCATCAAAGCTTATACCCTTTTTTACAGATGATTCAATAGGAGGGACAGCCACATCTGAAGTAGAAGACGAGGATGATTGATTTGTTGAAAAACAAGGTGTATTTTTTAACTCACTTTTTATGCTATTTGTCTTTGTCTCAATATCCTTGGAAAGTAGGTTTGTATTTTTATCATCTTTTACGTTTGCAATCATATCTATATCTGGTATATCCATCGCGACAATCTTGGTAGTGTTTTCTTTTGTGAAAGGTTCATCAATAACCAACTTTATATTATCGGAATCCTCACTAACAATATCTGTATTGTCCATATTCACGACAGATGTAATATGTCCGCTACGTAAACTAGCTAATTGTGTTTCTATTGAACGTACCTTTTCCTTATATTCTTCTAGCTCCTGTGTAAGGTATTTAATATTAAACTCTGTAACCGAACGAGTGATATGTGCTTCTATTATTTCATTCATATCAAGCATAATAGGTTGTATATCCACATTAAGAACTTGTTTTGCCATCTTGATCAATACATTACATATCTATGTTTATTTAACTTGTTTATGTATACATATTATGCGTTTTGTAGTAAATAATATAATGACTATGTAAATAAATTAACTATGGATTCAATAAGTAAAGACCAACTTTCGCGTGTCATAGAGATTGATGACGATAAAATAGCAGAAATGTGTGGAATTGTATCAAGACAAACGGACTATACTATGGATGAAATAAAAGATAAACTTATTGAACATGACTATCAGTATCTAGACATTATCAAGGAGTATATGGGTGTAGAAAAAGAAAAGCCGTATAAAATAAGTTCTTTGAATCAAGAAATATACAAACAAATCCGACTTAAATTAGATGCTGCTACAAAAGATTTCAACGATAAACAGTACGAAAAGATTTTAGAAGAATTATCAAAAGACGAAGACAATAAATAAAAGATACAAAGTATGTAAATTGAAATGAAATAAGATATATTGAGATATCATTAATCATATCTGAATATAATGGAAAGTGTCTATCCAGATGGGTATTTAGAGCTTGCAATTGGTCCTATGTTCTCAGGAAAGACTTCCTGGATCCTACAAAAATATGACCAGCACATGTATTGTGGTAACAAAGTCATGGTAATTAATCACTCAGAGGATGTGAGATATGATTCCACCATGTTATCCACACATGATAAAAAAATGATACCTTGCACTCAAATGTGTGATTTTAGTGATAATTCTATTAATGAAGATATAAGTGAAAAAATAATGCATGCTGATGTAATACTCATAAATGAAGGTCAGTTCTTTGATAATTTATTTAGTTTTGTATTGATGCTATTAGAGAAGAAAAAAATTATCTATATTTGTGGATTGGACGGAGATTTTAAACAGAAACGCTTTGGAGAATTGCTTGATCTTATACCTATATGTGATAAGGTATATAAAATGCGGTCGTTATGTAGCAAATGTAAAAATGGAACACGTGCAATATTCTCACATAGAGTAATCAACAACACAGAACAAAAGCTTATTGGTAGCGATATGTATATTCCTTTGTGTAGAAAGTGTTATAACGATAACAATCACTTGTAAACGCAGGATTCTCAATCCTATTATTATTTAAAAAATCAACTTAAACCTTTTTACTTGTCATAAGGAAGAAAAATGACCAACACGCCTGTTACTGAAACATTACCAGCGTCTAATGTCATTATACAAGATACTACTAGCACTGTAGTTACAGATAAACCTAAAGCAAAAAGAGGCAGACGGTCTAAGAAAGAAATTGCCGAGATGAAAGAAAAAGAAGAACAAGAAAAGTTGAATAATATTAATAATCCACCCTTGGAACAAGAAAAACCTGTTCCTAAGAAACGTGGGAGAAAACCAAAAGGAGGAAAAATCATTCATGAAGAAGTGTCTCAAGCAAAGCCAGCAAATATTAAACCAAACGTAATATTACATTTAAAGTGCCAAACAAGTGATTTGGCAAGCGGAGAATCACATGAACCTGATTTTACAGAAGCAAAAATCAACTGTTATGACGAAAATAATCTGTCTTATCACGTGTTACATAATACAAGCACTGACAATCTTACAAATTATCAATCCATATTATCATCTATGGATGAAACTTCTCAGAAAAAACGCACTATTACTGTAGATGTAGAAACCAATGAACAAAATCCACAGTGCCCAGAAGTATCTAATTCTACGAAAGATTTGTGGAAAAAGCTTAAGTCCCTTGAACAAATTTTACATATAAACGGAACGCCCGAATCAAAATCAGCATGTTTTTGGTGCACACACGACTTTGATAATCCACCAGTATATATTCCAAAATTTTTCCTTAAAGGAAGTTACCACGTATATGGGTGCTTTTGTTCACCAGAATGTGCTGTAGCCCATCTAATGAAAGAGAACATTGATAGTTCTTGTAAGTTTGAAAGATACTCGTTACTCAATAATATTTACAACAAAATTTATGACTATACAAAGAATATTAAACCCGCTCCAGATCCACACTACTTACTAGAAAGATTTTGTGGAAACTTAACTATTCAAGAATATAGACAATTATTAAACAGCGACAGATTATTTTTGGTAGTTGATAAACCTCTTACACGAGTTCTTCCTGAAATTCATGAAGACAACGATGAGTTTATTATTAACAATAAAATTATTCCAACGTCAAATAATTATACGTTAAAAAAGAGAACAAAGCCTTCTCAAAAAACAAATAGTGGTTCAGATAATTTTGGTATTTTCTCCATGGTTCCAGCTAACTAATATTATAGTATAAAGATATAAACCTTTTATACTACAATAATTAACCAGTATGACAAATACAAATAAATTTGTTGCTATGCCTTGGGTTGAAAAATATCGCCCTACCTGCTTTGGTGATATTGTGTTAAACAGTATCAACAAAGAAGTGTGTAGTAATATAATTAATCAAGAATATTTCCCTAATCTTTTGTTTTACGGACCTCCCGGAACAGGAAAAACCACTACCATTATAAACTTGGTTACATCTTTTCAAAAAAAAGTTAATACGGAAGACAAAAGTCTTATGATTCATTTAAACGCATCAGATGATAGAGGAATAGATATTATTCGTAACCAAATATTACAATTCGTAAATTCAAAATGTCTTTTTAAAAGTGGATTAAAAATAGTGATACTTGACGAAGTTGATTATATGACAAAGAACGCACAACAGGCATTACGTTATTTGATTACAACATATAGCTCTAATGTAAGGTTTTGTCTAATTTGTAATTATATCACACGAATAGATGATGGTCTGCAAACTGAGTTTTTAAAAATACGATTTAACAACTTACCACAAAAAGATATAGGAAATTTTTTAACAAATATAGTTCAAAAAGAGAATATAGATTTGTCTCCTGATAAAATTGGAGCTATTCAAAAACTTTATGGTTCTGACATAAGAAGTATGATTAACTTTATTCAATGTAACCACATACTAGATAATACTAATGTAAATATAATAAGTGATGATATTTGGCTAGAACTGACATGTTTAATAAAAAAGAATAGCACTAAAAAGACCACTAACAATAAAAGTGTCACTAATTATATAAAAGAACTTAGTATAAAATATAACATTACGATTAGAAACATTATTAAAGATTACCTCACTTACCTGATAAAATACCAACAGATAGATGTTACGTCAGAGTTTCTAGATTTTGTTGAAAAGTTGTTACATAACACAGATTCACCTGAAGCAAACTTTTTACATTACGCATTAGTAAACTTGGATAGATTTGCAACGTTGTTGTAAACTGAGTGACGTTCCATGAGTCTTTTCATAAAATCACTGACAGGTGGACTTGTAGAAGGGTCAAAAAGATTTTCACTCGAAGAATAAGAGTTACACATTTTTTGTTCATTAGTCGCACCCTGTTTGTTGTCAGGGGTATATGGTATTTTAAGAGGTTGTGTTTTTGTGAGGGGTAGCTGAGTATTATACTCTTCGTGTAACATCTATTATAATATTACAAAACAAAAAACCATATTCATATAAAATATTTATTGATTTGATATTTTATATGATGGAACTATCTAAGATAATACAATAATTAATAAATTGATTTAAAGAAACAAGTATTCCTTAAGTTATATTATAACAAATATAATAATGGATATAGACGAAGAGTGGGAACGCTTTGTAACACAAGATTCTACCCCTGAAGCGAAAGATGTAGTAAGTTCCTCTCTTGACGAAAAAGACACAGATAGAGTTGATACACCAGAATGCCCTAAAGCGTCTGATATATACATATCTACAAAATCTAAGATAGCCTATCTTACGGAAAGTGTAGACTTACACACAACTTTTTGGAAACTTCATGTTATTCCTTACACAGAAGCCAGAAATGGAATTGTAAAAAAGCAAATGAAGTTTAATTCAACAAGTCAAGAAGAAGTTGATGCTATTTCAAAAAATCTAGAACAAGAAAATTACTTTACTGAACAAATATTAACAAGCGTAAATGAACCGTCAGGTGTAAAAAATTGGTTTAAAGATGTGAGAAAGATAAGTGTGGGTATTTCCAAGAAAGATATTGTTAGTTATAGATGTAAACAGAAATGTGCGTTTTACAACTGTTTTGTAATGATACTCAGAATACTCATAGATGACAAATCTGACCCAGAGAATGGTATGTTTCATGAATTTCATGTGAAAATATTTAACACAGGAAAAGTTGAAATACCTGGTATAAGGTCGGATTATCATCTCAAGTTAGTTTTAGACAACATACTTGTCCACCTACGACCAATTATCGGAGACAATCTGTCTTACCAAGGAAAGTGTGATACCGTTCTCATTAATTCCAATTTCAATTGTGGATTCTACATAAAAAGAGAAGCTTTATTTGATATATTAAAGTCTCAGTATAACATCCAGTGTATCTATGATCCTTGTTCATATCCAGGTATACAATGTAAGTTTTACTACGATAAAACAAAAGAGCAACAGACTGGTGTCCGTGAACATGTTGTTGTAGATAAATCGTCTTCTAATATAGTGGTTATCTCTTTTATGATATTTAGAACAGGTAGCATTCTAGTTGTCGGAATGTGCGAAGAGCCAGTATTAGACGAAGTATACATATTCATTAAAGATTTGTTAAAAAGAGAGTTTTGTAACATATATCATTCTATTCATGACAATAAAATAACTGAAACAAATGACGAACAAGACAATAAAAATAAAATAAAAAAAACTAAGATGAGAAAAAGAATTGTTATTGTAGATTCAAATGTAAAGGATGAATAATTTACATATTACTCATATATTGTGTTAAATAGTGTTTTTTGATTGACTCTTTAAAATAGTTGTTTCCATTAGATCTATATATTTTTTAAGATATTCTATGTCTGTCTGTATAGCTATCATTGTATCATGAATATTTCTTTGCTCTTGAATCAACTTCTTGTATATATTTTCTAATATATTAAAATCAATATTTTCAATAAGACTGTTTATGTGAAGCATTTTATTGATAACTAATGAATAATACTCAGTGGTCTCTGATTTTTCATTGTAGAATACTGGAAGTTTAAATAGTACGTTTGTTATGTTTCGAACAAATATGTTATGTTGATGAAGTATGTTAAGAATGTTAGCAGTATTTACATATAACACCATGTTATTAGCATTGGGAAGAAAATCTTTTGCATCTTCATTAGATACAACGATATTTTGAGTTTTGTTATCGTGTATATCAAGCATATCTGGATGCATTAATGGTGTTTCTTTTATGATAGATGCAGTCGGAAATATTTTTTTATATACAAATTGCGCAGCATCCAATGAACTTAATTTCAAAGGAGAGGCAGGGTTACTGTCTATATTATTCATTTGTATCATGAAATCTATGTATATTGTAACGGCTTTACTTGTCATGGTACAAGCATATACAGACGAACATTGAATTACCATTGACATTAAATATACATTAGTGATTACTATAATACCAGAGACAACTGCACTTGTATCAATAGCGTCTCCTGACTTCTCAATGTGGTCGACAATATCTTTTATATATCTAAACACACAACGATTATAGCCCTGAATAACATCTTTCATGTTGTTTATAACTTACTATTACATTGAAATTCGCAACAAAACAAGATTATTAATAGATTATTTTTAAATAAGTATAAAGAAATGAAAGTTAGTATACTAAAGATTTATGTCAACTTCAACTGCCACTGTGCCTCCTCAACCCCCAGCTACGTCAGAATCAACACAACAATCACAACAATATAGACTACCTACCGATGTTACATTGAAACACTGTGCAAAATTAGCTATTGTAGAAGATAAACCTATTTTACTAGACTATTGGTCATCTTCCCTTGATAAAAAAGCACTAGTGGGTGTAAAGGAAAGTGGAGAAAAACTTCTAGTTAAGAGTGAAGAGGAATACACTTCACCCATTAAAAAGTTTTATAAGAGCGCAAATGAATATATTATCATCACCGAGAACTCTATCTATGTGGTATGTTCTGATATTCAGAACAGACGTATTTCTTAAACTGGTTATATACTTCATATAACAATTTGAAGTATATAAGCAACTCTCTAATGAATAACTAATATTACCATAATCAGATACTAGGTATTTTAGAAATTACTCGTTCCTAGTAATAAATTATATTGGTATTTATATATACATCCATGTCTTGGATAAAGAAAAATGATACACAGACAGAAAAAAACACAGGATACATTTTAACACCTGAAATCAAGAAACAGGAACAAGAAAGATCAAAAGTACCAATACATCCTTATCAAAAATTATATAAAACAGGCGAATATGAGAAACCAAGTTGGGAAATATCTGAGTCACAAAAAGAGAGTAAAAATAATGATTTGGAAGAAAAAACAAAAAATTGGACACCCGTTGAAAATAATGCTATGATGGATATAGCATTAAAAGTAAAGATTGTAAATGATTCACGTTTACCAAGAAGTGATCTTATTGAAGATTCTATTGTACTATAATGTACATTGTTAATAGTTAAAGGACTATTTTATGTTTTGTATATGTTATATCGTTAATATTATATATACATATTTACCATTAATCAAGTATCTCTTGTAATTTTTCTATCACGTCTTTATCAAGAGATTTGGGAAAGCTTATGTTAAATAAAATAATTAATTTTCCACAATGGTTGTCACGTTTTATACCCATTCCAGGTATTACTTTTGTGTAACCTGGAGAAATGATTGTTCCTGAATTGTTTCGGATACAATATGATTTTCCATTAAGGTGCTTTAATTCAAACGAAAATCCACACAATGCATCTTTAAGTGTAATATCCTTTTTCCATAATAAATCAAGACCGTTTCTTTCAAATGCTGATTCGTTTTCAATCTGAACGATAATTTTAACATCTCCAATACATCTATCATGTAATATGTTTCCTTCGTTTTCTTTTATGATAATCTCATTATTATCAATACCAGGTGGTATATCAACATAGATTTTAACAGTTTCTGTTCGTTTCACACCTTCTTCTAAAACCCACCTTTCATATTCTAAAGGGATTTTATCACCAGTGACAACACTAGCCATGTCCACTGTTATTTTTTTTGTTATAGCAGTTGGTTTTGTAGAACCTTTTCCAGAAAAATCAAACTCTGGTTCCATTGGATGTCCTCCTCTAAAAATACGAACAGATGGTCCTCCTTTCCCACTAAATCCTGGGCCCATAGGTGCTCCAGGAAAAGGATGCATAGTAGCAAAGTGCATTTCTCCTGGAAATCCTCCGAACATTTGCGCAAATACATCATCCATATCCATTCCTGGAAATACATTCTGGTTCATTGTTGATGACGTAAACATTCCAGGTATAGGAAAGTCACCACCAAATCTTCTAGTCATGTCATATTGTTTTCTTTTTGAAGAGTCTCCCAATGTTTCCCATGCTTCCCCGATTGTTTGAAAGTTCTTTACTGATTCTGGACTATTATTGTTTCTATCTGGATGATGTTTGAGAGAAAGTTTACGATATGCTTTTTTTATCTCTTCGTGTGATGCTTTGTCGTCAACACCTAATATATCATAAAATGATGGTTCTGCCATTAAGCAACCTATATACAGTTATTATATTATCTATTCACGAGAAAAACTTAAATACTAATTTACTATAGAATATATTAACATACATATTTTTTTTTATAAACCATGTCGAATGATACAGTAACTGACAATCAACCACACATTCTCTTTATACAAAAATATACTCCAAAAACATTAAAAGATTTCAATCTTCTTCCAGAAATATTTAATTCGCTGACAACTTTAATAAACACTGAAAATCTTAATTTACTTCTTATAGGGTCAATGGGTTCAGGAAAAACTAATATTATACATTCCATCATCAAAGAATATTATAAAAATATCGTTGAAACTGTATACAATCAAAACATCCTTTATATCAATAATCTACATGAACAAGGAATTAATTATTATAGAAGTGAGGTAAAAACGTTTTGTCAGACCAGTAGTATGGTAAAAGGAAAAAAGAAAATAGTTGTTATTGATGACATAGATATGATTAATGAACAAAGTCAACAGGTATTTAGAAACTGTATTGATAAGTATAGTCACAATGTGTGTTTTTTGTCATCTTGCACTAATAATCAAAAAGTAATAGAAAGTATACAATCTCGCCTTACACTTATTAGTCTTCCTCATATAACGAACACTATACTTTACTCTATTTTTCAAAACATCATTGATACCGAGAATATATCTATAGATAAAAATGCAGTAGAGTTCATTGTCAACGTGAGTAACAAAACAATTAAAAATCTCATTAATTATGCCGAAAAATGTAAATTATTGAACGCTCATATAGATTACGAAATGTCGTTAAAAATATGCAGTGATATAGACATTCATATGTTTGATTCTTACACAAATAGTATAAAATCTGGAGATATGCGCAACGCAATCAACATTATTTATGAGATAGTGGATGATGGATACTCAGTAATGGATATTCTAAACAATTATTTCAGTTACATAAAGGCTTCATCTCTTCTTACAGAAGACCAAAAATATGCTATTGTTCCTTACATATGTAAATATATAACAGCTTTCCACGACATACACGAAAACGACATTGAACTTCCATTGTTCACGAACAACTTAATTAAAGCTCTTTCCGTAAAATAACTTACACACAAGACAATATTTATTGTATTCCAACAACTATTGTCTGTTTTAATTATAAGAGATGCCCACACACATTTTTAAAGAGTCAATGGATCATGATATATTGTTTTCGTTTTTGCAACCAATATGTGCAGTGTCAAACAATCATTATATTGTAAATTACGAATCTTTAAAAAGAGCACAATTTGACGAACAATATGATAATTTTATAGAAACAATTCGTCCATTTTACCATTTATCAAAACGCAAATATCTTGAACCACCAATGACATACAAGAGGTTTCTCACTATTATACGACAAATATGCAATTACAATAGTATTCCATATAAATCAATTATTAAATATGCCCATTCTACTTCCAGTGTAGAATACTACATTTACTTTAAAGACCTCAGCGATTGCACTTTATCTCCCAAATGATTGGGTTTCACTCCCCAGACAGGTGCATCCGAAGGGACTTCCCAATACGATATCCACTCAGGCTTCTCGGTATCATCGGGTTCTAACACATATTTCTGTTCAGGAATATTTGCAACCAAAATATACTTACCTATTATGGTATTTGATGTAAGAACCTGTTCTCCTGATAGACGCGCGAACCATTGGTATGCGCTTCTATTCAAAATATCTTGTGACGGGATAAGAATCCCATACATATGATGATTGAAATCCAAGTAATCGTTAGACATCAACTCTTCTATCTGAACTTTGTGACCAGCTTTATCACGAACACCGATGAGGTCAGCATTAACCATATTTATTTTTTTATCACTTACCATTTTATTGCACCATGCACTTATTTTTCCAGTGCAGTCCATAGCGTTCGTATTATCTACTTCAATAAGTCTAGTCAAATATTTGTCAAGTAATCCCATCTCATCGCTATTCGGTTTACAACCCATTATGCATATGTTAGCACTGTAATCTGCACAAGATGTAGATTTATTGATAGTCTCTGACACAAACATTGATTTAAGACCAACGAGAGAATTGTTGAACATTTCTTCCAAGTTACGCATACATACAAACGATGGAGGAACAGTCATTCCTCCATAAGTATGCAAGAGACGAACGATAGCAAGCTTTCGTGCATGTTCCATAATTGGTTCAGGGACATTCTTTCCTCCATATTTCCAATCAGGCATCAACTTTATATAACTATCATCATCAACGAGACACACATGAAACGAATCTTTACAATATTTAATAATACTTTTCACTGTAAGATAAATATATGGCTGATTTAAGTCGTAAGAACTTCGTGAACCGAAACTCTGCCAGTTACGAGAGTTATAACTGTAGTGAATAGGTATCCACAATATAGGACGAGTCGTAGAAATCGCCCCTAATTTGTCTGGATCCGTTAAAAGGTAATCTCGTATAGCACTATCATTCCTATCTTTTGACTCGCGTAAAAGTTTATCATCATATCTCCTATAAAATACTCCTATTGTCATGAGAATCATGAACAATGATGCGATCTTTATGTATTCGTTTATCTTTGACATTCGGTCTATGCAATATAATATAAACGAACATTTTATTTCATATTATACAAACGTCCTAAACGCTATTTGTTTCTGTTATTTATTGCCAAGAAGACGCATATTTCTCCAGAACTCGTTAGACTTTGTTTTAACTTCCTCACTTTGTTTTGCTAATCTGTATGCGCGCATTGTTGCATCTTCTTCTGCTTCTTTGCGTTCAAGTTCTAGAATACGCTGCTGTTGCATATCATCTATATTATAGCTTTGAGCGCCGCGATAACTTATCATTTCGTCCATTGTGCTAAACGTCTTACGTGTGTCTAAATACGACTCGTCAACTGGTATAATGGTCTCTGTGTGAGCTTTGTGTAAATCCTGATACGATAAATTTCCGTCTTCTCCATAACTATCAAAAACCGTTGTTGACTCTCCTAACATAGAGCCTATAGTATTTGTGCTACCCTGAAACGACGAAACTGATTCATGTAAGATCATATCTTGACACATCTCTTTTTTCTTTCGTGCAAATTCTTCTTTCATTTGTCCCATAGTCATTCTTCCGTTTGATGTTTCTTGTTCTTCCGTCTGTTTTAACCAATCTCCATAACCTCTAGACTCGTCTTCGTAATCAACCTTTGCCTTTTCAAACTCACTGTTAAACCATTTGTTAAACTCCCCTACGTTTTTCAATTGCTGATTTTCAGAAAACATCTTATTGAGAAGAGCTTTACGTCCTTCCACTTCTTCAGAACCTGTATCGGTTACATAAACAGTGTTTGTCTCAGTTGGTACAGTTTCAGATTTACTCCTAAATTTCCACAAATTGCATAGAATTTTGTAGGCTTTGGAATAAAATAAAAAATATTTAGAGTCTAGTTTTGACTTATCAGGATGCAGTTTCAATACGATTGCCTTTGCAGATTTGAGCTGTTGTTCGTTAAAATTTACAGGCAAATTAAAAAGACCTAGTAGTTCTTCTAAGTCATAATTGTCTATATTCAGATCTTCTTCTGTGTTCATCTATATAACTAAGTAACTATTTGTCAAGTTACTAAGTTATTATAATATATATTATTGATTTCTCTTATTTTCATACTTATCTCTTATAGGTTCTACGTTTAGATTTACGACGGCTCTTACGAGAACGTCGTAAAGACTTCTTCTTACGATTTGTTCTTTTTCTTCGCGTTTTTCGTTTCTTTCCACCAATCTGAAGAACTCCTTTCACGTTAGCATCACTACTACGTTCAAGAGATTCTATTATTGTAATAGCTTGTTGTATCATATTTGTATTTCTACATTGTTGACTACCAGGACCACGTTTATTTCTGGTACCCTTATAAAACTTCTCATAATACTCCCAATTTAACGGCCTCGTATTTAACATTTCAGAAACATCTTGTTGATTTTTATTCTCATAAAAGGGCGTCGTTGTCGTACACGTTTTGCTTGTACACGATGACTTGTTTTCATTTGGCGTAATTCCTTGATTTCCATCACAAGAACCATTTTTTACATTATAACTTAGTTCATGAGCACAAGGTAAAACATATATTGAATCACTATTGTTTAACGTGCCAATATTTACAGGAAACGGTTGTAAAAATGCAGCAATAGTATCACGTGTACGTCTTAAATCCGACCCAAATAAGTAATCAAGTAGTAAAGCTGAATTAGGTCCTCTTCTCTTTTTCACAAAGTTTTCACCAGACCTCACAGCCTGTGCAACTCCTTCGTCAGTCAAATTCGCATCAATTGGTGCATTCATCTTACTAAATCCTTTAAGAACATTATGCTCACCTTGTCCGTGACGAATTAAATAAAATACATAGTCTGTGTCATTTTTTTCTGTCCGAAAAATAAGGTTTGGAATAACAATTGGTTGGAATGGGATGGTTAGGAAATCTCCTTGTCTTACACGGTCACTAAATGTAAAATCGTCATTTGGATTAATATAATACACATACTTATCCCCCTTCTTTTCCTTCGGATCTACTTCTCCACTATACTCCATATTAATACTTATTGTTGATTCATTCACTACCATTTTCAGCAACGCGGCGTTCATAAATCTTCCCATTTTCTCATTTGTTCTCACTTTATCATATTCACTTTGGGTTTTTTTGCCAATACGCGATATCATATTTCCACCTCCTACGTAACCTAAAGTTTTCAATGTATCGGATATTTTATCAGCATTTTTGTCGGTATCATCATTTTCTATATTCATGCCAACGAGAGGTCTATACGTATCTTCAGAGTTTATACTAAAACTTTCGGGTATATTGTCGTATTCACCATCACTGTCATATGGAAACTCATCAAGATTATCAGTAAAGTCAGTGTTCCCTATCATTATTTCATGGAGTAAACATCTTAATCTTGCCTGATGTGTTGCAATGAGACTTGTGTATACATATCTAGGTCTGGTGTCCATTTTTGTGATTAACTTACATGTACAAAACATTATATAATATTGTTCATTCTATACAAAATTATATAACTGTCTCTTACAGTAATTCATTAAATAGAAAACTCCTGTAACATTTGACTCGCAAACTGTGTAAACCCTTCAGGATCTCCTCCCACATAAGAAAAATCTGGAATGTAACTTGTATTATCCTCTTTCCACACTAATACTACAGGTATACCGTTCACCATCTTTTTTGTCTTCATAAAAGCATACAAATCAAAACTTTCGTCTACATCTATATCGCACCGCACAACGTGGTTTGGACACTTCGTAAAAAACTCCTTTACTAAATGTTCTATCTTCTTACAGGGTCCACACCAGTCTGCTCCAAACTTTACAACAACGTATCCTGGGTTTACCTGTAATAATTCCATGAACTGATGTCTACTCTCAAACTCCGTAACAATCTCAATCTCTTCTTGTGACATAACTTCTCTACATAAAATAATTAAGTTATGTCTATGTCGTTTGATGACTAGTTATTAATAATATTCATACTTAAAACATTTATTTGTATATTGTATACATGAATGATAATAAAGTAGAATATGTGTATTGTATGTCAAATAAATCTTTTTGTGATGATCTTGTGAAAATTGGATGGACTACAAATAAACCAACACTACGAGCACAGCAGTTATATACAACTGGAGTTCCAACTCCTTTCAAAATTGAGTTTATTATAAAAACTCCAGACGGACGAAGTCTGGAGTCGCGTTTGCATTCTTATTTTTCTCCTCAGAGAGAAAACAATTCGCGAGAGTTTTTTAATATAAATGTCCAGGAATTGAGACAGATTTTAACTAATGAGTTTAAACTTACACTTACTGACCCCGAACCAGACCCTGAACCAGAATATGTATATCAAAATTATCGTTATACAAAACCATATAAGGGTTTTGAAAGGTGTAGTAAAAAAACGTTTGAACATTTTAATGATTTAATGGGAACAAATAATGTTGTTCAAGAGTTTAGAGATAGTGATTTAGATTTAGATTTGAGTGCTAGATTTGAAAGGTTTCGATATAAGTCATGAAATTAGACAATGTAATATAATAATAGAGTACACTTATGTAAGACTACACATAGGAATATTCTGTATATCTCCAAAATATGAAACACATATTTTTTGTATTCTTTTCTCTTCTCTCAAATGAGCAATTTCTTTATTGACATCATTAAAAAAATCAATTAAATTAGGGCTAGAATTAACTATAAAACTACATGGTTCATTACCAAAATCAGCAGAATATGTAAAAGTAGGATTTTTTTGTACATATTCAAATGCTTCATGATATGGCATAATTACTCCATCAAAGTCATAGTCATTTTCAATATAATATTCAACTAATTCATTTGTAGTTCTATTTTTCATTTTTTTAATATTTGTACCATAACGTTCAATTTTTAATACATCACTATTATTTGCATGTCCTATTAATTTTAATTTACTGACATTATAATGATCAATAGATGTGCTTTCATTAGTTAATAATATTTTAGTTATTTCGGCTTGAAAGTACATAATTAATACAAAACATATAGCCATCATTGATATAGTAATAATTATCCCAGATGGTTTTAAAGATGATCTCTCAGCTAAATACCCCATTTCTCCAAAAATACTTGCTACCCCTGTTACTAGAGATCTCATAAAAAATAGACTATTATTTTTCTGTAATCTTTTACTATAATTTCTTCTACTAGGAGATAAAAAATACAATATTACACCAATTAACAATCCAAAAATTACTAAATACATGACTATATATACAAGTATTGGTGCTATATTTTTAAAATCATTTATAAGTTCTGGTTTACTTTTATATAATACGGCATTACTTGTAATTGCATGTGGAATACAAAATTTAACATTTTGTCTTGTGGATAAATGAGTAAACCCAGATATAGCTATGTCATATTTACCTTCTTCAATTAGTTTAACAAAGGAATCATAGTTTTTTGTCACTTTTGATTCTGTAATTTGAAAATTATATTTATTTCTTAATTTTTGTTGTATTTCTCTCCATATATCCCAATTGAATCCTTTAAGTATATCATCACCATCTAATGCAGTAATATGATTTGCATTAAAATAACTATCTTTAGAACCCATTATAACTAATACACGAATGTTTTGCTTTTCTTTTCCATTCTTATCCATTGACATATATACTTTAAGATAATAATATTATTTTAATAATCAATTTTTACAAAATGTTTTATATAACTTATTCCATTTTTTAAATATAACTATTTTATTACGATATTGTTTGGGTATTTCTTTTAATAATTTTGGATCACCACCTTCAAACCAAATAATTTTTTCTATATTTTCCGATGAATGTAAAGCCCTAACAATTTTAATTGAATCGTCAACAAAAATATTTATTTTTAATCTATCAACTATTGTTCTTTTATCTGCATAATCTTTTACAAAATAAATATTTTCTCTTGAAAATCCAGTTAAGTTATAAAAGTTATGGCGATCTAACCAACTTAAAATGAATTGACTAGTTTCTTGTCTAGCTTTGGATACTATAAACACATTATCGCTTGTGTATTTATTTACAATCATTTTAATTACTTCAAATGCATTATCAAATGGTTTATCTTCTTCAATTAATGCAATTGTTTTACCAAAATCTAAGCCAACTTTCGTCATTATTTAATAAATACACATATCTTAAAATATTAAATCTTTGACTTAATATTTTATTGTCTTATACTTTTCCTTCTTCAATCAAGGTCAAACTTACGTCTGTTTCGGTGGGTTCTGTATCACGAGTATTTTCAATATCACTATCTACGTGTGAAAAAACATACCCTCTTTGAATAGCTTCTTCTGTGTCTTTTTTGGTCAGATCAAAAATATGCTCGTGTAACGTTCCATAAAAATGAAAACTGTATACAATAACAAACAAAGAATATGGAAAAAATCCAATCATTGCATACAAGTGCCATACTTGCATTGATGCGCAAAGAACGAGACAAATGAGGGAAATAATAGTCTCAATGAAAGGAATATTAGAAAACTTAATAGATACTTTTATAAATTCAAACGTATTTTTTGTGCTTGTTGCACTAAGAAGAGAACACATAGTTACAGAAATAACAACACTAAAAAGAGAAGAAATAATTCCAAAAGTTCGTGTGGCTTCATAAAAATCAATTAAATACTCAATGTGTGAACTGTTTACTTTCTCGAGTCCAATAAGAGCACCACAAGATAGTGCGGATAAAATAGTAAGAACCTCGTAAAGTTTTGAAGCTTTTTTATTTAATTCTTTTTCTCCGTCATTTATTTTAACAATTTCCCATACGCGTAATCGTCTTTCAAGATTTCCCCAATCACACAATTTCATACTGTTCTAGGGTAAGCTATATAAACCAAGTGCACTTGTTTATATAGTTTCAACAATTACTTATACGTGTTATTTTATAATTGTGTGCATACCTAACTTTCCCAATCAGAGTCAGGCTGAATACTTTGTCTTCTTTTCGCCACTGCACTACTTAAATCACCCGCCAGATCTATTTTACCAGTGGTATTGCTCCTGGGTGCACTAATTAAATCTCCTGCAGCTTTCAACAAAGATGCTTGGTCTGGTGCGACTGGTCTATTTACTGGATTAGAACTCGGTTTAGATGATGAGTTAGAAGGCTTACTTGATGTCAATTCTCCTGCTTGTCGGGTTGATTGTGTCTGTGTTTGCTGTTGGTCTATGCCTCTGCTAGTCATGTTTCGCGAAAGAGAGAACTCGTAATTTTTTGGGTCAGAACCACTAGAATAAGTCGCTTGAGTCGCTGAATAGTCTGGAATGCTTCGTTGTATATTGTCATTCATAGAAAACAAAAAGTTGGCACTAGATGTAGATACCTTCTCTAATTGACGTGTATAATAATCATCATAAGATTCTACTTCATCAAAGTTTATTTCAGGGTTGTTATTGCTTAAATCCGACACTTTCTTTTTCTGGGTGCAAACTTCCTGTAAATAAAGCAACTCAAGCTCGTGCTTTTTAATAAGTGTTTGGAGGTAAGTATGCATCTTCATATTTTCTATCTCCAAGTACTCCAATTCCAATTTAATAGAATGTTTCTTGTTATCTATTTGCTGCTGTTCTCTCTTTCTTCTCATCTCTTCTTCTTGTTCTACCAACTTTTCGGACATAAGTTCACTTAACTGTGACAATCGTTCTTTATTACGAAGCGTCTCTTCTCTATCTCGCATAAGTCCAGCTATTTGAGAATAAAAAGAATCTTTCTTATCTTCCGGAACGCTTTCATTTAATAACGTATTTCCAGATATATCTAGAGATACATTGTTATTACTCGCATCTTGATTGGACATTATATATTAAATTATCATTAAAATATATGTTTTTATACTATGGCGAACAAGCGTGTTATATTTTCTTTATACAGAACTAAATTAAGGTTATGTATACGCGAACACTACGTGCCTGGTCAATGGATAGACCCAAACAAACTTTACGGGTGGACTAAAAATGAATATTATCTTGCTTCACGAGATGCAATTGATTTTAAAAATCTAGAGAAAATGAAACGATACCATGCATTAGGTAACTTTATTTGGAGCACAGTTAGATGGAAATATAAAGTCAATAAAAATATTTCTAATACGAATGAAATAAATACGAAAATTGACGAAGCATTCTCGGCTTTACGTAATATTAATTCATTATTATACTCACTGCGACCTAAATTACCAGGAAAATCATAAATACATCAAGATTACTTATTGTTTCAGTATACACAATAAGTAAAATTATTTTAATGATATTATCTACCATTAACTACACTCTGTAGTTATGGTTACTCTTTTATTCCTTTGTCTTTGGAGATAGTGGTTTCCGGAACTATTCTCTTGAGAATCTTTTTAAACTCTTTGTCGTCTTCATCTAACATACCATTCATCGTTTGGTTGCATATCTCTAAATAATCCGTATGCTGTTTGGATGTTGGTTGATTATGCAGCGGGTGTTTTGTTTTCCATTCTTCAAGTGTCGCCATATTTTGATGACCTACAACCTTGATAGCTTTCTTAAGATTACTTGTAGAATCAACGTCCTTCTTCCATTCGTTGTCATGTCGAACATACATTTTTTCGCGCTTGGCATCAGTGCAATGAATAGGGCGCTGTGTCTCATGTAACTCATTAAGACCTTCAATCAAGAGTTTACTAATGGCTTCAGCGTATCCTAATCGTCCTACACGATCTATATCATCCGGAGTGTATCTCAAGGTCTTTACAAAATCCATTATATTCATTGCATCTTTACACGTATCATTTAAAAATACCTGTAGATTGAAGTGATTCACTGTATTGTTGCTGTTGTTGTTACTGTTATTCATAGTGTTGTTTGTCGTGGACCCCATCTTTTCTATAGCAGAACCAATCATTTTCTGACTGTTACACATTTCCTCCATCATTTTATTCTGTGTTAGGTTCGTTTCTTGCTGAAGTTTTATTTTTTCTTTCTCAATATCTCTCTGCATTTCCAACTTCTTTTCTTCTAGTTCTAACTCTTTGAGTTTTATCTGATGCTCCATAGATATTTCTAGAGGCATAGCAAATACATCAGTGCCAACAGTGGCAGGTTCTTGAACAAGCGGAACAGGTGCAACTTTCTCTTTCCCCGGTTCTTTTTCTATTGACGCTGTACATACCTTTTGATGTCTCCATAATCCTTGCCTTGATTTATACATGGTCCCACAATTACAGCATGTAAATAAATCATCAGACTTGCTCTCCACATTTTTACTATGTTTCTTCGTATTCAAGTGTCTGTCATACTCGGCTTTTCTATAAGTAATGTAATTACAATGTTCGCAAGTATATACTTTCTTGGCGTCTTTTACACAATTCATATATATTACACCTATATTTTTTCTTAAGTAGTTTTATTCTAAAATAACTAGATTATGCTGTTGTGCTTTTGTTGACAGCGGTGTTTTTTATTAGCATTTATTGTCAACGTTGTTGACAGATTTAGCACATTGTAACATAACGTCACAAAAAAACACACGCATATTTCTCATTATTAACATCATATACGATAGAATAATTAGGGGTATTCTATTTGCGCTAAATCTGTCATCGAAGAGTTGTTGACGGATTTAGCACACTCTATTTTGAAATTTTGGGCGAAAATTTCAAAAATTTATTTTATGGTAACAAACTGATCCATGAAAATTCAATTTGTTACCATAAAAAAAAATTTTTTATGTCGTTTCGAAAGTCTTCGATAATTCAAAAAGGACAAATTTGGGATTTCAAAAATGTCCATTTTCGATATATGGAGAAAGTTTGTGACATGATCCTTTTTTTTGGAGGATTTTAGGACAATTATACAGTCACTATATTGATACCTATAATGGTAAAGTAATTTTGATTTAAATATGACATTTTCACACCGTAATTATTTAATTCAAAAGATGTGTATTTTTCTGTGTACAAAGAGAAATATTTTAATATAACTGTAAAATATAATATGTTTGTAAACTTTGTTTTGATGTATCCTCTTTGGAAAAAAACAATTTATAAAAAAATGATGATTTCAGACGTTCAAAAAAACTTGAAAAATCCCTCGAAACCGCCTATTTTTAAAATGAAATCTGAAATTTGGATGAATTTGATGTATCCCAAGTTTTTATATCAAACAGACACTTATTTGAAAAACCCTCAAAATAGCCTATTTTTTAAATCCAAATCTAAAAATATGGTGAATTTGACCGATCTCAAAATATCCAAAATATCTCCGCCAACTAAAATATACCCCCAAATTTACAAAATGCGTCCAGAAGTTAAATAAAATCCTCATTTTTACCCTATTTTTATTTATTGAAATATACCTATAGAAAGGAAAATTATGAGAAAATGAAATAATGTCTACGTAGTATATCTTGAATGTCTACGGGACTTGTTTTTGAAAGACTCGGAAAAATCTCGCCTACTACTACTAGGCAATACCAGAAACGCTTCAGTTTTGACGACAATACTGCTACGGTACATATTGGACTTGTGAACCCTCGTAATAAATGTTCTATGACTATGCCAGCACAGAAAAATCTTGTTTGTGCCACGTCAGTACCTATTTTAGAAAAATCAACGAGTTCAAGTTTATCCACAGATTCTTCGCCCAATTCTCTCGATAACCCTTTTTACTTTCAGTAATTGGAAATAAAGATGTCTCTTGTAACTATATAGTAATTGTTAGCAACATTCATTGAAGAATGGGAAATTGTGTATCTTATCAGTTTTGTGAACCGACAGATTATCGCTGTAGTGTTTGCGGTCAAGGTCTAAGTTGCAAATATCTTCAGTGCGAAAACTGCAACAGAAAGATTCATTTCAAATGCACAATACATAAAGAACCAAACCTCACTACGTGTATTTTTTGTAATAATAATGGTAGACTAAGTATAGTATATAATGAAAATATAGATCCACTTTCTGGGAAACACAATAAAATCTAATGAATATAAGAAATAAGTTATCATATTCACGTAGCAAATTTCTTGATATTATCATGCAATATAGAGCATGATAATATGTAGTTTATTTATTTGTTCTTATTATTTTACAATTTGTCAGTATGTTTATAATTATAGATCAGGATAACTTCCTTGCATTAGCATACCACACTGTCCAGAACCACTATTGTATTGTGAACCACGACCAAGATAAATATATCCGTTG
>MDTC01121294.1_pt1 | contig 57975 bp, 37 predicted proteins | sample 811181 | NCBI WGS metagenome assembly MDTC01 (sample SAMN05326644, study PRJNA326480) | marine metagenome | isolation source: seawater | place: Pacific Ocean: North | collected 2011 | reverse complement strand
TTGTGGCTGAAACAGGAAGCCGAGGCTCTGATTCTCAGATGCCCTCGGAAGCTCGCTCCTTTAGGGGCGAGTAAGTTCACTGTTCTTATTCCATCATGTGTTGGGATATACCCCCTAAAAATGCCTGATTTGGACATATGGTCAAAAATCTGCATAGCGCTCCAAATTTCTTTTTTTGTGCATACTCTTCGGACTCCAGGGAGAAAAGTCTTCGTTAGGAGGGGGGCAGGGGTTGTGGGCTTTGGCAAGGTTTCCTGGATCATGTTATCAGCCACACCTGTTTTGCCTTGTGTGATGAAGGATGAAAAAGTATGCAACATTTACATGCTATCCGTCAGTCTGGTGCTTGGTTTGAAGGAGACGTTCCTCCCCTCCATGCCGAGGCTGCGATCGCAGATGAGTTACAATATGTGACGCGTCCCATGACGCTCGTTGAGAAAGATGGACAGCTCGCAGTCGCAAAAGAAGGCTCCGTGGTCTTCGGCGATACTGCGATGATAGAGGGGAAGCATTACCCCGTGAAGGGATATGTTCCTGGTATCCACCCTGCGGCGCTTGGGAGTCGTTCTTTTTGTCAGCGTCTGGGCATTCAGTTCCCTTATATCGCCGGCGCGATGGCCAACGGTATCGCCTCTGTGGAGATGGTTGAGGCGATGGGGAACGCTGGCATGATCGGATTCTTTGGTGCTGCCGGACTCTCTGTTGAACAGGTCGAAGCCTCCATCAAAGATATCAAACACCGACTTGGTGACAAACCGTTTGGTGTCAACTTGATCCACAGCCCCAACGAACCGGGGTTGGAAGCGGCTGTCGCTGATCTCTACATCAAACATCATGTCCGACTGGTTAGCGCGTCCGCTTACTTGGACTTGACCTGGCCGCTCGTGTACTACCGCCTTAAAGGAATCCATCGAAATGCCGATGGCGAGGTCGTCTGCCCTAACCAGATCATCGCCAAGGTCAGTCGTGTGGAGGTCGCGCAAAAGTTCTTCTCGCCTGCCCCTGACAAGATCCTCAAGCAGCTTCTCGATATGGGCAAGATCACGCAGCTCGAAGCGGAGCTCGCAAAAGAAGTTCCTGTCGCTCACGACCTCACCGCAGAAGCCGACTCTGGTGGCCACACAGACAATCGCTCCGTCGTCGTGTTGTTGCCGACGATGTTGGCGTTGCGAGACAGTTTTTTTGAAAAGTACCAATACACACGTCGCTTGTGTGTTGGTCTGGCTGGTGGTATTGCGACGCCTGTCTCGGCAGCTGCCGCGTTTGCGATGGGGGCAGACTTCATCGTTACGGGTTCGATCAACCAGTCTTGTCAGGAAGCTGGAACCTCCGACACGGTTCGTGAATTGCTCGCGCAGGCGAGACAGGCAGATGTCGCGATGGCTCCTGCTGCCGATATGTTTGAGATGGGGGTCAAGGTTCAGGTGCTCAAATGGGGGACGATGTTCGCCGTCAGAGGGCGCAAATTGTACGATTTGTACCGTAGCTATGGTGGTCTTCAAGACCTGCCTGCGACGCAAAGGGCGCTGCTTGAGCGCGATTATTTTCGCTGCACCCTCGAAGAAGCCTGGGAGCAGACAAGACAATTCTTTGAGAAGGTAGATCCCTCCCAAAATGAACGCGCTTTGAAAGACCCCAAGCACCAAATGGCGTTGGTGTTTCGTTCGTATTTAGGGAGAGCTTCAAAGTGGGCGAATGCCGGCGTTCCTGATCGAAAAGTGGATTACCAGATATGGTGTGGTCCGGCGATGGGGGCTTTCAACGCCTGGGTGAAAGACTCCTTCCTTGAATCACCAAAAGCTCGACACGTCGATATCCTCGCGATGAACCTTTTGTATGGAGCGGCGGTTGTCACGCGTTTGAATAGCCTTCGTATGCAAGGTGTCGAGCTGCCAGCCTCTTGCCAGGCTGTTCGTCCTCTCTCTCTTGCATCCATCTACGACCGTATCGCACATTCGTAAGGGAATCATCATGAGTACACACGACAAATCTGCACACAAAAACTCCCCTATCGCGATCGTCGGGATGGGATGTATCTTCCCCAAAGCTCAAGGGAATAAAGACTACTGGCGGCTGTTGTTTCGCGGGACGGATTGCATCGAAGAGATCCCCAAGACCCACTGGTCTCCTGACGATTACTTCGATAAAGACCCAAAAGCGCCGGACATGACATATTGTCGAAGAGGTGGCTTTCTCTCAACGGTCGCCTTTGACCCTACGGAGTTCGGTATCCCACCGATGGCCCTCGAAGCGACTGACACCTCCCAACTCTTGAGCCTTGTTGTCGCCAAAATGGCAATGCAGGACGCCGGGTATGGCGAAGGTGGCAAAGCGTATGACAAAGAGAAAGTCAGTGTGATCCTCGGTGCAACGGGGACACAGGAGTTGGTCATCAACCTCGGCGCACGTCTGGGACATCCGATTTGGCGCAAGGCATTGCTGGACTCGGGCTTGTCTCCCGAAGAGACCGAAGAGATTGTCGCAAAGATCTCCGATGGGTATGTTCCTTGGCAGGAAAACTCATTCCCCGGTTTGCTTGGGAATGTCATCTCTGGTCGTATCGCCAGTCGGCTCGACTTTGGCGGCACAAACTGTGCCATCGATGCTGCGTGTGCCAGCTCACTTAGCGCGATGCACCTTGGTTTGTTGGAGCTGCAATCAGGTGAGGCTGAGATGGTCCTCACTGGTGGTTCTGATGCGCTCAATGATATCTTTATGTATATGTGCTTTAGCAAGACGCCAGCGCTCTCACCGACGGGAGATCTTCGTCCCTTCTCCTCCAACGCTGACGGGACAACACTCGGTGAGGGGATCGGTATCGTCGCGCTCAAACGACTCGAAGATGCTGAACGTGATCAAGATGATATCTACGCAGTCATCCAGGCGATGGGCTCTTCGAGTGATGGTCGCAGCCAGAGTATCTACGCACCGCGGGCGGCTGGTCAGCAAAAGGCCATTCGTCGTGCCTATCAAAAGGCTGGCGTGACCCCCGAACAGATCAGCCTGATCGAGGCGCACGGTACAGGGACAAAGGTCGGTGATGCCGTTGAGTTTGACTCTCTCAAGGATGTCTTTGGGGAGACGGAGAAGGAAGGTCGTTGGTGTGCCATTGGTTCTGTGAAGTCCCAGATTGGACACACGAAATCAGCGGCTGGTGCAGCGAGTGTGATCAAAGCAGCCCTCGCTCTGTACCATAAAGTCCTGCCCCCCACGCTCAAGGTCGAACAGCCCAACCCCAAACTCGACATTGAGAACACTCCATTCTACCTGAACACTGAGGCACGACCCTGGTTTCATCAAGAGGACGCGCCACGCCGAGCGGGGGTCTCCTCGTTTGGTTTTGGTGGTAGCAACTTCCACGTTTTGCTGGAAGAGTACCAATCCCAAAAGCCCAAAGCTGCATGGAATGGTGGTGTCGAAATTGTCCCATTCTCTGCTGATTCACGGGAAGCTTTGCGCAAAGATCTGTCCTTGTGGGCGCAGACGTACAAAGAGCGCAAACCCTCTGTCAAACTCGCTCACCTCGCACACCAGGCTCGGTTGGCGTTTGATGGAAACCAACAACAACGTTTGTTGTTTGTCTTCGATATCGAAGATGACATCGCTGCTCACATCGCGCAGGCACACGCTATGCTCGAACAAAAAGTGCCAAAGAGCAATGAGCGATTGCGTATCTTCTATGGAGAAGGACAGCCAGAAGGGAAGCTCGCCTTCTTGTTCCCAGGGCAGGGCAGTCAGTACGTCAACATGGGACGTGAGTGGCTGTGTCTGTTCCCCGAATCCTTCGACACATTTTGCCGCGCTGACGACGACGAGTTCGGTGAGATCCGCTTGACAGAGAAAGTCTTCCCCATCCCCGTCTTCTCTGACGATGAACGCAATGAACAACAACGTGAGTTGTCAAAAACAGAGGTCGCGCAACCTGCGATTGGTGCGGTCTCTCTGGCGATGAGTAAGGTGCTCGAACGCTTTGGTATCACGCCTGACGCTGTCGCCGGTCATAGCTACGGTGAGTTGGTTGCGCTCCACGTCGCTGGTGTGATTGACGAGAAGACTTTCCACCAACTCTCCCGCAAACGTGGTGAGTTGATGGCCAATGATGGCAAGGATAGAGGGACCATGATGGCTGTAAAGGCACCCCTCGAAGAGATCGACGCCTGGCTCGCTGAGGCAAAGCTAGACGTCATCCTCGCCAACAGAAACCACCCAACACAAGGTGTGCTCTCTGGTTCCAAAGAGGGCATCGCGAAAGCTGAAGTGCTTTGCAAAGAGAAAGGCTGGACAGCTCGTCAATTGACAGTCTCAGCAGCATTTCACAGCGAACTTGTGGCTGACGCGGCGAAGCCTTTTTCGACCTACCTTAAGAAGCTGAAGTGCAAAAAGCCAACCATCCCTGTCTTTTCAAATGTCACAGGTGGGGCGTACCCAGGCAAAGTTTCTGAGGTGAAGAAGTTACTCTCCAAGCAACTCACTTCACCTGTCGATTTTGTCGGTGAAGTGCAGGGGCTGTATGCGTTGGGATGTCGCACATTTGTCGAAGTCGGACCAAAGCCCGTCCTCGGACGTTTGGTTCCCAAGTGTCTGTCAGGGCAAGAGCACCAAGTCATGTCAGTCGATGTTCACGCAGGAAGAAAGTCCGCGCTGCTTGGTCTCGGTGCGACGCTCGCGCAGCTCGCAGCCGTAGGGTTTCCTGTCGCACTTCATGAGTGGGAAGATGAGCCTGTCAAGACAAGGGAACATAAAATGGTCGTTCCTTTGACAGGTGCGAATATCCGCAAAACCTTCCACACGGAGTTTGGTCGCCAACTCGCCAACAAGACCTGGACGCCTCCTGTAAAGGCACCCAAAGCGCCTGTTGCTGCGGTTCGACAAACCCAGCCCAAGCAAGCCGCAGTGCACCCTCAACCCCAATCGATTCGGCCACAAAGTCAGGCTCGTAAAACGACGACACCCCATATGCAGCAGACATCCCAACCGATGAGTCAGCCTGCAAAACAAACACCACAACGTATACCATCCACTCAACCAGCACATAGAAGTCCATCACAGATTCATCACAATCGGAGTCAAAGAATGGCAGATTACAATCAAGCGAATCAACCGGCGCCTACGCCGTATTCTCCACAGCAACCTGTACAACATCCTCCGCAACCACAGCAAGTCCAGGCTGACGGTTCTTTTTGGATGGGCGCATTCCAGGTTGTGCAAGAAGGTTTGCGCTCGATGCAAGCGCTTCAAACACAGACCGCGCTCAATCACCAACGCTTCCTCGAAGTACAGGACAACGCCCAGCGCGCACTTCATGGGATGATGGCAAGCAGCCAACAACTCGTTCAGGCTGCTTCTGCGGGAGCGCCTGTCACACAACAAACAGTCTCTCTACAGCCCCTGACTCCTGTGCAATTGCCTCAACCACAACCGATGCCACAGGCCGGACCTGCGCAGACATTCTTGGAACCACCAAGACAAGCGCCTGTGTACCAACAGCCCGCTCCGCAAGCACCTGTGTACCAACAGCCCACTCCGCAAGCGCCTGTGTATCAGCAGCCTTCTGCACCTGTACACCGGGCGCCCGCCTCGGCACAGGCTCCTTTGAATGGAACACATACACCACAGAATGGTATGTCTGCACGTCAGGTGACTCCACAAGCTGCGCCACAGCCGAAGGTCCAACCTGCACCGAAGCCTGTGGCAGCGGCACCTGTCGTTGCTGCAAAGCCCGCTTCTTCTGGCGCCTTCAAAGGAAAAGCGACTGACATCATCCTCGAAGTAGTCGCTGAGTTGACGGGTTATCCGCAAGAGATGTTGTCACTTGAGATGGATATGGAAGCTGACCTTGGCATCGACTCCATCAAGCGCGTCGAGATCCTCTCGACTGTAAGTGAGCGTCTTCCCGAAGCATCCTCTGTCGATCCTGAGCACATGGGCTCACTTCGAACACTCGACCAGATCGTTGATCACCTCGTCAGCGTCTCAGGTGTGACGGAGAGCGCAGCCGCATCTACGCCAGTCCAGGCTGCACCAGCGACGTCTGGTGGAGGTGCTGATGTGGTCGACGCGCTGATGAGTGTTGTCTCCGACCTGACAGGGTATCCACAAGAGATGTTGTCACTTGAGATGGACATGGAAGCTGACCTTGGCATCGACTCCATCAAGCGCGTCGAGATCCTCTCTGCTGTGACAGAGAAGCTCCCCGCGTTGGCGAACGCTGAAACAGAGTCGATGAGAAACTTACGTACGCTCCAAGAAATTGTCGACGCGATGGGTTCTACAGGAGGGGATGCGGTCCCTTTCGTGCAAGCCCCTCTTCCGATCTCTGATCAGGGGAGGGGCGACAACGCCTTTATTTCGTTTACGACACAACCTGTGACTGCCGAAGATATGCCTGCCCGTCGCGTCCTTCGCAGTGTCGTTTGGGATGCTGAAGTGAAGAGCACTCTCCAGGTCTCTGGTCGTGTTGTTGTGACACAAGATCAGAGCGAGTGGAGCCAGCAGGTCGCCAGCGCATTCGCTGAGAGAGGATATGATGTCGATCTCATCGAATGGTCTCAGCTTCAAGAGGCGCTGAGCAAGCCTTGTGTTGGGCTCTGTCTCCTGGCGCCTGTGAATGCTTCTGATGATCAGTGGGATGCACAAGTCTTGCAGCTCAAGGAGGCCTTTGTTGCCGCCAAGCTCGCGCTGCCTTCGTTGATTGACGCTGGAAGTGGTAAGGGTTTCTTTGCGACTTGTACCCGAATGGATGGCCAATTTGGTTTGGTCAACGTTGGAGACGCTGCTGTACAAGGTGGTTTGGCTGGATTGAGCAAGACGATGGCGCGCGAGACAGAGGACGTCCTCTGCCACGCCTTTGACATCGCGAAAGGCGAGACTCCTGATGCCAAAGTGTTTGTCGATTGTTGTCTCGACGCCTCTGCGCCGATGGAGATTGGCTTTGCAGAAGGAAAGAGATGGCAGATTGTACTCGAACAAACGACGCCTGTCTCTGGCGCGGTGTCTTTGCAAGAGGGTGATGTTGTCGTCTTCACAGGTGGAGCGCGAGGTGTGACTGCGCATGTCGCTGCTGCGATGGCTTCTTCGCTTCGTACACCGCTTGTGTTGCTCGGACGTTCACTCTTGCCTGGGCCTGAAGCTCCTGAGCTTTCGAGTCTCCGTGAGGACAAAGACCTGAAGAAGGCTTTGATGACACATGGTTTTCAAGGCAAGAAACTCAAAACGCCGAAGGAACTTGAGCGTGCGTTCAAACAAGTCGTAAAAGAGCGCGAGATTCGTGAGAACATCGCGATGATGCGCTCGACAGGTGTGACGGTTCAATACCACTCTGTAGATGTTCGCGATGAGAAGGCGCTCGCCGCTGTCTTTACAGCTGTTCGTCAGGAGCTCGGCCCCATTCGTGGGCTTGTTCACGCGGCAGGTGTTCTCGAAGACCGGTTTATCGTCGACAAGACGCTCGATCAATTCTCATTTGTATTTGACACCAAGGTAGAAGGTGCGCGTGCATTGCTTGACGCGACAAGAGAAGGTGAGCTTCGCGCGTTGATCATGTTCTCGTCCGTGAGTGGTCGTGCTGGAAACCGTGGTCAGGTCGATTACGCGATGGCTAATGAGGTCTTAAACAAGCTCGCTCAACGAGAGCAACTTCGTCGTGAACAATGCCATGTCGTCTCTGTCAATTGGGGGCCTTGGGATGGTGGAATGGTGACGCCTGCGCTCAAGCGGATGTTCCTCTCGCAAGGTGTGCAGTTGATCTCTTTGCGTGGTGGAGCGTGGTCTTTGATCGAAGAGCTCCAGAAAGGTAACGAAGAGGTCGAGATCGTCGTCGGTGATATCTTCGATGAAGGTGCCGCGATTGAGGCTGCCTCCAAAAAGACGACGAAGTCGGCTGGTCCAGCTTATACACTGAGCTTTACCAGAGATGTGTCATTGGCCTCTTATCCGGTCCTTGGTGATCATAGGCTCAAAGGCGAACCTGTCGTGCCGCTTGCGTTATTGCTTGAGTGGTTTGCGCATGGTGCGCTTCACGGTAATCCCGGATTGAAGATCTACGGATATGAAGGTGTTCGTGTTTTAAAAGGGTTTCGCTTGCACGATAAAGAGGTCCGCACGTTGTACGTAAAGACCACAAAAGCCAGCGCCGAAGATAAGTTATTTCGCGTCTCACTTGAGATTCGAAGCGCAGGGCAGGGCGAAGCCGAGATCCTTCATGCACGTGGTGATGCGTTGCTTTGTAACAGGAGCGCGCGCTTTGATCGTCCTCAATTGACAGAGAAGACGTTTGGCAAACCTTCAAAGGTCACGCTGCAAAACTCGTATGAGGAGGTCTTGTTCCACGGTGAAGCGCTGCGTGGTATCGAGAAGATCGAGGGCATCGATGCATCTGGGATGCAAGCCGTTGTGCGGACTGGACCAACGCCTACTTCGTGGATTGCGGAGCCTCTTCGTCGTCGTTGGACGCATGATCCAATGGTCATCGACTGTGCATTCCAGATGGCGATTTTGTGGTGCTTTGAGCAAAAAGGACTGCGTTCTTTGCCCTCATTCCTTGGGACATACAAACAATTTGTGAAGTTCAAGAAGGGGCCCATGCACGTCAGACTGGATGTGACCTCAACCTCCGCACACAAGATGAAAGGGAACTTCTACTTTATCGGTGCGGACGGTGAAGTCGTCGCGATGATCGAAGGGTATGAGTGTACGATGGACGCTGCACTCCAGCAGGCCTTCGCACAACCAGCTCGTAGGGAGTTGTCTGCCTGATGAGTGATTATGTCGAACCGATCGCCATCGTTGGGATAGGCGGCGTCTTTCCTGGCGCACCTGATCTCGATGCGTACTGGGAGATGATTCGCGATGGCCGCGACGCTGTTTGTGAAGTCCCTGCAGAGCGATGGATTATGTCTCATGAAGATGCATTGTCTTCGAAGACAACCCCTGACAAGACGTACTCCAAGCGCGCCTGTCTGATCCACGACTTTACTCCAGAGTTCGATGGATTGTCCCTTGGTGATCTGCCTGTTGATGATCTTGATCCTCTCCATTTGATGACTCTTCACGCAGGTGCACAAGCGATTCGCGATGTCGAGATGTCTGCGGTTGATAGACAACGTGTCGGCGTGATCCTTGCGGCGATCGCGCTTCCAACGGAAGGTTCATCGACGTGGGGGCGGACACTGTATCAACAGTTTATGTCCGAAGCGCTTGGCGCGCCTGTGTCTCAGGACGCTTTGAACACCAAGGCGATGGCCGCGAAGGTCACGAGTTTTCCCGCCTCATTGCTCGCGAAAGCCTTGGGTGTTGGTGGAGGTTCGTACACACTCGATGCTGCGTGTGCGTCGTCGTTGTACTCTGTGAAGCTGGCGTGTGATGAATTGCGCGCTGGACGAGCTGATATGATGGTGACAGGGGGAGTGTCTCGTCCCGACAACTTGTACACACAGATCGGCTTCAGTCAGCTCCAAGCGCTCTCTCCTTCGGGAGTATGCTCACCCTTTGACGCAAAGGGGGACGGATTGGTCGTGGGGGAAGGCGCTGGTGTCGTGATCTTGAAGCGACTGAAAGATGCGCTTGCACATGGCGATGAGATCCACGGTTTGATTCACGGCGTCGGACTCTCCAACGATATTGGTGGCAATCTCCTCGCGCCGGACAGCGAAGGCCAGCTTCGTGCGATGAAGAAGGCGTATGCGTTGACCGGATGGGAGCCTCAAGAGGTCGATCTGATCGAGTGTCATGGGACGGGGACGCCACTCGGGGATAAGAAAGAAGTCGCGAGTCTTCAGGCGCTCTGGCAAGAAGCGGGCGCACAAAGTGAAGAGTGTGTGATTGGTTCGGTCAAGTCGATGATCGGTCACTTGTTGACTGCGGCATCTGTCGCTGGTTTGATCAAGGTCTTGTTGTCGATGAAGCACAAGACCCTTCCTCCGACAGCCCACTTTTCCAGTCCACCAGAGAGTATTCCTCTTGAGGGGAGCCCATTCTCGGTCCTCTCTGCCTCGCGACCATGGAAGCGTCGGCAAGAAGATTGCCCTCGAAAAGCCGCCGTCAGCGCCTTTGGATTTGGCGGTATCAACGCTCATATGTTGATCGAAGAGTGGGATGCCTCACACACATCAAAGTCATATGTCGAGTTCCCATCTTCCTCTCACTCTCCGCTTGCGATTGTCGGGATTGGTGTCCAAAACGGACACGCTCGTGATCTGGACTCGTTCCGAACGACGATGTGGCGAGGAGATTCATTGCTTGACTGGCGTCCTTCTACGCGGTGGCGTGGTTTTGAGTCTTCTGATCTGGTCGATGGTATGCCCTCTATGGGGGCGTACTTTGAACCTTACGATATGACGGTTGGTGAGTTTCGCATTCCGCCTCATGAGATCCCCCAGATTATGTCGCAACAGTTGGTGATGCTCCAGGTCGCCGCAGAGGCTCTGCGTGACGCGGGGATGCCGCTGCGTGAAAGACGTCCCGAGATGGGGACGTGTATTGGGATCAACTTCGACTTTGAGACGACTGACTTTCACTTGCGTTGGGCGCTTTACGATCTTGGCCCTTCACTCTACGAAGCGAGCCATTCGGAGCTTCCATATGATGAGTGGTTTGTCACTGTCCAGGACGCGCTCTCAAGGCCTCTCAACGCGACGTCTACTGTTGGTTCGCTCGGTGGGATTGTTGGAAGTCGTGTCGCGAAGGAATTTCTGCTCGGTGGACCTTCTTTTGTGGTCTCGGCTGAAGAGGCCTCTGGTCTCCGTGCCCTTGAGGTCGCAGCGAGAGCACTGCAACAAGGTGAAGTCGATGCTGCGTTAGTCGGCGCAGTCGACCTGACAGGTGATATTCGTCAACTGCTTCAGCGTCATGTCGAGGGTGCCTATACATCTTCTTCCAAGTGTCTGCCTTTTGATGTCCGAGCTGATGGGACGCTCCCTGGTGATGCCGCTGTCGCCCTCGTGCTCAAGAGATATGACGATGCGCTCGCCGATCAAGATCACATCTACAGTGTGTTTCGCGGTGTTGGGTTTGCTTCTGGTTCAGATCAGGCATCTTTTGTCCCCAACGTGCAGGCGTGTGAAGCGGCTATCCATCGTGCTCACAAGGACGCAAGTGTCGAACGTTTTGACATCGGTCTGATCGAGGCAAATGGTAGCGGTATCATCGAAGAAGATCTTCATGAAGCCTACACCCTCACAAAAATGTACGCAGACGAAGAGCATCCCATCGCGGTCTCTACGTCGAAAAAGGCGACTGGTCACACTGGTGCTGCCGCAGGGTTGCTCTCTGTCGTTCACGCGAGCCTTTGTCTCTCCGATACACTTTTGCCAGCCTCACACAATGCGCCTGATTGTCTGCTCAACGAACCTTTCCATACCCCAAAGTGGCCACAACATTGGTTGCGAGATCAAGTGGATGGTTCGAGGCATGCGGCTGTTCATTGCTTGACCTCTGATGGGAACGCGGCACATGTATTGCTGGAGCAACCTCTACAACCCTCTGCACAACCCCCCGAAGGACAGACGAAGTGGGGCCTCTTCCCTGTGGCCTTCTCGGATGCACAAGAGGCAGCCACGCAAACCCAGCGATTGAAGGACTTCTTGCTACAGGCAACAGAGCCTTTTGAGATGGTCTCTCGTCGTTGGTGTGAGGCTTTTTCACCTTCCGAAGAAGACCTCATCTACTGCGTCGTGACATCTGATCGGGATCACCTTCTCAGTGTACTCAAAGAGGTCGCGTCTTTGTGTGAAGCGGGTGATATGGATGGTCTCTCTGACATCTCCGGCGTATACTTTGCGCCGCGTCCACACGCCAAAGACGGACAGGTCGCCTTTGTGTATCCTGGCTCTGGGAACCATTATTTCGGAATGGGGCGTGAACTGGGACTTCGCTGGCCACAAATCCTTCACGAGCTGGACGCTGAGACTGAGAGATTGCGCACACAGTTGGTGACAGACAAGACCACACCCTGGCGTGCTGATTGGCCGTCCTCTTGGCGCAAAGAGGCGAAGGAGGAGCTGCTCTCTGACCCTCATAACACGATCTTCTCACAAGTCGTCCACGGTGGTTTTGTGACCCGTGTGATGCGTGGGTTTGGCCTTGAGCCAGATGCGATGATCGGATACAGTCTCGGTGAATCCGCAGGTCTGTTTGCTCTAGAGGTCTGGCAAGATCGTTGCGAGATGCTCAATCGGATCCTGGCATCTCCTATTTTCCGTAAGGAGCTTGGTCTAGAATACAGAGCCGCCAGAGAGGTCTGGGGGATTCCTGAAGGGGACGACTTTGATTGGAAAGTCTATGTCATTCCAATGCCTGCAGAGGCCGTTCGCGAGGCCATTCCAGAAGACAGCCTGATCCGTTTGTTGATCGTCAACACACCTGATGAGTGTGTTGTTGGAGGAAGAGGGGCAGAGGTCGAAGTGTTCGTCAAAGGACTCGGGTGCAATGTCTTCCCACTAGAAGGTGTGATCACGGTCCATTGTGAGGCTTTGTCGCCTGTTGAGGATGCCTACAAAGCTCTTCATACATTTGAAGTCCATCCCGATGATACAGTTCGATATTATCGATGTTTTGATGGTCAATCATACGATGTGACGACAGAGAGCGCGGCGGACGCAGTGACTGCGCAGGCGCTTCATGGCTTCGACTTTACAAAGGTCATCGAGCAAGCCTACGAAGAGGGTGTGCGGTTTTTCTTTGAGATGGGGCCACAAGCCTCTTGTTCGAGGATGATTCACAAGATCCTTGAGGGCAAAGATATCGTCGCACAATCGGCTTGTGTTCGATTTGAAGATGACGTTGAGAGTGTGCTCCGTATGCTCGCCCAGTGTCTTACGCACAAAGTACCTGTCTCGCTGGATATGTGGGTGGGTCAGCTCGACAGAGCGTCTGAGAGTGAATCGACACCCAAACAGGCTCCAAAAGTTGGTCTCCACGTCGGCGGCGAAGATATATATGCGGCGATGTCTTCATTGCGAGGTGAAGCGCCCAAAGAGGTTATTCTTCCGGTCCAACATGTCCAACCACCTACTTATTCAACACCGGCACCTGCCGTTGATACACAGAAGGTTCCCATGAAAGAGAAATCACCTCAACTCCCACCACAACACTCGGCTCAACCTGTCTCTTCACAACCTGTGGCGTTGATGTCACAAGCACCTGTTGTGACACCCCAGACTTCTGCTCCAGTTGCACCTGTACACGCTGGCTATATGGGGATGATGGAGGGGGTTCTTGCGACCGGTGCTGCTCACGGGGCGTATCTGGACATGGCGGCACGTGCGCAGTCTGAGATGGCGGCTGGGTTCATGCTCCAAAACCACATCTTGCAGCAGATGGCGTATGCTTCACAAGGGCATGTGCAGCCGATGTTTCCTGCGCCTGTTGCGTACGCTCCTCTATCACAAGAAGAAGTATTCCAGCCATCTGTCCGCTACGATGGACCTGTCGCGTATGATTTTGATGAGTGTATGGAGTTTGCCGTTGGTAAGCTTGGGAACGTCTTTGGTCCTGCCTTTGCGGAGGTTGATACCTATCCTGTACGCGTGAGATTGCCCGATTATCCTTTGATGTTGGTCGATCGCATTATCTCCATTGAAGGTGAGATGGGTTCACTCGGTCCAGGACGTATTGTCACGGAGCACGTTGTCAAACCTGACGCGTGGTATCTCGATCATGGTCGAATGCCTGTCTGTGTGACTGTCGAAGCTGGGCAGGCGGATCTCTTCCTGTCTTCGTACTTGGGGATTGATCTTGCGGTCAAAGGAAAGCGCTCATATCGGCTGCTCGACGCGACCATTCATTTTCATCGCTCTCTTCCAAGAGCCGGAGAGATCATCTACTACGACATCCGTATCAATAAATTTGTGAAGCAGGGTGATGTGTATCTGTTCTTCTTTGAGTTTGACGGGACGATCAACGGAGAACCCCTTTTGACGATGCGTGATGGTTGTGCGGGCTTCTTTACACATGAAGAGGTCGACAACTCTGGCGGAATCATCCTCAAGGGAGAGGACCTTGTCTCGACACCTGGGAAGATCACAGGTGATTATGCTCCGTTGTTGCCCGTCCAAGACGAGCGGTGCGATGATCTACAGGTCGAGGCGTTGCGACGAGGTGATCTGGCGACGTGTTTTGGTCCGATGTTTTCGGGACTTCCATTGCAGTCTCCTGTCCGACTCCCGACAGGCTTTTTGGAGTTGTTCCACAGAGTCCTCGCGCTTGAGCCGGAAGGTGGGCGTTTTGGACTTGGCCGTGTGCAGGCACAAGCTGACATTCACCCGGATGATTGGTTTTTGACCTGTCACTTTGTCGATGACATGGTGATGCCAGGGACGTTGATGTACGAATGTTGTGCCCACACCCTGCGCGTTCTGTTGATGAGAATGGGGTGGGTTGATGAACATGAAGCTGTTCGTTATGAGCCCGTTCCTGGCGTCCATGCAGAGCTTAGTTGTCGAGGTCCTGTGCTCGTCGATACAAAGCAGGTGATGTACGAGGTCGAGATCAAAGAGATTGGCTATCGCCCAGAACCCTACGTTATCGCCGATGCTTTGATGTATGGTGATGGTCGTTGCATCGTGTCTTTCAAGAACATGTCCATCCAATTGACAGGATCATCAAGAGAGCGTCTGGAGTCGCTTTGGTCTCATCTTTACAACGAGGCGCCTGTATGGACGACGTCTATGCCAGCCTTTCCAGTAGAGGACGCGCCTCCTCAGATGACACATCATCCTCTCTCACCCACCGGAAAACCCGTGTTGTATGACAAGGCGTCTATTCTCGCATACGCAGAAGGGAACCCTTCGGAGGCCTTTGGGGAGCCGTACAAGATCTTCGATGAAGGTCGTGTGCTCGCCCGTTTGCCACGTGACCCATATCTGTTTATGGATCGTGTTGTAGAGCTTGAACCTCCACCTTGGGAGCTGAAAGCCGGTGGCTGGATCGAGTGTGAGTACGACGTTCCACCTGATGCCTGGTATTTTCGGGCCAATCGTCAGTCGACGATGTCCTTCGCCGTGCTGCTTGAGATCGCGTTGCAACCGTGTGGCTGGCTGGCTGCTTATGTCGGCTCTGCGCTCCACAGTGACCAAGACCTCTCTTTTCGTAACCTCGGTGGTGAAGCGATCCTTCATGCGCCTGTGACACCGGACGCTGGTACGTTGACGATGAGAGTCCGTATGAAAGAGGTCTCAAAAGCTGGTGGGATGATCATCGAGAAGTTCGATATGCTCGTCTACCAACACGGTCAATGTGTCTACGAAGGGGATACTTACTTTGGTTTCTTCTCAGACTCGGCGTTGGCGGAACAGGTTGGTATCATCGACGCTGACAGTCGCCACTATCTCCCCACCGAGGAAGAAAAAGCCTCTTGCACAAGCGTTGTACTGGAAGACGCCGCGCCTTTGACGCCTTACGATCCTTCGACGGACGCGGCGCCTTCGCTGTGTATGCCGGCAAAGGCGCTTCGTATGGTCGATGAGATTGAGCTCTTCTTGCCTGAGGGCGGACCCGATAAGCTCGGCTTCTTACGTGGTGTCAAACACACCAATCCCGACGAGTGGTTCTTTCACGCACACTTCTATCAAGATCCCGTTTGGCCAGGTTCCTTGGGGCTTGAATCTTTCTTGCAGATCATGCGGTGGTATGCGATACAGCGCTGGCCTGAGAAGCAAGATACACACGAATTTGAGCCTATCGCGACCGGAGAACCACACAAGTGGATCTATCGCGGGCAGATCCTACCAAAGCCTTCGAGGGTTGAGGTTGATGTCGTGATCAAAGAGGTCAAAGATGGTGAGCGTCCGTATGTGAAAGCCGACGGATTCTTGAAAGTGAATGGATTGTACATCTACGAGATGGTCGATTTTGGGTTGCGTCTTGTGCCCCATTCGGCTGTCTGATCATCAACATGGGATAAGACATACATGCGTTACAACAAGGTTTATATCGAATCCATCGGGTATGAACTCGCTCCACATGTCGTTGGTTCCGACGACATCGAGGAGCAGCTCGCGCCCCTCTACAAGAAGCTGCACATCCCAGAGGGCCAACTCGAAGCCTGGACAGGTATCGAAGAGCGGCGCTTTTGGGATATCCAACACACGATGGCTGAGCACGCAGCCGTCGCCGGTAAAGACGCGCTGGAGCGAGCGGGCGTCGAGGCCAGCCAGATCGAGATGTTGATCTACGGCGGTGTCTGTCGTGACAACCTCGAACCTGCGACGGCCTGCGCCGTCGCAGACGCTGTTGGCATCCCACAGGCCGCGCAGATCTTCGACGTCTCCAACGCCTGTTTGGGTGTCTTAACAGGTGTGTTGCAGGTCGCGAATGCCATCGAATTAGGTCAGATCAAAGCTGGTCTGGTCGTCTCCTGTGAGTCTTCACGCCAGATCGTCGAGGCGACGATTCAAGAGTTGTTGGAAAAATCCGATATGGACACTCTTCGGACGTCTATCGCGACCTTGACAGGTGGCTCTGGTGCTGTCGGTGTCGTCGTGACACACGAGAGTATTACCAAAGGTGGGCATAAACTCGTCGGTGGCATCGTGAAGAACGCGAGTGAACATCATGAGCTGTGTCGCTGGGGACCTGATTCGGGAATCCCTGCGACCCGTCCGATGGTGATGGAGACAGACGCGCTTGGCGTCCTCAAATATGGCGTCATCTTGGGCGCACAAACCTATCGTGCTTTTCGCGAAGAGTTGGGGTGGGAGCTGCCTGATAAGGTGATCTGTCACCAAGTGGGGAGCGCACACCAAGAGCAGATCCTCAAGACCCTGGAGATTCCTGCAGGGCGAGACTTTACGACGTATGAGTATCTCGGCAATATGGGGACCGTCGCGCTACCGTTGACGGCCTCGATCGCTGATGAACGTGGCTTCTTGCAATCTGGCGATAAGGTCGGATTCTTAGGCATTGGAAGTGGATTGAATTGCTTGATGTTGGGACTTGAGTGGTAACAACACAGCGTACACGTTGGACCTCCAACACATAGAGAACAAACAATGACATTTGATATCACACCGTATCGCTCGATGTATCCCTTCTCATCCAATGAGGTTGAGATCAAAGGACACAAGTACCACTATCTCGATGAAGGCCAAGGTGAGACCTTGTTGCTCCTTCATGGCAACCCCACATGGTCCTTCTATTATCGCGAAGTCATCAAGGCGCTGCGAGATCGATACCGTGTGATTGTCCCCGATCATATCGGCTGTGGGTTGTCCGACAAACCTTCCTCTGATGACTATCCCTACACATTGGACCGCCGCGTCGATGATGTCGAGGCGTTGATGGAACACCTCGGCCTCACTGAGGACATCACGTTGATCGCCCACGACTGGGGAGGGATGATCGCTGCGGGTTACGCGATACGACACACCTCCAAGATCCGTCGTATGGTGATGCTCAATACATCTTTCTTCATGCTGCCAGAAGGCAAAGGCTTACCTTGGCGTTTGTGGTTACTTCGCATGTTCCGTCCTTTCGCGACAGTTGCAGTGCAAGGGTTTAACGTCTTCTCGAAAGCCGCGACCTTTATGACAACCCAAAAGCCGCTCCCTGCAGAGGTCAAGAAGGCCTACCTCGCACCTTATGATTCATGGGCCAACCGTATCGCCGTGTTGCGTTTTGTGCAGGATATCCCACTCGTCGAAGGTGACACGAGCTATGAGACGTGTAAGTTTGTCCAAGAACATCTCGATCGCTTCGAAGATATCCCGCTGATGGTGTGTTGGGGTGAGCACGACTTTGTGTTCGACATGGACTTCTTTGCCGAGTGGAAGCGACGTTTCCCCAACGCAGAGTTTCATACCTTCCCTGATGCCGGGCACTATATCCTCGAAGACGTCCACGAAAAGGTTATCCCATTGATCGAGGACTTTTTGGTCAAGCACCCCATCTCTCTTGCCGTGACAGAGGAGTCCTCTCATGGAGCAGCATCACACACCTGAGCGTCTGGTGAATGTGGCCGCCCACCTTCCCAAGATGGCGGCGCAGCAACCTTATACAAAGGCCGTGAGCTTTCCTGTTGGTCGGGACAAACAGGGTCGTGCGACGTACTCTCACATGACCTACCAGCAGCTCGATCAGGAGTCCGACAAGATCGCCCGTGGTCTCGAAGAGATTGGGATCAAAAGAGGCACGAAGACCATCTTGATGGTCAAGCCATCTTTGGAGTTCTTTTCGCTGACCTTCTCGCTCTTTAAAGTAGGCGCTGTACCTGTCTTGATCGATCCTGGTATGGGTCTCAAGAGGATGTTGCACTGTCTCCAATCGACCAAGGCCGAAGCCTTCATTGGGATTCCCCTTGCGCACGCGATGAGGGTGATGTTTTCGGGGTATTTTTCGACGATCAAGACACACTTGACTGTTGGAAAACGCTGGTTTTGGAGTGGACCTGCGCTCTCCGAGATCACGGACAAACCCTACGAACCCTATGAGATGGCGCCGACACGTGGTGATGAGGTCGCGGCGATTCTCTTTACCACGGGAAGTACGGGACCAGCGAAGGGTGTTGTGTATCTTCATGAGAACTTCGATATGCAAGTCACCCACTTGCAGCGGCACTTTGGGATCTCCCCAGGTGAGGTTGACCTCGCGACATTTCCGTTGTTTTCGCTCTTTGCACCGGCGCTTGGGATGACCTCTCTGGTGCCCGATATGGACGCCACGAGACCGGCAGATGTCGACCCTGTCAAGATCATCGAAGCCATTCAAAACCACGGCGCGACGACGATGTTTGGCTCACCAGCTTTGCTCAACAGGGTGGGGCGCTACGGTGAGGCACATGGGATCAAATTACCTTCTTTGCGCAGGGTGTTGTCTGCGGGAGCACCGGTGACACACGACAACATCAAGCGCTTCTCTAAGATGCTTCGTCCCGAAGCCCAGATCCATACACCATACGGCGCGACAGAGTGTTTACCTGTCGCGTCTATCGGAAGTCACGAGCTACTCACAGAGACGCAAGAACAAACGGCCCGTGGTGAGGGGATCTGTGTGGGGCGACCGATGGAAGACTTGACCGTTCGCATCATCAAAGTCAACGACGGTCCCATCCCCGAATGGTCCGATGAATTTGTCGTCCCTGATGGTGAGATTGGAGAGATTACGGTCAAAGGCCGCAACGCCACACGTGAATACTACGGTCTTCCAGAGGCGACCGCGAAAGCCAAGATCAAAGAAGGCGATGATGTCGTCCACCGTATGGGTGATCTTGGTTGGTTTGATGAGAACGGAAGGATCTGGTTTTGTGGGCGAAAAGCGCACAGAGTGCAGACCGCAGAGGGTGATCTGTACACAGTGCGCTGTGAGGCTATTTTTTCGCAGCATCCGAGAGTGTATCGTTCTGCGTTGGTTGGTTTGGGTGATGCACCCAACCAAAAACCCGTGATCTTGATCGAGTTGGAAGCTGACGACAACAAACGCGATCTCAGCAAGTTGAAGGGCGAATTGCTCGCGATGGCCCAGAAACATGAACACACAAAGTCGATTAAGACCTTGATGTTCCATCCAAAATTTCCTGTGGATATCCGTCATAACGCCAAAATCTTTCGAGAGAAGCTGTCTGTTTGGGCTCACGAGCGCCGCTAAATCTGGAGAAAAAGTATGTCTACAAAAGCCCTTGTGACCGGAGGAGGTGGATTCCTCGGTAAAGCTATCATCAAGCGACTCCTCGATCGTGGTTGGGATGTTTGCAGCTTTTCAAGAGGGGATTATCCCGAACTTCGTGCCCTTGGTGTTGAGGTTGTGAGAGGTGATATCCAGGACGCATCCGCTGTCTCTGCGGCGGTTGAAGGTTGTGATATTGTATTTCATGTCGCCGCAAAGGTCGGTTCATGGGGGAAGTTTGAGGACTTTTATGGGGCGAACGTGATAGGGACACAGCGCATCCTGGATGCCTGCCAAGAGCACCAGGTCGAACGCCTTGTCTACACGAGCTCACCGAGTGTTGTCTTTGGTGGTGGGGATATGAAGGGGGTCGATGAATCGGTCCCTTATCCCGAGACCTACAAGGCGTTTTATCCACAGACAAAAGCTGAGGCTGAGAGGCGCGTTCGTCAAGCCGGAGAAGACGGTGTCGTGAAGACGATTACGATTCGTCCTCATTTGATCTGGGGTCCCGAAGACACCAATCTCGTCCCCCGCATTTTGGAGAGGGCGTCGAGTCTTCGGATTATTGGAGAGGGTGACAATCTTGTCGACACGATCTATATCGACAACGCGGCGGATGCGCATATCCTTGCGGCAGATGCGCTCTCTGAGAAGCCTGAACTTGCAGGGCGTGTGTACTTTATCAGCCAGGACGAACCCGTAAATTGTTGGGAGATGATCAACGACATCTTGCGCGCAGGTGGGAAGCCACCGTTGACGAGAAAGATCTCTTTGAAGGCGGCCTATCGTATCGCTGGGATGATGGAGTTTGTGTACAAGCTGTTTGGTATTCGTTCGGAGCCAAGGTTGACACGATTTGTCGTTGGGGAGCTGGCGACCAGCCACTGGTTCGATATCAGCGCGGCAAAAAATGATCTTGGTTTCGTGCCCAAAGTCTCGACAGAGGAAGGTCTCAAGCGTCTCGCTGAATGGCTTCAAACTCCTTCTTGACCGCAACTCAACCTTCGTGATCGAGACAAAACACAAAGCGACTCAACCCCTGCTGTGCGATAGGTGGGGAGCGGTGGTAGATCTTGTTTGTGTGTGTGGGGTGTCGATGTCCTTTGAGGAGCCCGACACTCCATCTCGGGATGTGTTGAATGTCCTCTTCGTTAAATCGATCTCGTCGGTCTCTGGGTCTGTAAATGTTGTCGCTGCTGAGCCACTGTGATGATGGCCCCTTATATGTGCACAACATTCGAACTGTTGTGTTGTCGATGTGAAACCGACTACATCCATCTGTCGTCAGTTGATCCAATCGTACTCCAACAGACAACGCGCCCATGACCCTGGCAAAATGCTGAAGTAACGCATCCAACTCTTCCAACCATAGCTCCTTAAAAGTTGGACATATCGAATCGACCTCGTCCAAACGTGCTGCCAGATCTGCTCTTGCCTGCTGTGGAGTTGTGGTAAAACGACCTCTTGGCAGGTCCTCCAACGACATCGACTCCAGGCGCGTTGCGAGCAACCCTGGAGCTGGTCGCTTCCAGATCAACAAATCAACACCTTCCTGATGTATGAGCTCCCACTCCTCCAACGAATGACAGATCCGCCAGCCTGTTCCATCCATAGCACTCACCAACGATTCTTTTTTGGGCTCAGTTTGCAACATCATTTTTCCTGATCCTTTTCATTTGCGTGATCTGTGTCGTATCTCCTTTTTGATAACTTGTTCTCAAAAGGAAACGCAACTGGAGCATATGTGCTATTTTTGAGAATGCAATATCATAATGTGTATGTGTTTGATATGAATTGTTATTTTGGGTTCGTTTGGGGGGCGTAAAGGCATCCTTTCTGAAAATACGCGTTGACAAAGGCAAGAGAGCGTGTATACATCATCTTTAGTTGTTTATGATAATGGATTCTCATTAACGTCCATTGAACCATGTAAGTGGTTGGTCAGATGCCACCTTTTGTTCGGCTTTTGAGTTCGTACTTGTATCCAGGAACAACTGGACTCTTGGCTGTGTGCGTTTTGCCTTCCTTTTGCATTGGTGATGGGTCTTGGACGGAATCATCTTATTTGGGCGCATTCTCCTTCATTGGATGCGTCCTTTTTTTTCGAGAAACGATATGAAAAGAAACAAGATCGCGGTCGGATTGGGCTTTTTTCTGTTGGTGTTTATCCTCGTAGGGTACGGCTGTTCAGAGACGACCCCTGAGTGTAAAGAGACAAGTGATTGCAACAGCAGCCACTATGTATGCAAAGACGGTAAATGTATCCACGATCACTCTCATGATACAGAGCAAGCCGAAGAACATTCCCATACACACGAACACGTCGCCACACATGAGCACAACCACAAAGAGCAGGTAGCTGATGCAGGTGTCCATGAGACGGGGCATCACGAGCACATGCATGATTCTTCGGCGCATGAAGTCGCTCCAGTGAAAGAAGAACCTGCGAAGGAGGAAGCTTCTTCGGTCGGTGAATTGGAGCGCTGTGATCCGCAACGCAAATGTGGGGCAGGTCTCTCATGTGTGACATTCGCGTCAGGAGCGACGGAGGGACTTTGTTTACGCTCTGTCGTCGCGTGTACGGGGACGTCATGCAAGAGCGGTGAACAATGTGTGACATTGGAAGGAGGAGGTGTGTGTCTTCGTTTGTGTTCCCAGAGCGCGCCTTGTCCTAACAACCTTACGTGTAGCCATCTTCATTTCCCCGGTGGTCACGGTGATGCTTGTACGCCTTGAGTTCGCTAGTTCTTTAGAAGAGGCTAAGACGATTCGTGCTGCGACAAAGGCAAAGATCGCCAAGGTCCGAGAAGGACACGATTGGCACTCTTATAAGCCGTCCTGAGGGTTTTGCGGGGGGTAGGGGGTTTTATCCGTTTTTGTTTTCTTCATCATCAACAACGATATCTTCCACAATGTGAGTGTCTTCAGAGCTTTCTTCAACAGTCTACCCAAACTTCTTCTCTTCATCTGTACATTTCTTCCTGAGTTTTGTATCTTTTCCAGACCTTACACTTTTTTTGCTTTCGGGAGCCATTGCTTCCACGGAGGAATACAATGAGTGACGAACGTCCTTCGCATATCTCACGTGCGTTATTTTTGGAATGGAGGGATGCGCGGCGTGGAACATCCAACCCCGAAAAACAGACCAATCCCTGGTGGGTTTGGGTCATTCAAGAAGATTTGAGTGGCTGTTCTGCCAACAGCGTTTTTGATGGTCCTTCTTCGCTTGGTGGACAGCCAGCTTGGTGCTTTGAGCGGTTTGGGCAAAGCAAGACGACTTTGCCAGATGGCCGAGTTGTATGTATTGCCGGCGAACACGAAGATTACTATGATCCTGATTTTTTTATTTACAACGACGTAACAGTGTTGGCTCCCAATGGAGTTGTTGAGATCTTCGGTTATCCCGAGGATATATTTGCGCCTACAGATTTCCATTCGGCGAGCTTGCTAGATGATCACATCATCGTCATTGGTTCTGTTGGGTACAGCGATGAACGACATGTTGGTCATACACAAGTGGTGCGTTTTACGTTGGATACATGGCGTTGTGAGGGCATTGAAACACATGGGGAAGGTCCAGGGTGGATTTCAAGTCATCAGGCGACGTGGATGGATGACGGAAAAAGCCTTCTGATCACAGGTGGGAAAGTTTGGCGTGGTGACAGCGTTGGATTTGTTGAAAATAACCACGACTGGTCACTTGACTGCTCGACTTGGACTTGGTCCGTTGTCAAAAGGCGTAGTTGGTTGCAATTTCGCTTCACCCGTGAGGATGAAAAAAGCAATCACCTCTTCAAAATGGAGATGGCTAGTTTTCGACTGGAGCAGGGTTGGGACGGTGCTGAGCAGGCAGTGCAGGAGTTGACAGAGGCGCTGGGGTGTCCTCCTAATTTTGCTTTGTACAAGGTGCTTTACCAGCCTGATTTCGCCGATGAAGTGATCGAGCTTGAAGGGGATGAGTACAATGTGTCTCGAATCCGAAAAGATGGCGTCGATGTGCGCTATGAAGAGGGCACTTGGCACGTCAAAATGGTGATTGAAGGTGAGTTACCACCTTCAACAGTCGATGCTTTGTGCGACGATTTGAAATCAAAACTGGAGCGCCTTGGAAATCATCCCTGGACCTTCCAGAAAACCGTACTTGACTGAAGGTCTCTGCTGTAAAAGAGTCTTTTGGGCCTCAACTCATTTCTGATGTGTGATGAAGGTGAGTGGGTGGATGGAGAATCCTGAAGTGCAATCGTCCTGACAACCTTTTTCTCGGTAAGTGCATGTTTTTAGGATCCCTTGCTTGTCGTACGCAACACGTATGACGTGTGTTTTCTTTGATTTGGTTTTGAGGATCTTCGAACAGTCTGTGTACAGCGATGTCAACGATTTGGGAGGAGCTCCGTTTTGGTGCTTGCCAACCTCCTTGCCTTTCTCCGTCCAAGCTTCTTTGCGTGTTTGTTTGCCGTTCCCATCGACCATCCATGCTTTAAAGTTTCGAGCGACAACGCGGCCTTGTTTGACTTCAATCGTCGTCCGACTTTCGTAGCCAGAGTAGGATTGGGTGGAGCGTGTGTATCGGTAGTGTTTGAATGACTTTTTGGAAGCCTGTGTACGCCAGAGACGTTGACTTAACGCTAGTCGTTTCAAGAGTTTTTTGTTGATGGAATGTTTCGCTGATGGGGGCGGATATTGTGTGGGGAGGGGCAAGAGGGATTGATGGTACAGCTCGATTTGTTGCAGGCGATTTGTTGTGTTGTTGAAAACAAAGGCAAGTCCTTCGTGGTTGCAGAAGACAACGTGCTTACCTTTCTTCTTGTACTGCTCACATTGCCCCATCGTTGGGATGGTGTTGGGTTTCGAGTTTGATGTGAGTACGAACGCTGGATGGCATACTGTTTGGTTCGGGGACACCGTGTGAACGGCTGGTGAGTGCCGTGTTGCGCTTTTGTTGTTATGAGCAGCAACGATTCCCTTCCCTTTGTGTAGATAATGGGAGCAGTGTTCTTTGTTGGAGCTGGGCGTTATCGATGAGACAGTCAAGTAGACTGTCTTTGGGTCTCTTGGTGATCTGCTCAAGCGCAATCCAAGAGAACGACATTGGATCACCTCACCCCCTCTATTTTTTTGCACTCGTTGGCAACGACCGATTTGGGCGGCAAGTGAAAACCAAGCATCTTTGGGGTGGAGTTGGCGCTTTTGTATCCGAAAGCAACTTTTCTGTCCGAGTTTTGCCGTGATACTGACGAGGCGTCCATTTTCCATCTGCAAGCCATGTCGGCCAATTTTGCTCCGAAGGGGAGCGTTTTGTTTTTGCAAAGACTGTACTTGCTTTTGGTCCATCCCAAGCCTGAAGGGTCCAATCCCTTTCCCTGGTGTGATGTGTATACAATTCTTGCTTTTTCCAGGGGTGGCTGTCGCGTCTTCACTGGGGAGCAGTGGGAGCAATAAGAGCATGAGATAACAAGTGATCTGGATTCTTACTTTCATCTGTTCCTTCCTTCATCCGAGTTCTGCGGGATATGTTTTCCATCAAGATCTTGATGAAAATTTGTACGGAAAAGGCTGGAAAATGATCTGATAAAAGTGAATTGAGTTTATTTTGTCCTTGTTCAGGAAGCTTTGGTGGAGGGTTTGGTCGTTGCGGGTTTGCTGGTGGGGACCTTTTGGACAGGTTTTTTGGCTGGGGCGACTCGAACAGCAGGGGCTGTGCGTTTGGCAGGGGCTGTACGTGCTACGGGAGCCTTGCGTTTTGTTGGAGTCTTGGCTACAGGAGTCTTTGTTGTCGCAGCTTTTCGTTTCTCTGGGGCTTTTGTTGAGGTCGCTTGTTTGTTGACGATCAGGACGCTGCGTTTGACGGGCTTGATTGTCGTGGGTGGGTTCTTGGGCAACAACTTGAGATCGGCGACGATACCGTAGTGATCGGAGACGACATCTTTCACGACGCGGTAGCTCGCAAACTGGATGCGCTTGGAGACAAAGATCCAGTCGATACGACGAGGACGGAACCCCTTGTGAGTGTAAAGTCCTTTGTTTTGCCATGATTTGTACACGCGCAAGTTGAGTTTGCGTGTGAGCATCTTTAGTGGTGCGGCGAAGTGATCACTCCAGGTCGTGTTAAAGTCACCCAAGAAGATCACGGGACGCTTGCGCTTGCGGACGACTTCGACGATCTCGTTCACTTGGTTGCGCTGGATCGTGACGTTACTTGGATGCAAGTGTGTCGAGACGACATCGAACATCATCTTCGGCTTACCTGGCCATTTAAAGGCTGAGATCACAAAGCCCTTCTTAAACATCCCTACGGACTTAAACCTATACGACGCTGGATCGTGCATCTTGAGACGTGAGATCAACGCCGCACCGTAGCGTTTGCTCTTGGTTTTGACGTGGATTCCGAGGATTGCGTAAGGGAAGAGCCCGTGCTGTGCGAGGAAGTTCACGTGGTGAAAACGTCCACTCCACCACGAAGGGCCGTCTGCTTCTTGCAAGCCCACAATGTCGGGGTTTTCACGGAGCAAAATGGCCGAGTTTTTGATCAGGCGTTTCTTGATCGTCTTGGCGCTACGAAAGAGGGGGACGATCCCAAATCGGTTCATCGCGCCGTGCGCAACGTTGAGCGACATCACGCGCAAAATCCCCTTCTTATGGTGCTTCGCGACAGGAATCTTGCCCACGTTTAGCTCTGTGGGTTTGAGAGGTTCTTTGGGGTAGGTGGCCATCGATATCGATATCCACATGAAGACACACGCAAATGCTGAAGTGGCCAGGATACTGAGAGTACGAGAACGTTTCGTCATGAATTCATTCCTTTTCGCGATAGTCGTCCATTGCACGATGTGTACGAACTCTGCGGGGCATCGTTCTATCATAATGATACATGTGCAATACCATGGAGCGTTTGTCTTGCTGAGCTTCACCCCCATAACATACTGCATCTTTGGTGAGGAATCAATTCTATGGATGATCATGATGTCTCTGAAAATGTCGACAGATTCGATGAGTGAATCGTCCTTTTGGGTGGAAAAGAGGTGCCTTTTGCCGCTTCTTTGTTCTGTGTTACAATTGCGCCTTTACCGATGAATAAGGCTATTGCATTAGCCTAACCCCCTTTTGTAAAGGAGAAAGCATGTCCGAAGTGGATTGGGCAAAAGGCACACTGATGGGGATGGCTGTTGGAGATGCCATCGGTTTGCCACGAGAAATGCTCTCAAAGTCACGCGCACAGGCCTTGTTTGGTGTCCCTCCAATGGAGCACGCGTTGTTGTTTGGCAAAGGGATGATCAGCGATGACACTGAGCACGCTTGTATGGTCGCGCAAGCGCTCATCGCGACGGAGAATGTCGATGGATTTGCCTCCTCACTTGCCTGGAAGTTGCGCTTCTGGCTGCTCGGTTTGCCCGGAGGTGTTGGTCTCGCAACGCTCCGTTCGATTATGAAGCTGTGGCTCGGCTTTTCTCCTTCTAAAAGTGGCGTCTACTCGGCGGGAAACGGCCCCGCGATGAGGGCGCCTGTCCTCGGCGCATACTTCGCCTTTGATGAAGGTCGAATGTTTTCGTACGTTCGAGCCTCTACGCGTCTGACACACACGGATGAGAAGGCCTATGAAGGGGCGCTCTCCATCGCCCACCTCGCAGCGCTAGCTCGCAGAGAGGGAGAACTCGATCTCGACACCTACTTCCAGGACCTCCAGGAGATCGTCAAAGACGCGGACCTTGCAAAGGCGTTTCAGCTTGTGGAGACAGCCCTCAGGGAAGAGTGGACGCTTGAAAAACTCACCGAACTGCAGGGGTGGCAGAAGGGGGTCAGTGGCTACATTGTGCATACTGTCCCGGCGTGTGTGTATGTTTGTTTGCGTTGGGGGGATGATTTTCGCGAGGCGATCGAGCAGACAGTGATGCTGGGTGGAGACACGGACACAACCGCAGCGATTGTTGGGGGGGTGTTGGGTGTGTTACGTGGTGGCGCAGACATACCGACATCGTGGACAGAAGGTTTGATGGAATTTCCTCGTAACACTTCATGGATAGAGCGACTCGCTGCACGATTGACCGAACGATGGGATAGTCAAAAGAAGGGCGACGCGATCGGTTTGTTTTGGCCCATGTTGCCCTTGCGTAACTTGTTTTTCTTGATGATTGTGCTATCTCATGGTGTGAGACGATTGTTTCCTCCGTATTCGTGAATCAGAAGACAGGAGTTGAGTGCATGAGTGGCCATGAGCTGGGTGGAGCGGGGCGTCCCGCAGCTTTTTTTGACCTTGATCGGACGTTGATCTCCGTCAACAGCGCGAAACGCTATATTCAAAATGAACGAAAACAAGGTCGTGTCACGACCAGGCAGATGTTCCTGTCCGCCTTCTATTTGATGCTCTATCATTTCTCCCTCGCGGATATCAAAGAGGCCTACAGACGGGCTGCGATGAGTTTTCGAGGCAAAGACCACGCCGAACTTACGGCTTCGACCCTGACGTGGTTCTTGGAGGAGATCGCTGAGACCATTCAGCCCGGCGGTGAGAGCGCACTACAAGAACACAAAGCCCAAGGCCATCCCTGTGTCTTGTTGACCGGGAGCACTTCGTATCTAGCGAAGATTGTGACGGATCATTGGGAACTTGACGATTGGCTCGCGACGCAGTTTGTGGTCGATGATGACGGGAAGATGACTGGAGAAATTGATGGTCCCATTTGTTACAGTGATGGGAAGGTTGTCTTGGCGACGGAGTGGGCCAAACAGAACGGTGTCGATCTGAAGCAGTCGTATTTTTACACCGACTCTTTCAGTGACCTTCCGATGTTGGAGGTGGTTGGATTTCCTAGAATCGTCAATCCTGATCCTCGACTGCGGCGGATGGCCAATCGTCGAGGGTGGCCGATTTTGGATTGGCAGGAAGTGGAGAGTCAAGAAGCAACTTCTTGAGAGAGGATTGTCAGCGGATCAGGAGGGACCGTTGGGGATACCGAGGATGGAGAGGATCAGACCGATACCGAGTGCGTCGAGTGCGTACGCACCAAGGATGAAGAACCAAAAGAGTTTTGGATAGCCAACACGTCTGAGATACGCCAATTGGTTGGACTCAAACCAGTTGAACAATTTTTTGATCCCCCAAAACATCTGCACTGCAATAAACATCCCAAGCCCCGCGAGCGCACCGCCAAATTGCTTGTGCCCGCGGACATTCATCTGGATGCCGACAAAGAACATGATCGGGCCGATGATTCTGGAGAGTTTGAGGAGGTTCTGCTGTAGAGGTGTGATCTCATCTTGCCACGCGAATGGACTTGGTTTGTCTTCTTGCATTGCCTTTTGTTCTTCCTGCCACTGTCTGTGGCGTTGTGTCTGTACCCACTCCCAACAATCCTGAATGGTGACGAGCTCTCGGCGCGCGTCTTCTTCGAGCGTTGTATCAAACGCAAGCTCCAGGTTGTCAAAGAAGTCCTGAATGTGTTCGTCAGAAGCGATTGTACGGACAGTTTGTTCAAAGTGATAATCGCCAGGAGAGCGACCATCAAAAGATGCTCGGAAGACCTCTGCGAAGTTTTCCTGGAGTGTTTGCATGTTCATGGTGGGGAGAGTCTTTCTCAGTGCGGTGCTTTTTGAAAGAGCGCTTACTCTTCGATGTACTCTTCGACGTATTCTGTGTCGCGTTGTACGTCATCGATGAATTGGGCGTATTCGCGGGAGATGTCTGTGATGGTGTCTCTTGGCACATTGAGGTTCTCGAAGATCGTGGATTCTTGAACTTCGTTGTCTTTTTCTGTGTTGATGTCGATTTTCTTTGCGGTCATCAAGTGCAGACGATCACATTTTTTACACGAGACCGAAGAGAGTTGGATGTGTGGGAAAGCATCTGTGTAGGTGAGGTCGCGTGACCAATCTTCGCTACCTGTCGACGCCGTCGATTGGAAATTGGGTTCAAGGGAGGCGTCGACAGCGGCGATGATCTCTTCGTCCTCAACCCACTCTTTACAATTTTCACAGTAAACATCTGTCGCATCGAGTTTGCCGAGAAATGCAACACCTGCGAGGTACGCGAGTCCTTCTCCGACCAAAAGGACCGTATAGAAGATTCCGTTGACACGGCCACCTGAGCCGATCGAGAACCAGCCTTTTTCGATGAGTTTGGTGATCATCGCCCACATGATGTCGGGTCTTGTGACGATTTTCATGTAGGGGATTTTGTATTTGATCAAGACCGCGAGAAAGGCTGCCCAGGCGAGATAGAGGGTGATCGCGCCGAGAATGACGCCAAAGACGATGCTGATCGGTGTGTTGCGGTGATGTCCCATCTTGAGGCCCATCTTGAAGACGAGCGCGACGACAAAGACGAAGGCCAGTGAGACGAGTATGTTGAGAAACACAAGTGGGATGTAGCGGACGGCGTACGCGTACCCAAAAGAGAGTGGGATGGCTGCGACGAGTCCGAAGAGCATTCCCCAGACGAGTCCCATAGGGGAGACCTGTCCTGAGAGCTTGTAAAATTTGCCTTGTTGCATGGGGTCTTTCCTTACGTTTGGTGGTTTTGTTTGTGGATGAAGGCAACCCATTCATCCGGTAAGTCAGCTTTTTCGTTCTTTGCGTAGTTGTAAGAGACGATCAGTCCACTGCCTTTTGCTGCGACACGTTGGAGCGTTTCGCTGACGACGATGTACTCCATCGTAAAGCGATCTTGCTCAATATCCGTGACTTTGGCACCGATGTATACTGTGTCCGGGTAGGAGAGCGGTGCCTTGAATCTGCACTGTGTGGAGGCCAGGATGGGGCCGATGTTGTGCTCTTGCATGTACTCGATGATCCTGGCTTCCTCGAAATACGCAATGCGTACATCTTCAAAGTAGCGAAAATAGACTGTGTTGTTCACGTGCTGGAATGCGTCCATGGAACCCCACGTCACAGAACGTCGGATGTGGACAGGGTAACCTTCGAGTAAGTCATGGTATGACATATGATGACCTGTTTCTTGTAATGATTTGATATGTGGTGGTTTTGTGCTGATAGAGATGAAGAAGTTGGCTTATTCGCCTTTTTCTGAGGCTGCAGGGAGGGAGGGGGACTCGTCTTCATCGAGGAGCCAGGGGTTTTCGAGGAGCGCTCTCGCACGATTCGCGAGTTTTCCAGCTTGGAATCCATCGACAAAGCGGTGATCGATGGTCGCAGTGATCGTCAATTGAGGTTGGTTGATCAGCTCGTCGTCGACGAAGGCAGGTCTGCGCTTGACAGCGCCGACCAAGACGTAGAGGGGGACGCGAGCAAAGGGGGTTGGAGGTGCGAAGCCTTCGTCCAGACCAAACATACCAACGCTTGTGATGATCGCCGAGCCAAAAGGAAACTTTTCGACGCCGAGGGCTTTGATCGAGAGACCCATCGCGCTGGATAAATAGCCAACTGTCCATACAAGCGGCTTGATCAAGAATGTCGGCAACCACTTGAGCGGATCTTGTGTTTTGTTGAAGTTGTCGTCTTTTCCCTTGCGCAATCGCTCGGCGAGAGCGCGAAGATCATCTGCGATGTCCAACATCGACTTTTGATCGGCGTTCTCGATTTTGGCTTTGGCGAGGTTGTTTCCATCCTCCAGGGCGACGAGATAGGTGACATCGATCGTCTCGTGGGGGATAAAGCGCCCGAGGAAGATGCGACCATTCAGGCCGGGGGCTTCTTTGAGTGCTTCGGCGACGACTTTCCCGACGAGGTGTGTGATGGTGACCTTGTTGCCGGTTTTGTCTCGGATGTGTTGGATGTATTTGAGCAGCTCTGTGGCATCGACGGTCAACTTGCCGTAGATGTTGCCTTCTTTGGGAGCGGACCAGGAGGAAATCGCGAGTTTTCGACGCAAAGACATTTTTGCCATGGAACCATTTCCCTGTATTGTGATAGGTCTGTCGATCAGGTGATTGTTTCAAAGTCAGTAGCCTAGCAAAGGCGCTTTGAATCGTCAATTGTTGTCGTTGAATGTAAAATGGCGCTTGTCGTGCCACCGTTTGAGGAGAGAAGTAGATGTTGTGGACTTTGTTGTGGGTGGCGTTAGGGGCGATGTTTGGTGCCTCGGGGCGGTTTTTGGTGGGCGAAGCTGTCAGACGTCTGGTGGGGATTGGTTTTCCCTGGGGCACGATGACCGTGAATCTTGTCGGGTCGTTTTGTATGGGGCTTTTGTTTGAGCTGATCCAGCGCGGCTTGGTGACACACGAGCCGACCAAGATCTTTATTGGCATTGGGTTTCTGGGTTCCTTTACGACATTCTCGTCTTTTGCGCTCGATAACGCCAACTTGCTTCGAGCCTCTTCTTCTTGGGTGATGTTGGGGAACATCGTCGCCCAAAATGTGATCGGGTTGTTGATGATCTTCCTAGGGATGAGGGTCGCAGATTGGATCTCTTGATATATCTTGCGCTTTCTGGAATGATGAGCTGCTCGTCATACCTGTATGTTCATACTCACGGAGGATCTTGATGAAATACCTGCATTTGTGGTGTGCGCTTTTGGCGCTCAGTGCGGTGACTGTTCTTGGATGTCAGGCCAAACCTGTCCCTGGACCAGACGGTCTCGCAGAAAGAATCACAGCTTACAAATCTTACACTCGTGCCCGCTCTAGCTGGCCTACCAAGACATGGCCTGTCGCGAAACCTGCGTCTGTTGGCTTCGATGAAAAGGCGCTTGATAAAGCGATGAAGTACGCGTTCACAATGACGGGCGATGAGAAAAATCGCAAAGGCGTCCGTACCGATGGCGTGGTGATTATTCGTCACGGAAAACTTGTGTATGAGCGATATGCACGAGGATACAAGAAGACGACTCCTCACCTCTCGTGGTCCGTGAGTAAGTCATTCACCAACGGTCTTGTCGGGATCGCCGTTCACAAAGGTCTGATGAAGATCGATGAACCCGCAGCAAAGTACGTGAAGACATTGGACCGCGGTCAACACAAAAAGATCCTGATCAGACATCTGCTCAATCAGACCGATGGCATCGATTGGAATGAAGGGTATGAAGCCTCACCTGTCGACTCCAAAGTGATCATGATGTTGTACACGGCAGGTCGAGGGAACATGGGGCTCTTTACAGCAAAGCAGCCCCTCAAGTATGTCCCTGGCACACGTTGGTACTACTCTAGTGGGACGACGAACCTGTTGATGCTGACACTTCGCAACGCGCTGAAGGCCAAAAAGAGGACGCTCGAAGATTTTGCTTGGGGTGAACTTTTTGACAAAATTGGGATGTCTTCTGTGACGTGGGAACGTGATGGTGCCGGAACATTTGTCGGATCTTCTTATCTGTATGCGACGCCACGGGATCTCGCAAAGTACGGTTATCTCTTTTTGAACAACGGTGTCTGGGAAGGCAAACGCTTGTTGGGAGAAGATTGGGTGAAGTTTTCCACGACCGCATCGAAAGCCAACGTTAAAGGGCACTACGGCGCGCAATGGTGGTTAAACCTTGGGCGTCCTGAGAGAAAGCAAAAACGTCGCTTTCCTTCTGTACCACGGGAGCTTTTTTATGCTGGAGGTCACTGGGGGCAGGGGATCTTTGTCTTCCCTTCACTTGATCTGGTCATCGTGAGGACGGCTGATGATCGCGACAAGACATTCTATCGAGGTCGTTTTTTGCGGTTGATCTTGGACAGTCTCCAAGCGGAGAAGAAGAGCAAGACAGCGCCCAAGAAGGTGACACCCAAAGCTGAGACACAACAGGTCAAGGACGCAAAAGACACACCCAAAGTGGAGAAGGCGACGCAGAAAACAGCACCTGTCAAAGACAAGAAAGGAGCCAAGCAATGAAAGTCCTTTTGAAATGGTTGGGAAGAGTGTTGTTGATGTTTTTGGCGATTATCCTTGTGTGGACGATGTTGAACTGGTCCAAGTTAAAGGTCTTTCCTTCGATTATATCGTCTTTTTATTCGAAAGAGATGTGTTCTTGTCTGTATGTGATCGGGCGTGATGAGGCCTTCTGTAAGAATTACGCGAGACAATACATCCCGATCCAGTGGGTAAAGGTCGACAGCAAAAAGAAACGTGTGACTGTGAAGGGGTTGTGGCGTATCAACTCAGCGTCGTTCGTGAATAAGCGTTCGGGATGTCGGTTGGAGAAGCTACAGTAGAGGGGATGTGAGGGGAGGGGGTTTCTACCTGATGTCCTTATTGGATGTGTTGATTCACTTGGTGATGGATTTCATTGAACAATGTATCAAGCTCTGTGGCACCTTTCGCGAGGATTCGTTGACTTGCGCCGTTGAGGAGGTCTTTCTCCTCGTTGGTGAGCTCTTTGGCTGTGAGCACGATGACTGGAGTGTGAGCGTGCGCTTCTTTTTGTCGTAGCTCATGGAGGAAGGTGAAGCCATCGACTTCGGGCATCATGAGATCGAGCAGGATCAACGAGGGCGTTTTGGTTTCGAGCAGATCGAGTGCGATGGCACCGTTTTCAGCTTCGTAGACTGTGCAGTCATTTTTGTGGAGTGTGCGTTGGAGGATGTCCCGTGTCGCGGGATCATCTTCGACGACCATGACGGAGAGTGGGGTGTCTTTTTTGAAGCGGTGGATGACTTCGATCAATCTTGTGGGATTGACAGGTTTGGTCATGTATTCGGATGCACCGAGAGCGAAGCCTTTCTTTCCTTCATCGAGGATACTCAGCATCACGACAGGGATATCACATATCTCGTCATCTGACTTGATGCTGGTGAGCAATTGCCATCCGTTGATGCCCGGCATAATGACATCGAGGATAATCACCATGGGGTGAATTTGCTTGGCAATTTTGAGCCCTTCCTTGCCTGTGGAGGAGGTGACGACGTTAAAGCCTTGCTTGGTAAGAAATCTCGTGAGGAGATCGAGCGCGTCGGGTTCATCATCAATGACGAGGATGGTTTGTCCGTTACCTGTGCTGGGTTTGGTGGTGAGCTGATCAGAGCTTTGGGATTTGTGATCCAACATGGCTGTGGTGCGGTGGGGGAGTTTTGCGGTGAAGGTCGAGCCCTCATCTGGAACGCTCGATACGGTGAGTGTCCCACCCATCATTTCACAAAAACGTCGACTGAGTGCGAGTCCAAGACCTGTGCCGCCGAATTTTTTGGTCGTGGAAGAGTCACCTTGGGAGAAGTTTTGGAAGAGATTTTTCATCTGCTCGGGAGTGATCCCGATACCTGTATCCTCGACTTCGAAGGTGAGCCAATCATTTTCAGACTCGTCAGTCTCCATGTCGACAGTGAGCGTGACGCTCCCTTTCTCTGTAAACTTGCAAGCGTTGCTCAAGAGGTTAAAGAGCGTTTGTCGGAGCTTTGTTTGGTCTGCGAGGACGTACTCTGGGATATCCTTCACGATGACCTTGAGTTCGTTTTGATTGGCTGTCGCGAGAGATTCGGAGGTGGATGAGACATCGTCGATGAGCTCTTGGACTTTTACAGGCTCCATGTAGAGGTCCATCTTGCCGGCTTCGATTTTGGACAGATCGAGAATGTCATTGAGGAGCGAGAGGAGGTGTTTACCTGCTTTGTAAACACGTTCGACGTCCTCTTTGAGGTCTTCGGGCTCCAAGTCTTCGAAGTCTTCGCTGATCATCTCGGAGTAACCGATGATCGCGTTGAGTGGGGTTCGAATCTCGTGACTCATGTTGGCGAGAAATGCGCTCTTCGCGATACTGGCTTGTTGTGCGTCACGTTCGGCGATGACGAGCGCTTCGTTGGTCGCTTCCAGTTCATGCAAGGTTCTGTTTTTGGCACGTTCGTAAAGGATCGCGACTGCCAAGCCACCCATTGTGATTGCGATGATACCAACGAGTCTTTGTATGCCTGAGTGGTTTGCGAATGTGCTTGATGGAGCAAAGTTGTATGTTGATAGAATGATGAAAAGGGCGATATCAACAACAACAGTGATACCAAACCAGATCACTCCGACATTGATCCCTGCGAGAAAAACACCGAAGAGGGGAATCACGATCCCTGCGAGGATAAAAGGGTTTTGGAAGTACCCTGTTTGGAAGGAGAGCGCGATGCTGATCAGGCACAAGATGCTCAACATCAGGTGTGTTGCGATGGTCAGTGATTTTGTGTACCGCAACGCAAAGGGAGCGACCAGAAAGGTCGGGGCGAGGAGCAAATTAATTGCTCCCATCATGTAGTTTTCTCTCAACATATCGAAGACAAAAAAGATGGGACCCAAACAGAAAATGAAGAGAGAGAGCGATATGATGACGATTGCACGTTCACGACGGCCAGTGCTTTCGCCTTCGGGATTGAGGAAGGACTCGGGGATAAAGTAGTTGTAGACGGGTAACATCGACCGCTCCGCTGCTGGCTCATTCTCGGGATATACGTTGCTTTTTCAAGTTTCACGCATCTTTACAAAAAAAAGACGCGAACACAAGATCACTTTTTTTGCAGTGTGTTCTCTTTGGACGCAAGGGGAGTCGTTGGGTTTCTTTTTTTTTTTCTTGATTCAAGTCAAATATGACTCCATAGTAAAGGGATGCTACTTTTATTGGCGGGTGGGAGTGAAGCGTATTGTTTTCACTACATTCGGCGCAACAACGTTTTTGGATGAAGATGTTGTTCCATTCCGTCAATATCATCACTTTTTGTACAACCTATTTTTTGATGACTGAATCTGCAGGTGTTACCGCTTGCAGTGATGTTGCGTTAGGTTGTGATACACGCACGAGAGGTCGCCGATGGAAACATCCGAATATCTTTCGACGGTGGAGAGTATACTCTCTATCGCTCGAAACAAAAAGCTCACTTTTCAGTTCTGTGACGACTCACCCATTCAGGATCGAGTCATTCATATGCACGACAGGCCCGTCGTGTCATTCTCCTCTTGCTCATACCTTGGATTGGAAAAGCACCCTGCTCTGATCCAAGGAGTCCACGACGCCGTAGACCGATATGGAACTCAATTCTCCTCTTCAAGGGCATACGTTTCTGCACCTCCCTACCAAGAACTAGAGGCGTTACTCTCGCAGATGTTCAATGGACATGCTTTGGTCTCGTCTTCGACGACACTTGGCCACCAATCAGCGCTGCCGGTCTTGGCGACTGAGAAAGATGCGTTGGTGTTGGATCACCAGGTACACACGAGTGTACACCTCGCGTCGAAACTTGTTCGTTCCGGCGGTGGTGATGTCAGACTTGTCAAACACGGGCATCTTGAGAAAGCCTACGACTTGATCCAAGAGCTCAGCAAAAAGAACCGCCGTGTATGGTTTGCATGTGACGGCGTTTACAGTATGTTTGGGGATCTTGCACCCATTTCATTTTTGTACGAGTTGTTGGATATCGCGCCCAACGTGTTTTTGTATGTCGATGACGCCCATGGCATGAGTTGGGCTGGTGAGCACGGACGCGGGAAGTTTTCGATGCATATGCCTATGCACGATCGATTGGTCCTCGCTACGTCTCTGAACAAGGCTTTTTCGGCAGCAGGTGGATGCATTGTGTTTCCTTCTGCTGACTGGCGCAGATCAGTGGAGACTTGTGGTGGACCCCAGATGTTCTCCGGTCCCATTCAGCCTCCGATGGTTGGGGCGGCGCTGGCATCTGCAAAGCTCCACCTGTCCGATGAAATTTACGAACACCAAGCGCTCCTACAAAAGCGTGTCGCGTTTACGAACGAGACGATCAAGAAGCTCTCTTTGCCTTTGTTGGTCGAAAATGATTCGCCTATTTTCTTCATTCGAATGGGGGCACCAAAGGTCTCCATGCTCGTCGCAGAGAAGATGTTGGCGGATGGATACTTTGTGAACATTTCAGTGTATCCAAGTGTGCCAATGAAGCGATCTGGTCTGCGGCTCGCGATCACTGCATTGCACTCCGAAGAAGAAATCGAAGGCGCACTTCGCTCACTCGCTCGTTGCGCGACTGAAGTCATGGAAGAACATGGTGTGACTCGTAACGATCTCGATAACTTGTTTGCGACTGCGTTGCCTCGTGTGGAAAAAGTCTTAGATGAAGATTCTACAGTTGGCAAAAAAAATAATGAGAAAGTCGTGCCACTTTCCTCATCAGTCAAAACTGGTTTGGAGCTTGATGTCCCTTCCAACGAAGAGTTGGATGTAGAGCTTGACTTCTTCCACGCGACGTCCATTCTCGATGTCGATGAAGATCTATGGAATCGGACTCTTGGCGTTGTTGGGGCTTGCAACTGGGAGACGATGCGTTCGTATGAGCGCGTCTTCTCTGGTCAAGAGTTGCCCGAAAACAACTGGGATTTTCATTACGTCGTCATGAAGCATGAGGGGAAACCCATTTGTGTCACAATGTTTACTTGCTTACTGAGCAAAGACGACATGCTGTCGCGTGAAGAGATCTCGAAGGCGGTCGAAAGTAAGAGAAATTCTAAAGATGATCCTTACTTTCTCACCTCCAAGGCGCTGATGATGGGGACCATGTGTTCAGAGGGGAATCATCTTTTCCTCGACAGAACAGGACCTTGGAGAGCTGCTTTGATGAAGTTGATCGCTTTTGCTGAGCGTGCATCTAATGATGCTGATGCTGATCGGATCATTTTTCGTGATCTTCCTGGAAGTGATCCACAAATGGATGCGTTTTTTGTCAGCCATGGATTTCTCAAGGTCCCGATGCTGCCGAGTCAGTATGTGGACGTTGACTGGGAAGAAGAAGACGGTTTTCTTGACAAACTCGATGCGAAAAAGCGTTGGCATGCTCGTCGCTATACGATCAGTCTTGCACACATGTATGAGGTCGATGCATTCGGACCTATGCACGAAAATGATCGTGATCTTTCTGATGATCAGATCAAGCATTTGTATCAACTGTATCGAAATGTTGCCCAAACAAAATTTCGTCTGAACGTGTTTCCACTGCCATACAAGTTGTTTGTGGAGTTGTTGCATAACCCGTCTTGGGAGACTGTCGTTCTTCGGCTGAAACCCTCTCATGGTGGACCTGAAGACCACACACCTGTTGCGTTTTTTGTCTCCCATATCCAAGATGGCCACTACACTCCGTTTGTTTGTGGTTTGGATTATAATTTCGTTGAAAATCAGGGGGCTTACAGGCAAGTTCTCTATCAAATTGTAAAAAGAGCTAAAGTTCTTCAAATGGACGTCGTTCATTTTGGTATGGACGCAGAATTTTTGAAGAGAAGGTTGAGCGCAAGACCAGTTGAGCTCTGTAGCTATGTCCAAGTGAATGATCACTACAATGGGATCGTTCTCAACGACATCATCTCTGAGGTTGGATTGAGAGACAAACAAAAAGCCTCCTGATCGACCTCCACTGACTTCTCTTTGAACACATGCAGTGTCATTCGCATCGATACGATGCTGAATATGTTCGGGCCTCGGCCTCACATTCAAGGAGAACTAAGTGATGGATTCACAAAGCCGCTTCAACTCTATCTTCTCTGTCTTGTTCCTCGCAGCTATCTTTTTCCTCTCTGGCTGCGCTGTCGGTCCCGACTCCTTTGAACCTACCTCTGAAACGCTCTCCACAAAAAAACAAAAGCTCCATCATAGCGGTCCTATCGCATATGCTTCGCAGTATTCGGGTCACAGCAGCATTCCTCACGGGATTGCCGGTGATCGAGATCTTGTCTTTGTGACTGAGCCCCTCTTGCAGCGTGTCGTTGTCGTTCGTCGTTCCAATCAACAACAAATTGCTGTCCTTCCAGCACCAAGTGGTGGAATGCTGCTTCCTTTTGCGATGAGAATGAAGACTTTCTCTCGCTCCGGCTGTAACAGCACTGGACGCGTTGTTGTGTTGGATTCCGGTGGTTTTCCCAGTCCTACCATGCCTGCAATTCCACGTATTTACGAATACGATTATACCTTTAACCGCAACACTGGCGCTTTCCAGGCTACTCTCCAAAGAAATCTGCTCATCAACACTGTGCCTATCGGGTTTTCTGAGGAGATCACGCTGGGTCAAAATGGTGACATCTTTTTGACGGACTCTGTTCTTGGCTCAATCTGGCGTATTCTTCCAGATAACTCGGTTGTTCCAGGGATTACACCTGCATCATTTGCGCCCCAAGATGCAATTCCCCAGCTCGGTGGTTGTGGATTCCCCCAAGGTGTACAGGTCGACGGAATCGATTTTGCCTTGCCTGGTGGCTTTGCACCTGGCGTTGGTTCGATGACCACAAACTCCACACACTTGTTCTTTGGTAACACTTGTACTGGCGGTGTGTACAAAGTTCCTCTCTCTGTCTTCACTGACAATCGTGCACCCCACCTTCGTGCTGCAGACATCACTGTTGTCTCTGCGAGACCTTCGAATGTGGCTGCGGAAGCACTCAAGGGGTTGAACTTCAACAAATACAACTGTCATGACAAGTACCTGTACGCAACGGACGCTCTTCAACTTCAAGTCATTCGTATCAACATCCAGACTGGCGCAAGACAGGTTGTTGTAAAAGACAACTTCCTGCTCAACTTCCCTGTCGCGGCTGTCTTTCTGCCTTCGAGAAGAAGATTTAGCTTTGGTAGCGAACTCTACGTCGTCTCTGACCAAGAGCACCGTCTGGCAGCGTTGAACGCCGCGCTCACTGAAGACATTTTCCAAACCCCCTTCCTCGTTACAAAAGTGAAAATCTATCGTTAGGACCTACACGACCTCTCTTTCCTTCCCTCCAATCTGCTCCCTTTTTTCAAAAAAAATCACACACAAGTGTAAGCTCTCCCAATCATCCACGTTGCACATACAGAAAGTCCAAAAGACCAGCCTTGGATCTTTTGCTCAAGCAACAAAGGATGAAATATCATGGGACTCCAGCTTTTCTCTCGAACCCTTGCACCGCTACTGTGCCTCACGGTTTTGATCGGTTGCGCTCACCACAAGCCACAGAAGATCACACACCATCGCCAAGCGAAGAAATATCGCACCCCCCACGCTTTGCCGAACAGGCCACCATCACGAAAGATGCCTTCCTCTGTTGCGAGTCGACCTCAAGCGGATAGTTTGTCATCAAGGCGTGCTGGAAGCCCCGCGGCAAGAAAACGACATGTGCCACCTGCGGTCAGGGCTGGCGCAAAAAAGAATACAAACTTGATGGTGCGCAGAGCGATAAAGCGCGCAAGAAAAAGTCTTAAAGTAAAAGAAGCTGATATCTATAAAATTCGTGGTCATTATCTATACTATCTTCACACATACAGAGGATTCATCGTCTTCGATCTTCGTCGCCCTGAGAAGCCTCTGCTTGTCTCGTCTGTCGGTGTGTATGGGACTCCTGTGGAGATGTTTGTTGAACGTTCACGCGTATATATGTTGATCAACAATGTGCTGGGTCTTGAAAAGGAACGCCACCAATATCGCTTTGTTCGTAGGAATGAGGCACAAATTGTCAGCGTTGACATTACGCAACCTCAGTCACCGGAGGTTCTCCACGCGGTCAATATTCCTGGAACGATCCGAGAAGGTGTTGCGCGCAAAGTGGGTCATTCGATATATGTGCTTGCCCAACAAGCGCGACAGTACCGATACATTTGGAAGCATGGTCGGCGTCAATACACCTACACAAAGCCATTCCTCGATGTGATGTCATTCAGTGTGAAAGATCCTCGTCACATTCGTCCAGTCAGTCGTTTGCCTCTGCTACCAAAGAAGACCAACACATACGAGAGACGCCCTGACGGTAGCTGGACGCGTCGTCGTTATCTCAATCGCTATGTGATCTCTGCGACCCCTCAATTTTTGATGATCGCGCAGCATTGGTATGCCCAGTCTGGACAGTCTCTTGGATACCGTTGGAAAAATGGATACAGACACAAAAGGTATCGTTCATGGGGACGATACCGATATCGCCGCATTCCGTACAAATACAAGTACCGTTGTGTTCGACAGGAGTATGCGCAGATCACCCACATCCAGATGGTTGATATCCGCAACCCCAACGGTTATATCCGTCCCTACACCTCGTTTGACATCGAAGGTACGATGGGGGATCAGTTTAAGCAAACGTATGTGTATGATGCCAAAAAGAAAAGGAAATTGTATCTGGGGATCACATTGCGCAACAAGCGCGTCTATAATCCGTGTGGGAAGAGCCACAATTCGTTGAAGAACACAGTCGTCTCAGTTGATATTTCTGAAGCTGATAATCCTAAGTTGCTAGACTATATGGATTTTGGTAAGCCCAATGAGACTGTGCGAGGGAGCACATTCGATCCACAGCGAAAAGTGCTCTTTGCAATCACTGCGATCGCACGACGTGATCCTTTGTATGCGATCAGTTTTCGTGATCCGACTGCGCTCAAAGTGATGAGTGAAATTGACGGACTCAGTGGTGACATGAATCTCTTTCGTTTCGTTGAAAGGCGGAAGTTTTTGCTCGCAGTCGGACGTGATAACTCATCCTCTTGTAAAGGATTTGGGAGAAATAACAGGCGCAGTCGTGTCTCAGTCAGTCTGATTGATGTACGGGATTTGAGAAAAATTAGACTTGTTCAGAGAAAATGTCTCGGTAATAAGTATAGAGTGTCTCGTTCACAGGTGAACCAAAATAGAGATCAGGCGCACAAAATGGTGAGTGTTTACCAAGATGGTAAAGTCAACTTGCTCTCGGTGCCATTTTACGTGTACGGAGTGCGTCGTTGGAGGCGATGGCATCGTTATGGGTGGCGTTCTGCGATTGGCGTATTGAGTTGGGATCTTGCCCGATATAAGCCTGAGGTAGCGGCTGATCAACAAAATGTGTTGCGTGAAATTGGGACGTTCACGCACAAGCAGGGGATGGTCAAGCGTACCATCATCTCCAACATTCGGACTCGCCAAGGGAGAAGACGTGTGGCTTTGAATCTCTCGTCAAACCACATGTCCATTGTGGACTTGCAGAAGCCTTCCAATCCTTCTGTGCTCAGTAGTGTTGCGTTGGCGCCTAAAGTCGTAGGCGTATACCGCTTTGGTCGCTTCCTCGTCGAACATCGACAAGATGGGGCAGGTGCCAAGCAGACCAATACATTTGTGACGTACAAGTTGACCAGAAACCATCACAAAAAATATCTCTCATCGCGTGTTGAGGTGGGGCCGGTAAAGCATATCTTTCGAGTGGACAATGCACTGTTATTGTTCCAAAACCCCCTCAATGAGCGAAAGGCTGGCAACAAGTACGTCTTGTATCTCGATCAGAAGCGAACACATATCCGGGTTCTCGATGTAAAGGCTGGTCGTTTGCGAAAGAGAGCCGTTGTGAAACTTCCCTACACGATCTATGCACAAAAAAGCACATACTGTGGTCATACTCGGACTTGTGTCTCCAACGCAGGGACGACGCCTTACGGGATGTTCGGTTCGAGCTGGATTGTGCGCGATGGGACATTGATCCTCTCTGGTACGAGCCACATTTACCGCCAAAATCGAGTGGTGCGGAGTGGCGCTGTGCTCATGTTTGTGACCCCTGGACGTAGAGGTGTTCCCAAAGTTGAGAAGAAGATGCTGCCGTATTTTTCGGCCATGAGGCTGATCCCGATGTCGAAGTCGTCCTTTTTGTTGGCACGTCAGGGGAACCGTCCTTCTGGCTTTGTCCAACGTTGGATGCTTTCTGCTGGTAAGTGGCGTACGGCTCCTTGGCAGTATTTACAAGGGCAGTGGGTCGGCAAGCACGAAGAGAATGGGAAAACGTATCACCTAGTTTACCATTACACTTACAGGGAGTTTCAGGCGTTTGAGGTTGTCAATGGTGAGATCCAACTGGAGCCTGTCACGAGATTGCGGGTCAATCTCCAATACCGTGTGAGCACGCTTATGCTTCGGCAGCAGATCTACGCAGTTGGGACGTACAGTGGGATGTCACGTGTGTACAAGATCACTTTCAAAGATGGTCGCTTCCACAGCCACTACACGAGAAATCTTGTGGCAGGGAATGGGGTCTTGAGAGCGATACACAAAGGACATCTGTTGATCCAGTACGTACATGGTGTGATGGCGTTGGATGTTCGTGGGAGTGAGCCAGCGGTGTCAAAGTTCGTAAGACTCTCTCGCTCACCTTACATCACAATTGACAATGAATTGGTCGGTGATTCGGTCTATATCGCTGGAGGGACTGCTGGTTTGTTGAAGTTGTCGCTGCTCAAGCAACGTGGGAATGCGCAATTGTTGTTGGCTGCCAAGACCGCAGGGAAGCACAAAGTGTTGGTGCAATTTTCTCGGTGATTTTGTCAGCGTTGTTTTGATGTGTCTTACTTTTGGGGGCGCTTTTTGGGGAGTGGGGGCTGGGGGAGCTTGACGTCAAGAGAAGGACCAGCGTCGGAGGTGATTCCTCCATCTGGTGGACTAGGTGGCTCGTACCGATCGTATGAATAGTATTCATCTGGTGGGTATTGGGGACCTTCATCCGGATAGTCCGGTGTGTAGTATTCATCTGGTGGGTATTGGGGACCTTCATCCGGGTAGTCCGGTGTGTAGTATTCATCAGGGGGATTTGGTGGTCCTTCATCCGGGTAGTCTGGCGAATAGGATTCATCTGGTTGTTGTGGACCCTCGTCGGGAGGATACTCTGAGTAACAGACTCCTTCGTCGATTTGGCCGTCACAGTCATCATCTTGTCCGTTGCATGTTTCAGCTTGCGGTTGTTGTGATCTCTGGCATACTCCCCAAGTTCCATTACTTTGGCAGCTTTGGTATCCGTTCCGGCAAATCCCAGGTAGCGTTGTTGTACACATTCGGTACGAAGATTGGTTGGTGTAGCATTGACAATTAAGTCCGTTATCGACCTGCCCATCACAATCGTCATCTATGCGGTTGCAGATCTCGCTCGATGGTGAGCCTGCGATGGCTGAACAGACGACGCTTTTTTGATCTGCGCTACATTGATAGTAACCTTGGTTTTGGCAAGCACCCTGACCTTTTGTACAAGACGTATAGAGATTGAGATAGCCTTCATCGGTTTGACCATCACAGTCGTCATCTCGTCCGTTGCACAGTTCGGTGGTTGGTTTGGGAGCTGTACATCCGATGTATTGACCATTTTGACATTGTTCGTATCCACTCCCACAAGCGTTACTACAGCTTCGGTATAGTGCATCATCGATCAATCCGTTGCAATCATCATCTTTTCCGTTGCAGCTTTCGACAGTTGGCTTCACCATCCCGGTGCAAAGCCCCCATGCGCCGTTTTGACAGGTTTGTGTACCAGCTTTGCAGATGCCTTCGCACGTGAAGCTGTTTCCTGACGGGGTGCATCCACTACCGGAGAAGCAAGGGCGTGTGTTGCTATCTGTACATTGACAACCTTCGTCGATTTGGCCGTCACAGTCGTTGTCTTTTTGATCACATACTTCTGCTTGTGGTGGAGGTGTTTGAGCATCGCACTCTGTGTTTGTGCCGTCGAATGTGCAGATGATCTTCCCTGTGGCTTGGCAGATCCCTTTCCCTTTGGTGCAGGATTGGCCGAGAGTGGGGAAGTCTTCATCCGTTTGGCCGTCGCAATCGTTGTCTTTGCCATCACACACCTCTGTCGTTGCTTGCCCAGCTGTGGCTCCACACGAGATGCCTTTGCCATCGACGTCACACGTCATGACACCGCTGGCTTTACATACACCTTTACCTACAGAGCAGGTATCACCTTTTTGGGGCCATGATTCGTCTGTTTGTCCGTCACAGTCGTTGTCTTTTCCGTCGCATATTTCTGTGGTTTTTGGGCCAGGGGTGACGTCACATCGGAGTGAGGTCTCTGTTTGGTTACAGATCATTTTACCTGTTACTTTGCACTCCCCGAGCCCAACAGTACATGGATCGCCTTTATCCGAGAAAGGTTCGTCAACTTGTCCATCACAGTTATCGTCTTTTCCGTTGCAACGTTCGATTTCTGGCTTTTGTTCTCCTCGACACTCCGTCCACTTGTTGGCCTGACAGCTTTGTGTTCCTGTTTTGCAGGGAGAGGTGCAGGTGTAGGCTCCTCCAGAACCAGACGTTGTACATCCGATTGTGCCGGTGTAGCAGTCCTGTACAGTACCATTTGTACAGGTGCAGCCTTCGTCGACAAGTCCATCACAGTCATTGTCGATTTTGTCACATTGTTCCGATTGTGGCTTGCTTGGTATCGCGTCGCAGATCGTTTGTGTGACGTTCTCACAGATGATCTTGCCACTGGTTTGGCAGGCACCCCTGCCGTTGGTGCATGTGTTTCCAAGTGTCGGGAAGTCCTCATCTACACGACCGTCACAGTCATCGTCTTTGCCGTTGCATAACTCTGTCATTGGGGGGGCAGGATTGGCGTTACAGACTGTCGCTTGTCCTCCGGGAGCGCAATCATATGTGCCAGTCCTTGCGCATTCACCTACGCCTTCTGAGCAGGGAAGTCCTTTCTGGGGGAAGTCTTCGTCGATTTGGCCGTCGCAATCGTTGTCTTTGCCATCACATGTTTCGTTCTGGTCGGCTTTGATGCCACCTTCACAGGGGCCCCATTCTTTGTTTTTACAGGTCTTCTTGCCTTTTCGGCACTCACCGACATCCACGCCACAAACTTGTGTCTCGCCATCCTGACAGCTACACCCTTCGTTGCGTTCTCCATTACAATTGTTGTCTTCTTGTGGCTTGTTGCAATTCTCTGTTTTTTCGGGGGTCTGCTCGCCTTGGCATGGACCCCATTGTTCATTCTCGCAACGTTGTGATCCTTTTTTGCACACCCCAACACCAGCGGTCCCCTCTGGGCCTGTATAGCATTCTCGAATGGTCCCATTTGTGCACTGGCAACCATCATCGACAAGTCCATCGCAGTCATCGTCTTTTTGGTTTCCACACGTTTCGTTTTGGGGGATGTTTTTGAGGAAGCATGGGCTCCACGTCGCTTGCGCGCTGCAGAAACTGAAGCCTTGGTGACACGGGGAAGGCTGACCTGTGTTGCAGTCTCTTCGTTCGCCAGGTGTGCAACCACAATGAATACCGTTGTCGATTTGACCGTCACAATCGTCATCCTGGTTGTTACAAAGCTCCGTCTTTGGTGTGATCTGTTTGAGGCATTCGCTGCCCCAATACGCTTGTGGTCCACAGATTTGTAAGCCGCTCTGGCATGGGGCAGTCTCGGCAGTGTCTTTGGGACCTGCGTAACATTCCTGTGTGATACCAGGCACACAAACACATTCGGGGTTATCGTCGACTTGTCCATTACAGTCGTTATCTTGTTTGTCGCAAAGCTCTGGCATCGGAGTGATCTGGTCGAGGCAGTTTCCCCACTTGCTGTCACCTTCGCAATATTGAAGACCTGGGCGGCAGGGGCCTGTGTTGAGCGTGTTGACAGGTCCACTGTAACAAGCTCGTTTGGTCGTTGGGATACATTGACAGTCGAGTGATTCATCGACTTGTCCGTCGCAATCGTTGTCTATCTTGTCGCAGAGCTCTGGTCGTGGGAGCTGTTGGTCTTTGCATTTGCCCCACAAGCCATTTGTTGAACACGTTTGTGTACCTTTTCGACAGGGCTTGAAATCCGCAGTCACAGGATCGGCTTCGTAGCAGCTTTTTGTCTCCCCTGGTGTGCATTGTTGAGAACTACACGCATCGTTGACGCAATAAATGTGGGGAGGGGCATTGACGCAGTCGTTGTCTGTCGCACATGTCCGCGCGACATCTCCACCACAGCCGAAGGATGCAACGACACCAAGCGCATAGATCAGCAGCACGAAAAGTTTTCCGATGCGAGAGTGTCTCCGGAGGATTGTGTAGGGTTGTATGTTCATCGTTTGTCCATTTGGGCGAAAGACTTTGTGGTGGTATGTGTCGATGTTTGTTATCATATCACTTTCTCGTCAGTCCTGTATACACTCATCTGTGTTGCTCTCTTTTGTACGGAAGACGCAAGCGAATGGATGTTGAGGTGGTAAGAGGGCTCGAATTTTTTGTGCTTTTCGTCGTCTATTGTACTATGTATAGGTGGAGGGTTGGTTTGGAGCAGAAGGAGTGAAGAAAATGTCTATTCGCCCAGTGTCCCTGTTCGGTTTGTGTGTCGTTTTATCATTGGCGTTTGTGGGTGATGTGAGCGCGCGGCGAACAAAGTGGTGTCCAGGTGCACATCGCAAACCCCAATGTGAGCCACCAAGTCGTATTATCAAAAAGAGCACCTTTCATGCGGGGGTTCGGTGTTGGAGATTGACTTGTGAAAAGGTCCGTCGTCGCGGTTGCCCTATCTCTTTGGATAAACGTTGTCCAGATCACACTTACAAATCATACGAGACATACGATTACCTCGGGAAGAGATGTTTTCGGTATCGTTGTCGTCAACACACAGCGAGTCGCTGTCCTATCATTCATCTTCGACCTTGTCCTCGGGGGACACGTCGCGCAAGAAAGCGGTATATCTTCGCAGGGCGCGTTTGTTTCAGACCTTATTGCAAACTCCGCACACGTCGTGGTTGTCCCAAACCTCGTAAACCTCACTGTGGTCGGGGGTACTTTTCCTCCATTCGCAAGTACCGGTATCGTGGTCGCGTGTGTTTTCGGTATGTTTGTCGACGAAACACCGCCCGCCGTTGTCCTCGCATTCGACCCTCGTACTGTCCGGAAGGGATGGTGATGAAGCGTGTGCGGTATCGTTTCTTTGATCGGTATTGTTATCGATACTATTGCCACTTCCCGAGACGATAATCAGGGAAGCGCGCAAAGATTGTCATTGACACGAGAGGGGACATCGTGCAGACTCTACCTCACTGTTGATCGAATCCCTCGATCACCACAAACAGGATGAAGAACATGGTTCAAAAACATCATCACCACCATCATCATATCGGACATAAACCGGATGAACGGGGTAGGTGAAGGTGTACTCGTAACACAAGTACCATGGGCTTTTCAGAACGCCGACCCTCTCCGGGCCGGCGTTTTTTCGTTTTAGGCTACCACAACGCTGTCCAACAAGAACAGATGTGGCCTGGGTCATCGAATCCATAAAGGAGTGATTGAATGAGTGATCAGATTTTGCGCCTCGCGCTTCCAAAAGGTCGTATGAAAGATGGTGTATACCAGCTGCTCTCTGAGGCTGGTATCAAAGTCCGCGAAGGTGCCCGAAATTACCGACCCTCCATCTCCCTCGATGGATTTGAAGTCAAGATCCTGAAACCCCAAAACATCATTGAAATGCTCCACGTTGGTTCACGTGACATTGGCTTTGCAGGGGCTGATTGGGTCGCGGAGTTGGGAGCAGAGCTCGTTGAAGTGCTGGACACAGGGCTCGATCCTGTACGCCTTGTTGCTGCCGCACCAGTCGCACTTTTGGAAAATGGTGCTCTACCAAACAAACATTTGGTCGTCGCTTCTGAGTACAAGAACCTCACACAAAACTGGATCAAAGAGCGCGGGATGGACGCCACATTTGTCCGCACATATGGTGCGACAGAGGTCTTTCCTCCAGAAGATGCCGACTGTATCGTCGACAATACGGCTACTGGATCGACGCTACGCGCCAATGACCTCGACATTGTCGACGAGTTGATGCGTTCCTCCACGAGAATGTACGTCAACCCAAAAGTCCTCGACGTCCCCGAAAAACGCGACCGTATCGAAAACTTGATCCTGATCTTGCGCGCCGTGCTTGAGGCGAGAACTCGTGTCATGGTCGAGGTCAACGTCGAAGAGGGACGCCTCGAACAACTCGTGAGAGAGTTGCCTTGTATGCGCGAGCCGACAATCTCTCCTCTCCATGGACACTCTGGATATGCGGTCAAAGTTGCAGTTTTGCGCAGTGAGTTGCCTTCATTGATCCCGAACATTCGGGCTCACGGTGGGACTGATATTGTCGTCACAAACATCAATCAGATTGTGCCTTGAGGAGGAAGGATGTCTTCGAAAATTGTGCCTGTTGAGGTCGTTCGAACAGAGAAAGTCTACAGCGTCCCAAGACACCAAGCGCCCATGGATTTGATGCTTGATGGAAATGAAGGAAAGGCGCCTGAGGCTTCTTTTCTTCGGCACTTTGAAGAGTGTGACACGCAACACCTGTTTCGGTACCCCAAAGCAAATGCCCTGGAAGCCGAGCTGGCAGATTACTGGAAGCTACCACCTGAGCAGGTGCTCGTGACTGCTGGCGCTGATGATGGCATCGATCGTATTTGTCGGACGATGCTCTCTGATGGTCGCGAAGCGCTTATGCCTTGGCCGACATTCGTGATGTTGGCCCGCTACGCGAGCGTCGCTGGAGGAAAGGTCGTCCGTGTCCCTTGGGCACCTGGGACACCTTTTCCTGTGGAGGCATTTTTGGAGCAAGCCTCCGAAAAGACTGGCGTGGTGATGCTCGTCAATCCAAACAATCCAACAGGGACCACGATCCCCTTTGAGACGATAAAACAGATCTCAGAAGCCGTTCCCCACGCGATCTTGTTGCTCGATGGAGCGTACGCTGAGTTTGCCGACGAAGATATCACGCACCAAGCTCTTTCGCTCCCCAACGTCGCGATCACGCGGACATTCTCGAAGGCTTGGGGACTTGCCGGGTTACGTGTTGGATATGTCCTCTCTTCTCCTCAAATCATTCAATGGTTACGTGTGGCTGGTGAACCCTATGCTGTCTCTGGGGTTTCGATTTTCATGGCACGTAAGCGCCTACAAGAGAGTCGCGAAGAAGTCGAGACATTTATCGATGAGATCAAACAAGCACGCAAACAGCTCATCCCAGCGCTGGAAGAAGACGCCCTTGAGGTGTTGCCTTCCCAATCCAACTTTTTGTTTGCGAAGGTTCCAGATGCCCTCTGGATGAGAGATGCGATGGCTGGTTTGGGGATTGGCATTCGATTCTTCCCTTCGCTCCCTGAGTTGGAGGGTTGGGTGCGTGTGACCTGTCCTGCTGGTGAGGTCGAACAAAAGAGGTTGCTCCATACGTGGCGTTCCGCTCTAAATCCTGAGGCCATTTTGTTCGATATGGACGGTGTGTTAGCTGATGTCTCATCATCTTATCGTCAAGCGATCGTGGAGACTGTCGCGGCATTTGGTGGAGCGACTGATTTTGAGGAGATTGATCGATACAAGGCCGCTGGAAACGCCAATAACGATTGGGAGCTGAGCCAAAAGATACTACGCGACCAAGGGAGGGAGATTGTTTTGCAGGAGGTGATCGACACCTTTGAGACCCTCTACCAGGGCACTGAGACGCAAAAAGGTTTGCGTGAGAAAGAGTCTTTGTTGTGGTCACGTGACAAGTTGCTTGCACTTCGTGAGCGTTACCCTCTTGCGATTGTAACGGGAAGACCTCGTTTTGATGCGTTGACTTTTTTGAGACGGTTTGATCTCGAAGCGTTGTTCGACGCGATCATCGTGATGGAAGATGGTCCAGCTAAGCCTGATCCTGCCCCTGTGACAGCGGCTTTGGAACGTCTTGGGGTCGAGCGGGCCTGGATGATTGGTGACACACCTGATGATATTCGTGCGGCGAGAAGGGCAGGGGTTGTCCCTGTTGGCGTGTTGTTGGCACATCAGCAAGTAGAAGCTCGCGATGTGTTGATCCGTGCAGGGGCTGCGAGAGTTCTCTCAGACCTCGATGAATTGGAGGCGCTTTTGAGATGAGCAGACAAGTCAAGAAGACGAGAAAAACAAAAGAGACCGACATCCAACTGGAGTTGACATTAGATGGAACGGGCAAGTCGACGATCGTCACGGGGATTGGATTTTTAGATCATATGTTGACCGCGTTGGTGCGACATTCACGGATGGATCTGACTTTGTATTGCAAAGGAGATTTGGAGGTGGACGACCATCACACCGCAGAAGACTGCGCGCTGTTGTTGGGAGCTGCCATTGACGAAGCGTTAGGAGAGCGTCGTGGCATTCGGCGTTTTGGACACGCCTATGCTCCTTTGGATGAGGCGCTTGCGCGCGCTGTGATCGATTTTTCGGGACGGCCTCATGCTGAAATTCACCTTGGATTGGTTCGCGAACAAATTGGGACACTTGCTTGTGAGAATATCACACACGTGATGCATTCACTCGCGATGAAAGCCAATATGACCCTTCATGTCGATGTCCTTCGCGGACAAAACGATCACCACAAAGCAGAAGCTGCGTTTAAAGCGCTCGCGTTGGCGTTGCGACAGGCTATCTCTCTCGATGGCACGCAGGATATACCAAGCACAAAGGGGGTGCTCTCATGACCCAAAAAGACGTACATATCGTCAGCACAGGGACCGCGAATATCGCTTCTGTGATGGCCTCCTTGCGCAGACTCCATGCTCAACCTCAGCTCGAACCGACGCCCGCACAAGTCCTCGATGCGGACTACGTTGTGTTGCCTGGCGTCGGAGCATTTGGTGCGGCTGTGGAGATGCTGAAAAAGCAACAGCTCTTTGCGCCACTACGTGAACGCATTCTTGCTGGTAAGCCGACATTTGCGATCTGTTTGGGGCTTCAGTTATTTTGCGAGGCCTCTGAGGAGTCTGATGGCTTCGAAGGCTTGGGGATTGTGCCTGGTGTCGTCAAACGATTTACAGGTGACCTACGTATCCCACAATTTGGTTGGAGTGGTGTGAAAGCCGCTGAGAAGAGCCATCACTTTCGTGATGGTTATGCCTACTACGCAAATTCATACTGTCTCCGTGACATCCCAGAGGGTTGGGATGTTGCTGTGAGTGAGTATGGAGGTGAGTACGTGGCTGCGATGGCTAAAGGTGATGTCGTCGCCTGCCAGTTTCACCCCGAACTTTCTGGAAAGTGGGGACAATCATTAATGTCTCGCTGGCTCTCTGGACAAATGACTGACGATGGGAGGAAGAGCTGATGGCGTTGTGTCGTATTATCCCTTGCTTGGATGTTGATGATGGTCGTGTTGTGAAGGGGGTGAAGTTTTCCAATCTTCGAGATGCCGGCTCTGCTGTTGAGTTGGCGCAACGCTATGAAGAAGATGGTGCTGATGAGCTTGTCATGCTCGATGTATCGGCGACACCACAGGGACGCTCTCACCAGGTGGATGTTGTCAAAGCCGTCCGTGAGGTGTTATCGATTCCTTTGACCGTCGGAGGTGGGATTCGAAAGCTCGAAGATGCGATGAGATTGCTCGATTCTGGTGCAGATAAGGTATCTTTGAACACCGCTGCAGTGCGAACACCAGGATTGATCACTGAATTGGCCAATCGCTTTGGTTGCCAGTGCACTGTCGTTGCGATTGATGCGGCAGAAACGGTGCCGGGTGAGTGGGAGGTCGTGATCAGCTCAGGGAAGGAGAGACCTGGACTTGACGCGATAGAGTGGGTGAAGCGCGTTGAAGCGCTTGGTGCTGGCGAGATCTTATTGACGAGTTGGGATCGGGATGGGACGCGCTCAGGTTATGACCTGTCGCTTTTACAAGCTTTCTCGAAGGCGACCCAGTTACCTGTGATCGCCTCAGGTGGAGCGGACACACCAGGACATATGCTCGAAGCGATTGAAGCTGGGGCTGACGCGGTGTTGGCTGCGTCGATTTTCCACGATGGTGACTGGACCGTGTGGGGTTTGAAAGACGTACTTCATGAACAAGGTTTGCCCTTACGACGCAAAGGTGGAGATGAATGTTAATACCTTCGATTGATATCCAAGACGGACAGACAGTCCAGCTTGTTGGTGGAAAAGAGAAAGAGTTGGACGCTGGCCGCCCTGAAGATTGGGCAAGCAAGTTTGGATTGGTCGGGGAGGTCGCGGTGATCGATCTCGATGCGGCCATGCGAAAAGGCAGCAACGCCGAACACATTGAACCTCTGCTTAGAGACACACGGTGTCGTGTTGGGGGGGGGATTCGCGATGTTGAGACTGGTCTGCGTTGGTTGAACGCTGGGGCCGCCAAAATCATCCTTGGCACAGCAGCTGTCCCTGAGATTTTATCGGCATTTCCACAAGATCGCGTGATCGCAGCCCTCGACGCTGTACATGGTGAGGTCGTTGTCGAAGGCTGGCAAGAGAAGACCGGAACAACAGTGCTCGAACGCATGAAGGCTTTACGTCCGTATGTCGGTGGATTTCTGGTCACCTTTGTGGAGCGAGAGGGGCGACTTGTTGGCATCGATATGGATCAAGTCGCGGCACTGAAGGAAGCGGCAGACGGCGCGGAGTTGACGATTGCAGGTGGTGTTGCGACCGCCGAAGAGGTTGCTCAACTCGATGCGATGGGGGTCGATGCACAAGTTGGTATGGCTTTGTACAAGGGGCACTTTGATCTGGCAGATTCGATTGCCGCGTGTCTGACATCCGACAGGCCCGACGGACTTTGGCCAACAGTCATCACTGATGAGTATGGTGTTGCGTTGGGGATGGCATACTCTGATCTTGAGAGCTTGAAGGTCGCGTTGAATCGACAGGTTGGTGCGTATCATTCGAGAAAGAGAGGGCTTTGGGTGAAGGGAGAGACCTCCGGCGCGACGCAGCGACTGCTTCGTGTGGATATGGATTGTGATCGTGACACCCTTCGGTTTGTCGTCGCCCAACAGGAGCCTGGATTTTGCCACAAAAAAACGTGGCATTGTTGGGGAGAGGATGATGGATTGTCATCTCTCATGAGGCGTCTTGAGGCTCGCCTTCTCGATGCGCCCGAGGGGTCATATACAAAGAGACTCTTGAACGATCCAGAGTTGCTCAACAAGAAGATCCTCGAAGAAGCTGGAGAGCTTGTCGCGGCGACGTCGCAATATGAAGTTCGTTGGGAGGCCGCAGATGTCCTATATTTTACGATGGTATCGATGATTCGATCGGGTGTTTCTCTACGTGATGTGGAAGAAGAACTGTTGATGAGACGTCGTCGCGTGACACGGCGAGCTGGTGACGCAAAGTCTTGAAGGATGGGAGTGTACAAATGTTACGAAGTTTGAGCGTTGAAGAGGTCAATGTCTTGCGGCGTGAACCCGTTGAACAGGAGACTCTCGAAAAGACTGAGGTGATCGTAAGGGCTGTCCGCGATCAAGGTGTAGAGGCGCTACGGCATTACGCGGAGACCTTTGGAGACATCGAAGTCGGAGGGGCGCTGACCTATCCGAGAGATGTCCTGGATGAGGCGTTGTCGAGTCTGCCTGAGGCGGATAGAGCGCTACTTGAGCGGTGTGCTGAGCGTGTCAGGGTCTTTGCGCAGGCACAGCGGGACAGTATACAAGAGATGGAGTTGCCGATCCCTGGGGGGCGAGCTGGACACAGGGTGATACCGATGGATCGTGCCGGGTGTTATGCACCTGGTGGGCGTTTTCCGCTCCCTTCTTCTGTGATCATGACGGCAGTAACAGCTCGTGTTGCTGGTGTGAAAGAGGTCTGGGTTGCATCACCTAAGCCGACGACAATGACGCTCGCAGCAGCGGCAGTCGCTGGTGCTGATGGATTTTTGGCGGTGGGTGGGGCGCAGGCTATCGCAGCGCTTGCATACGGCGCAGGGGATGTCCCTGCATGTGAAGCCATCGTCGGTCCTGGAAACCGCTGGGTCACAGCCGCGAAGAAAATCGTCTCTGGCCTCGTCGCGATCGATATGTTGGCTGGGCCTTCTGAATTACTCGTGGTCGCAGATGACAGCGCCGCTCCTGAGACGATTGCTGCGGACTTGCTCGCACAGGCAGAGCACGATCCAGATGCGATTCCCATTTTGATCTCTCTTGACGCAACGTTGCCCGAACGGGTGGATGTTGCGCTTGAAGAACAACTTCGCGACTTACCTACTGCTGAGACGGCACGTGCGGCGTTACAAAATGGTTTCTCTGTTGCGGTGAGTGGGCTCGAAGAGGCCATCTCGTTGACGAATTCGATAGGTCCAGAACATCTCCAGCTGATGTTTGAAGACGCTGAGTCCGCCATGTCATCCTTTACACACTTCGGCGGGTTGTTTGTTGGTCACGTCTCGGCGGAGGTCTTTGGTGATTACTGCGCTGGACCAAATCATGTCCTTCCAACAGGCGGGACAGCGCGGCTCTCTGGTGGATTGAGTGTGATGCACTTTTTGAAGCTCCACACCTGGATGATCATTGACACGCTACAAGATGCCCAAGGACTTGTCGATGATGCCGTCAACATGGCTCGTCATGAAGGCTTGGAAGGGCACGCGCGTGCTGCGTTGAGGCGCAAAAAGTAAGGGGCAGCGTTTGTCGGAGGTTGGGAGCGAGAGGGCATATTGGCATTCTGTTTTTCTTGCGCTATGATACAATTCGTGCTTTGTGGTATGGATACCTTCAGCTTGTAGATATCGTTTCATCGTTTGTATTTTGTTTCTCAATGAGGAATGTCATCCATGTTGGCTTTTCGCAGTGTCTTTGTTTCCAAACATACCCGTGTTTTTCTTCAATTCAGCGCAATCACTGTATTTTTTACATTGGGCGTTGTAGGGTGCGTTTTTAATCCCCTTACACTCAATGGTTTTCCTTGCACACCTGAAGGCTTGTGCGCTGATGGAGAGGTCTGTGTCAAAGGGATTTGTTACAAAGAGGGAGAGCAACCGAAACCCGACTGCTCAAAGGATTCAGATTGTGCTGGAGGCTGTTCTCTCAAATGCGACAAGGAGGTTGGGAAGTGTAAGTCCATTACGTGTGTAGATGCTTCGGATTGTGGCTGTGGTTACAAGTGCAATCCAAAGACCAGCACTTGTGTTGAAACGATCCCCAACCAATGTCAAAAAGCCAGCGATTGTGTTTCGGGTTACTGCAAAGATGGAACCTGCTCGGACTGCACCGAAGATGCTCAATGTCCATCTACCGGTCTTTGCAAAGGGAAGCGCTGCGTCCAATGTGTTGCCAATGCTGAATGTTCGAGTAATTTTTGTGATAGTGGCGTATGTCGCCCTTGTGCGCAAAACAAAGATTGTACAAACACGCTCTTTTGCAACGCCGAGAAAGTTTGTGCGAAGTGCGAGAAGGACGCTGATTGCGATTCCAATAACTGCGATAAAGTGGATGGTGTTTGCCAGCAAAATTGCACACAAGGAAGTGATTGTCCCAGTGGGATTTGTCGAACTGGTCGATGTGAGCCCTGTACAAAGGCGGAGGACTGTCCAAACCTTCGGTGTGTGAACGCTCGCTGTGCGCCTCCGTGTGTTGCAGATGCCGACTGTGAGAGTGGTCGCTTGTGTAAGTCTGGAAAATGTGAATTGCCTAAAGAAGGCGATAGATGTAGTCCTACACTTGGCTGCGGGGTGACATCTCTTCTCTGTGTAAATGACGCTGGCAAGACCGTTTGCCGAACAACTTGCCAACCTCTCTCTCCGACATGTCCTACTGGCCAAGGCTGTTCGCTGCTGGATATCTTGCCAGAAGGCCAAACAAATGAAGGTGTTTGCTTGACCCTTGTGAATGGTCTCAGCGTTGAAGCGAACTGCGATACGAGTAAGCTATGTGAAGTGGATCTCGTGTGCAAAAGTGATGGTATCTCCAGGCTATGTCGAAAGTTGTGTTCATTGGGGGGGCAAGATTGTGGGAGTGATCCAAAAGTTTCAACTTGTGTAAAGAGGGACGTAAAACACTCGACGAACATTGGGCTTTGTATGCCACCCACGTGTGAAACTGGCTCTGTGAATTGTGCTGCTGGTGAAACCTGCTTCAAAGGGGCTTGTCGTACGACTTGTGCAAAGGATGTGGATTGCCAGACAAATCAATTATGTCTCAATGAATCTGGCGGTGTGTGTGTGGATAAAGAGTGTGGAGAGAAGGGGCTTTTTTGTAAGCGCTTTGACCAATATTGTGACAATTTTCAGTGTAAAGAGGTCAGCAACCCCGGTCAGGCTTGTTCTTCTGCGACGACCTGTCCTACAGGTCAGTTTTGTCTGACGATTCCTTCACGTGGTGTGTCCGATTGTGCCAAGAAATGTGATCCCAAAAATGGCGATGCTGATTGTGCGGATAGAGCTGGTCATGTGTGTGCACCATTCGAAGCCGGGACAACCATTGAATACGCGTGTGTTCCCAAAAATGGCGGTGGTGGCGTTGGAGATGAATGTGGTTCGACTTCGCTGGTGTGCGAAAACACCAACCTCTGTGTCTCCACACAACAAAGCACTTTTTGTTTGGGACGGTGTGAGCCAAACGCGATGAACTCGACCGGAAAGTGCCCGACTTCGTATGAGTGTCAAAAATTATCGAACTCAGTGATGGGTGTTTGTATCAAAAGCAACGTCGTGAAGACTGGCGAAAAATGTGGTGTGCTGATTGGTCAATGTCCCGTCGAGCATGCTTGCATTCCCAAAACGAGTGGCGCTGATCCTACCTGTGTGAAGTTGAGACAACCCAACGAGACGTGCAGCGAATCGAACCCATTTTGTGTACCCAATTACTCGTGTGTTGGGAACACTGTGACGGGATACAAATGTCGACAACACTGCCAGGATAAATCTGATTGCACCGTGTCCTCCCACTCCTGTGAGACTGTCCAAGGAACTTCCCAAAAAATCTGCCGCTGAGCTTGGATTTTCTTCCGACGGACGTCGCTGTTGTGTCCAAAGCAAGCGCCCTGTGAGGGCGAAGGTCGGAAGATAGAAAAAAGCATACGTGGGGGTGCAGGCTCAAGAGCCAGCAAGCAGGCGCGAGGAGGCGGCATAGCAACGCTCTGCCA
>MDTC01190277.1_pt1 | contig 58076 bp, 54 predicted proteins | sample 811181 | NCBI WGS metagenome assembly MDTC01 (sample SAMN05326644, study PRJNA326480) | marine metagenome | isolation source: seawater | place: Pacific Ocean: North | collected 2011 | reverse complement strand
TTTGTTCTTTTCTGTGTCTTTTTCATAACGCACTCCTTATCACATAAGTCGTGCTGTTAAAAGAGTGTCCGTTAAACTAAGGGAAGGTCAGTTGCGATTCCATCATAGTAGGCGATGGAATCATCTGGATTGGTGATTTGTATTTCTGGGCTACCAATTTCCAAATTAAAGCTCAGGGAGTCGCGTTCTTGCGACCATGCCTTGGGGCTAATAAAAGCGAATAAGAGGAGTAGAAATATCAATTTCCTCCTCCTACAACTAGAATGGAGCTTACATTCAAAGTAAGGGCCGTGCGAATAAAGGGTACAGCAATAGGAGTGCCATCGCTGTCAATGCGCAAGATATCGTTGGTTCCATCACTTGCTACCAAAATGGAACCATCGGGCATTTCAGCAAGGGCTGTGGGATTGTTAAGAATGCTAGTGCCAGGATTGTAAATGGAAGTGATACCCCCCGTGCCATCACCTGCAAGTTCATAGACCTGGTCATCTCCCTGTGTGCTTATGTAGAGGTTGCCATTGGAGTGGGCGAGCACACCTACTGGGTTCAAACCATTCGCCGCTGTATTGCTCGAAATACAGCTGGTAGCAGTGGGGTCGCTAACATCATAAACCAAAATACGATCATTTCCGTTATTGATCACAACTAGGTTGCCATCGGCATTGATAGTAAGACTACGAGGAGTAGATAAAGTGCATGCACCTACGTTGGTATCAATGCATGGATTGGCAATGCGATTGCCACTATCTTTTTCAAAACACTCAATACGATTGGACTCGATAACGAATACTGTGTCGTTGTTGGCGGCAATTTGATAGATATTGCCATTTAGGTTGGTGTTGCTAATTGTGGATAGAGTTTCGCCAAAAATATTTACGCGGCGGATTTGATCAATCCCATCTAGCGAAATTAGAAATTCCGTTGGGTTCAATGCTACCATGCCTTCGGGGTCTAGATTTTCTAAAGAAAAATCATCCAGAATGCCACTGACATTGCCATTGGCATCATAAATGCTGATAGCTTCGTTACCATTTTGTACATTTGCCACCAAAATGCGTGTTTGCCCAGCCCCGGCTGCGGCCCAGAAAACTTCTCCTTCGGGCGCACTGGAGCAGTTGATCAATACTAAGCTTATTAAGCCCATCGAAAAGGCACGAAGGTTGAACATAATTCTCCAATTTTTGTTTTATTTTAAATCGGCTAATTATGAAAAATTATAAGTGAATTGTTTAGGATCTCTTCTTTGGTCGAGTACAGTTTAAGGCTCGAGAGTCCCGTTCAATATCAGGTTGAAAAGAGCGAAGATCTAGATCTTCGTCTGCTACCACGTCAGCCATATTGTAACTGCGCATAGTATGAGCAGAGGTTTTGCCTAATTCATTAACTAAGTTTCGTAATAATTTTCTTCGCGCAAATTTTTTCATAAATAATTGCAAGCTTAATGTGCAAGCAGAATGATAATGCAAACAATTTATAAAAACAATCTTCATTTTTTCACTTAGATTTCAAAAAGTTATTTGAATTGCAACTAAAAGCTATGTATTTTTTCTGCAATCTAATTGAATTTAATATTGTTTTAGAAGGGTAAAATGCGAAAATTACTGATTCATTTGGCTTTAGGAATCCCTCTTTTGACACTTGTTGCTTGCGAAGCACCCTCCGTTGGTTACAACGATGGGTATATGCCGGAGCAACCCATTCCCTACGACCACGCATTGCACGCAGGCACCTATAAGATTCCGTGCTTGTATTGTCATGCCCATGTGGATAAGGGCCGTCATGCGAGTGTTCCCAGTCTTAACATATGTATGAATTGTCATAAATCGGTGGCAACAGATAAGCCGCTTATCAAACAACTAGCGGACGCTTACAATAAAGGGGAGTCCATTCCTTGGGTGCGAGTGCATATGCTGCCTGACTTTGCCCATTTTAACCATGCTCCACACATCATGAAGCTTTCACAAATCAATGCCAAAAAGCGTGGAGCTGCCGTTACTGACTATCAGGATGCAACCAATATTACCAATGAAGACCGCCAAGCTGCTTGTTATACTTGTCATGGGCGAATTGACCAAATGACCAAGGTTTACCAAGTGGAAGATTTATCTATGGGTTGGTGTGTACAGTGTCACCGTAAGCCGGAACACAATGCACCTGTTAATTGTTCGACATGTCACTACTAAGGAAGAGATAGCATGGAAAAGATCAACAAAAAAAGATACTGGAAAAGCTTAGAAGAGTTTGTCGATCCGGAAAAGTTCAATGAACAAGCCGAAAAAGAATTTATGCGTTCACCATTGCAAGAAGACGCAGCAGATCCGGTAGCAAGAAGAGACTTTTTAAAATTAATGGGAGCTTCCTTGGCTTTGGCCTCCACCGCATGTGTGCGTCGTCCAACGCAAAGAATCGTGCCTTACAGCGAGAGGCCCCATGACGTGATTCCGGGTAAGGCGAATTTTTATGCCTCATCCGCCTTTGATAATGGAGAGTTCTTTTCTACAATTGTGCGCACTCGTGAGGGAAGACCTATTAGTATGCAGGGTAATTCTGCATTCCCATTAAACCGATCGGCACTGTCTGCTAGAATGCATGCACATGTGGTTAGTTTGTACGATCCTGATCGCTTAAAAAAACCAAGAATACGTGTAGAAAAAGACAAGGACTTTCATCAGCGCAATTGGAATGATGTTACCTACGAGAAAATGGATGAAAGCCTAACCAAAGTTATTGATGGCGCTAAGCTAGGAATGCTACTAGCTTCCAATCCGTCTCCTTCGCGAGCAGGAGTTGTCAGCGATTTTGCCAAGACCTTTTCTGCGCAAGTTTACTATGACGATAGTATCAATCACAGCGAAGTTCGCCGTGGCCAAGAGCTGTCCTATGGGGATGAGGTTTTCCCTCAATATCGTTTTGACAAAGCCAAATACATTATCAGTCTGGGAGCAGACTTTCTAGGAACCTATGCAAATCCTACAGCGAATGCTGTGAGCTTTGCAAAAACGCGGCAGCCTGGCCCAGATATGTCGCGTCTGGTGGTTTTTGAGGCTTTAATGTCCTTAACTGGTGCCAATGCCGACTACCGCATACGCGTAAAGAACTCAGACCTAGTTAAGGTTGCCATGGGTCTTGCCCATGAAATCGTGGTGAAGGAAGGTCATAGCAATTATGCCAATAGTGATTTGGTAAAAAGCAAATTGAAGGAATTTGCTAACGTTGCGGCAGAATTGAATATTGAAAAAGAGCTCTTTTCGCAAATCGCCAAGGACATATGGGAGCAGCGAGGTAAATCCTTGGTAGTTGCTGGTGGTATCAACGCAAAAACAGAAGATGCTCTAGCACTACAAATTTCCTGCAATTTCTTAAATACGATTTTAGAAAACGATGGCAAGACGGTGGATTATCAAAATAGTCTACAGGCTTTTCAGGGTAGCGATGCGGATGTGGCTCGTTTGATTGCGGACATTGAAAGTGGCAAGATCGATACCTTGCTAGTTAGCGGCGTGAATCCTGTTTACCAGCACCCTGAGAATAAAAAATTATTGCAGGCCTTAAAGAAGGTAACTTTGATTTACTCGACCATGTATATGGATGAAACCGCAGAAATGGCGGACTATATACTTGCTGAGTCGCATCCTTTAGAGGAGTGGGGCGATGCCGAGTACTTACCAGGAATGTACAATATCCAGCAGCCCACCATTCGCCCAATTGGTGATACTCGAAGCATAGGCTTTAATTTAATGACATGGGCTTACTTCTTAGAAAAAGGTCCGGCAAGGTTGAACGAATTGGAATCTTGGTATGATTATGTTCGTTGGACTTGGAAAAACCGACTAAATGCCCTTTCAGGTGATTTTGAAAGATCCTGGGTGGCTTTATTGCAAGCCGGATTTGTCGATACCAAGGAAAGCCAAAGAGAAAGAGACTTCACTGCCAGAAGATTTCGTATGGATGCTCTTTCGCAAGTAAAAAAATCAAACACCAAGTCTTCTAATTATGAACTTAGTTTGTACCAAAAGTCTGCCATCGGTGACGGTGCCATGGCCAATATGCCTTGGCTACAAGAGATGCCAGATCCGGTAACAAAAAATACTTGGGAAAATTATTTAACGATTTCCTATGCTACAGCCAAAAAAGAAAAATTAAAAGATGGTGATATTGTTAGTTTGGAAGTTGATGGCAAAAAATTAAAGGTTCCTGTTTTCGTACAGATCGGCCAAGAAGATTCCACACTGGGCTTAGCCGTGGGTTACGGCCATTCATGGGGCAAAGTGGCGAAAGGCTTGGGCGTAAACGCATGGAATCTAGCAAAGATGACTCGTGATGAAATGGTTACGGCCGCTTTGCCAGCTAGCTTTACCAAGACTGGCGAGAAGACCCAGATTGCGAACACGCAGGGGCATCATCATATGGAAGGCAGAAGCATTGTTGTGGAAGCCACTTTAAAAGATTATTTAAAAAATCCAGCCAGCGGAATTCACAAACATAAGATTTTCTCCATTTGGCCTAAGCATGAGTATAAGGGGCATAAATGGGGCATGACCATTGATCAGAATGCTTGTATTGGCTGTTCCGCTTGCGTGGTGGCTTGCCAATCGGAAAACAACATTCCTGTGGTTGGTAAAAAGTATGTTCTAGAAGGCCGTGAAATGCAGTGGATGCGAATCGATCGTTACTATTCTGGCTCTGCTTTGCACGACGATATACCAAAAGATCCAGAAGTCTATTTTCAACCCATGCTCTGCCAACATTGCGACAATGCCCCTTGCGAAAGTGTTTGTCCGGTACTTGCTACGACCCATTCGCCAGAGGGCATCAATGAAATGACTTACAATCGTTGTGTGGGAACTCGATATTGTTCAAACAACTGTCCTTACAAAGTTCGTCGTTTTAACTGGTTTGCTTACACCAAAGGTGACCGCGATATTGATACACCAAAAGAAGCTTACAATCCTTCGGTTACGGTACGCTCGCGAGGGGTGATGGAAAAATGTACTTTCTGTGTTCATCGTATCGAAGAGGTAAAAGCGGAGCATAAAGTTCAAGGCACTAGCTACGAGGACGGAGATGTTGTTACAGCGTGCGAGGCAGCTTGCCCAACGGATGCCATTGTTTTTGGTGATGTAAACGATCCCAACAGTAGGGTGAGTAAAATGCAGGCCAAAAAGAATGCTTATAAAGTTCTAGAAGAGTGGCATGCACAGCCTGCAGTGAAATATCTAACCAAAATTCGCAACAAAGATTCTATTTCTACTGGGCACGGAGGAGATCACTAATGATTAAACGTAATATTTTAATAGAAGGTGATAAAACCTACAAAGACATTAGTGATGATATTTGTCAGCCGCTAGAGTCTTTTCCTGGTATCAAATGGTTTCAGCTCTTTGGCTTAGCCATTACGGTGCTGCTCTTCTATGTATGTGTTCTCGGATATATAGCATGGACTGGTATGGGCACCATGGGAGTGAACCATCCCATTGGTTGGGGAACGGACATTGTCACCTTTGTTTTTTGGATTGGTATTGGGCACGCAGGGACATTGATTTCGGCCATTTTGTTTTTGTTTCGTCAGAAGTGGCGTACTGGAATTGCCCGAGCGGCTGAGGCGATGACGGTTTTTGCCGTAATGACCGCTGGTATCTTTCCTTTGATGCACACGGGTCGTCCTTGGTTGGCTTATTGGCTATTGCCATATCCCAATCAACGAGGTCCATTGTGGGTGAACTTTCGCTCTCCACTTTTGTGGGACGTTTTTGCTGTTTCTACCTATGCTACCGTATCCGCAGTTTTTTGGTATGTAGGTATGATACCGGATCTTGCAACCGTGCGTGACCGAGCGAAAACCAATCTGCGCAGAGTGATTTATGGTATGTTTTCCATGGGCTGGCGCGGTACCAATCGCAATTGGTCCCATTACGAAATGGTTTATTTAATTCTTGCGGGATTATCCACTCCGTTGGTTTTGTCGGTTCACACCATTGTATCTTTTGACTTTGCCGTGGCCACACTTCCAGGCTGGCATACCACTATATTTCCGCCATACTTTGTTGCTGGTGCGATTTTCTCTGGTTTTGCCATGGTGGTGACTTTGATGGTTTTGGTTCGCGAAGGATTTCCGCAAATCAAAAGCTATATCACTTTGGATCATTTTGAGGTCATGAATAAAATCATTATGACCACAGGTTTGATGGTGGGTTATGCCTACGCTTCCGAATTTTTTATTGCTTGGTACTCGGGTGTGCATTACGAACAATTTGCTTTTTTAAACCGTGCAACGGGTCCACTTGCTTGGTCTTATTGGATCATGGTTTCCTGTAACGTATTGTCGCCGCAGATTTTTTGGATCAAAAAATTTCGTCGAAGCATTCCCGTAATGTTTGTGGTTTCGATTTTTGTAAACATTGGTATGTGGTTCGAACGTTTTGTGATTACCGTAACCTCTTTGCACCGAGACTTCTTGCCGGTGAATTGGAGTGATTTCACCTTTAAATTCGCCGACTGGGGAGTTTTGATTGGTAGTTTTGGTATGTTTTTTACCCTCTTCCTCTTATTTTTAAGAGTCATTCCTATGGTATCCATGTCAGAGGTAAAACCTTGCTACGAAGTGGGCAGAAAGGGAGGTCACCATGGCTAAGCGTGTTTCAGGTGTTGCGGGTTTTTGGCCAGATGAGTACAAGCTATTAGATGCTGCGAAGAAAACCTATGCAGCAGGTTACAGGCAATTTGATTCGCTTTCCCCATTTCCCATCCATGGTATGGATGATGCTACTGGCATTAAGCGTTCTCCCATTCCTTGGGTAACATTCTTTGCGGGATTAACAGGAGCCTCTTTTGGTGTTTGGTTTACCTGGTGGACATCGGCTGTAAATTATCGTCTTAATGTGGCCGGCAAACCTCTAGGCTTGCTCGAAGCTTTGCCAGGTTATATTCCCATCGTTTTTGAGCTCACCATTTTATTTGCCGCTTTGGCCTCGGTGGGAGCCATGTTTATTTTAAATGGATTGCCAAAAGTAGATCCGCCCATTATTGACCCGGACATTACGAGTCATAAGTTTTGCCTTTTTATTCCCGAAACTGAGGACGGATATTCTGCTGAGAAAGCAGAAAATCATTTGAAATCCTTGGGTGCTACAGAAATCAAACGAGTTGCGGAGTTTTAAATGAAGTACGTTCTTAGCTGTACATTAGTATTTGCACTGGTAGCTTGTGACTCTAAGTCAGACAAGCCCAATGTAGAATTGATTCAAAATATGATGGAATCACCCGCTATCAAAGCGCAAGATTACGATCCGTCGAAAAAAGATTACCAAGCCATGCGGATGCCGCCTGAAGGGACTGTGGCCCAGGGAAAGGCGCCTTATATGTACAAGGCACAACCAGAAAAAGCAGGCAAAGAGTTGGTAAATCCTTTCTCTGGCAACGAGCAGGTCCTAGAAAAGGGCAAGCTGCTCTACGATACCTATTGTATGGTATGCCACGGGCCTAAGGGTTTGGGTAACGGCACAGTAGCGGATAAAATGCTAGTGAAACCGCCGGTAATGAATTCGGAGAAGGTAGTATCTTGGTCGGATGGTCGTATCTATCACGTTATTACGGATGGACAGGGCTTGATGGGCTCCTATGCATCGCAGATATCCAAAGAAGATCGCTGGAAAATCGTAAACTATGTAAGACAATTACAAAAAGAGACAAAACAGTAGGTAAAAAATGGCAGAACTTAGTTTAAAAAAATATGAATTTTCAAAAGGTGCAAAAGGCGCTACATGGGCCTGCATCTTTGTTGGTGTGATTGTTTTCTTGCTGGGCTTAAAAGGTGATGCAGAAAGAACATGGCATGCCTATTTGATGTCCTATTTCTATTTTTTAAGTCTTGGTTTGGGCGGGGTTTTCTTTGCTGCGATCAACCATGTGACGAGTGCGGGTTGGTCGGTAAGCATTCGCCGAATTGCTGAGGCTTTTTCGGCCTTTGTGCCCATAGCAATGATCCTAACCATTCCACTTCTGTTTGGAACAGAGGATTTATTTAAGTGGTTCAATGCGGAATATGCAGCCAATGATTATTTGATTTCAAAAAAGACGGCCTATCTTAACCCGACTTTTTTCTACATTCGCTTAGTAACATTTTTTGCTATTTGGATATTCTTTGCGCATAAGCTGCGTAAGAATTCTCTGGATCAAGATAAAGATGGGGACCCTAGTAAAACCAGCAGCAATTTAACTTACTCCGTACTTTTTCTTTTGGCATTTGCCCTCAGCTACTCGCTTTTTAGTGTGGACTGGATGATGAGTTTAGAGGCTCATTGGTTTTCTACTATGTTTGGCGTTTATACCTTTGCAGGTCTGTTTCAATCTGTGTTGGCCATGCTAGCATTATTCATTATTTATTTAATCAAAAAAGGCACCCTTCAAGGCTTTGTCAGTCAAGATCATTTGCATGATGTAGCCAAGTATATGTGGGCCTTTACCATTTTTTATGCCTACATTGCCTTTTCTCAATTTATGTTGATTTGGTATACCAATCTGCCTGAGGAAACATTGTTCTTTATGATGCGGATAAAAGGCGATTGGTTTTGGGTTTCCATGGCGCTGATCATTTTTAAATTCATTGTGCCGTTTTTGGCCCTAGCACCTCGTGCAGCAAAAAGAAACTTTGCCCATGTTCGCAATGTCGCCATACTTATACTGCTCACTCAGGTTTTGGATAACTTTTGGTTGGTTTATCCCAATTTAAGTACGGACAAAGTCATCTTTGGCTATATTGAGATTGGCTTGTTCCTTGGATTTTTGGGAGCTTTCTTATTGGTGGTTCACACTTTCCTAGCAAAGCACAATGTAGTGGCCATTAAAGATCCTAGACTTGAGGAAGCCTTACATCATCACGTTTGAGGCGGATTGTTTTTATAACTTGCCTCTAGCATTTCTTTAGCTTGCTGGAGTTCTCGGTTTAGAAAGTCGATATCGTGCTGGTATTCGGCACGTTCGAGTTCAGACTCCATTTTTTTGATTTTGTATTGTAAGCTAGCCTGATACCTTTCTCTAAAAGCTTCTCCATAATTAATATCTTCGCGCCTCTGTTGTGTGTTGATCTCCTCGATCACCCGAATCGTCGGCTCGCCTTTGGTTATCAAATAGGGCGGCAAGGTAATTAAGGGAAGGATGATTGAGGCAACAAGAACTTTTTTTGTGCCGGACACAAGATACATTTCCCGTAGCATTCTTTTCTCTAATGCCTTAGCGAGCTCTTCTCGTGGTAAATTGTAATCGTTTTTATTGAGCCGGTGTTTTTGAATGGGGGAGCCGCTAAAAATAAAATCAAAAATTCGAAAGATGAAAAAATCAGGCAGAAAGCTTTTATATTCCCGTTCTTTAAGTGGCATATACCTGCCATAGACCTCAATGTTGTCATAAAAAAAACGGTCGTTTTGCACGATGTTTTCAAGTTTTTGTTTGTGGCGAAAAGTAAATAATTTGATTTTGGAGCGTTTTAGTTGCAGTTCATAATAAGCTTCCAATACGGATTTTATGTATTGCTCCACCGCATTGGCATCTTTTAAAGAAGTCATCTCTTGTACCAAAAGCCTTTGACCTTTGATTTTTATTCCAGGTCTTTTTTGCGGGAGGAACTTTTGCCAAAATGCTCGATGACCATCTTGAAGTTTTATTTGCTGGTCCAATTTGTAGTAAAGGGGCTGGGAAGTAAAGGCGTCCAAAAAGGCAATGGTATGAAAAAAGGCCTTATCCGACTGATGGATGTCTTCAACCAATCTGGCTTCCGCTTTTTCTAAGCCCAGTCTCTGGTACTCTTCTTTAAACCTGAGGTAATGGCTTTCATAGCGGTGCAAATAATCAAGATTTCGCTGGAATAAAAAGTTACATTTCGGAGCGGCAAAGCCCGAAGATGATAGGAGTAAAATTAAAAAAAACCAACGAATCGCCATAATGGGAGTCATTATAGTATATGGCTTAAAAAATGGCTTCCAGCAGCTCTCACCATGTATTTTATACCCCCATAGGATAAAAGATTGCCATTTTCTTAGTCTGTACCGCAATTTAGGCGGCATATACTTGGCTCTATTTTTGAATATAGGATCTGTATGAAATCAATTTTTCTTATTATCTTTTTTGTTCCCATTTTTTTGCAAGCCTTTGACCAGCGAGCCTTTACAGAAGAAGTGATGCTTTCTGCTAGCATGGATGAGCTGATTCAATTGCAAAGTATGGTGGAAGATGCCATTCGCAACGCTGATATTTCAGAAGATGAGAGAGAAATTTTGCTATCAGAATACAAAGAATTGGCAAAAATTAATGGTGATGATGCCATTGGTATTCAGCAGCAAGTTCGCGAGATCATCAATGAGGTGAACCATCAGGTCGGCAATCGTTTGGCTGCTATAGCTGTTTCCGTGGGTATTGAAGGTACTCCGGCAAGCCTGCGATTGGGACCGTTTGGGAAGATCGGCGGCGGATATGATTATTCTACGGGGGAAGTTTGCGGCTTGATGTACCGCAAACACGAAGATGGTTTTGATTCCCTTCGTTGTTCTCGTTATGACTCTTATGGCCCCCACGCTGCTTTGATGAAGCCCCATGTAAGTTTGTGGAACCGGGAGCGCATGCAGCCCTATTTGTCCATAAAACTATTTTTTCCATCCGAGGATTTAAGTGATTTTAATGATTTAAACACTTGGTATTTTGGTTTGGGCTTACAGAAAGTAGGGAAATGGCGTATTCCGGCAAAATACCCAACCAAGTCCGTTCAAGTTTTTGGTCATTGGGAAATCGATCATGCCCACCACAGCCCAGAAAATATCGAGCATGAAAGTGGTATGGGAAACCGTTTAAGAAGCATTGGTAGATCCATCAAGTACTTTAAAGATTTTGTGGTGGCCGAAAGTCCCCCTGATATTGTGATGGTTCATTACCAACCAGATTTAAGCCTTCGCAAAAAGAAGACTAAAATCAACGCGTTTTTAAATGATCGATTGATTCAAGGCGAGTATTTGCGTTTTCAAACACGTGAAGACAATCACGGTCAGGGTAAGATTCTTTTTGAATTTTAGGTAGTTAGTAAAGAAGATTTACCTTACCAGACTTTTATTCATAAACTATTGGAAAAAGCATCAGACAAAGCCTCTTAAAAAGCTCACTGAGATTTACCATGAGTAAATTCGTGCTCAAAAGAAATATCAGTGCTGACATGCTGATTGTAGATAATTTTAGGCTGACATTTTTTGTCAGTAGTATCGAGAATTGTCTGCTTTCGTATTCCTTCTATTATTTCTAGCCATCTAAATTTGGCATGTCCTTTGTATGTATATTTACTGTAGTGAACAAAGGACGTGAAATGAAAAACATTACTTTTTATCTAGTTCTACTTTTAAGTGCCATGCTAGTGGCCTGCTCCGATGATGGGGGCGGCAGCGGCAGCACAGCAAGTGATCCCAATGCCGGCGGTACCCTAGGCGGAAACTGCCCCGATACCTATTATGAAGATCAGCGATTGGCGCAGATGCTCAGCCGCAACCAGGTAGATATTCAAAGATTGAACCAAGAATATGAAAATTCCTATTCCACAGGTGTGAATGCTAGTTCTACTGCTAGCCATTGCTTTCACCCATACCTTTGGGAGACCTTTTATGCCTACATTCAAAATGGTAGCATGCCGAATCCCTATGATAATGAAGAGGATTTTCTGTATCCTGGCCAAACCCTACCGGGGCAAGAGCCAAATTCATGGTAAATTGTGGATCTGTGCCGCCTAAAAGCGGCGTAGATTGTCACCCCCTGTAAAATAGATTACCAGGCAGACCCCTAGAAATCTAATAATATCAAGCACTTAGAATGGCACGCCTTTTGTATTATTTACATTGTGAAACGTATGAATACAAAAGGAGAGAAAAAATGCAACGCTTTATGCTTTTAGTATTATTAGGATTGTCCATGGCTCTAATGGGCTGCTCGGACGATGATCACGGAGGCGCTGGAAACCCAGGTGCTTTTTGCCCACCCGGCTATGTTTATGCTCAAAACCAACAATGGGGTGGAGCTCCGCAAAACCAATTTTGGGGTCAAGGCTATCCAATAGCACAAGGAGTGCCCCCTGGCTGTGTACCAGCGAACCAAGGACAATTTCCTGGGCAGTTTCCCGGACAATATCCTGGTCAATACCCTGGTCAATACCCGAATCAAGGTGGTGGTATTGTAAACCCGAATTTGCCATACCATAATTACTGTAATGCCTATGCACAGAGTATGTTAGGCGGTACCATGCAGCAGTATCCAGGTACTACTGGCAACCAGTACGATCCATCCTACAATCAAACTCGCAACCTTTATTACGAGTACTACTACTCCCAGTGTGCCGCTCAGTGCTCAAGTGGTTACTGTCAGTAATTAAATTGTAAAGTGTTGCAATCAAAAGACGAGCTCCACAGCGGGGCTCGTTTTTTATTTGGCATATACCAAAACTAGAAAGTCTGCTTTTTTGGGTAAGCTCTGAAGGAGGGTTTCTTTGGCTCGGCCTTCTAAAACGATTTCCCCTTCACTGGTTAGGTCGCAGCCGATTAAAACCTCTCTATCAGGCAGATAATTTTTTAATTCCTGCAGGCTTTGCTGCATACGATAAGGGGTGTCCATAAAAATCATGGCGCGGTTTTGCTTTTGCATCTCTTGCCATTGTTTTTTACGTGCGTCTTTTTCGCGAGCTAGGAAGCCTACAAAATCAAAGTTCTCAATTTTTTTTGAACTCAGCGATAATATCTGGCTAAGACTGGACGGCCCTGGCAAGGAAATGACCGGTATTTTCTTTTTACGGCAAAGTTTGACGAGTTGAAAACCTGGATCGCAAAAAGAGGGAGTGCCCGCATCGGAGAAGTAAACCACTGGTTTGCTTTGGCAAAACTCTATCAACTCGTGGATCTCAGCCGCATCACTATGTTCATTTAAGAAATATAAATTTTCAATTTTGTCTCGGAGTCCGTATTGCGCTAGCAACTTTCTGGCTCTTTTGGGCTCTTCCCCAATGACGACTTCCGCTTGCTTCAGTGCTTGTAAACAGCGCTCACTTATATCTTGCCAATGGCCAATCGGTGTGGCGATTAAAGTTAGTGGCATTCTTAGTTATAAGCTTTACTAACAAGCCATGCGGCCAAAGTATTTTTTAATAGATCTCCCAATAAAAAGGGCGCCACTCCCATAAAAAATAAAGACGTCGTGGGAACAAAAAAGCTTAGACCTAAAATGCCGCAGGTAAAAATGATGGCACTACCTAAATAGGAGCATGCTAGTGCCGAAGAAAAAGACTTGGCATATCCTCGATCTGCTAAGGCGCCTACAACATAGGAAGCAAACAACATTCCGATCAAATAGCCTAGGGTTGGTGCCAAGCTCAATCCGCTAGTAAAACCCTGAAATACAGGTGCACCAAGACCACCGAAAAACAAATATGTGGCAATGGTGGCAAAGCCTAGTTTGCGTCCATAAAGTAAGGCAATAAAACTAAGGCCAAATGTTTGCCCGGTTACAGGCACAGGGGTGAAGGGCAGCGGGATCTTCACTTGTGCAAGCACTGCCATGAGGAAAACGCCAACTAGGGCTGCGGTGAATTGGTATACGTCCTTTTGTATCTCTAGCTTGCTTTCTAGCCAATTTTGCGCTCTTTGCATGATTTCACTCCTTATTTCTATGACTTAACAGACTGGCAAAAGAAAATCACCTTGATTTTTAGCTTTTCACTGCTATCATAGCAGAAATGTTAGTCCTAAATTCTAGTCATTCATTATCTTTATTTTCGACCTTGTTTTAATGGCCGTTCGTATTCTTTTACCCGACAATTCAGAAAAAACATTCGACCATGAGCCAAGTGTCTTAGAGGTGGCAGAGTCCATTGGGCCGCGTCTTGCAAAAGACACTTTAGCGGGCAAAGTGGATGGTGAAATCATTGATTTTCGCCAAAATCTAAAAGATGGCACGAAGTTAGAGATTATCACTACCAAATCTCCCGAGGCCAATGAAGTCATTCGCCACTCAGCAGCGCACGTTATGGCGCAGGCGGTGCAGGAGCTTTGGCCCGACATACAAGTGACCATTGGGCCGGTGATTGAAAATGGTTTTTACTACGACTTTTATTCCAATGATTATCATTTTAAACCCGAGGATTTGGAAGCCATAGAAAAGAAGATGGCAGAAATCGTGAATCGTAAATTGGATTTAAAAAAAGAAGTATGGCCCAAAGCCAAAGCCATCGAGTTTTTTAAAAATCTAAAAGAGGATTTCAAAGTACAAATCATTGAAGATTTGGACCAAGAAGAGGTTAGCGTTTACTTTCAAGGTGACTGGGTCGATCTTTGCCGCGGTCCCCATGTGCAAAATACTTCGCAAATTAAGTCACACAAAGTTTTATCCGTAGCCGGTGCTTACTGGCGAGGGGATGAAAGCAGAGAGCAATTGCAGCGCATTTATGCGACGGCTTTTTATGATAAAAAAGATTTGAAAAAATATTTGCACCAATTGGAAGAGGCAAAAAAGCGCGATCATCGAAAGTTGGGCAAAGAGCTCAACCTATTTCATTTTTCGCAGCTATCTCCTGGCATGCCATTTTTTACTGCCGCTGGCTCGGTGATCTATAATGAATTGGTAAAGTACCTACAGGAGCTGTATTTAAAATATGATTATCAAGAAGTGATTACGCCGCAACTTTTTGATACGGAATTATTTGTTACCTCAGGCCATATCGGCAATTACAAAGAAAATATGTATTTTTCCAATGTGGATGAACGAGAGTTTTCCTTTAAACCCATGAATTGTCCTGGGCATTGTGTGCTGTATGGGATGGAGCACCACTCCTACAAGGAGCTTCCCTATAGAATGGCGGATTTTGGTCGCTTGCATCGATATGAGCGCAGTGGCGTGATGCATGGCCTGAATCGAGTGCGAACCTTTTGCCAAGATGACGGTCATATTTTCTGTACGGAAGAGCAGTTGCAAGCCGAACTTGTGTCGTTTATGAATCTTTTGGAAGAGGTTTATCACAAACTAGGACTGACCGATTACAAAATATATTTGTCCACTCGACCAGAAAAGCGTGAGGGAAGTGATGCTATTTGGGATCAAGCTGAAAAAGCCCTGGAAGAGGGACTAAAGCAAATGGGTCATTCCTATATTTTGCAAGAAGGCGAGGGAGCTTTTTATGGGCCCAAAATCGAAGTCAATGTTTATGATGTTTTGGGTCGACCTTGGCAGTTAGGTACCATTCAGTGCGACTTTGTCTTGCCAGAAAAATTTCAATTAAAGTATGTAGGAGAAGATAACCAGGAGCATCGACCGGTTATGCTTCACCGAGCGATTCTAGGCTCCTTTGAGCGATTCATTGGGGTTTATATTGAGCATACGGCTGGGAAGTTTCCTGCCTGGCTGGCTCCGGTGCAGGTACAAATCCTAAATGTTACAGATGCTCAAAAGGCATATTGTGAAGAGCTCGAGTCCAAGTTAAAAAACAGTGGACTGCGGGTGCACTTTGATCAACGTAATGAAAAATTGGGTTACAAGATTCGTGAGGCAACTTTAAAGAAAGTTCCTTATATGATGATTATTGGAGATCAAGAACTGGATGCAAAGAATGTTTCTTTGCGTCTTAGAAATGGTAAGAATGTAAATGCGATTGCGTTAGATGAATTCATTGCTAGCATCAAGAATGAAGTTCGTGATCGCCAACTGAACAGCCCTTATGAAAAGGATAACTAGGAGGTATATATAAGAGGCGACAGAAGAAGACCGCAAAGAGATGATAGAACCCGTATTAATGATCGCATTCGAGCGTCAGAAATTCGTGTGATCGGGGATGATGGGTCCATGCTTGGAGTAATGTCGAGCGGTGAGGCCTTAAAAATTGCCGAAGAAAAAGGTCTCGATCTTGTTGAGGTGGCACCGAATGCGAAGCCGCCCACTTGCAAGGTCATGGATTATGGTAAGTATCTTTATGAGCAAAAGAAAAAGGCGCAAGAGTCGAAGAAAAAACAAGTGCGCGTCACCGTAAAAGAAGTGCAGCTGCGCCCGCGTACAGATACACATGATATTAATGTAAAGCTGCGCAATGCTCGTAAGTTTATTCTGCAAGGAGATAAAGTACGGGTGAATATGCGCTTTCGTGGCCGTGAAATGGCGCACCAAGAGTTGGGTATGAAGGTCATTCAAGATGTGATCAAGCAAATGGAAGATTTGGCGCAAGTAGAGGTTCGACCAAAAATGGAAGGACAACAGCTTTTCACCATTTTGGCCCCTGATGCCACAAAGATTAAACAATATCGCAAAGAACATCCGGAAGAATAATGCTTTGCCCTTGTGGAACGGATGTAGAATACAATTCATGCTGTGAACCCATAATCAATGGAAGCAAGCGGGCGAAGACGGCAGAAGCCCTTATGCGATCGCGTTATACCGCTTACGTAGTAAAAAATATTGATCATATCAAAAATACCTTAGCTCCTCATGAGCGAGATGATTTTGATTACCAGGCTTCAAAAAAGTGGGCCGAAGAATCCGAATGGTTGGGACTAGAAGTACATGAGAGTGAAAAAGGTGGCCCGCAAGACCGAAGCGGTACCGTGGATTTTACAGCAACCTACAAGGAAGACGGGGAAGTGCGCAAGCATCGAGAGCATTCCTTCTTTAAGCGCGGCAACGATGGCCATTGGTATTTTGTTGAGGGTGAAATTTTAAATCGAGAAAATACCACAGTGGTGCATGACCAGCCCAAACTGGGCCGCAATGACCCTTGCCTTTGTGGCAGCGGCAAGAAATATAAAAAATGTTGCGCTTTATAAGTAAATAAGTGTCCGCTGCCTTTTCCGCAAATCTATGAGGATTTGAGCAAGCAACTAAATAGCCAATTTGTCTTGAATCATTACACGTAAACAGACCTCATGTATCACTTTAAAACACCTAACTGGCTTGTGTGCTACTTCAAAGAATGCGTCTAGTTTTGAGAAAAACTCAAGTAAAATCAAGTCCCTACCGATTAATGCATATCAGGTATTAAAAAGGGTACGTAGTCTTGCAAAAAGTAAAACGAGTCATACAGCATAGCCGAAACATCTTGATGCGATCTTTTAAGATCGCAGTACCTTTTGTTATTCTCACGGCCACTCTCACTTTCACCCTAACCACTACTACACAAAAAACATCTCACGCGCAGTTTGTGCCCTTTGCCTTTTGGCAAGAAGGCTTTGAGCCGTTCACATGGACGGGCCTTGCCGGGGATAATGATTGGGAAAACACGGGCAACTGGTCGAGCGGACAAGTGCCTGGCTCAGGGGATGTGGCAAAGTTTCGCGTAGGCGCCTGTCTTGGTGCCAACTGCAATGCCGATATGACGGCGAATGTAGATGTATTGGGTGTGGATATTGAATCGGGCTTTCTTGGAACGATTACGCAAAACTCAGGTGTGACGGTAAGAGTTCGAGAAGATGGTTGGGTGCAGGCTGGCGGCACGTTTGTAGGCGGGGATAGTGAAGTGCGTTTGGGGTCTTTAAAAATTAATGGCGGTTCCTATACGGCTACCAGTGACTTTACAAGAATTGTTCGCGGCACAGAGTATATCGAGGTTTTAAGATTTGAAACAGGAGCTAGTTTTACTCATAACAATGGTACATTGGACATTGAATACACCGGATGGAGAAGCAATCGTGATTTCGATATTAACCTACAACAGGATATGGATGTTTACAATTTAAACTACTCCATGAACACTAGCGACCCGGCAGCATGTATGAAATTTAATTTGAATTTAGCGGGCGGCTTCAATGTTGCAAACGATTTTCGCATGCAAACCTATGGGACTGAAGGTGTTGTCTATCCAGCAAGCGGAGAAATTACCATCGGTGGTAATCTATATGCTGACCGCGCCCAAAATTATTGTCCAAGCTCTGCGGATCCTCACGCCACTCTGATTTTTAATAATACATCCAGTGATCAAGAGTATTCATTGCCTACAGGTCGCTGTTTAACTCATGTAAGGGTAGAAAAGGGGGCCACAAGCCTTTCTCCTGCTAGTGGTACAACGCAATTTTGTTCAAGAGATTTTACTTTAGTAGATGGTACCTTTAATAGCGCCTCTGGGGATGCAAGGGTTAATAAATTATTGATAGATGGTGGGACATACAATGCTACCTCGGGGACTACCTTGCTTAATAGCCCTGATCATTACGTTACCGTTTTTCGCTATTTAGTTGGGGCGACCTTTAATCACAATAATGGCCTATTAGACCTTCGTAGATCAGGAAATAACTATCGTTACTTGGATATTGACCTTGCGCAAGATCTCAATGTTTATGATTTAAGATATTCAGTTTCTTCCAATGCTGGTGGCGGGGTTAAGTGGCAACACATGAATACCGGCAATATTCAGGTAGAAAATGATCTATGGATCGAGAGAGAGGGTAGTAATGGTACCATGGAAATTGATTGGGTCGATCTATCGGTGGCAGGGGATATTGTAGCTGATGTAGGCGCAGCAAGCGGGGCCGCTAATTTAATTATTAATGGTACGGCAGATCAAACTATCAGTGTGGATACCGGTAGTTTAATGGATGGAACCGTTACCATTAATAAAGCATCGGGAAATTTGATTCTTTTGACGAATGTTGATTTTGATGGCGCTGGCCAAGACATGGACATCCAAGACGGTGATGTCTTGCTTAATGAATTCGACCTAACCATCGATGATACTCTCTCTATGGCAACGGGCACGACCATCAATAAGGGCTGCTCTTCTACTTTAACCGTTAGTGGCTCTCCCATTGCCGCCGGCCCTTATGATAATGGTACTGTGTTAGGCTCCAGCTCCAACCCAAATATCACCATCAGCGATGCCGAGGTCACGGAAGGCGGCAACCTTGAGTTTACTGTAACACTATCCGAAGGCGTATGCGGCTCAGCAACGAATATTACTTTTACTACAGATGATGATCTGGCCACAATAGCAGACTCGGATTATACCGATAACGATTCCACGCTTATAATTCCAGCTGGTAGCACTAGCGGCACCATTACGGTGGTCACCACTAGTGACAGTACGATGGAGCCAGATGAAACCTTAACTTTGAACCTAACTGGAACAGATCAAGGTGCCATCACTGATAGCGAGGGCATTGGAACTATATTAAATGATGATGATAACGGTTATATCTGGACCGGCGATGCAGGGGATAACAATTGGGATACAGCGGGCAACTGGTCCGGCCTAGCAGTTCCGCCGACAGATGGCTCGGTTGCTGTAATGTTTGATGATACCTGTAATGATGTACCGGCGAACTGTGATGTGAATACACAAACGAATGTGGATGTCTTGGGATTCTGGATCTCTGCAAGTTATCCTGGAACCATCACCCAGTCGAGTGGGGATACGATTACGGTTGGAAGTGATGATTGGCTGCAAAATGGCGGAACATTTTTTGGCGGCGATAGTCTTATAGACGTAGAAAAAATTAGTATTAATGGAGGAGTATTTACTTCAACTTCTGATGAATTGGTTGTGGGCTTACAGGTTTGGTCTACTGCACTTGATGGCTTTGAAGTGGAAGGCGGTAGTTTTATCCATAATAATGGTGAAGTTAGATTTGACGGCTGGAGTACAACAAACGATGAGCCTTCTAGAATACTAGCATCTAGTGGGGTAGAATTTTATAATCTAACGGTCGATGTATCAGATGCCAATCCATCTGGTGGACGTGATGATGTTGGAGTCATAGTGGACCCTTCAGCTACTGTAAATGTTCTGAACAACCTAAAGATAATACGAGGGCACTTACTACAAGGGGAGCTTCATTTAAAAGGCAATCTCATTTTAGAGTGTGCAAATCCAAGTGACTATTTAAGTTGTGCGGATATGGGTGGATCAACAAGAATCATTATAGATGGTAACACAGCACAAGAATATAGCGTACAAGATATTGGAGCCATCAGTGAAGTCGTTGTGGACACCACGGGCAGTTTTTCCCCAGCTGCAGGGACTACGCAAATTCAAATGTCGAAATTTGAACTAATTAGCGGCAGCTTTACGGCCCCTTCAGGGGAATTATTAGTAGGCCAACACTTCACCTTTCCCGCTACGGATGGATTTACCATTAATGGCGGTACCTTCGCACATAATAACGGAACGGTTGTTTTTAACGGAAGCTCATCTGTAAACAATATCCCCTTATTGGCTTCCGCGCCAAGTGGTTTTGATTTTTATAATTTAAAAATCGCCGTAAGGGATACCAATTCTTCTGGTGGTAATGATAATGTTAGTATGACTTTTACAAATGGCCATACATTTAATGTTTTAAATGATTTAACTATCGAGAATGGAAGTTTTAATGGACATCTTCATTTAAAAGGTAACCTGTTGCTTGATTGTCCTGGTGGGATTACATGTTCCGATAAAAGTGGCTGGGGCACAATAATATTTGATGGCAATGTACCCCAAACCTATTCTGTTGTGGGAACTGCTGGCGGGCCACAATTTAGTGTAAATACAAGTTCCACCGTTACTCCTCTGGCTGGAACTACAGATTTAAACCTTAGAAAGTTTGAATTAGTAAGCGGAAGCTTTACGGCTCCATCCAATCGCTTTACTGTCGGCTACAATTTCAATACTAGCTCACAAACGGATGGCTTTACAGTAAGTGGCGGCACGTTTAATCATAATAATGGTGAAGTTTACTTCAATGGCAATGGGGGTGTTGGAGGAGGTATTACAAATACTGCTGTGATTTCTGCGCCTTCGGGAGTAAACTTCTATGATTTTATACTGGATGTTAGAGATTCGAATCCTAGTTCAGGTAATGACGGCTTAGCTATTAGCATTCAAGCAGGTCATACTATTACGGTAGAAAATGATTTGCTTCTTGAAAATGGTAAAATTATTGGTGGTGAGATTCTTCTGCAAGGTGACTTGCAAACGGAATGCGCTATCACATCCTTTCAAGACTGTGCTGGCAATAGTACAGTAAACATCACTTTTAACGGCAATGTGGACCAATCCTTAAATCAAGCGGCATCCTCCATAGTAACGAATGGTCTCGTTAGTCTAAACAAGCCTTCAGGCAACGTAATCCTGCAAACAAATGTAAGCCTCGATGCCGCTGGCCAAGACCTAGACATCCAAGACGGCGACATTCTTATGAGCGGCTATGATCTTACCATTGATGACACCCTAAGCATGGCCACTGGCACTACCATTAACAAGGGCTGCAGCACTTTAACCGTTGGCGGCTCACCCGTTGCGGCCGGCCCTTATGACAATGGTACCATCATTGGTACCCCAGCTCCTAATATTACCATCGATGATGTTCAAGTATTAGAGGGCGGCAATCTTGTCTTTACCGTGACCATGAGCGAGCCTATGTGCTCCGGTACAACAACCATCAATTATACTACTGATGATGATACGGCCACCCTTGCGGGCTCCGACTATACGGACAACGATGGCTCCATCGACATAACTGTGGGGAACACCACGGGCACCATTACCGTGGTGACCAATGGTGATTCTTTACCTGAGGGCGATGAGACCTTGTTTGTGAATCTTACTTCTACCAACAACGGAACCATTACTGATTCTCAGGGCGTAGGTACCATTGAGGATGATGATGTGAATGTATGGACGGGAGATGCCGGCGATAACGACTGGGACAATTCGGCCAACTGGTCTGAAGGGTCGGTTCCAGGACCATCGGATGTGGCCTTCTTTAATGATGTTTGTAATGATGTGCCGGCCAATTGCGATGCCACTACCTCGGGGAATGTGGATGTAGGCGGATTATGGTTAGGCGCTAGCTATCCAGGAACGCTCACGCAATCGAGCGGGGATGTGATGGATATAGGCACAGATGGTTTTAACCAAAGCGGCGGCACGTTTCAGGCTGGTGATTCTAACATTAATATAGATGGGGATTTTATTATTGATGGCGGCACTTATAATGCGGGTACGGCCACTTTGCGGCTAGTAGGGTCGACAGCCCGCACGGTGGATGTTGATAGCTCTCAAGTTTATAATCTTCACTATTTAGTAGGTGCTAATTCCACAGTATTTGCTAGTGATATAGAAGTTCTAAATGAATATTATCATTCGGCAAGTGGTAACTCGAGGATTAATGGAACCGGCACCATTCATGTTGCTGGAGATATAACCTGCAACGCCGGTATAGGTGGAGTGGCCACGATCAATTTAAATGGTTCAGGAACGCAAAACTTTTCTGGTTTGCAGGCCTGTCAGCTGCCAAATATCACCATTAATGCCACCGGCACGGTAAATCTTAGCGGCACGCTGCATATACCCAGAGACTGGACCCATGTATCTGGCACTGTAAACCCAGGCACCTCCGTTGCCTATTTTTCATGGGGCTGGGCCGCAACAAGTTCTACGATTACCACAAATGGTATGTCTTTTAATAATATGGAATTTGTGAAGGGAGGAAGTACAAACGTAAGCCTTGTGGGAACTGTAACGGCACAGGGAGATGTACTGTTTAATGCTGCTGGCACTGACAATCAAATTAATGGAGGTGTGCTAGAGGTAGAGGGAGATTTGACAGCCACAGCTTGGGATGGTGGAGATGCAACCATCAGATTAACAGGGAGCGGAACGCAAACAGTCACTGGTTCTGATGGGGGCATGCTTCCATCGATAGAATTTGCTTCTAGCGGCACAGTAAATCTTGCGGGAGAAATAGAGGTGGAAAAGGATCTCACCTATACCAGCGGTACGGTTAATGCGGGTACATCCGAAGTGCATTTTGTTGGAGGACGTGAGGCGTATATAGATGTTAACAGTGGTTTTGCCTTTAATAATGTCCTCTTTAACAAGTCTAGTAACAGTGCCGACCTGTATATTAATACCAATATGCCCATAGCAGGCGATCTTACTATGAATATGACGCAGGATATTACTTTTATGTATGGCACGGGCAATATCGATCTTGAAGGAGATTTTACTCTCTTAGATGCACCAGGCTCGCAGGCCAATCCAGCCCCGTCGATTACATTTATGGGAAGTGGTGACCAAAATATATATAGATCTGGTGGAGAGCATCGAGGTAATTTTATCATGAATAAAGCGAGCGGCAGTGTGATTCAGCATGGTGCTCTTAATATGAATTATAATGGTAGTGGTTGGTCGCAAGATCTTATATTGACGGATGGTACTTGGGATATGCAGAGGTATTCTATAACTGTAAACGATCAATTAATTGTTTCGAACTCACCGGATCAAGCTTATATCAATGCAGACTGCGCAGATTTGGTCGTCAATGGTTCTACTTCAGATCCAGGGGGTGGTATACTGGGAAATGTAGGGGCTCCTGATATTACAGTTGCTGATGAGACTGAGCCAGAGTCAAATAATTTGGTTTTTACCATTCAGCAATCAAAGTCTTGTAATATTGGTATGGATGCAAATTATACCACAGACAATGACACCGCCTTTGCTAGTTTCGATTTTACGGACAATGACGGTACAGTTAGTATTGCGGACGGAGCTAGTTCTGCGGCAGTTACAGTGGTGGTAACAAATGATATTAGTGTGGAGCCTGATGAAAGCTTTACTTTTACAGTAACTGGTTCGACAAAAGATGCCAATTTAGTTGATCCAATCGCAGTAGGTACAATCGTAGATAATGATGACAATGAGTATGTATGGAACGGCTCTGCAGGTGATGGCAATTGGAATAATGCAACCAACTGGAATAAGGGATCGGTTCCGCCCAATGACGGTTCCGTATCCATAGGCTTTGATAATTCTTGTAGCGGCTCCGATTGTAATGTAACCACCCCGGGCAATATTGATGTTTTAGGCATTTATCTTGCCTCCTCTTATACCGGAACCCTTACGCAAGGAAGTGGTGATACGATCGACATTGGGCTTAATGGCTTCATACAAGAAGGCGGCACATTCCAAGGCGGAGATAGCAAAATATTTATTGATGGCGGTGTTTTTGCTTTAGATGGCGGTACATTTACATCAACTTCCGATGAACTTGAGATTTACCGCTACAGCGTCTTATCGACCGAAATAGAATTAGTACGTATAGATCCTACAGTAACATTTAATCATAACAATGGATTATTGCATACACGGCCAAATACTGGTGTATGTGGCGGCACGGATTTTAATTTTATTATACCGACGACATTGAATCTTTATAATTACAAGGTTTCCGGTAAATCCGCGGGCTGTGGTACCGGAGATACATGGATTTTTATTAATACTGGGTCGACCATCATAGTGAACAATGATTTAACTCTTGCAGGTGGTGGCTTAGTTGGTGAAATTGAATTAAAAGGTGATCTTATCAATGATAACTCGGGTGGCGCATGGTATGATTTCAGAGGAAGTAAGAACGCCAATGTTACATTTAACGGCAGTGGAGACCAGTATTATACAAGCCCTGCCAACGCTGCTTTTACGGGTATTACCGTAGATAAAACTTCTGGCTCTGTATTGCCAACAAACCCGGGTATTGACACAGCATTTCCTTATTTGCATATACTGCAGGGTACATTTCAAGCGCCTTCTGCTGAATTGCAACTAGGCTTTACGGCGACTAGTGTCGGTGATCATATTCAAGGTTTAAGAGTCGATAGTGGTGCTACCTTTGATCATAATAATGGTTTGGTGCGCTTGGTTGGTGACATAGCTAATTCTACACCAGGCACTATTTATTTTGATATTAATTTTAATACAGCAACTACCTTTAATGATTTAACCGTTGATTTGGATCGGTATTATAATTGGGAGCCAGTTAGACTTCGAGCTCTAAACCTTCCTATTGTGGTAGATGGTACATTTACATATTTAAAAGGAGATGTACGTTCTGATATTGAAGTAAAAGGGGATATATATTTTTCGGGTAATCATAATGTTGGTGGACCTGGAGGCATCATTATTAATGGTACGACCGATCAGTATATTACCAATAGTGGAGATTTGCCCGAAGGCACAATTACAATCAATAAGGCCTCTGGTTCGGTAATTGCTCTATCGAATCTTACCTTTGATAATACGGGGCAAGATTTAACGATTACAAATGGTTCTTTAGATTTAGGTGCTTTTAGTTTAACCGTAGTGGATGTTCTAACGGTTGATTCATCAGGTGACATTACCTGTTCTGGCGGATCATGGACGGCGGGCTCCACAGCAGGTACCGGCTTTCCGCTAAGCTGTCCATAGGTGTCCGCTACCTTTTCCGCAAATCTATGATAGTTAGAGCAGGCAAGAGGGGGCTTTTTAACCTTCGAGCGGAAAATCTATTCGCAGACACGAACTTCAAACTGGCCGTTCACAATATTGCCATTCTCATCGCTCGCGCGAAGACCGGCTTTTAAAAATCTTTTGCCAGCACGAAAATCAATGCCTTGAAAATCGATCAATCCCTCAATGCTAGTGGAGGAGGAGTTTCCAACAAAAAAGCTTAGGGGTCGCTTGGGGCCTAATTCATATTTTTCTGGAGAAGTGGGGAGAGTGAATAAAATTCCGCTGGTAATGGGTGTTATCGGATTGCATATATCCTCAACATCATAGTCCGTTATATAGATAAGATAATAATCGCTATCGCCTCTTCGAAGCTCAGCCTTACCATCTACAGCCTGCCAGTATTGGCCAAAGACACTTCCCTCTAAAGGGCCGCTTTGAATCCTATTCGCATCGGGACCCGGGCCAGGGCGAGCGTCATTCACATCACCGCAGGCTATCGCCATAAAAAGAATGAAAATACTACCTAGTATGCGCAATTTGGCCTCCTTGCCCCATTACAGTCTACCCCATAGTCATGCTATAAAAAAGAGCTTTTGCTAAATTCCAGATACGAGCTTTTGCCAAACCAAAAATTCGCCGAAAGCCAATTTCCCCTTGATTTCCTGGCAGCATATAGGCTAGTAATTATAGCACATTGCGCTGATAACGGCCAAAAAGCGTTTGGTATCCCAAACCGCCCTATCAGTACTAGGAGCAAAAAATGAAGTTCAAAACGCATTCTGGCGCCAAAAAGCGCTACAAGCCATTGTCTTCTGGCAAGGTGAAAAGAAAGCAAGCCGGTCGTCGACACATTCTTTCCAACAAAAGCCGTAAAAGAAAATTGCATTTGCAGGACACTGCTTATGTGGATTCGGCCAATATGCTGCAAGTTCAGCGTCAATTAGGTATTTAAGGAGAGTTTTAGATGGCACGTGTAAAAGGTGGCTTCAAAAGCCGACAAAGAAGAAAAAAAGTACTCAAAAGAGCCAAAGGTTATTATTCCGCGGGTTCAAGATCCTTCACCATTGCAAAAGAACGCAATGATCGTGCGTTGGTTTACGCCTTCCGCGACCGCAAAGCTAAAAAGCGTGAGTTTCGTAAGCTTTGGACCATTCGAATCAATGCAGCAGCACGCATGAACGGAACTTCCTACTCGCGTTTGATTCATGGTTTGTCAGAAGCTGGTGTTCAACTGGACCGCAAGTCCTTAGCCGAATTGGCGGTGAATGATCCCAGCGCTTTTGCAGATCTTTGCAAACACGCGACGAAATAAGGAGCAAGGCGGTTAGAATGCCTGGTGACGAATCTTCGTCCTTTGAAGAAATCCCGAATTTTGAAAAACGTAAGGCGGAGCATATTGAATATGCTCTTAGCCAAGAGTCGCAGTCCTTTGTCAAAACCACATTTGATGATGTGGCTTTGGTACATGAGGCTCTGCCAGAAATCAATTTTGCCGATATTAAGCTAAACGATACAGACCCAAAAGCCTTGTTCACCTCGCCATTCTTTGTGGCTTCCATGACGGCGGGGCATGCTGACGGAGAAGCCATCAATGATCGTTTGGCTTCCGCATGCCAAGAAAGCGGCTGGGCCATGGGAGTTGGATCGCAAAGAAGGGAGCTCTTTGATGAATCCGAAAAAAAACGCTGGCAATTAATACGCAAAAAGTATCCGGATGTGCAACTGCTTAGCAATATCGGTCTTAGCCAAGTCATCCACACTCCTGTGGATAAGCTGAAGGATTTGCTAGATTCCATAGACGCTGCCGCTTTGATGGTGCATACCAATCCTTTGCAAGAAGCTTTGCAAGTAGAAGGCACACCCAATTTTAAAGGCGGAATGAAAGCACTGGAAAAGCTATGCACCGATTTGGACCGGCCGGTGATTTTAAAAGAGACTGGTTGTGGTTTTTCAAAAATTACCCTTAAACAAATCAATGACATTGGTCTTTTTGCTGTGGACCTTTCCGGTAGCGGCGGCACCCACTGGGGAAGAGTAGAGGGTATGCGGGCCGGCGCCGATAGTCCGCAACAATTGGCCGCCAAAGCTTTTGCCAACTGGGGAATTTCCACGGTGGACTCCCTACTATATGCCTCCCATGTAAAAGTAAATTATCGCCTATGGGCTTCTGGCGGAATACGCAATGGATTGGATGCGGCAAAATGCTTTGCTCTTGGAGCAAAGAAAGTTTCCTTTGCGCGCAAAGCTTTGGAAAAGGCCGTTGTTTCTGCCGATGCGGTCTATCAATTTATGCAACAAATGGAATATGAACTTAAGATTGCCATGTTTTGTACGGGGTCAAAAAACTTTTCTAAATTGCAGCAAATTGGCAACGTCGCCAATTACCCGCACCTAACCCGAGACATTAATGTATAAATTTAGCGTTCCTTCCAAAACCTTTTTGATTGGTGAGTACTCGGTAATGCAGGGAGGAACAGGGCTGCTAGTAGGAACCCACCCAAGATTTGAGGCCTTTGTAGAAAAGGTAAATCCAGGGGAGGAGGCCACCTATGAGGGCTTTTCCCAGGCAGGGCCTGCCATGTCCTATTTAAAAGACCATATCAATGCCTTTGCGGAGTATTCGGTACGCATTCATGATCCGCATTACGCTAAGGGCGGAATGGGCTGGTCCTCAGCGCAATTTGTGATTTTGTATGCTTTGAACCAGTGGATCCAAAACCAAGGCAAAGACTTGGTAATAGATCGCAAACAGATATTGGAGGACTACCTCCACTATGCATGGAATGGCGAAGGCTGGGCACCTAGCGGCTTGGATGTGGTTTGTCACTTAGAAGGCGGGCTGATGCAGGTAACAGCGCCGCGCAAAATTGTATCCAACCGGATAGAATCGGTAATCCTGGAAGACTATTATCATTTTAACGAGTGGCCCTTATCGGACTTGGATTTTTGTTTGATCCGTACAGGTAAGAAGGTTGCCACCCATGCGCATTTGTCGAATCTAAACGCCATTGAGCTAACCAAGTTGTCCGAAATCTCCTCACAGGCAGCAGAGAGTCTTAAACAAAAAAATGAGGAGAAGTTTTTATCTTGCATTCAAGAATTCCGAGAAAATTTGATTGAGCAATCCTTGGTAGAACCTAGAACCTTGCAGATATTCCAGCATCTTCACGAGCGGCCCGAAGTTTTGACCTACAAAGGTTGCGGGGCCTTGGGAGCAGATGTGATCCTTGTGATTGTAATCAGTGATCTGCTGCAAGATTTTAAAGACTGGGTGGCCCAGGAAGATTATGAATGGCTGGCTTCTTCACAAGATATTACGAAAGGCTTGCTGGTGGAAGAAATGAAGGACGAAGAAGAATGATTCAAGCTTCTGCGCCATCCAATATTGCTTTGATAAAGTATATGGGGAAAACTTCTCATGACAAGAACCTGCCATCCAATTCATCGCTATCCATAACCACCGAACATTTGCGAACCACGGTTAGCATGCAAAAATGTGATGGCAATGACAAATGGACTCCCATGCAAGATCAGGAATTGCTCCTTTCCGAAAAAGGGCAAAAGCGTTATTTGGATTTTCTAGCATTTTTAAAGGACCAATTTGCCATTGAGGATGCCTTGCACCTACAAAGCGGCAACAATTTTCCTGCCGATGCAGGTTTAGCATCCAGTGCCTCTTCCTTTGCGGCACTGACTCTTGCAGCCTACGAATACGCAAAGACAATCCATCCGGATCTATCCTTCAGCCAAGAAGAATTGGCTAACCTTTCTCGGCGTGGTTCGGGCTCTTCTTGCCGTTCCTTGTTTGGTCCGGCCTGCCTTTGGAGCCAAGATAGCATAAGAGAATACAAGAAGATCCCAGAGACTTTGCACTTCTGTGTATTGGTAGAGAAGCAAAAGAAAAAGGTCTCTTCCTCCGAAGCTCATAAACGCATTTCCACTTCTTTGCTTAATGAAGAACGTGCACAGAGGGCAGAAAAGCGTCTTGTAGATTTGGACAAGGCATTTGATCAAGGTGCTTGGAAGACTGCTTATGAAATCTGTTGGCAAGAATTTTGGGACATGCATGTACTCTTTGAAACCAGTCAGCCGCCTTTTTCTTTTATGCAAGCCGATTCTCTTCGAGTTTTACGCTTCTTGCAAAAGTCTTGGGAAGAGGAAAAGCGAGGCCCCTTGGTGACCATGGATGCGGGTCCTAATGTGCATGTTTTTTACTTGCGTGAGGATCAAGATTTATTTGAGAAGCATAAAACAATGTTGAAAGAGAATTTTCCCATAATATCGCAATGAAGAAAAAAGAAAGATGGATTCCAGCAAAATGTATTTTAAGCGGCGAACATGCTGTGCTTCGCGGCTACAAGGCAATCGCCATGCCGGTAAAGTCTTTAAATACCATTCTAAAGATCGAGGAATCTCCAAACTTCCAAGTAGATTTTTATGGTGAGCGCGGCGAGGAAGTGCGCATGGCCTTTTGGATGGCCATGGAAAAAGCTTTGGAGCTAGTGGAGAAAAAACGTAGCGATTTATCTGGCAAAATCACCATTGATAACAAAATTCCTGTGGGCAGTGGCCTGGGAGCTAGTGCCTCTTTATGTGTTGCGGTAACCGAAATCATGCTCTTTTACTCATGGCTAAATAAAGATCAGGCCTTTCGTTTTGCAAAATCATTAGAAGATGTTTTTCATGGCGAGAGTAGTGGTCTTGATATTGCCGTAAGCCTGAAAGGCGAGTGCATTTTATTTCATAGAGAAAATGGAATTCAAGAGATCCAACCTGTATGGCAACCGAATATGTATCTCACCTATAGTGGGCATAGGGGGCTTACAGCAGATTGTATAAAAAAAGTAAAAGAGCTATGGGCAAAAGATGAAAACTATGCGGCCAGCATTGACGAGAAAATGTCCCATAGTGTGGAGCGCTTTCTTAGTTCGTTAAAAAGCAAAGATGAAATTTATTTGGTGAAGGAAGCTCTGGATATGGGGCTCTCCTCTTTTCAGGATTGGAATTTGGTCAGTGCCAATTTACGAGAGCATATGCAATCTTTGCGCAACCAAGGAGCTCTGGCAATGAAGCCTACGGGCTCCGGGGATGGCGGCTATGTTTTGAGTTTGTGGGCACAAGGAACAAAGCCGCAAGACTCATCGGCGATTTCTTTGTTTTGATATCTCATACAAAATAATGCTAGCTGCAATGCTCGCGTTCAAACTTTCCACTGTTGTGGATATCGGTATGGCGACTTTTTGAAAATCAAAATCAGGAATTCCCGGTCCCTCTTCGCCAACGAGAATGGCTTTGTTAGAATCCAGTTTTGTCGATAGGCTATCACCGCTTGCATCAAGAGCATAAATCTGCGGTGCTACGCTCTTTAGATCTTGTATGCTGGGACCAAAATAAAAATTGGCATGCCAAACAGCTCCGCTAGAAGCTTTCACTGATTTTGCTAGGAATGGATGGGCCGCCTCTTTAAGTAGAATGATGTTTTCACACTGAAAAGCCACGGCAGAGCGAATGGTAGCACCAAGATTACTCGGGTCTCCAATCGGAAGAAAAATACTATTCTCAGGGATCGGATCATGGATTTGCCAATTCTTGATTTCAGGTAAAGGCATAAGCCACAATTCCTCAGGCGTTTGGTTGGGGCTAAGCTCTTTTAACAAGGCTTTTGTCAAAAGATAGTCTGTGTTTTCTAATCCAATTCGACATATAGGCTTTAAGTTTTTTTCTTTCGCTTCTGTAAAGAGTTTTTTGCCGGCTAAAATGTATTGTTGGTGCTTTTTGATTCCTTTTGTTGTCAACAGCTCCTTCCAGATTTTGAATTTTGGATTGCTGGTAGATTCAATCTTCATTTTCGTCTCCATAGTCTAAGTCCAAAATTTTCTCTAGATCGACCTGTGGATGTGCTTGGATTTTTTCAAACACAAGAAGGCGGCGTTGATGGCTGGTGCGCGGGAGTTGATAGGAATGGTCTTGCACCAGTTGATAATAATCGGAGTGGTTTTGTAATGCCGCTTGCAGCTCAACGTCTACATTTGGTCCTTTCATAAAGTAGACTTTGCCGCCAACTTGTAGGCAGTGCTTTATATTGTTCAATGTATTGGAAATGTCCTCTACAGCTCGAGATATTACGCCGCGAACTGGATAAAAAAATGTGGGATTGATGCTGCGACCAAAGATATGTAGATTTTCAAGATTCATTTTTTCTCTTACAGTTTGCAAAAACTCCACTCGTCGCCAGACACTTTCTGCAAGAAATATTTTTTCTTCGGGATAAAGAATTTTTAAAACGATTCCTGGCAGTCCTGGTCCGCTGCCTAAATCCATTAGAGGGAATTGCAGATCGCATAGATCTTTCACTATGGCACAATCAATGAAATGCTTGATGGCAATATCGCGAAATTTCATAAGCCTGGTGAAGTTTTGATTTTGCTGCTCTAGCATTAGCAATTGGTAGTAATGTGCCATGGCCAGTCGCTCATGGTGCTCTATGTGCGAAAAATCATGATTTTTAAATATATCAAAGAGACGGTCATTGGCTTCTTGTGTGCTATATATCACATCGCTAATAAGGTGCCCGCGCGATCTTTTTTGAGCTTTTCCCTGGTTTTTTCTCTTATAGGGGCTATAATTTACCTTATTCTTTTGTGCCATGCGGGTGATTATATACTAGGCATCGTATAAAATTAAGGGGTAGGCTTTGAATTGGAAAGAATTTCTAAATTGGTGTCGGGTTCATGACCTAAGTGTATCAACAGAATCCGAGATTCCCTACGGCACTAGTGTGGAGGTTCTGCATCCTAGCGGCGAAAAGGTCCGAGTAAATCATTATACTACTGGGAAATACAACGTACAGGGCAAGGATTCCACACTGAAACTGAAGATCTCCAATCTTTTAGGTACCAATGGAGCCAAAAGCCAGGAGCCGCTGAACGATGAATTCAATCTATTTATGGGCAGTGATGAATCGGGCAAAGGCGATTATTTTGGCCCCTTGGTCGTGGTGGCTTGCTATGCACCAGAGGAACAACATAAATCTCTATTGGATATGGGGATTCGGGATAGTAAGAAAATTCGGGATCAAAAAATTCGAGATATGGCCGAAGAAATCATGGCCAAATGTGACTACGAGGCGCAAATTCTTTGTCCCAAGCCCTATAATCTTACCTACGATCGTTTGGGAAACCTGAATCAGATTCTTCAAGAAATGCACACAAAAGCACATACGGAGCTATACAAACGTTGCAAAAACGCTAGGGGGATCTTGGTGGATCAATATACCTCGCGAGCCGAGGATCTTAAGGCTTCCTTGGCACCTTTAAAGCTGCCAGTTTTACAAAGAATCAAAGCGGAGGCCTACTTGCCAGTAGCGGCTGCTAGTATATTGGCTCGGTTTTTCTTTTTAAAGGAGCTGGATCAAATGTCCAATCGCTGGTCGATGACATTTCCCAAGGGTGCTTCCGCAGAAGTAGAGGAAGCGGCTAGAGATTTTTTGCAGACCTATTCTGTAGAAGAAATGCAGGAGGTAGCAAAGATGCATTTTGCTACCTCAAAAAAACTTGGGGTTTAAGGTAAATCTACCGAAATGGCAACGGGTAGGTGATCGGAATAGCCATCATCTTCGACAGGATCAAAGCGATAGGGAGCCACATCATGTCTTCTGCCGCTGCGGTAGTAACGACGCTTTAGCATATAATCGCGTGCATGTAGTACAAACTCTGTTTGAACGCCATTTTCGGTGGATTTTGAATCAATTAAAATTCTATCCAGGTAGACCCATTTGCCTTGGTACCAGTGACTTCCCTCTGCATGTTCATTGCGAAGTTGCAGAGAAGGGTTGGTTGGGTGAAAGTGTATTCTTCTTTGCGGTTTTAAAACGATATCTCTTAGGCCGTTTAGTTTGTCATTTTCTTTGGTATTAAAATCTCCGGCGGCAATGCGAATGTCTGCACGGGCTCTAGCACTAGCATACATGAGTTTTTTAGCTGCAAGTACACGTAGCTCATCCGGGTTTGCTTGGGATGGCCAGTGATTGGCAAATACCACTACCGATTTGCCGTATACATCAAATTTTGCTTCCAATATTCCGCGGGTGCGCACCTTTCTTTGTGTTTCTACATGGTGCAACTCTGGCTCATCCATTAAAGGAAAGCGCGACATGATGGCAACATCAATGCCGCGAAAGTCTTCGCCTTCTAGTAGTACTAGAGTGCTGTAGCCCAAATTGCCTCGCTCATTGAGCATTTTTAAAACGTTCATATTTTCTACTTCTTGGAGAACCAAAATATCGGGGCCGCGGCCGTTATCAAAATCCAAGATCACGCGGGAAATATTACGAATTTTTGCGTTTAAGGTTTCTTCGTTCCAGTCTAGCGTATAACACTCTTCCCGCCAGTAGGGATTCTGAATGGAACGGCAATATCGGAAGGCTTCGGGCATTTTCTTTTTCACTTCAAGTGGAAGATTGGTGTAATCCTTTTTTCCCTCATCGTGGGTGGTATCGAAAAGATTCTCCACATTGTAAGTCATCACCGTAAACTCTTTGGCGTGCAGGTTTAGCGGTAGTGCCATCGCGATCATTGCGAATATAATAAGCATTTTATTCATTTTCCCCCCTGAACAAGAAGCTTTCCCTCGCCTCTTGAGATTATTCTAGATAGACCAATGGCCAGAAGTAAAGGACTACTCGGCAAGTCATTTGAAAAAAATACAGAGTATTAGATCTATGTTAGATCGGGCCTAAATCCTTAGCGAATTTCATGACTTAGATTAGGAAAAGCTTAGTGCTCGGGCAGAGCTTAGGCGCAGGATTTGCTGATCTTGCATAATATGCTCGCCGTGCAACCAGACATCGGTGGGCCAACCCTTGATTTTTCTACCCTCAAACGGCGACCAATTGCATTTGTAATGGTTTTTAAACGGCTTTTCCTTTTTCATATCCACCACGGTAAAGGTGGCATCCGCATCCTTCGCAATCAGTTCGCGGTTTTGGATGCCAAACAATTTTATGGGGTTCACACATAAAAGCTCCACCACTCTTTCTAGGCTTAACCTGCCTGCATTTACATGATCCAACATAAGCGGCAAAATGGATTCGACTCCTGGCATACCAGAAGGCGTGGCGGGATAGGTTTTGGATTTTTCTTCGATGCTATGAGGCGCATGGTCCGAACCAATGACATCCACTGTTCCGTCCACGACACCTCGCCATAGCTCCTCTTGGTGATCGATACTACGTATGGGTGGATTCATTTGGGCGTAGGTGCCGAGGCGCTCATAGCAGTCGGGAGCATGAAGGCTTAGATGTTGCGGCGTAACCTCCACGCTTGCATATTTTTTATTTTCTCTTAAAAAGCACATTTCTTCTTTGGTTGTGACATGCAGAACATGGACCCGGCTACCGGTAGCCTTTGCTAGGCCCACAATTTTTTGAGTGGCCAAAAGAGCCGAAGTTTCGTCGCGCCAAATGGGATGCGCCGATACATGTTTGGCGGCGGTAGCTATGGAATTGCGCTCGATCATCCGGTCTTCATCTTCGCAATGAAAGGCCTTTGTGCCAGGATTTTCTCTGAGCATGACTTCCAGCTCTTTTTTATCGTAAAGCAAAAGGTTGCCAGTAGAAGATCCCATAAAGGTTTTGATGCCGCAGCAGCCAGGGGTTTTTACTAAATACTTGAGCTCCTGAATATTGTTTTGGGTGGCACCAATATAAAAGGCATAATCTACCACTGAGTTTTTACGCGCGATTTGCAGCTTTTCTTCTAGGCGGTAGCGGTCTGTGGTTGCGGGTTTGGTATTGGGCATTTCAAAAAATGCGGTGATCCCACCTAAAAGGGCGGCTTTTGAGCCATGCAGAATGTCTTCTTTGTTTTCTAAACCGGGCTCCCGAAAATGCACTTGCGAGTCGATGGCTCCCGGCAGTAAATATTTGCCCTCATAATCCAAAACCTCTTTTGCCTCGGGACTTTGATCACCAAGATAAGATATTTTATCCGAAGTGATACCAATATTTATTTTTTGAAACTTACCATCAAGATATACATTTGCATTTTTTAATAATTTTTCCATGTCGGGACTATAGAGGGAAAAGCCAAAAATGTAAAAAGGCTTTCTGCTATGAAGAAGAATTTAGCAATTTTCTACCCAATCCTTGATAATGCTTTTTCATAATCAACCAGAGAGTGCTTTGTATTTCTTCTAATTCGCCTAAACAGATCAGATCTTTTGATTTTTTCAATAGTGCGTCCTTAGCAGGGCTGGGAGCAATGACAAAAGCCCTTTTTTTAAGACACAAGTGTGCAAATAGGTCGATACTGTCAAATTCTCCTAAAAGTTTGGGGGCAAGTCCATGTTTGGAAAAATAAAAGGCGATCTCTTCTTTTAGGGTCGACGGAGTGCTGTAATTAATAAAGCTAAGCGCGTTCAAGGATTTGGGAATGTTCTGCGCAAGTTTTTTATTTTGTTTGTGGGTCACAATAAAACTAGAGCATGTAGATATCCGAAAGGCTTGCATGCTTTTGGTAATGCCTTCTTTTTTATCGCTAATCATTATGTCGAGCTCATTGGTTTCCAGCTCGGACATTAAGATATGTTGTTCGGATTCATGTAGGTGAATGGCGATTTGATCTTGTTGGAAAATTGGAGAGAGCAAATCGCCTAGAAAAAATTGTGTAATGTAGGGGGCCGTGCCAATATCAATGGAGCTTTTTGGTAAATCTATTTTATTTCGAAGGCGACTGGTCATTTCATTGGATAGGGAGAAAATATCCTCGGCATAGTCCATGGCAATTTTTCCTTCTCTTGTGAGCAGCAGTGAGCGGGCCTTTCTTTCAAATAATGGACTTTTTAAAAAGTCCTCTAGTAGTCGAATTTGATCACTGATGGTGGGCTGCGATACGTGCAGTTTTTCTGCTGCAGATTTGATCGAGCCTTCTTTGGCTACCATATAGAAATAAAATAAGTGATTGAAATTGATTCGATCCATACGCCATTCTCCACTTAGGAAAAACCTAATTATACAAGCTGATAAAACGTATTTACCTAATTGGCAATTCTAATGATAATAAGTTAGCGAAAAGCGACAAAAAGGAGTCTACATGTTGAATTTTAAAAAAGTATTCGTGCTAATGATGGTGGGTCTAATGGCTTTGGGATGGGCGAAATCCGCTTTTTCTGAGGATGTGAGCGAGGATATGGTTTATGTTGCTGCCAATGATGATGCAGAACCATATGATGATAGCAGCGATAGTTCGGAGGAAGATGTCTACATACCTGAGCCTGATTCTGGTGAAGGTGATGAAGATTCTTACGAGGATTAACCAAATTTGCCTTGGATGTAATCTTGCGTTTGATCCTTTTTAGGCAGTTCAAATATCTGCTTGGTAGGACCATACTCAATCAAGTCTCCAAGATAAAAGAAGGCCGTACGATCCGAAACACGTGCGGCCTGTTGCATATTGTGCGTTACAATTAAAATGCTGTAGCTCTCTTTTAATTCATGAATTAAGTCTTCAATTTTAAAGGTTGCCTTTGGATCTAGTGCACTACAGGGCTCATCCATTAGTATCACCTCTGGCCGCATGGCAATGGCGCGGGCGATGCAAAGTCTTTGCTGTTGGCCTCCGGATAGCTCTAGTGCCGAGGAATGTAGACGATCTTTTACTTCGTCCCACAAAGCCGCACGCTTCAGGGACTCTTCGACTAGCTTTTCCCAATCTTCTTTATAGCCATTGATTTTAGGTCCCCAAGTAATATTGTCATAAATGCTTTTCGGAAATGGATTGGGCTTTTGAAAAACCATGCCAATATTTCTTCGTATTTCTGATTCATCTATGTCTTCCGCATAAATATTCTTATCCCGGTAAAGCACCTTCCCCTCGTTGCGGAGTCCAACCACAAAGTCGTTCATTCGATTGATACTGCGGAGTAGGGTGCTCTTGCCGCAGCCGGAGGGGCCAATGATGGCGGTTACCTCGTTGTTGCAAAAGTCCATGCTTACTTGGTTGATGGCGCGTTTTTCCCCATAATAAATGGATAAATCTTCGATTTTAATAATGGGCTCTGTCATTTGTACCTCTGATAGCGGCTTCGAATGGTTACGGCTATAAAATTAAGACTTAGTAGTAGGAGGAGCAAGACCATAATGCCGGCAGCTGCAATGGCATGGAATTCTTCTTTGGGACGGCCTGCCCAATTGTATATTTGTACCGGCAAGACCGTAAACATATCGAATATGCTCTCCGGAGTATAGGCGATGTAGCTCATGGCCCCGACGATAATCAATGGGGCGGTCTCACCGATGGCTCTAGAAATGGATAGAATGATACCTGTCATGATACCTGGAATGGCCGAGGGTAGAACTTGCCCCAAGACGACTTGGTAGCGTCTGGCACCCATTGCATAGGCAGCAAAACGTATGCTATCCGGTACGGCCTTGATGGCTTCCTGGGAGGCAATCACAATGACGGGTAGAATTAGCAGAGCTAGGGTGAGTGAGCCCGCAAGAATGGAGCGCTCAAAGCCTAGGCTGCGAACAAAAATAGTTAGCCCCAGTAGTCCATAAATGATGGAGGGCATTCCGGCAAGATTGGCAATGTTAATTTGAAGCAAGCGTACAAATGGGTGGCGCTTGGGAGCGTATTCCTCTAAATACAGGGCCGTAGCGATACCAAAGGGAATGGCAAACAAGGCCGTAAAGCAAATGATCCATACGGTCCCGGCAAGGGCGGTCTTGATGCCGGCTTTTTCTGGACTGCGCGAGGGAAGAGAACTTAGAAATTGCCAGTCCAAGTACTCACATCCCTGCCGGCAAATATGAAAGATCAATATTAGCAAAATGCCTAAGGCCATCCAGGTCATGGATTTGCAGAACCAATAAAAGCTGCGGTCCATGAGTCTACGATTCACATGGCCTCCAGCGGTTTTTTGGCCAATACCAAATTGCCAATAACGTTCATAAAAAATGTCATGATAAATAGTACCAAGCCTACGGCGTAGCTAGATTGGTATTCAATGCTATTGGCAGGTGTATCACCAAGACTGACTTGCACAATGTAGGCGGTCATGGTTTGTATGCTGTCTAGAAAATTAAAACTTAAATTGGGAGTGGCTCCTGCAGCTAGGGTAACGGCCATGGTTTCACCGATGGCTCTGGAGATTGCCAATATTAATGTGGCGGCAATTCTAGAGGTCGATGCGGGCAATAAAATATGACGGATCACCTCATAGGGTTTGGCCCCCAAGCCGTAGGCACCCTCCCGCAGACTCGGTGGCAAGGCGCGAAAGCCATCATCGCAAAGGGAGGCAACCATGGGTAGGATCATGATCCCCACCACCAGAGCGCCACTTAGTGCATTAAAGATTTGGATTTCTGGAAAAATGTTTTTTAATAATGGAGTAATAAAAGTTAAGGCAAAAAAGCCATAAACAATGGTGGGTATGCCGGCGAGTACTTCGAGGATGGGCTTGATTCTTTTGCGACTGTTGTAGGAGGCAAATTCACTCAAATAGATGGCTATGGCAAGTCCCACAGGCAAGGCAAAGGCGATGGCCCCAATAACAATCATAAACGTCCCACATATTAAGGGCAATATGCCAAAAGATTTCGGCTCTAGAAGCGGGGTCCACTTTGTACCAAAAAGAAAGTCCAACAAATTTACATGGGCGAAAAAACCGGAGGACTCATTCAATAAGACCACAACAACACTTAGTGTAACGGCCAGTGTTGTTAAAACAAAGACTAGGAGTGCGTAGTGAAAACTGCGGTCGAAGAATTTAGTCTTGTTTTGCAAGTCTGTCTCCGCCCAGGGCGACACGTTCTTGTTCTAATTTTTTTAGCTCCGTAAGATAGGCCTCCTTGGGTAAAGGAACATATCCCACATCTTTCACCAATCTTGGAGCGGCTTGAAGATAATGCCTTACGAAGTTGTATACATTGTCTTTTTTAAGAGCCTCAGGATTCACGTAAATGTAAACAGCTCGAGATAGGGGCGTGTAGCTGCCTGAGTTGATGCTTTCTACGCTTGGCATGATGGCTTTGGCTGTGTCATTAGCTTTTACTGGTACAGCTCGGATTTTGTCTTGGTTTTCTTGGTAGTAAGCAAAACCAAAATAGGCCAATGCGGCGGGATCGTTTTGCACACCTTGTACCAAAACGTTGTCATCTTCTGATTTTGTAAAGTTGCTACGGCTAACATGGGCTTTGCCATTGATGGCTTTGGTGAAATAATCAAAAGTGCCTGAGTCGGTGCCTGGGCCATACAAGCGAATTTCCTTATCAGGCCAGCTAGCTCGTACATCCTTCCAGGTTTTCACTGTACTTCCAGGCTGCCAGATTTTTTTTAGCTCGGCGACACTAATATAATCGACCCAGTCGTTCTTTTTACTTACCACAACAGAGATGCCGTCATAGGCTACGGGAATTTCTTTGTAGGAAACATTGTATTTTTTAGCTAAAGCCATTTCGCTATCTTTGATTTTGCGAGATGCATTGTTGATATCTGTTTCGCCCTTTACAAATTTTTTAAAACCGCCGCCGGTACCAGATACGCCAATGGCCACTCGAACGCGTGGGTAGGGGTTACGAAAATCTTCTGCAATGGCCTCCGTGATAGGAAAAACCGTGGAAGAGCCATCCACCATTACGGCATCATTTTTTGCTGCAAAGCTTGTAGCCGATACAAATAGTGACAAAATAGTTGTAAAAAAAACCTTCATCGATACCCCCTTGGTATGTGTAAGAGGTAGCATTGGAATATTTGATTTGGATTAGTCTTATGGCTTTTATGCTGTACGCATTTATTATGTTAAATACTTACAGCGTCCAATTGCGCAAAACAGTCTTTTGCTTGGATTTTGCCCTTTTCATCCTGCATAAAGGTGGCAGCTGCAAATTCAGGATCATGTGTAAAAAAGAGTAGATCATTTTCTGCCTGCATAAGTTGGTAGAACTCCTTTTTTTCATCAATCAAAAGCTCAGGAAAGCGATCATAGCCCATGGTGATGGGGATATGCATCCATGCCTTGCCAGGAATCAGGTCACCGCAAAAGGCAATTTTTTTGTTTTGCCCTTGGAGGATGCTAATGTATTGCCCGGGAGTATGGCCGTTGGATAAAAAGAAGTGGAAATTATCGTATGTTTGCCATTCTTGTTGTTTTAAAATTTCTAGGCGGCCGGACTCTTCAAGCTTTTGGTTCAGCAGGGGGATAAAACTAGCGCGATCCCTTGGGTGTGGATCTATGGCGCGCTCCCAGGCTTTTTCGCCCACCAGAAATTTTGCCTTAGGAAAAACCAGTTCTTGATTGCCTGCCTGCATTTCTTTGTAGCTAGGCAGCAGGCCCCCGGCATGATCAAAATGCAAGTGGGAAAGTAGAACATAATCGATGTCTTCTGGCTCCAGCCCTTTGGCAGCTAAATTTTCTAGTAGCATATGTCGGTCACTATTTTGCACACCAAAACGATCCGCTAGTTTGGGCTCAAAAAAAGCTCCAATGCCCGCTTCGACTAGAATGTTTTTATTGTCCATTTGCACAAGTAGGCATCGACAGGATAAGGGGATGCGGCCCCGATCATCTGCAGGAATCCATTTTTCCCAAACGGCCCGAGGGGCGTTGCCGAACATGGCACCGCCATCTAATTTTTGTGTATTGCCTTCGACGCTACTTACTTTGATTTGCATAAAAAAAAGCCCCTGTTTATCAGGGGCTAGTATATTAGGGTAGGAAGGGAATGTAAATTAATGATTCCCTTCTTTTGAGCCGGTTAAGCGCTCCCAGAAGCTGGGGTTGCCCTTATCCTTTACTTCTACCTTCTTGCCTTTCAGCTCTTGCTTTTTAGGTAGCGCAATTTTTAATACACCATTTTCATAGTGTGCATCCACCGCGTCAGCATCTACTGTGCTTGGTAAGGTGAAGGATTTTTTAAATTCTCCGTAGAATCTTCCGTAAGTGCCTTTTTCTTTTTGTTCCACATCTCTTGTGGCCTTAATGCGTAGCACATCATTTTCAATGTCTACATGTAGATTTTCCTTTTCTACGCCAGGTAGATCCATGGTCATCAAAAAGGCCTTTTCTGTTTCTTCCAAATCATAGGAGCCATGAAAACTTGGCATGCTTGTAATGCCGCGAAAAGGGTCCATGTTTTGGAAAAAGTCGTCAAAAAAGGTGTCTCTTAAACTTTGATTCCAGTTTTTTGTTAGATTGCTCATATGTCCTCCTTTGCTCACCCCAAAGATGGGGCAGGTTTTGCATTTGTCAATGGCTACAGCCTTGCTAGTTATTAAAAAAAATGGGGAGAAAAAAGACTATGATGCAAATCATTTTTTAAAAAGTTACGGATAGAAATGCTAGGGTGTAGACCCCGCCAAGGCTGTAGAGGACATCTTTGGTGGTTTCATCTTCTGCTTGGCTGGCGTTAATCAAGTTGGCAGCCGCAATCAATCCGTAAGTGATCATGGTGATGGTTTTGAGGCGATCTTTTTGGTAGCGTTTTTCTGCGGAGTAATGCGAAACAAATTGGTCTCTCTGGGCAGAGCTGAGTCCTTCTGTGCTATTGACGATATAGTAAAAAGAGCGGTCTTGATCACCAATATAGTATTGATAGGCGCCGTAACCAATGGCGCCAATACTTAAGGATTGGGCTAGGGAATAGGTGATTTCCTGGGTGGCACTATCAGCTTGTGCATAGCCAATACTGGTAAGGACCGTCATTAAGGCACCGCTAATCATATAACCAAGTCCTTGCTTCTCATGAATGTCTTGTTTGTCTAGAATATAGGATTCAAAACTGTTCCAGTCCTTCCAGTACTCATTGGAGGTTTTGTGTATATTGCTGTACAGATCGGGGCGAACTGCCGAAAAGGACTCTTTGTATTCTTTGATGACTTCATTATCTTTTAGTTTGGCCAAAGAAGAGGCGGAACTAAAAAATATAAGAAAACTCAACCAGAACGCTTTCATCGGTTCTTTCCTCTCCTAAAATGTTTTCGTAAGTTCGATCTTCATACAAGATGCCAAAACGCAAGGACCATAATGTAGTAAAGATAGATAAGGATGTGTCAAATTCATCAATACCAAATGAGATGTTCAATAGGCCCATTGTGTATCTAGCCCCAACGCGCAAGGTATCAGAGCGATTAAAATCAGAGTTCATGCTTTTTGAATAGTTCAAAAGAATTTCTAGAAGTCCTAAGGGCAGATCTGGATTCAATGCGGCTCCGAAATTCAAATACGGCCGATCACTAAAGGGGTCTTCATCTTGCTGAGAATCGAGGACGGTGTTTTCAGCATAAAAACTAATTCGCGGCAGCCAGGCGGAATCAAAGTAATAAGTTACGGCGGGCTCTAAATATAAAGCTCGATAACGTTTTTTGGGCAATACGCTGCGGATATCAAATACTGCATCGAGAAGAGTGTACTCATCCATTACGTATTCTCTAGAAAGGAAGCGACCATTGACGCCAAAAACAAAACCACTCGTTTTCTCATCATAGAAGTTGTATTGCACCTTAACTTCTCGGTCTTTTTTGGCATAGGTTGCCGCTTGTGGATTGATTGGGTTGCGCGTAAAGGAAAATAGACTAGCACGTATTGGAATCACACTTACAGAAAAATTTTCTTTGGCATAATTCACACTAGCAGATGCCTGTGCATTAATGGGGCTTTGTTCACGTAAAATTTCTTCCACGGCTTCAACGCTTTTGTCATCACGAAAGAGAGTGTCTATTTCTCGAATGTCTTCTAGTTGATCGGAGCCATAGACGTTCACAAAGAAAAAAGATTTATCGGGTAGGGCAATCAATGAGTTGGGATTGCAGGGTATGGTGGAAACAACCGCAAGACTGGCGTTGCAGGCACGCTTAAGCGCCCTATGACTTAAATCAGAATAGGACTGCTCCAACAAATAATCAGGGATTTCACTTGTTAGTACCTGCGCCTTTACGGGCGAGTAAAATAAAAATAATAGAATTGGGTAGATGCTGCTCATCTACCTAAAAGTTTAGCTGTTATTCAAGGTTTGTAAAAGCAGCTCTAGTTCTAAGTTGTGCTTGTACATAAAGTCTTCCAAGCGTTGCCATTTTTGACGAAAGTCCTGCTTGTAAAGAAAATCCCGCTCTAGCGCCTGTTCTAGGTAGTCAAATAGCTTTAAAAGGTCATACTCCAGCGATTCTAAGCTATAAACTACAGGCAAAAAGCCTTCTTTTAGTTGCGCATCTGTTGGTAAATAACCTTTATAAGATAGGCGGTGTTTGATTACGAGAAATTGCAGTATACCAGCAAAGATTGCATCACCACGAGTAAGGGAAAAATCTGCCTGATTGTAGATGTCAGAGGCCATTAATATTACGGGAAAAGACTCCTGCGTAACCTCAGGAATGAACTCAATGTACTCAAATAGAAACATCATGGCATCGGTGGCAGCCGTAACTTCTTGCCAGGATTCCACAAAATTTTTCATATCACTGCCATTTTTCGCTGCGGCTAGTGTTAGGTAGCGAAACATGCGATCACGCTTGCGTTCCAATTCTTTGTGAAAATCTTGGTTGCGATCGATTTGTTTGATGAGCGGCAGAAACGAAAGAATTTCGATGCCGCCAGCAGCTACATAAGCGGAGGCTAAGGTAGTATTGGCCAATCGGTGCTGGGGATTTTCTCGTGCTATGGGCTCCAATTCTTGTATTGCCTGGTAGGTGGCAGCTGGGTTTTGCTTGCTCAATAGAGCCTGCGCCCTTGCGACTGTATGGTCGATGCTCTGGGCATAAAGATCATTGGCAAACACAAGTGTTGCAAGAATTAACAGCCGCTGTAATTTATACCTATAACTATAGACGCGTTGCATAATAATGGCTTTTATACTATATTCTGCTTAATAAGTAAACAAGAAAAGGCTTTTATGCGTATTTTTGCTCTTCTCATTTTTATCTATAGCTGGCCAGTGCAGGCGCAGATCCCTCAAAGTGAAAGGGAGCTGCTGCATTTGATTTTGAATAAAAATGGTATCAATCAACAGAAGATCGAAGAATTAAAAGAGTCGGCGGCTCTTGAGATCCTGTTTTACCGCAATGAAATGGTTGCTGGGCAGCTGCCACCAGAGCTAAGTGTTTATGATGAGGAATTGTATCTTGATCTAAAGCGCAACCGCCGCATTCATCAATTGCGATTGACCAATCCAGATTACGAAGCAACAAAATCGCTCGGATTTACCATGAGTCTGCCAGAAGATTTTGATGAAAAGAAAAAATACCCCGTGATCTTTATTTTGCCTGGTTTTACTAGTGAAAAAAATGTCACGGCTTATATTGAGGAGCCGGGACAGGTTATTATAGTCGGAATGGATTATCCTTTTCAAAATATTGAACCCAATTACTTTTTGCGTCCAGAGGCGTTTGTGAAAGACTCCTTTAAGGTGGTAGCGCAAGCATCGGCTGCCCTTGCTTGGCTGCAAGAGCGTCCCTATGTGGATCGTAGAAAGGTCAATTTGATGGGCGTCAGTCTCGGCGGCATACTATTGCCAGCAGTTAAGAACTATGCAAAAAACCAAGGTGTTTTGGTGAATGCCTCCATCATTTCTCATTCCGCTATTAACTTGGAGCAGGTTTTAACCGCTGACTTAGAGATGTATGCGGGTAAACGTGAGGCAGAGATCTTGAGCCGCACTTTGTCCATTGCTCTTGAGCCATTCAACCCGGAAAGGCATGCCTCGCAAACCAGTGGTCCCTACCTTTTTATTTACTCGGATGATGATCAGTTGTTCCCAGTGAAATATGCCACCGCTTATTTTGATAAGTTGCCAGGGCCTAAAGAGGCAAAGGTAATTTCAGGTGGCCATGTAAATGTGAGTCGGCCAGAGGTAATTGATCAGGTTGTAGAGACGAGTAAAGCTTGGCTAAGATCACAGGGCGCTTTATAATTGAGCAATTGCGAATAGGTCTTGATTTCGCTTTCAGGAATCAATAGATTGCCTAAAGAGAATAGGGTGGTGTAGCCAAGTGGTTAGGCAGCGGTCTGCAAAACCGTTTACGTCGGTTCGATTCCGGCCACCACCTCCATTTAAGCCGCCACTTCCACTTTCATTTTAATTTTTGCCTTATTCAATTGATCCTGCAGACAAAGCTTTACAGCCAGTTGCTCAGATAGTCCTGCTTTCTTAGCTATTTTCACCGCGAGTTTTGGGCTAACCAACTGTCTGCCTTTTTCTATGTCGCAAATAATGCTTTTAGAAAACTCTTTTCCTAGTTTTACGGCCATCTCTGCTTGGGTTAAGCCCATAGCTGTGCGGGCAGATCTAAGAAAAGTTCCAAAAGTAAGAGGGCCTACTTCTTTTTTTAATAAGCTAGAAGCTTTTTTGTTAGTAGTCATGTTTATTGACCTCCATTAGCGTAATTGTAACTAAATTCTTGCTTTCATCTTCTTCATAAATAAGCCTATAGGCTTTACTTAATCGCACTGATCTTTGCCCTTTTCTTTCACCTTTAAGAGGTTCATCATGATAGCCTTTTAATTTTCTGACCTCCCGAATTCCTTCTTCTTCCACAGAGGCAATCCAAACAGCTACGGCCTGCTTAATATAATACGGAATTTTCTTCAGCTGTTTTTCAAACTTCTTAGATGCGAGGACTTCGTTGCATTTCATTCTTAACTAGAATACGGTAAATTACCGTACATGTCAACAGAGGATTTATGGTGTTCAAGAATCGAACCATAAGCTATCAGAACCTCTAAGGCCACCACCTCCAGATAAAAATAGCAGGAGCTGGACTCAAGTTGCTATTGCAACCTTAGTGTTGAAAAAGACTTCGTCCATTGTCCTGTTAAGGGCTTGTTCCTCTTTGATGGCCTTTATTGATTATTAATAACTCGGTGACTGATAACTCCTTCAAAGTTTAAGAAGGAATTGTATAAGTGGGGGTATACTTTCTTACTAGAAGGTGACAACTCCCACTTTAAATCAGATGGGTCAAAAGAATCTGGTGAAAACTCCGCGACATATATTACCGGTTCATCTTTAAAATACTTCTCTACGACATGCTCCACTTGCTCTTTAGTAGAGAGATGAATATAGCCATCTTTTAAATCATCCGGTGAGCCTTGAAATTCGCCGCTATTTTTTAGTTTCAACCACTCATTTTGTCTTAAAACTTTGTAAATTGAGTCCATATTTTTGACCTCTTAGCAATGATATCATTCTTGTATATTGTCTTCGCTCTAGCATGTCTATTTTTAATTACAAGCATTGTGAAAAGGGGGCTCAGTCTGGGTTAAATGATTGTCTCATTTTGATACGTTTAACTAATTAACAGTTATTTCATCAGCATACACCAATTAGGCTTAAAAGCGGCTTTTAAAGCGTTACCCAGGCACTATAATTGCACTTTTATATACAAAGGGGGCAATATGGGAAATCGTATTTCTTTTGCCATAAGCACAATTTTACTGAGTTTTTTGGTCTTAAGCTACCAAGCATGCTCGGATGTGAGCTTTTCGGAAATTGATTCACTCGGTTCAGAAAGCATTCAAGGGGCAGAGCCGGTTAATGGCGAAACGCCACCTAATGATACGGGTAGTGACGCTGATTCCTCGCAGGATTCGAACGCTAATGATAATAATGGCGGCGGTGAGGATGGTAATGACCAAGATGATTCTGATAATGCCGATGAGCAAACGAATAATGATGATGACAATCCTGTCGTATGTAATCCTTTTGACCCCTTAGAGCCTTGCTACAATGGTTTAGGTCTGGGATTAAAAGGCAAGTTGTATTACCTAACGGAAAAGCTCTTTCCAGGGGATCTTTATAAGACAGTTTTAAAAGACTATCGTGATTATGGTGCTGTAGTTCCTGCCAATATCATTATGACCCAAGTGAATGTTCCAGATCAAAGCTGGACCAATGGTTTTATTCTATCGGATGGACAGCAGGTGGCGAAAGCAGACGGTGAGGAGCTATTCGAGTGGTTTCATTTGGATTTACATGGACAAATACTACTTCCTCCCGGCACCTACCAATTTGCCTCGCTATCCGATGATGGTTTTCGCTTAACGATTGATGGAAAGACCATTATTGATCATGATGGCATACACGCACCTTCCTGGAAATGTGGTTCGAAAAGCGTCAGCTTTAAAGCCAATGAACCGCTACCTATTAGGGTGGAGTACTTTCAAGGTCCACGAGTAAGGATTGCCATGCAGCTTTTTTACCGCGAGGCTTCTTCCTCTAACTGCCAAAAAAACCTGAAGATAGTTCCATCTGATGCTTTTACGCACTAGGTATACCGGCTCGCTTATTGCTTTATAATACCCATATAAGTCTCTAAACTGCTTGATTTTTATCTGAATCTCAGGTTAGAGACGTTTTTTGTTACTATTCAAAAAACTTTACAATATATGGGAGCATATATGAAATCACAATATTTAAAGCTCTTGTCTGCTCTGGTGCTTATTGCAAGCTCAGCAGAAGCATTTCATGATAGCCGTAAATTTGCAGACTCTGATGATAGAAAAGCTGTTTTAATTCCTAGTCAGGAGCATCGTCTGGCTTTGGATAGTGGTTGGTTTTATGTTGATGAGGAAGACCTAGGTTTTCAGGCCTCATTCAGTGGCTGGGACCCCAAAAGAGATGCTCGTGTTAGCTCCTTAAATATTGGTACCAAGGCACTGGCGATGATCCAAGATGCCAGTGATTTTATCGTCGCTTCCGCATTTTTATTCGATAATATGTATGCTGAAAACCTATCTTACGATCGTGATATTGTTACGGAGTTTACGGATGCTATCATCAAGAAGAAGCAGGAGAATCCCAATATCAAGATAGCTCTTATTTTTGATCCCTTACAAAGAGCCTATGAAAGAAGACAGGCCCCTAGTATAAAGCGTATGCGAGAAAATGGTATTGATATCTTTTATTCTGACCTTCTACGAACAAAAGCCCATACTCCCATAAAAGTATTTGAAGCCGGTCATCATACCATGCGGCTTTTTAGTCAAATGCTGGGAGGCTTGCCCAATACGGCTCTAAAATCCATAACACAAAATATTCCGGTGCCCATGGCTCCGGCAATAGATGATTACCCATCCTCCTTACAAACAGCATTCAATGCTGCCTTAGTAAAAGCCAATCACCGAAAGATTTTAGTTGTTGGTGGTAAAGATTATTATGAAGCCTTAGTTTCTTCAGCAAACCCACACAATGCAAGCTTGCCAAGCTCCAATAATTCTATGAGCGTAAGGGGAGATTTGGCATTGTATATCTATGAATCTTTACGTGAGGATATACGTCAATGCTTACATCATGGAACAGAGGACTATGTCTTGTGGAATACTAGCGCCAGTGAGGAATACAAAGCGAGCTATTTAAAGGAACAACTAAAACCTGTAAATTTAGATAAATTAGATCGAGGAAGCGGCACTGCAAAAGTTAAGTATGTAACGGAAATTAAAATTAAAGAAAGTATTATTAAAAATCTAGATGCCGTCTATGGAAATGATAAGGTTCGTATACAAATGTTTTATCTATCTGATATAGATGTGGTAAGGGCCATCGCTAGAGCCGCACAAAGAGTCAATCGTCCTATTGAAATCTTATTAGATCCAAACAAAGATGCCTTTAACTCTATCAAAGATGGCACACCCAATCGCCAGGTGGCTGCTTTTTTGATGAATCGCGTGCAACAAGGCGATTATAAGAAGTTAGCAAAGCACTTTCCTTCCATATTAAATGATAGAGGTATGTACTATCCTTTAAACATTCACCTTCGTTGGTTTCACACTAACGGAGAGCAAAATCATGCGAAGACCATGTCGATTACCAATGAAATGACTGGTAAATATATTCTCATCAATGGATCCTCTAATTGGACTGGGAAAAATCTGAATAATATTAATTTAGAAGCTAATCTTGTTACAGATGGGGCTATTGCCGTAACAGAGAAGTTTAATCGATTCTTTGATAAGTTCTTTTTTAATCAAGGAGATAAAATCTATAGTTTGAATTATGAGAACCAAGAGGGATATCACGAGCACGCAGGGATTAACAAATGGCTAAAAGGGGAAAAATATGGGTTTGTTTCTTGGTAATTTTTAATTCTTACTAATATAAGATTTGATGGGAAGCCGCTTTTATTAAGCGGCTTTTTTTTTGCCTGCGATAAAATAATTGGCACACTTCCTGATGTATAAGGTTATTTTTAATAGATTGTTTATGAACTGTACACTTTTAAAAAACATAGAAAACTTTTCTCTTCTATTTAAAAAATCTTATAAAAAATAATTTTCTAGTAAAATAGCAATCACCTTGAAAGGAGGTACAAAATGAGAAGCCATTTATTAAACAAAAGAAATGCAGGGAAAATTCTTTGCGCTTCTTTAATAGCTTCATTTGCAGGCTCGAATCTTTGGGCGCAGTCCAGGGATTATTCGCAGCAGATTAAAGATGTTGCAAAGGAGATGGTGAGTTTCGAGGCCGAATTGGATACTCGAATTACATCACTCGAAGATGGGGAGTCCGTACTGGTCTACGATCCTACCATTGGTGCAAATGTAAAGTTAATGAAAGAAGGTTGCTTAACTGTAAAAACCGCTGTTTCTAGTTATGATAAGGATTCTAATAATAACTTTAATGATCCTACTATGAATTCTGGTGTACTAGATGGTTCTCATTCCGACATAGGTTTTGGGGTAAGTAGTTTGTATGTTGAGTCTGACTGTTTATTTCAAAAGGCTTTAAAGCTGCAAGCAGGTGCAATGCGTACAGAATCTAGTGGTTCAATGGGCATTGACAACGATGGCTTTATGGATGCTATGAAGGCTGTATACAATACTAATTTAAAGGCCATTGCCAATGTTAGTGCGACATACGGTAGATTGGACACCCAAGAAGATGTAAATGTCTTTGATAGAGAGTATTCAGATATTGAGGATAATTTTAAACAAATTACTGTTAGTGGTGGACACGGTGCAATTAATTATTCCGGTGAATTAACTCGATTGAATGATCGTGACTACATTCGCCTAAGTGCTAGCATTGCCATAAATACAATCTTTAAGCATTTAGATAATGTGCGTGTAGAGGTTCTTCGTGAAGAGGACGATATAGTTGGGTCAGAATACTCATTGCGCACTGCTAAGTTTGCCAATGGTATGCAATTAGAGGTTGGGTATCGTGATCTAGAGGATGGCACTAGTTTGCCAATTGATGAAAAAGTACTGCAGGATAAAGCGTACTTTGCAAAGTTGGTCAAACAAGTAACAAAGAGCTGTCAAGTAGGCCTAAGTATTCAAGACGGTGATAACCTTGGTGCACGTATTGATGCAGAGGGGAATTGCCGCTGGTAGTCTCTAATCTCTACTAGCTCCAGGCTATTAATTCTTGGAGCTAGTAGTTTTAAGTTCTAAGCCCAATCCTTGCTGACGCCAAATCATGGCTAAGAACAAAAACCAAAGCATAATTAAAAATGTCATATTCCATTCCGCGATATTTTCGGCAATGTCTTTTAGTGGATCTACAAAGGTAGCAGAAAAATATAGGCTCGCCAATCCCATGGGAAGTAGTGCCAAACAAAGTGATAACATGATTTTGGGTAAACGATACTTTTTGTAGGGCTCTAAATTATAATGCAATATGAGTTGTGCAATATAGGTGAGGCCATAGTATAGTGAGATTCCATACTTTCTGAGTAAACGATAAATATCCCCTTCTGTACCCAAAAACGTGATGTACAAACACAAAAAAATTCCCGCTGCAAAACCAATATAGGGCAATAATCGACCAGAATTCTGTTTTACGTTGATTTTCTGCAACCATTTTTTTGACAGTAACCAAACAAAGATTTGTATTACTGCGGTTGGATACATGATCATTCGAAAAATATGATTGGATATTCCATGTCTAGCAGAACGTGAGATGGAAGTGCAGCCTTCTAAATATGGGAAACATGTAGGGACCAATTCGAGACTCATTGACAAGAACCATGCTAGATGGATGGCTAGCATAGGAAGCGCAAAACATAAAAATGCCAATGGCCATATGGATATTGTTTTTTGCATAGATATAAACTAACAATAAGTGCTTATATTTGACTACTTCTTTTATGCGTCGCAAGCTTGTAAGAAACAAGGGGTGATTTTGTCCAATATTAAAGAGATTTTTTCTGCGCAAAGGACTTTTTTTAAAACAGGCGCTACGCTTAGCTATGAATATCGTTTTGAGCAGCTCCATATTTTATACGATGCGGTCAAAAAAAATGAAAAGGATGTTTTACAGGCACTTGCGGCAGACTTGGGACGCACTACAAAGGAGTCTTATTTAGCGGAGCTGGTACCCGTATATGAAGAGATCAAGCTTTTTAAAAAGAACTTAAAGTCTTGGATGAGGCCGCAATCAGTTTCTACGCCCATACATTTGTTGCCAGCAAATTCGAAGGTTTTCCCTGAGCCTTACGGTGTTGTATCAATTTTTGCTCCCTGGAATTACCCTTTTCAGCTGTTGATGACGCCAATGGTGGGAGCCATTGGTACTGGGAACACAATGATTTTAAAAGGCTCCGAGTATGCACCGAATGTGCAAAAGATTATGGAGAAAATAATAGCAGAGACTTTTTCGCCGAACTATATTGCCTACATTTCTGGTGGAATAGAGCAAGCAAAGTCCATCTTACAAGAAAAGAGTGATTTTCTCTTTTTTACGGGTAGTCCCCGGGTGGGACAAATCGTTATGCAGGCAGCTGCCAAGCATCTTACGCCTGTTTGCTTGGAGTTGGGGGGCAAGTGTCCGGCCATTGTGGATTTGGATGCCAATTTGGAGATTGCTGCCAAACGGATTGCCTGGGCGAAGTATTTTAATGCCGGGCAGACCTGTGCGGCGCCGGATTATCTTTATGTTCATCAATCCGTAGAGCAAGAATTGATTGAGAAAATTCATCAAGAGGTTATAGAGACCTTTGGGAAAAAACCAATGGATAGTCCTTTGTTGGCAAAAATTATCAATGCTAAACATTTTCAGCGTTTATCTTCACTTTTTTCGGTTCAGGAATTGGAATTTGGTGGAGCAAGTTCGGTGGAAAAAAATAAGATTGAGCCCAGCCTTTTGCGTATAAAAAGTTGGGAGCATCCCTTGATGCAGGAAGAAATTTTTGGCCCCATATTGCCGGTCTTATCCTTTCAAAATATAGAGGATTTGGTGGGGTCTCTAAAAGACAGAGATAAGCCCTTAGCATTGTATTATTTCTCTACAGACTCTAGCAAGCAGGACTATGTCTTGCAGAACACAAGCTCTGGCGGAGCATGCATCAATGATTGCTTTTTGCATCTAGCCAACCCGAATCTGCCCTTTGGAGGGGTGGGAAAATCTGGCATGGGCGCCTATCATGGCAAGCAATCTTTTGATACTTTGAGCCATAAAAAAAGCATTTTAACGAATAAAAACTATTTGGATAATCCTCTGCGCTATTCAAAATCCAATCGTTTTAAGGATTGGATTGTCAAAAATTGGCTGTAATAGCCAATCCATTGGGCATGTTAATCGAAAAGCTTTTCTCGAAAAAGCCTTTATATTATTGTTGGACCTTACTTAGGGGAACTTATGTCGAACACAACTATTATGTATACCAAAACAGATGAAGCACCTTTTTTGGCTACCAAGTCTTTTTTGCCAATCGTGAAGGCTTTTACTCGGCAAGCTAATATTGATTTAAAATTAAAAGATATTTCCTTAGCGGCTCGTATTTTGGCGAATATGAAGGATTATTTGGATAAGGATCAGCAAGTAGAAGACGCCTTAGCAGAGCTTGGGGCGATTGCTCAACAAGCTGATGCCAATATCATAAAATTGCCTAATATCTCTGCTTCGGTTCCGCAACTTAAGGCGGCCATTCAAGAGTTGCAGGCAAAGGGTTATAAAATACCAGATTACCCAGAAAATCCCTCCAATGAAGAGCAAGAAAAGATCAAGCAAATCTACGCCAAGGTTTTGGGCTCGGCTGTTAATCCAGTTTTACGTGAAGGCAATTCGGATCGGCGGGTAGCAAGGGCCGTGAAAGAGTATGCAAAGAAGAATCCCCACTCAATGGGGGAGTGGACAGAAGATTCTAAGAGCCATGTTGCGAGCATGCAGGCGGGCGATTTCTATGGCAGTGAGAAATCCTATACTGCCGACAAGGATGTAGTGGTAAGTATCGAGCTACATGGTGCAAGTGGCAAACGAGCTTTAAAGGAAGGCTTAAAAGTAGAAAGCGGGGAAGTGATAGATGTTTCTTGTATGTCGGTTTCAGCTTTAAGAGAATATTATCGGCAAGAAATGCAAGATACAAAAAAGCAGGATCTTTTGCTGTCCTTGCATTTAAAAGCCACGATGATGAAGGTATCGGATCCGATCCTTTTTGGACATGCAATTGAGATATATTTTGCGGATATTTTTGATAAATATCATTCGGTATTTTTAGAACATGGCATTCAAGCTAAATTTGGCTTAGCCGACATTTTTGCAAAATTAGAAAAGCTAGAAAATGGCAAACAGATCAAAGAAGATTTTTTGCGGCAATTATCTGATGGACCTTCTGTTTCCATGGTGAATTCAGATAAAGGGATTACGAATTTTCATGTTCCTAGTGATGTGATCATTGATGCTTCCATGCCGGCAGCCATTCGTAACTCGGGCAAAATGTGGGGAGCCGATGGTAAAGCTTACGATACTAAGGCGCTAATACCAGATCGTTGCTACGCCGGTGTTTACCAAGCTACTATGGATTTTTGCAAAAAGAACGGTGCATTTGATCCTACTACTATGGGAACCGTATCCAACGTCGGCTTAATGGCAAAAAAAGCAGAAGAGTATGGATCGCACGATAAAACTTTTGAAATTGTTGAAGATGGCAGCGTTAAGGTAATTGCGGAGAATGGAGAAGAAATCTTTAGCAGCGAAGTTAAAAAAGGGGATATCTGGCGCATGTGTCAGACCAAAGACATTGCCATCAAAGACTGGGTTAGATTAGGAGTGGAACGTGCAAGGAATACAGGTAATTCTGCCATCTTTTGGTTGGATGAAAAACGATCCCACGACTCACATCTAATAGCAAAAGTGGAAAGCTATTTGAGCGAATTGGATACTAGCAATCTAGAAATCAAAATTATGAATCCCGTTGCGGCTACAAATTATACATGCCAAAGACTCAAAGAGGGTAAAGATACCATTAGCATAACAGGCAATGTTCTTAGGGATTACCTCACTGACTTGTTTCCAATTTTAGAGCTCGGCACATCGGCAAAGATGCTATCCATTGTTCCATTGTTAGCAGGCGGAGGACTTTTTGAAACAGGTGCTGGCGGTTCTGCTCCCAAACATGTCCAGCAGTTATTGGAAGAGAATCACTTGCGTTGGGACTCTTTAGGAGAGTTTTTAGCACTGGCTGTTTCTTTGGAAGCAGTGGCAGAGAAGACTAAGAATGCAAAAGCCAAGGTTTTGGCGGAAGCTCTGGATATTGCCAATGAAAGATATTTAACAGAAAACAAATCTCCTTCTAGAAAGGTTAAAGAATTGGACACACGCGGCTCGCACTTTTACTTGTCTATGTTTTGGGCGCAGGCTCTTTCCGAGCAAAATCAAGATAGTGAATTAAAGGAATGCTTTACCGAGATTTTTGAACGTTTAGAAGCCAAACAGAACATTATTCTTGAGGAGCTAAACAATGTGCAAGGCGCCTCATTGAATTTGGGTGGTTATTATTATCCAGAAGAGGCATTGGTAGAAAAAGCAATGCGAGCTAGCCCTACATTGAATGCCATCATTGATAGTATATAGCGCGAGGCATAAGTGCTGGTAAAACGAAAAGAAGCAAAATAGGAAAAAGCATGGACTTAGATAAAGGGGTTACCAGTAATTACATTCCCGTTACTTCTCCCATATCCTGGGATGAGTACTTTATGTTGCAAGCCATGTTGGCAAGTTTTCGCTCAAAAGACCCGTCAACAAAGGTGGGCTGTGTATTTGTGGATGAAAACAATCATCAAATTACTATGGGCTACAATGGTTTTGTCGCTGGTTTGGATGAAAGCAAGTTGCCCTGGGGAAAAGACCGTTCAGCTCCCTTGCAGCATCAAAAATATGCCTATGTGGTACATGCAGAGGCCAATGCCATTTTGCATGCTCCTCGCTCGCTGGTGGGCTCTCGCTGCTATGTTAGTTTATTTCCGTGCCATGAATGTGCCAAGTTGCTAGCTAGCTCCAAGGTAGATGAAATTATTTATTTATCCGATAAACACAAGCATACGGATTCCACGGCCATTGCTAGGCGAATTTTTGATATGGCAGGTATCAAGTATCGCCCCCTTGTATTGAGTGATGATGTGCTTGGCAATCTAAGTGATCATTTATTGCGACTGTTAAATTCAGTTTAATAAGCACCTCTCATTAGAATCTTACTCCCAAACTTAAACCGAGCTCAGGTATGGTTTGCTCAATGTTTTCGTATTTAATTTGTGAGTTTCTGTAGTAAACATTGATTACAAAATCGATAAACTTTCGATCAATAACAAACTCAGTATTGTATTGAAAGTATCTGGCTGTGGTTACTTCCGAACCGTTTACATCGGAAGAGCTATAAGCGCTTGCATAGTCTCCACCCACATAGATCTTGGTGCCATAGTAGATTTTGCCAATCACATAGAGTCCCACTACGTAGTAGGCAGTTTGGATCTTCTCTGGTGTTACCACATTGTTATTTATGTTTAGGTAAAACTCACGATGATATTCTGTGCCTAATCTTAGCTTAAAGGTTCTGCCAAAATACTCATAAAAAAGTTTACCGTTCATATAGGAGATTTCATCGATGGCGATAGTGGCATTGCTAGGTTTTTCTAAGCTGACACTACTTTGATGAAAGCCGATCAAAAACTCATTATGACGATTTATCTTCAAATGATAGTCGACCCCAAAGCCATAAGACAAACGCGAACTAACTATTGAGTAGGTGTTCGCATCATCAACTAGTTGAAAGCGTTTTTGTTTGGCAACTGGTACGAAATCAAAATCAAAAAACTCATAAGCATAGAGCTTGGGCTGAGCGATTAAGACAATGAATAAAATAAGTTTTGAACGTGTGACATGGAATAAAGATAAGAACGGATGTTCTTTCATGGAAGAATCTTTAAGCTTTTGTTTTTTCTGCGGTTTGCCTCCTTGTTGAATGGGGAATTGTTTGTTGGAATAAAAATAGGAAGTCTTTTCTTTTTTATGAAAAGAAAAATAGAGTAGCGAAGCTACTTGTTTCTTTGTGGTACAAAGTAGTCTCGCCATGAGCCACTTTGTTAAAATTGTAAAGACTTCCATGTCATTATGAGAATCGGTATTTGGTAAGAAAAGTTGAGCACTTAGCTAGTTTTTGTAAAAAAACTTTACATATTTCTACCGACTTAGGTTTTAGTTAAAGAATGCGAAGGAATTATTAAAGTCATGTCCTCGACCTATCGATAGGTATATAGAACCTTAGTATAGGAGTGTGGGGCATTACTAAGAAGTTTTTGGCGTATTTTTTATTATTGTTTCTTTTGGGCTGTGAAAACCCAAATGGCACAGAAGCTTATGTGGGAATTGATTTTGACCCAGGTAATGGTAATGGGATTGACATAGATCCTCCCAGCACCCCAGTATTGATTTCCATTACGGGTACTGCAAATTCTACTACGGCAAAAACTCTGACTTGGCAGGCAAGCTCGGATAATAATGGTGTTTCCTATTATGAAATTGCCCTGGGTTCCTCCAATATTGGAGCTGGTAAAACTGACATTGTGGACTGGACAAATATTTCCAATGTTACATCTTATCAAATTCGCAATGGTGTAGATGGAATGACCATAAACCTGTCTTCAGGTACATTGTATTATATCTCGGTGCGAGCCGTTGATGGCGCAGGGAATACTAGCATTGAGTCTACGACAGCTTTTTCCTATTTTCAGCCGACAGATTTTTTTGGTTTGGCCTTCTGGTTAAGTGCACAAGAGATTTCAAGCTTAAAACAAGACGGCGGCTGTAGCGTTGATGTGACTGCTGGTGGAGATCCGTTAAATTGTATTTTAGATTTAGGTCTTAACGGTATTGATTTTACAACAAATAACGGCAGCCCGGCCTATGTTGCAAATGGGATCAATGGTTTTCCTGCTTTTGAGCTTGAAAATAATGAGAGAATGGAGACACCGAATAATGGCTTAGTGAATGATGGTGATCGTACGGAAAAAACGCATTATATTGTTTTTCGTACTGATGCGGAAGTAGCTAGTCGGCAGATTCTCTACAAAGAGGGTGGCGGGACAAATGGAACTGCGTTTTATATTGAAGGCGGTTTGTTGTATGTAGGTGCTTGGATTGATAATTCTGGTAACGCCAGCGATCGCACATGGATCACTTATCCAGTGGCGGCCAATACAAATTATATAGCTGGTTTTAGTTTGAATACGGCTGCAGACTCATTCACAGTTTCTGTAAATGGAGATGCTACTAGTCAACAGGCACTTGCAGGACAAGTTTTAAAATCACATACAGGTAATATTAATATTGGTGCCGCAGATACGAATATTCGATTGTCTGACGGCTCAAACAACGCGCCAACGGATACAGTAAGTTTGCAAGGCGAGCATATTATGTACGATAGAGCTCTAAACGGTTCGCAACAAGAGGATATTGAAGGCTACTTGGCTTGTAAGTGGGGGCTGCAGGGTAGTTTGATTGTGAGTCATTCCTATAGAAGTGACTGCCCATAACTGCTCCCTTTTGGTGTTGTTAGTTTTTCTAAAGATTATCTAAGCCCTTAATATTGGCCTACTTATTGCTGATGGGAGGGCATGAACCGAGAATGCCCCAATATTCCGTGTAGAG
>MDTC01108849.1_pt1 | contig 58337 bp, 53 predicted proteins | sample 811181 | NCBI WGS metagenome assembly MDTC01 (sample SAMN05326644, study PRJNA326480) | marine metagenome | isolation source: seawater | place: Pacific Ocean: North | collected 2011 | reverse complement strand
GCTGAAGTACTGCATCTGTTCGGCCAGTACAACGGCCTGATCGGTATTCTGCAGGGCGATATAAATGGGTTTTTTCTGTGGAATAAGAGCGGTGGCATCCGGACTGTCAGTATGCCGCAGGGCGGTTTGGCTGAGATTCTGAATAATGCGGTTAATGGTCTGCAGCTGGGTATTGTCGGCGCATTCGCCGGGGGCAATGTGCATCAATAACTGCAGCAGGTCTTTGCCCAGCTGCTGATGTCTGGTGGCGCCAAAGCGCCCGGCGTAGCGGATCAGTTTATCGACACTGAGACTGAGTTCAGTCAGAGCGTCCTTTTGCCAGTTGCGTTGCGGCAGCTGCCGCCACAGATCAATGATCTGCCGGACCTGATGAATTACCCGGTGGGAGAAGTGTTGTTTCATACGGTCAGCCGCGGACTGGCTTTCAGACATATGCGTCAATTCTCAATAGTGGTGGTGTAAGCGTAGCAATGAACCGCACTTTCTGCTGATTGAGCAGCAATCAGACAGGCAATGAGGCCGTTGTTTCTTTTGTCATTTTATTTGCGCCTGCGGTTAGAGAGATCGCAGTCTGCTGTCTACGCTTAAGGCATGTCATTTTCCGGTTTTTCCCGCTGATGGGCTCAAGGACTGGCAGTCGTGCGCAGACATGGCTGCAGAAAACACTGCTGCTGCTTTCTTTTTTGCTGTTTGTTCGGGCAGGTCTGGTGGCGGACGCAGAACGCTGGGTGCCGGATTCGCTGATTGAGTCGGCTTATCGCGACTACGGTGACAAGGCCGGTGATCTGATTAAGGACTGGCGCACTGCGCTGCACCGGCTCAGCGATGAGGACGAACAAAAAAAGCTCGCCGGCGTGAACCGCTTTATCAACAAAGCCATTCCTTATGTGTCCGATGCCGAACATTGGGGGCAGGATGATTACTGGGCGACGCCTTACGAAGCCATGGTGACCCGTGGCGGTGATTGCGAGGACTATGTGATCGCCAAGTACTATTCCCTGCGTCAGCTGGGGGTCGACACAGAAAAGCTGCGCATCACCTATGTTAAAGCCCTTCGCCTGAATCAGGCGCATATGGTGTTGACCTATTTCCCCGAACCGGATGCAATCCCTCTGGTACTGGATAACCTGACCGGCAAAATTCTGTACGCCAATGAACGGCTGGATCTGGCGCCGGTGTACAGTTTTAATGGTGATGGCATGTGGCTGGAGCGGATGAAAGGTCAGGGCATCCGCATGGGGAATCCGAATAAGCTGGACCTGTGGACGGATCTGCGGGTCCGTATGAATGAACTTGGTATGGACCTGTAACCCGGAATGATTTTATGAAAAGGATGCCGTCATGACACTGCGACAACAGTTTTCTCTGCTGACCGGATTACTGGTAGTGATTCTGCTGGCCGGCAGTCTGGTGCTGACCATCAGCAATGGCCGTGATTATTTCCAGCAGCAGCTGAACGCCCGGGCTTACGATGCTGCTACTTCATTGGCGCTGTCGATGTCACAGATGCAGGAGCAGGATACGGTTCAGCTCAGTCGTCTGATTGATGTGCTGTTTGATCGCGGATTTTTCTCCGCCATTGAATTTCACCCGGTGAAGGGCGATGTGCTGCACCGCCGCAGCCGTGAAGCGCTGACCTCTCAGCCTGCACCTTCATGGTTTATGGGCGCCGTTACCTTTGATATGACCGCGGCTGAGGCCGATGTCACCCGCGGCTGGCAGCGCCTTGGCACGGTTATCGTCACCAGTCATACCGACTTCGCCTATCGCGATCTGTGGGCCATGGTGCGCAGTGAATTAATCTGGTTTGCCTGGGTGCTTGTCGTTTCTCTCGCACTGCTGCACCTGTTACTAAACTGGCTTTTCCGTCCGGTGTTACTGGTGGAGAAACAGGCGCTGGCGATTTGTGAGCGTGAGTGGCAGGTTCAGGAGGATATCCCCCGTCCGCGGGAGTTGCGCCGTATGGTGCTGGCGATGAATAAAATGGTGCTCAAACTGCAGAGTATTTTCTCTGAGCAGTCAGCCATGACGGAGCAGCTGCGCGAAGAATCCTTCCACGATAGTCTCACCGGGGTACTGAACCGGCGTGGTTTTGATGAGCGTATTGCGCATATTCTGCAGCGTGAAGAAGACCACAGTGGTCTGCTGATTCTGCTGCAACTTGAAGGGCTGGCCGAGGTTAACCGCGATGATGGCCGCCAGGCCGCAGACGAACTGCTGTCGCTGCTCGGGGAGCAGCTGCGTGACATTACTGCGGTGTCGGCTCAGGCATTTTCCGGGCGTCGTTCCGGCAGTGATTTCGCCCTGTATCTGCCCTGTTCTGACAGCCTGCAGGCGGAAGGTCTGTTACAGCAGATTCATGGGCAGCTGATCACCGGTGTGTTGAACCAGCGCTATGGTCTGGTGTTCCATCTGGGCGCGGTTTTTCTACAGAGTGAACGCGATGATCCTTCCCATGCACTGAGCTGTGCTGATGCGGCACTGCGTCAGGCTCAGCGGCATCCGGAAAGTACCGCGCAACTGTATGACGGCAGCAATTCAGATAAAGAGTGGAGCGCCGGTGAATGGCGTCAGCTGTTGACCGAGGCTCTGGCGGCCGATGGCCTGTCACTGCAGTTTATGCCGGTGCTGAGTGGCGACCACGGCAGCGTTCTGCAGTATGAAGTGTTCAGTCGCCTGAGCTGGCAGGGGGAGGTGATATCCGCTGCCCGTTTCTGGCCCATGGTTGAACAGCATCATCTGGCTGCGCGTTACGATCTGGCGATTATTGCGCGGGTAGTGCGCATGCTGGTCAAAACACCACCGAAATCCGGTGTACGTTATTGTGTGAATATTTCTGCAGCATCAGTACTCGATGATGAATTTCACCTGCAGCTGCGTGGCCTGCTGACGGAAGCTCCGGAACTGGCCGGCTACCTCGCCATTGAGATTGCTGAACCTGCACTGGGCGGGGCGGAGGCAGCGCTTGCCCGTATGGCAACAGTGCTGCGCACCTTTGGTGTGGCGATTGGTGTCGATCAGGTGGGAACCGGCAGCATGGCGTTTGCTTACTTACAGCGTTTGCCACTGGATTACATCCGCATTGATGGCAGCTTTAACCGGGGTCTGCATAAAGCTCAGGACCGGCGCTTCTTTATTCAGTCGATGGTGCAGATTGCCCACAATCTGGATCTGGCCGTACTGGGCGAAGGGGTGGAAGAGAGCGAAGATGTTCAGGTACTGCGTCAGACCGGCGTCGATGGTATGAGCGGCTACTATTTCTGCCGTCCGATCGCATCCCTGGCGGATGCACATCAATGGTCACAGCCGACAGACGAGGGTTGACGGACGAGGGGTGATAGACGAGGGATAACCAACAAGAGGCGACGGCATCGGTAGCGATTATTTCTGGCGCTTGATCGCGTTGTTGGCTGATGCACATCAATGGTTACAGCAGATGACCTGATTGTGCGGCATTCTGTCGCTATCCCCGGCCAAAAGCGCAGGTAGAATCCGGTGGATCAGATAAATAACAAACAGAATACGGAATAAAACCATGATCAGATCCCGACGTTTTTCTTTGCTCAGTCTGTGTACCGGCACGTTGCTGTCATCGTTGGCCTGTGCTGATGTTGCTGCAGATGTTGTTGTTGACGGCGCTTATGTGCGTGAGCCAGTGCCAGGACGCAATATGAGTGCGGCCTTTATGCAGATTAAAAACACCGGAACTGAGGATAAAACGCTGGTCAGTGCCTCTGCGCCATGGACTGAACGGATCGAAATTCATACTCATATTCATGAAAACGGCATGATGAAAATGCGCCAGATTCAGTCGTTACCCGTACCGGCCGGCGAGACAGTCGTGCTGCAACCTATGGGTCTGCACCTGATGCTGTTTGGACTGCAGCAGCCACTGGCGCAGGAATTACCGCTCACTCTGTGTTTTGCTGGCGGCGATTGTGTTGATACGACCGCTGTACTGCGTACACCAGATCACTGATTTCGCGCAGGCATTTTTGCTAAACTGTCGCTGGACGGAAAAGACAGGCAACGCTATTGTGCTGCCTGTTTTTTTATATGGATATTAGGTATGGCCGCCTCCAGCCTGTTGGCACTGATTGATGATATAGCGTCGGTTCTCGACGACGTTGCTGCGATGTCGAAAATGGCAGCAAAAAAAACCACCGGTGTACTCGGTGATGATCTTGCTCTGAATGCACAGCAGGTATCCGGCATTCGCGCCGAACGTGAACTGCCCGTGGTGTGGGCAGTAACCAAAGGTTCGCTGAAAAATAAGCTGATTCTGGTGCCTGCCGCTCTGCTGATCAGTGCCTTTCTGCCACAGGCCATTATGATTCTGCTGATGATTGGTGGTGCTTATCTGTGTTTTGAAGGGGCAGAAAAGGTTTTACACACCCTGTTCCATGCTAAAGCGGAAAAGGATGAAAAGCGTCAGCTGAAAGCGGCGCTGGAGAAATCTCCGCAGGATTTAATGGCCTTTGAAAAAGAAAAAATCCGTGGTGCGGTAAGAACCGATTTTATTCTGTCCGCCGAAATTATTATAATCACGCTGGGCTCGGTAGCAGAAGCCGATCTGCTCACCCGTATTATTGTGGTCGCGCTGCTGGCGCTGGCATTTACCTTTGGGGTTTACGGTATTGTCGCCGCCATCGTAAAAATGGACGATGCGGGTTTGTGGCTTTCCGAGCGGGAAGGTGACGGGGCGGGTGCGCAACGACTGATCGGACGCTTATTACTCGGTGCTGCACCTAAGCTGATGAAGCTGCTGGCCATCGTTGGCACCATCGCCATGTTTCTGGTGGGGGGCGGTATTCTGATGCACGGAATTCCGGCGCTGGAGCATCTGAATCATGCTATGACCGAAGCGTTTGTTCACGGCAGTGGCAGCTGGCTTGCAGCGTTGGGCGAGAGCGTATTACCTGTGCTGTTTAATATGATCGCCGGTGGTCTGGCCGGACTGGCGCTGGTGGCGATTGTATCTGTGGGCAGTAAACTGATGGGAAAAGCCAAATCGTCCTGATCTGCTGTCTCTTGTGCGCAGGATGGCCTGAGTTTCAGACAATAAAAAGGCCTGCTTTCAGCAGGCCTTTTTGCGTCCGGGGCGGGATCAGCTGTCCCAGGGTTTTTTATCTTCCCATTCTTCTGACATCATCTCTTCCTGCACGGATTTCCCCGGAATAGCGTGGCCGCCACTGGCCCATTCACCGAGATCAATGAGTTTGCAGCGTTCACTGCAAAAGGGACGGTATTTGTTTTCCGGCTTCCATTCGACGTCTTTCTGGCAGGTCGGGCATTGTACTTTCATAAGCGATATTTAACTGTCGGCTGCGTATTTCAGATAGGAATGGTGCAGTGTATCTAACTGAGCGTAAAGATGCTGCAGGTCGCCGCTGTTGTCAGCGATATCATCCGCCAGCTGGCGTTTTTGTTCGGCTGGCATCTGCGCCTGAATAATGCGGCGTATCTGCTCTTCGTTGTTGTTGTCGCGCGAGCAGGCACGTTTGAGCTGCAGCTCTACCGGAACGTCAATCAGCAGGGATCGTTGTGTCAGCGCGTGCTGGGAAGATTCAAACAACAGGGGAGAAACCAGAACAGCGTAGCGGGAGGTTGCGTCGTTCAGCTGCTGAATAATGCGCTCACGGATGCGCGGGTGGGTCTGACCTTCAAGCCACAGACGTTCCTGCGGTTCGTTAAAGACCTTTTCCCTCAGCCAGGCACGGTTCAAGGTCTGATCTGCCAGCAGAGCCTGCTCACCAAAATGCTCGCGTATGGCGCGCCATGCAGGTTCGTTTGGCTCAACGACTTCACGTGCTACGACATCTGCGTCGACGACGCGGATGCATTTACCAGCAAAGTAATCTGAAGCAGCGGTTTTGCCGCTGCCAATGCCTCCGGTGAGGCCAAGAACCCAGGTCATAACAGGTTGCTCCGTTTCAGAACGCACAGGTTAACAGAACAAGTTAACAGAACAAGCGGCGAACTGGGTAACTGCCAGCTGTATACAGGGCGCAGCTTAAAGCGACCCAAGATACCAGCGGGTCAGATCATCACCCCACATGGCGGCAATCCAGCCTGCAGCGGCCAGATACGGGCCAAATGGAATCGGAACATTTTTATCCCGGCCAAGAATCAGAATACCGGCGATTCCCACGACAGCACCGACAACGGAGGACAGCAGAATAATCACTGGCAGGGCGGAGATACCGAGCCAGGCACCTAATGCTGCCAGCAGTTTAAAGTCACCAAACCCCATGCCTTCTTTGCCGGTCAGAAGTTTGAAAATCCAATAAACACTCCACAAGGCCAGGTAGCCGGCTGCGGCACCGTAGACAGCGTCGCTGAGATCGGTAAACAGGCCCTGGGAGTTGACCAGCAGGCCAATCCATAACAGCCCCAGTGTCAGGGTATCGGGCAGAATCTGATAATCGATATCGATCACCGACATGGCCAGCAACAACCAGGTGAACACCAGCATGGCAGCCAGTGGCCAGCCCCATGGGAACTGGATGATAAGCGCAGCGCTGAGTACCGCCGTGGCTAGCTCAACGATCGGATAACGTACGCTGATCGGCTCACCGCAGGACTTGCATTTACCTTTCAGCAACAGCCAGCTGATGACCGGAATATTCTGCCATGCACGGACTTTGGCGCCACATTTTGGGCAGTGTGAATCCGGCTTTAACAGATTGAATGGCTGATCGAGATTGTCCAGAGCAGGGTGCTTTGGCAGCGTCGTGTCCATTTCCAGCGTATCGCGTTTCCACTCACGGAACATCATGATGGGCAGGCGCAGGATAACGACGTTGAGGAAGCTGCCGATCATCAGACTGATGATGGCAATAAAGACAACCGCCAGCAGCGGTGAGGCTGCCAGCAGAGAAAATAACTGCATTAAACCACGTTCCCCATCTGGAAAATTGGCAGGTACATGGCAATGATAAGACCACCAATAACGATACCGAGGAAGGCCATCATAAAGGGTTCAATCATAGCGGTCATATTATCGACGGCGTCATCTACTTCAGATTCATAATAGCCGGCGGCTTTATCCAGCATGGTATCCAGGGCACCGGATTCTTCACCAATACTGGTCATCTGTACCACCATATTGGGGAACACACCGGTCGATTTCATAGCGAAGTGCATTTGCTGGCCGGAGGAGACTTCGTCACGGATTTTTAATACTGCATCCCGGTAAACTGCGTTACCCACGGCGCCTGCAACGGAATCCAGTGCTTCTACTAACGGAACACCGGCGGCAAATGTCGTCGAAAGAACCCGGGCATAACGGGCAACAGAGGCTTTCAGAATCAGATCGCCAAATACCGGCAGTTTCAGCGTATAGGCGTCAACGGCATCAGCAAACTTCGGAGAGCGTTTTTTCGCCTGAGCAAACGCTATACCGGCAACGACCAGAACAGCCAGCACCTGTAACCAGTAGGCCTGGGCGACTTCGGAAATATTCACCACCATCTGAGTCGGGGCTGGCAGCTCTGCACCAAAACTATCAAACATTGCCTGAAACGTCGGCACCACTTTGATCAACAGGATAGCGGTTACCACTGCGGCCACAATGAGAGTAATCACAGGGTACATCAGCGCTTTTTTGATTTTTGCTTTCAGTGCTTCGGTTTTTTCTTTGTAGACTGCGACTTTATCCAGCATGGTTTCCAGCGCACCAGCCTGTTCACCGGATTCAATCAGGTTGCAGGTCAGGTCGTCAAAGTATTCCGGGTGATTCTTCAGCGCCGAGGCAAAATCATTACCTGCAGCTACGCTGTCGCGAATTTCCATCACCAGTTCTTTCATGGTGATGTTGTCAATGCCGTCGCCAACAATATCGAAGGACTGCACCAGAGGCACGCCAGCTTTGATCATGGTGGCCATCTGGCGGGTAAAAAAGGTGATATCAGATGATTTAATTTTTTTCTTTTTCGCGCCGCCAATGCCGAACAATGGCTGGCTTACTTTGCGAACCTTGGTTGGGTTTACCCCCTGTTTGCGCAATTGGGCTTTAACCATTGCCGGGTTAGCGCTGGACATTTCCCCTTTAACCGGCTGGCCCCGGCGGTTTGTTCCTTCCCAGGTAAAGGCGCTTCTGCTGTCTTTTTTTGCTGCTTTTGCCATGTGTTGAGTTACCTGTTGTCCTGTTTCCTGCGTTTGCTTGGGCAGGCTTTAATCCCTGAGCTTCAATAACGACCAATCAAAGAGCCGAATAATATCAGCCATGTATTGTATCAGTCGCGCTGAGTCGTTCTGTACGTCAGTCTGTTGTGACGCGGTTGGCTTCTTCGAGGCTGGTTACCCCTTGTGCTACTTTCTGCAGGGCTGAGACCCGAAGATCGTGGAAGCCTTCTTTGCGGGCAGCATCGGAAATTTCGATGGAGTTGCCGCCTTCCATAATAATACGGGAAATAGGGTCGGTAATTTTAACCACTTCATAAATACCGACACGTCCCTTATAGCCATTTTTGCATTGATCGCAGCCAACGGGTTTGAATAGTTCCGCGCTGGCCAGCATCGCTTCAGAGAAGCCAGCGTCAATCAGAGCTTCCTGAGGTAAGTCGGCAGGTTCTTTGCAGCTAGGACATAAACGCCGCGCCAGTCGCTGGGCAATAATAAGCGTCACAGAGGTGGCAATGTTAAACGATGGCACCCCCATATTGGCCAGACGGGTCAGGGTTTCAGCAGCACTGTTGGTGTGCAGGGTCGATAACACCAGGTGGCCGGTCTGGGCTGCTTTAATTGCAATCGAGGCGGTATCCAGATCCCGGATCTCACCCACCATCACCACATCCGGGTCCTGGCGCAGGAAGGAGCGCAACGCCGCGGCAAAGTCGAGGCCAACCTTTGCGTTTACGTTCACCTGGTTAATACCTTCCAGGTTGATCTCTACGGGGTCTTCCGCGGTCGATATATTGGTGCCTTCGACGTTAAGAATATTCAGACCGGTATACAAGGACACGGTTTTACCGGACCCCGTTGGCCCTGTGACCAGGATCATGCCCTGCGGTTTGGACAGAGCTTCCATGTACAGGTCTTTCTGCTCAGGTTCATAACCCAGCATATCGATGCCCAGTTTGGCCGATGATGGGTCGAGAATCCGCAGTACGATTTTTTCCCCCCACAGTGTTGGCAGGGTATTCACGCGGAAGTCGATGGCCTTGTTCTTGGAAAGTTTCATCTTGATCCGGCCATCCTGAGGGATACGTCGTTCGGATATATCCATGCGGGACATCACTTTCAGTCGTGCAGCAATCTTCCCAGCCAGATTAATGGGTGGGCTGGCGACTTCGTGCAACAAGCCATCGGTGCGGTAGCGCACGCGATAGCGTTTTTCATAAGGTTCGAAGTGAATGTCGGACGAACCGCCTTTGATGGCGTCCAATAGCATTTTGTTTACAAAGCGAACAATAGGGGCGTCATCCCCACTTTCTTTATTAGCATCCTGCTCTTTGGCAGCGGCCTCCGGGTCTTCCAGGTCTACGTCATCGAGTTCGCCGTCCAGGTCATCGAAGGCGTTGTCATTGGCACTGAGGTAGCGGTCGACGGCCGCGGAGAGTTTATCTTCCTCAACGAGAGTCGCTTCTACCGTCATACCGGTATTAAATTTAATTTCATCGATGGCCATCATGGCCGACGGGTCACTTTGAGCAACAAACAGGCGGTTACCGCGCTGAAACAGCGGCAGTACCCGGTGTTTTTCAATCAGAGTACGGCTGACAAGATCCTGTGGCATCAGATCAAAATCAAAGGCAGAGATATCGAGTACAGGTAAGCCAAACTCCTCCGATGCCAACAGGGCAATATCACGGGATTTCAGCTGGCCGGAAGCAACGGCGGCAGCCACAAAACTGGTTTTATCCTGTATCGATTTTTCGATAATTTCCTGCGCCTGGCGGGCAGTAACCAGATTCTGCTCAACGATACGGCGGGGCAAACCCGTTAACGCAGCCATAGATAGGGTTCCAACAGATACAATTAGCCTGAACATACCAGAGGCGGCAAAGCGGCGCCAGTACTCAGGTCAGGGTTGTGACGCGGGTAGGGTAATGATATGAGAAAACAAAAAAACTGAGGCACAAAAAAGGGAAACCGAAGTTTCCCTTTTTTGACCAGTAGATCCAGTAAATCTTATTTACAGGATGCTGGCAGGTACTTGTTATCGATAGTGCCAGAAGCACACACCCAAGCACGTACCGGAACGTTTGAGCCTGCTGCGTAATCGGTTGCAGTCATCTCTGTACCAGTAGCAGCAGAAGCATCAGAATATGGAGTGAAAGTAATGGTGTTACCGTCTACGTTGGTGCTGTCGATACCGGTTGCAGTAATAGTGATTACACCAGCGGCAGAGGTAGAAATAGTTTGAACGTACTGAGACAGAGGGGCAGTAGCAGTACCACCTTCGCCACAACCGAAGCTATCAACTGCGGAAGGTGCTGAGCTCAGACCAGTTTGAGCAGCTTCACTAACTGCGGCACGACATGGTGAGCCTGCCAGAATAACTTCAGACATTTTGCTGCGTGCAGTGTAATCCTGATACGCTGGCAGCGCTACGGACGCCAGAATACCGATGATCGCAACAACGATCATCAATTCAATTAAGGTAAAGCCTTGTTGAGCTTTCATAGTCTTTCTCCACTCTCGGATGAGATATTTAGTTATCCGGACTTCCAGTCCATTCCAGAAGTACGACGCCAGTTTAGTGACAGTGAAGAAAGTGTGCCAAGCTTATTTACTGCGCGCAAGCCCTGAATATTTGTGCTGGATCACGTTTTTGTATGGTCGTTGTGAGGCGTGGTTTAAAGGGTATTCGGAGGAGGTCAGATAGTGACAAATATTGTCACTACTGACGAAAAAAACAACAAAAATGCGGTGAGGAATATTGTGACAGAATGTAATTATTCTGCAACGATTTGTTATATCAGGCGCATGGATAAATCCACGGCTTTACAGTCTTTGGTCAGCGCGCCAATGGAAATAAAATCCACACCGGTTTCGGCATAATCGCGCAGCGTTGCGTCGGTGATGCCACCGGAGGCTTCTAATTTTACTCGGCCATTAGTATGAGATTTATTGTACGCCACTGCGTCTTTCATTTGTGCCGGTGAAAAATTATCCAGCATGATGATGTCAGCGCCTGCGTTAATGGCTTCTTCCAGCTGCTGCATATTTTCCACTTCAACTTCTACAGGTTTGCCCGGTGCAATCTGGTGCGCCTGGGTCACCGCCTGAGTGATGCCGCCACAGGCCATGATGTGGTTTTCTTTGATCAGAAAAGCATCAAATAAACCAATGCGATGATTAAAACAACCGCCCTGGGTGACGGCATATTTTTGTGCGATGCGCAGGCCAGGAATGGTTTTACGTGTATCCAGCAGTTTTACGCCAGTGCCTTCCACTTTATCAGCGTACTGGCGGCACAGTGTTGCGGTAGCCGACAGGGTCTGCAGAAAATTCAGTGCACAGCGTTCACCGGTGAGCAGGGAGCGGGCGCTGCCTTCCAGTTCAAATAAGGTCTGATTGGCTTCAACCCATTCGCCTTCCTTTACTTTCCAGTTGACGCTGACGCTGTCATCGAGCTGGCGGAAGACTTCGTTGACCCAGGCAACGCCGGCAATAATGGCGCGGTCGCGGGTGATAATGCGGGCGTGGGCCTGTTCCTCAGCCGGGATCAGTTGCGCGGTAATGTCGCCGTCACCGACGTCTTCACGCAGGGCGGTGGCTACGGCAGCGGCTATGTCTTGCTGGTAAAGGCTGAGTTCCATGATTGAGCTCTTCTACTGGATCTGAACAGGGCGGGCATTTTACATGGAATCAGAAATCCTGCACAGGCGGGCAACAGTGAGGTCCATGAGGGGAGGAATAAGCGGGAAGGGGGAAGAGTGGAGTGGTAAGAGACTGACAGCCAGAGCGCAAACACCTGTTTGCGCTCTGACTGTCAGGGAAAGCATCAATCCGGCTGCTTGGCGAAGTATTCGCGGGTAACGCGGAATACCATCGGCGCCAGTAACAGCAGACCAATCAGGTTTGGAACAGCCATCAGACCGTTGAGGGTATCTGACAGATTCCAGACGAAGTCCACTTTCACGTTGGCGAAGGTCAGTACCGCGATCACCCAGACGATGCGGTAGATGATCAGGGTTTTTTCGCTGAACAGGTATTGCCAGCAACGTTCACCATAGTAAGACCAGCCCAAAATGGTGGTGAAGGCGAAGATTACCAGAGCCACGGTGACGATGTAGTTACCACCGCTTATCGTGGCAGAGAACGCTTCAGATGTCAGAATGGCGCCGGTCAGACCATTGCCATCGGCACCGGTTGCGGTCCACATGCCGGAGGTCAGAATAACCAGAGCGGTCATGGTACAGACGATAATGGTGTCGATGAATGTGCCCAGCATGGCGATCAGCCCCTGACGCACCGGGTTGTTGGTTTTTGCCGCCGCGTGAGCAATGGCCGCCGAACCCAGACCGGCTTCGTTGGAGAATACACCACGGGCCACACCAAAACGGATGGCGGCGGCAACGGCTGCACCGGCGAAACCACCAACGGCTGCCACTGGCTCAAACGCGTAAGTAAAAATCAGCGCGATGGCGTGAGGAATCTCGGCGATATTAATCAGCAGAATAATGAGAGACGCGGCTACATAAAGAACGATCATGGCCGGTACCAGTTTGCCGGCCACATCACCAATGCGGCGGATACCACCCAGAACAACGAAAGCAACCAGAACCGCAACGATAACACCGGTTACCCAGGTCGGTACGCTGAAGCTGTCGTGCATTACCGCAGCCATGGAGTTGATCTGAACTGCGTTACCGATACCAAAAGCCGCCACGGCTCCAAAAATGGCGAATAACAGCCCCAGGGTTTTACCCATCTCCGGCGCAAATTCGCCAACGCCGTTGCGCAGATAATACATAGGGCCGCCGACAAAGCGGCCCTTGCTGTCGGTTTCACGGTAGGTAACGGCACAGACGGCCTCGGCGTATTTAGTGGCCATACCAAACAGAGCGATTACCCACATATAGAAAATCGCACCCGGACCACCCAGTGCAATTGCAGTGGCAACACCTGCGATATTACCGGTACCAACCGTTGCCGATAATGCGGTGGCCAGCGCATTGAAGGGTTTTACGTCACCGTCATGGCCGTCGTCATGGGCGGCAAACAGCTGGCGGAAGGCATAAACAATCTTGCGCCAGGGCATAAATACCATACCGGTGGTCAGCAGAACCCCGGTGACGCCCAGCATCCCCAACATGGGTGGTCCCCAGACGAAGCCGTTAATCTGGCTGATCAGATTATTTAACATTTCCATTGGCTACTTCCTTAGGTTGTCATTTGTAAAATTCGGTAACTGTGGACTATATCCGCGCCACTGACAGAAGCCAAACGGTCGGGCCAGCAAAGTTGACTAATGGCTGATGTGAGACAAAGTGGCGTCGACAGCAATAGTCCGTATGATTGAGAATGTATAAAAAGAAAGGCTCTGGTTCTATGTTGTCGGTGTTGTTGTCGGTGTCGGTGTTCGCTCTTACATACCCGTCGTCATGCGCTTGTGCTGCGTGGCGATCATCTGTTTCTGGCCGTTCAGCTGATACTCAGGATTCTCCTGATGGCGATTAATCAGGGATTGTTGAGTTCAGCCCGCTGGTGCCCGTCACCTAACTTTGGTCCTCGCCCTGAGGGAGAGGGTGGAGAGGTTTCTTTGCTGGTGGTGCATAACATCAGCCTGCCACCGGGGCAGTATGGTGGTGGATATGTGGAAGCGTTTTTCCGCAATGAGCTGAACGCAGATGAGCATCCGTATTTTGCAGACATTGCTGCCTTACAGGTTTCCAGTCATCTGCTGATTGAACGCAATGGCAATATAGTGCAGTTTGTGAACTTCGCTGACCGTGCCTGGCACGCCGGTCTGTCCCGTTATCAGGGGCGGGAAAACTGCAACGACTTCTCCATCGGTATTGAACTTGAAGGTACAGATCATGAGCCTTATACCGACGCGCAGTATGGTGCGCTGACAGACGTTTGTCTTGAGTTGCTGGCAGAATATCCGGCGCTCAGTAAATACCGGATTACCGGTCATGAACATATTGCCCCGGGACGTAAAACAGACCCGGGCCCGGCATTCAGCTGGCAGAAATTGTTTTGCGGACTGATTCCGTATAACAGCCACCCAGGCCAGCCGCAGAGGTAAAAATAATGAAATTTCTGATTCTGTTTATTGTGCTGGTCACGCAACACCAGTTACCCATGCCGCAGCGCAGCACGCGCAGCCGGACATTCAGTAAGTGGCTTTCTATCTGGATGTCCTTCCGCTGGTTTGCGGCGGTGCCGCGTCATCTGAAATATCTGCTGGTGGTCTTTATGCCCACAGCCATTCTGACCGCCGGCTTTATGATGATTGATACGCTGTTCTGGGGGCTGCTGGCCTTTGCGCTGGAAATTCTGCTGCTGCTTTATGTGTTGTCGCATGCGGGCATTGGCCGTCATCTGCAGGAATATCTGCACGATCTGAAAGAAGGGGATAATCAGGGTGCATATCATTGTGCGGATCAGCATCTTTCCGTTCCGGAAGTAGAGGTCTCGGAAAACCTGCATGAAATGAATGAGCAGGTGATCAAAGCACTGATGCACCGCTGGTTTGAATATTTTTTTCTGATGGTGTTCTGGTACATGGTGGCGGATGTCGCCGGTGTGTTACTGGCCTGGTTTACCCTGCAGTACGCCCGCGCCAGTGACTGCGATCAGAAAGCCTGGCGTTATCTGCATTGGCTGGAGTGGATTCCGGTTCGTCTGCTGGGATTGACCTTCTGCCTGGCCGGTAATTTTATGCGGGCTTTGCCGGTGTGGCAGCGCTCCTTATGGAAAGTACGTATTGTCAGTGCCGATGTGCTGCATTCTGTGGGCAGCAGTGCGCTGACGCATAATGGCGAATCGCGTGAGTGGCACAGCGCTGCGGAGAATGGCGAACAGGCGGCGGAAGAACTGCAGGAATGGCAGAGTCTGCATTTGCGCAGTTCATCGATCTGGATGGTGATGATTGCCGCAGCCACCGTGGGGGGCTGGTTGTTATAGCAGAATCAGAACTTCTGGTGCCGCTGAGGCGGTGACATAAAAAAACGGGAGCATGGCTCCCGTTTTTTTATGTCATGTACTTTTCCGCGTAGGGCGATATTACTTCAGCGGATGGCAACACCTACCGGCAGATCCTCAAACCAGTTGAGGAATTCTTTTGCCTGAGCCTTCTGAAACAGTCGCCCGTGTTGCGGTGCCATAATGTTGATATCGAGCTGGCGTACGCGACGGATCCAGTCCAGCTTGGCTTCATTGGATGGCATCCAGCGCTGGTGGAATTTCCTCATTTTGGGGATATGGGTATCCATTTTATCCACCCACAGTGGCGCATCGGTATCTTCCAGTGCGGCACCGACATCACCGCTCATCAGGATGCCGGCTTTAGGGTCGTAGACATGGAAGTTGCCGGAAGAATGCAGATAATGCGCTGGCACAAACTGTAGCTGAATACGGCCCAGAGTAATCGTGGCGCCTTCATCGGGCAGGGCGCAGTATTCAATACGTTCCATACCAAAATGGCGGATAAAACCTTCCCACAACCAGGGCGAATAAAGCTTGGCATTGGGCAGTGCCTGATCCCATAAACCCAGGGATGAAATAATATCCGGGTCCTGGTGGGAGGCGAACAGGTGGGTAATTTTTTCTGCCGGAACGTACTTCAGTACCGCCGACAGCATAGGGGCAAACAATTCGATACCACCCGGGTCCAGCAGCATCGCCTGATTACTACTGATGATCATATATTGGTTGGTATCAATAATACCTTCCGGTTTGTTCGGATCACGGCCGAACATAATCCACTTATGATCACCGTCTTCATACAAGGTTGTTGCCAGCATTCTGTATTCCTTCTCTCCGGGCCTGTCAGGCGTAGTTCTGCTTCTGACTGAGCAGGTTTCTGGCCTTGCTCAGGTGCTTACGGATTTTGTCGGCCGTATCGGTAATATTCTGAGCGATGACTTCGAGCTGATTGCGGAAGTCTCCGGCAGACGCCGCTTCAACCTTACTCGAGGTGGCGATCAGGTTGGCGGTACGTATGTGCTTATCGCCTTCTTCCAGCTGTTGTTCGAGCTCACGCAGTCCGCGGGTCAGGGCGGCTGACAGTTCTTCGCGCTGTTGGCGGCTCTGATTCATGGCAGACTGCAGTGAATCCAGATTGCGGTCATGCTGATGTGCGATCCAGTCAAATTTTTCTGCAGCCAGAGCGGCACGCCATAAAGCGACGGCATGCTGCGACAGCCCTTCGGAGACACCATTGATGTACTGGGACTGGCGGATAATGTCGGACGCCAGTTCATCAATAAAATGCGTGATGGCTTTGAAGCCCACGGTTTTAGAACCAGCGCGCACCGCCAGTGCCCTGGCGTTTTTTGCTGTCAGGGCCAGTCCTTTGGCCTCCAGCATGGCCTGATGCAGTTCGGCGGCGATGCTGGCGGCGGTGACAAAAATCGGTGTAGCCATAGTATGTTCCGGTTGGTTTCAGCAGGCGTTGAAATCAGTATAGAAGGTTTTCGTCATTCCTCAGCGTTGGCCCGGAAGTTCGTTGCCGGCGGCGTTGGTTCTGAGCCATCCGCGCACCCGCCGCAGGATAGTGTTGTTGTCGTCATACTGTTCGGCAAAGGATGGAACCCGTATCTGTTGATAATCTTCACGCTGCAGATGACGCATGTGCCCGGCACGTTGTTGGACCGTGCGGGCAGGGACACCGGAGTCCTCACTGATCAGATCAAGCACCTGAATTTCCAGTTCGCCCAGCTTCTGCACCAGTGGCACCTGATCGTAAGCGTTCTCTTTTGCATCGATCATCACCAGTGTGTAGCCGCGATCAGTGTCTTCACCGTCGTCGGTCTGAATCGTGCGTGGGCGTTGCAGCATAAAGTCCACAGCCCAGCCGGCGCTGGCACCACAGGCGATGATCACGACATTAAGCTGCCCCCGCTGATTGAGATACTGCACACTCTGACGCACCCGCTCGCGTACTGTGTCACGGTAGGTTTCTGCCGTGTTTACTGCAGGCTGTTCATCTGTGCTGTCCGGCTGTGGCTCAGGTTCAGGCAGAGGCGGCAGGGCCTGTAAGCGTGGCAGCGCCGGCTCTGCGCTGTTGCTGTCGTCCGCGTTGGTTGCCGCTTCCTCTTCGGCTGTCAGGCCATTGCTGTCGGGTTCTTCTGTTGCTGGGTCTGCTGCCGGGTCTGGAGCTGTAGTGTCCGCAGTATCCTTTGGGCTGTCACCGGCATCTTCTTCTGCAGCATCTTCATCTTCTGTTGCTGTCACATCGTAAACCGGCCGCGGCAGCCGGGTTCTGAGGGGTGTATCCGGTAAGGCAACAGCAAAAGTAGCCCAGCCAAAGAGCGGTAATTTTTCCCGCAGTGGCGCCACGGTTTCCGGCCAGTGGCTGTGTTGCCCGTCGTCGTGCAGAATCAATATGCCACCCTGAGGGCTGCCGGATTCTTCCTGCATAAACAGACCATAAAATTCCCTGTCGTCAGCAATCAGGCGGATCTGCTCACCGTCACGGCCATTCAGCCCGAGAAAGCCGATAACGCCCTGATGGAGGTTGTTGTTTATATCCGGCAGAACTCTGGGTAACGCTGCAGCCGGTTGTTCCGTGCTGTCTGCCTCTGGGTTCTCATCATCTGCTGCAAAACTGCCCGACGGCATCAGCAGCAGCGCGAGAAGTCCGATCAGACAAAGCACCCGGTAAGATGCAGCGGCGGTGAACCAGCCAGTCGCTGCGGCTGAGTAGTGAGGAATCGAAGTCATTAATGTCGGTTTTCTGGCTTATGACAGGTATATGAGGTGATAAAGCAAAAGCTATTCCTCTTCTGCTGGCTGGAGATGAAGGGGACAGCCACGTACAATAAGCGCAACCTATTTTGCCGGACCTCCCCATGAGCACTGATAAAGATTTTCTGATTGCCCCTTCTATTCTCTCCGCTGACTTTGCCCGCCTGGGCGAAGAAGTCGAAAAGGTTCTCGCCGCTGGTGCGGACGTTGTGCATTTCGATGTGATGGACAATCACTATGTACCGAATCTGACCATTGGCCCTATGGTGTGTAAGGCGTTACGCGATTACGGTATTACCGCACCAATCGATGTTCACCTGATGGTAAAGCCGGTGGATCGTATGATCGGTGACTTTATTGAAGCCGGTGCCAGCTATATCACCTTCCACCCGGAAGCGTCTGATCATATCGACCGCAGTCTGCAGCTGATCAAGTCCGCGGGTCTGAAAGCCGGTCTGGTGTTTAACCCGGCAACGCCACTGCATTATATGGACTATGTGATGGATAAACTGGATATGGTGCTGCTGATGTCGGTGAACCCAGGCTTTGGTGGTCAGTCCTTTATTCCGGGAACGCTGGATAAACTGCGTGAAGCGCGGGCGAAAATTGATGCGTCAGGTCTGGATATCCGTCTGGAAATTGATGGTGGGGTAAAAACCTCCAATATCCGTGAAATCACCGCGGCGGGTGCTGACATGTTTGTCGCCGGATCTGCCATTTTTAATGCGCCGGATTACAAAACCGTGATTGACGAAATGCGGTCAGAAATTGCCGCAGCGGCAAAATAATGACCGTGTGGAACCGCGCTTTGCAGCAGGCGTACGGCACTCAGGGGCCAGATCTGGTGATGCTGGATCTGGATGGTACGCTGGTGGACAGTGTGCCGGATCTGCATGCGGCGGTGAATGTTATGCTGAGTGCCATGGGGCGCGCAGAAGCAAGCTCACTGAACGTCAGCCACTGGGTCGGCAACGGCCTTAATATGTTACTGCGCCGGGCGCTGGCCGAAGGTGATGAAACCCGTGCGCTGGCACTGGATGAGCAGCTGTTGCAGGATGCGCACTGTCATTTTGATCCGGCGTATGAAGCCGGTGTTCATCATGCCACTGGTGTGTATCCCGGTGTGAATGAATGGCTGCAGGCAACCGCTGGTAATTGTCGGCATGTGCTGGTGACAAATAAATCCCGTCGTTTTACGGAGCCGCTAATCGCCTCATTGGGCTGGCAGGATTATTTTGAGCTGCTGGTGTGTGGTGATGATCTGGCCGAGAAAAAACCGTCCGCTATGCCGCTGCTGTATGTCTGTGAGCAGTTACAGCTAACTGCACAGCAGGCGTTAATGATTGGTGATTCACGCAATGATATCCGTGCCGCCCAGGCCGCGGGTATTCGTTCTGCTGCAGTGACTTATGGCTATAATCACGGCGAAAATATTGCTGACAGTCAGCCGGACTGGCTGGTGAATAATCTGCTGGAGCTGCTCGCAGATTAGTTGACGGCAGACTATGTTTGCTGCTGATCCGTTTTGCAGGTCAGTTGGCCGTTTGTTTACGTCGCCTGTTTGGTGGGGTTGGTTTTGAGGGGTTAGTTTGGTGGAGTTGGTCTGCTCAGTGCAGCTTATCGTTGCGGATGGTGTGCCAGTCTTCAAGATTTTCCAGCGCCATGGGCTTACCAATGTAATATCCCTGAGCCATATCACACTGCTGGGTTTTCAGCAGTTCGAGCTGGGAAATACTTTCAATCCCTTCGGCAATGACTTCCAGTTTCAGTGCGTGAGCCAGATCGATAATGGCGGCAATAATATGGCTGTCGGTTTCGTTCTCAGTGGAATTAATAAGAAATTCGCGGTCAATTTTCAGAATATCCACTGGCAGCGTGCGCAGATAAGCCAGAGATGAGTAGCCGGTACCAAAATCATCAATGGCAATTTTAACGCCCAGTGCTTTCAGTGATTCAAGAATAATATAGGCCGAGCGGCGATCGCTGATCAGGTCGTTCTCAGTGATCTCCAGTACCAGGTGTTTCGCCTCCAGCCCGACAGCATCCAGCAGGCGTTTGACCTTGGCGACCAGTCCGTCATCCATAAACTGTCTGGGAGACAGATTTACACTCATAATTAGTGGGCGTCCGTAGCGTTTCTCCCATTGTGCAGACATGGATATGGATTCCTGCAGCACCCAGTCACCGATGTCAGCGATCAAACCACATTCTTCGGCAATGGGAATAAACTGATCCGGAGACACCAGCCCTTTTTCGGGATGCTGCCAGCGTATCAGGGCTTCGACACCGGCGATGTCACCGTTAATCACATTGATCTGTGGTTGATACTGCAGAACAAACTGCTGCTCCGTGATGGCTACCCGCAGTTCAGCTTCGGTTTTGAGGCGCTGAATCATGCGTTCATTCATCGCACGGGTAAAGAAACGGAAGACACCTTTGCCTTCCCGTTTAGACTGGTACATGGCCTGGTCGGCGCTGGATATCAGCCCTTCAGCTGTGGAGTGGTCATCCGGATACTGAGCAATGCCAATGCTGCAGCCAACATAAACTTCCGTTTTATCGAGAGAGAAAGGCTGCTGAAATGCCTTAATGATTTTCTCTGCTACGGTGATGGATGAGCGCTGGTGATTCTGGTTTTCCAGCAGCAGAATAAATTCGTCGCCGGCCCAGCGGGCGAGGGTATCTGCACCACGGGATATTTTCTTGATGCGACTGGCCACCATCCTAAGAATGGTATCACCAGCGCTGTGGCCCAGGGTATCATTAACGTTCTTAAAGCGGTCGAGATCGATAAAGAAAACGGACAGGCTGCGCGCTTCACGCTGATGAAAGAGAATAGATTCTTTTAGCTTTTCGATAAAGGTGGCGCGGTTATAAAGGCCGGTAACGGAATCATAACGGGCCATGCGGTACAGCTTCTCTTCAGTTTTCTTCTGCTCGGTAATGTCGCGGAAGAAAATATAATAGCGACAGAGCTGATCATCGTAGGGGATGATATTGAATGAAACCTGAATCGGTACCGGCTGACCATAACGGTTGAGCAGGACCATTTCCTGCTCCTGTCCATAATCCGGCAGATTGTTCTGAATTTTTATATCAGAGTCTTCAGAATTACCATCGAACAGATGTTTATCCAGCTGATCGATGTGTTCAAAAATATAGCGCTGCGAAAGATCTTCTTTTTCAATACCAATCACAGCCTCTGCAGCCGGGTTGGCATTCAGAATCAGTCCGTTGTTGTCGAAAATAACAATGGCGTTCTGAGTGCTGTTGAAGATGGTTTTCAGTTCGTAGTCTTTTTCTTTCAGTTCGGATACCAGCTGTGTCAGCATGGTGGATTGCGTGCGCAAAGCGCGTTCACGCAGATCAGATTAACTGATATCAAAAATAGAAATAACGCAGCACTGCTGGTTGTCGTATACCAGAGGTTTGATCAGAATGGATTGAATAATCCGCTGATGATTCTTTTTGCTGACGATGGATTCGTTATATAGCGGGAATGAAACTTTCAGCAGCTTGGCAGAAAGCACTGAAGGACAATTCAGATGCAGTGCTTTGTGGATTAAACGGTCTATACGGCTGTCTTTCAGTTCAGGAAAAACATCCAGTATCGGTGTGCCACGCACGTCACTTTCTTTCAGACCAGAGCGTCTGTCCATCCACTGGTTCCAGGTGGCGACACAGCCCTGCTCGTTGAGCACTATGATACCGGCGTTGACGGTATCAATGACGTGTTTGTAGAGGTTATCAATCACAGCGCAGCCCGTTAAACCCGGTTATCCCAGATTCATTTTCTGGCTGATGAAATCGTACAGTTTTGCCAGCGTATGTTTTGGCTGGAAGAACATGAGTTTGGCGGTAGAGTTTTTCTTAACCACAGTAAAACTGATGGTCAGAAAGAGAATCATGTCGTCGCTGTCATCGAGAAAGTCAGCTTCGGCACGGATATCGTCGAAGTAGCCGTATTCGCAGTTTGGCAGTTCGGTATTGATCTTAATGCCGAGCAGGGTAGACAGGGCGTAAATAACACCGGATACCGCAACATTGGTCAGATCCAGCAGCATCTCTTCTTCGGTGGCGGCAAATTCAACCCTTTGTTCATCGCTGTCCGGTAACAGACCATTAAGCAGGTTAAGACTTTCCGCTTCGCTGAAGAACAGCAGAGCTTCGCCTTCTATATCACCGGTAAATTCCTGCTGTACAAAAATGGCTTTGCCGGCATCCCGCATCAGGTCGGTAAATGCCAGGGCCTGCTGTTTGGGAATCATGTTGACTTCAGGTACGTGCAGTTCAATACGGCTGCCGGAAATTTCCGCCAGTTCTTCAATCACATGCCCCATGCCGAGGTTGAGCGATTCGGCCAGAATATCCAGTGACAGGGCTTCTTTCTGTTGTTCCGGAATCATAAACCGGCTCCTGTCTCAGATAAGGTAAAAAAGTCCTGCAGGCGTTGAACGAATTTGTCGACATCCGCCGGATTAATGGTTTTCTGAATATAGGAAACGTGAATAGCACGGGCATCGTCCTGCAGCTCATGACTGCGGTTTCCGGTAACCAGCGCTATACGGTTTGCTGGTACGCCAGCCTGAATGAGTTGTCTGGCGGTAGTCAGGCCATCGGGCATGGCCATGTTCATATCCAGCAGGTACCAGTCAAAGGGATACTGCTGCTGAGCGGCACTGTCGAGTACCTGCTGGCCGGAGGACGCTTCAAAAAATTCAGCATCCGGCAGGAGTTGCCCTACGGCTTCCTTAGCCAGCATTCGCGCGAACAGGCTGTCATCAGCGATCACTACTTTCTTGTTCATACACCATCCTGGTTCTGCTTCTGCTTGTAAGGGAGGGGTGTCGGCGAAGGGCACCCCATTCGTTGTTTTATTTTTAGTCAGTTTAGTAATGAATCCGGAGGCTTTCCAAAAAATATTACCAATGTCTGATATGGGGCTCAGAGGCTTACAGGCTGATACGTTGTGGCGTAACGATAAGTAACTGAGCAGCAGTGGAGGCCGCGGAAAGAGTGTGGAATACGATCAATGATAGTTATGAGATGTGGTTTTAAGGTTATCCAATAGTGAACTCATATCGGCCAGACGATAAGCGATCACATGAGTAATGCCGGATGCACTGTCTTTCTCGATCCGGCCATAGGCCTGCAGAATGCGCGACTGAGTCAGGGCTTTCAGCTGTCGTTCAGCGGTGCTCAGCCAGACCACCAGATTCACACAACCGCTTTCGTCTTCCAGAGTCACAAAGGTTACGCCGGCGGCGGTGCCCGGGCGCTGGCGACAGGTCACCAGTCCGCAGACAAATCCTTCATCGTTATGTTGTCGCTGCAACAGCTCCGCGGCGCTCAGGCTGTTACCCAGCATGCCCTGCTCACGCAGAATCGCCATCGGATGTCGGCCCAGGGTCAGCCCCAGAGTCTGATAGTCTTCCAGCATGTCTTCGGTTTCATCCGGGGTATTGAGTGCTGCCAGGCTGTCGGCCTGCCATTGGTGGTCCGTCATGGCGTCGGCCAGCAGGTCGGCCTGTACAGGTTCACTGACGGACCAGCGTGACTGATAGCGCGAGTTATAACGATTGCCGGCTAAGCCACTGAACGCATTGGCCGAGGCCAGCAGATTACCGTCTTTCTGACTGAGCTCTGCCCGCAGGCGGCAATCCTGAATATCCGCGAAGGGCCGCTGTTGTCGGGCCGTAACCAGACGTTCAGCACTGTCTTCACTGAAGCCATGAATCAGTCGTAAGCCCAGGCGCAGATGGGGTTGCTGATCGCCCGGATCGGCATGGTGCAGCCAGTCGCTGTGCTCAACACTGACCGGTAACACGTTAACGCCATGGGCGCGGGCATCGTTGATCAGTTGTGCCGGGCTGTAAAATCCCATGGGCTGGCTGTTCAGAATCGCGGCACAGAAAAGCGCCGGATGATGGCATTTCAGCCAGGCGCTGGCATACACCAGCAGGGCAAAGCTGGCTGCATGGGATTCCGGGAAACCATATTCACCAAAGCCCAGTAACTGGCGTTGCAGACGCTGAATATAGTCCAGTGAAAAGCCATTGTTCAGCATGTTGATTTCCAGTCGCTGCTGGAGTTTCTGCATATGACCTTTTTTCCGCCAGCTGGCCATGGAGCGGCGCAACAGATCGGCTTCGGCGGCGGTAAAATCGGCCGCCACCATGGCAAAAGCAATCACCTGTTCCTGAAATAACGGAATGCCCAGCGTACGTTCCAGAATGGGTCTGAGGGCATCCATAGGGTAGTCCGGCTCTTCTTCGCCGTTACGCCGGCGTAAATACGGGTGCACCATATCGCCGTGAATCGGCCCCGGACGGACGATGGATACCTGAATCACCAGATCATAATAATTGCGCGGTTTAAGCCGTGGCAGCATGTTCATCTGCGCCCGGCTCTCAACCTGAAACACACCGATGGAATCGGCTTTCTGCAGCATTTGATAAGTTGCCGGATCGTCTCTGGGAATATCCGCCAGCGTTATGTTCAGTTGCTGCAGGCAACGGCGTATGGCCGATAACATACCGAGGCTGAGAATATCGACTTTCATTAATCCCAGCGTTTCCAGATCTTCTTTATCCCATTGAATCACCGTACGTTCATCCATGGCGGCATTTTCTACCGGCACGAGATCGGTGAGCTTTTCCCGGGCAATAACAAAGCCACCAACATGCTGGGATAAATGCCGGGGAAAACGCAGAATTTCACTGACCAGATATTTCAGCTGGCGCAGTTTGAGACCGTCAGCCACCCGCCGGTCAGCCAGTTCATCAAGCCAGGTTTCTTTTTTATAGCGATAACCGAAATTGGCCAGTACCGGTTCCAGCGCCAGTAAATCCATGCCCAGTGCACTGGCCACATCGCGCAGGGCACTTTTCGGACGGTATGAAATAACCGTAGCCGCCAGTGCTGCACGCTCACGGCCGTATTTCTGATAAATATACTGAATGACTTCTTCGCGCCGCTGACTTTCAAAGTCGACATCGATATCCGGTGGTTCATGGCGTTCGGCGGAAATAAAACGTTCAAACAGCAGATTCACTTCAGCCGGATTGACCTCGGTAATTTCCAGGCAGTAACAGACCACCGAGTTAGCGGCAGAACCGCGCCCCTGACAAAGAATATTCTGACTGCGGGCAAAACGTACGATGTCATAAATGGTCAGAAAATAATGTTCGTATTCTTTTTCGGCGATGAGCGTCAGTTCTTTTTCTATGGTGTCGCGGACCTTTTGACTTTCCCCTTGTGGAAAGCGTTTTTTACAGCCGGCTTCGGTCAGCTCACGCAGATAATCACCGGCACGTTTTCCGGTGGGCAGGGTATCGGTTGGATACTGGTAACAGATTTCATCCAGCTGAAAATTGCATTGCCGGGCAATGGCTGTGGTGCTGGCCATCAGCTCTGCTGAATACAGATGCGTCAGTTTTTTGCAGGAACGCAGATGCCGCTCATTATTGCTAAATAAATGCTGACGGCAGCTTTCAATGGTCTGGTTATGGCGGATGGCCGTAATACAATCCTGTAAAGGCTGGCGTGCCGGAATGTGCATATGCACCTGACTGGCACAGGTCAGCGGGATCTGCCACTGGCGGGCAAAGCGACACAGCCTGTCAAAACGCCATTCGTCTGTGGCATCCAGCATGCGCTCGGCCAGCAGCCACAGGCGGTGGGCAAAATGATGGCTCAGTCGGCGGGTGAATTCCGCCTGTTGTGTCTGCTGTGGCTGCTGTGATTGTTGCGGCTGTGCATAAAACGACTGTTGCGGTTGCCACAGTAACAGGCAGTGCTGCAGGTCAAACAGCTGCCCTGGGTTAAAAAGGTAAGTGCCTTTTTCTGCAGCGCGGCGACAGGTGGTGATCAGGCGACAGAGTTCACTGTAGGCTTTTTTGTCTGTCACCAGCACAACAAAAATATGATCGTCGCAATGAAATTCACTGCCAATAATTAAACGGAAATTCTCCAGTTTTGCCGCCAGAGACGGATCCTTCTGTGTTTCCTGCTGCAGATCCTGTAATGCCTGCCAGGCACGGACAACACCGGCCAGCGAACATTCATCGGTGATTGCCAACCCCTGATAACCAAGGGCCACCGCCTGTTGCACCAGTTCCTGTGGATGCGAGGCCCCGCGCAGGAAAGAGAAATTACTGACGCAGTGCAGTTCGGCATAAGCGACCGGCGTGCCTGTGGCGATATTTGTATCGGCCGTGTTATCCGCTGAATGATTCATCAGGAAAAAAGCCCATGAATAAACCAGCCCTGTGGCGAATGAAAAACCCACAGCAGCTGTTCACTCTGTTTTTCTGTTGCTGGTTCTGTTGCCTGGCAGACGACGTAGTAATCACGGCGCACGGTATTGTTATCCCACCAACCGCTGCAGACCCGTTCAGGCCCGGAAATAATCTGCTGCGGCGCAGGACAGGGCAGCGGAGCCGGCAACAGCCACAACGGTCTTGTACCACTGCCGGGATGTAAGTGGGCTGCTGCGGGAAGGTCATCAGCAGGGCGGAATATACTTGCCTGTTCCGGGCGCGGATCGGCCTGAACCTGCAGGCGCAGTAACTGCTCAGGTTGTAAGCGGCTGGCCAGACGGTTGAGCAGCTGACCGCTGTTCTCTCCGTCGGAGCTGTCCGCCTCTGCCTTGCTGGTCAGCAGTCCCTTTTGCCCGCGTTCCCGTTCAATAAACTCACTGACGTTCAGTATCAGACTCTGTACCGGGGCGGGCAGGCGGCGTTGCTCAAGAAAATGACGCACCATAAAAACCAGCTGGCTGTGTTCATATTCACCGTGAGCAAAGCGTATCTGCCATTCGCTGTCAGGCAGATGACGGTGGCTGAGTTGCAGATTCAGTTGCCGGGTGCTGAGCTGGCGGCGCTGCAGAAATTCACTCAGCCGCTGCAACAGACGCTGCAAGGGAAACAGTAAGCCGTTGCTGTGTTCGACTTCATGAATAAAGTGCGCCTGCTGCTGAAAAACTTCAGCGTTGTGAAAGGCCGGCAGAGGGTGTGGCTCATAGCCGAGCAAGCGGCGGATACGCTGACTGAAATCCGTTCCCAGCCGGCTGGACAGGGCGGTTAACGGCAGGCGATTAACATCGGCCAGCCGTTTTATACCAAGACGCTGCAAACGGTAAGTTTCCTCCGGGCTCAGGGGTAACCCCTGCTGTAACTGTGCGACCGTCAGGTGCGGCAGATCATGGTTATCAGTGGCTGGCAGCAGCTGCAGATGCGCACGTAATCTTGCCGCCAGCGGCGTTTGCCCAAGACCGGTCTGTACTGACCAGTGCTCGGCATCAGCCTGAGCAATAATATGGCGATGCAGGGAATCCATGCCGTGAAACAGGCGCAGCATACTGGCGACTTCAAGCCACAGTCCCTGCGGTGGATCAGGGCTGATAAAGGCACTGAACTGACCCGCCCAACTGGCGCGGGTATTGAGCATCTGCGCCTGCTGCTGAGCATCAATGGTCAGCAGCTGCAGTTGCGGGCACAGGCATAACGCGGTGATCAGAGGCATATCTGCCAGAACCCCGCTGTTCTGAGCGGCTTTATTGGCCTGCCAGATATGGCGTTGACTGCTGCGCCTGACCAGCGCCACCGGTTGTTGCGTAAGCTGCTCCGCATCCGGCTGACTGCTGATCACCTGCTGCAGGCACATCTGTGGAAATAACAGATACATCCAGCGATCTTTCATAAGCCAGCCCGTTTATTGCAGCCTGGTGGTTTTGCTGTTGTCACCCAGCTGCCTGTGCCACGGGTTTTTGTCGTGTTGACTTCTTTCGGTATGGCTTCGGTTGAGATCCAGAGTAAACGGATGTCCGGGCCATTGGCCGCGGCGTTTATAACATTCAATTTCAACGGCACTGGCTGACTGACGCTGAATACCAAGGCGCACAGCTGCCGGTGAGCCGGACGGATCAAACGCGGACTGTGGCCACAACCAGCAATAACTCTGATGGTGAGCACAGGCCAGCTGCAGGCGGCGGATATGGGCCTTGTGCAGGCGCTGTGGCCAACCCAGAACGGCGCTGCAATGACCACTCTTCAGCCCTTCCTCCAGACACCACATGGCTTGCTGTTCGTCTTTGGGATGAACCAGCAAAACCCTGCGGACATCGATGCCAGCCTGTTGCAACGCTGCCGCCTGAGGCTGCAGGCGCATACGGCCGTTGTGCGTATCCAGGTTCGGGCTGCCGACCCAGAGAATCCAGCGCGGCTGCTGACTGAGCTGGGCCAGTGCCGGCAGGATCAGGCTGACCTCACCGTTACCGGTGAGGGGACCGGCGTGACCATAGATTTCACACACCTGACCGGATTGCCAGCCATGGGCTGGCAGGGCGTCATTGAGCGCGGCAAAGCCGCTGTCGATAACGGCCTGGCGCGGTTGCTGAGCTGCGTTACTCTGGCCCTGCCAGACCTGTCCGCTGGCAATGACCTGATCAAGAGGCTGAGGCATAAGAATCTCTTGCTTGGTATTTGTATGGATATACAGTACTGTTTATATATCCAGTATTCAAGAGGGCAAACAGAAGAGACAATAAGCCCTGACATTTTTGTGGCCGAAGCAATGACAGAAAGACAACTCCGCCGTCCTGTACGCTGGCAAGTGCTGGGAGCCGCCATGGCTTTGCTGTTGCCCGCTGGCGCGTCGGCGCTGGAGGGCTATGGCGAGTTTGGTCTGGGCGTAACCTTTGTTGAAGTGGATCAGCCATTGGCGCTGCGTTCAGAAGACCGCAAAGAAACAGTGGCGGATGAAACCCTGTTTGCTGGTGGAGCGATCCAGTGGTTGCCATTTGTCAGCACCGGCCTGCAGATGTGGATCTGGGGAGATCGCCGGGTGGATGCCAATGCGACGGAAAAAAACATCGACGGTATCGGTGTTGCTGCCGATGTCACCGTACGCTTCCCTTTTGATGCCTTCAGCCCTTATGCGCGTTACAGCCGGGTGTGCTGGGACATGCTGATTACCGGCCTGGACAGTAACTGGTCGGAAGAAGCCTGTTCATCGCAGGTTGCTGCCGGGCTCGGATTTGGCTTGCGTGGCGCGGATGGCAGGCTGCAGCGCCTGAATATTGAATACAGCCGCATGACTCTGACCGATGACGCAGAACTGTCGCAGCTGGTGGCGACCATGCAGGTTTCTTTTTAACGGCTTTAAACGTGTTCACGGTGCGCTGAAACGTATCTTTCTGAGCTGCCAGACAAACGCCAGGTGCACGCTCTCCGTTGTATTTCAATGTTACCGATTAATGATTTACCAATTTATGGACCAATGTAATGACTGATTATTCTCTGACCTATCTTTTGCTTTCTGTTGCCGCTGCTGTGGCCGGCACTGGTCTGCTGGCGTATGCCCTGCAGTATCAGCGACAGCAGAGCTGGCAGCAGAAACAGGCAGAATCAGAGCAGACCCTGCAGGCTGAGCAACAGTTGCGCGAGCAGAGTGAGCAGCAGCTGAAACAGCTGAGTGCCGATATTCAGCAACTGCAGCAGGACCTCAGTCAGGTGCGGGTGGATCAGGTGCGCTGGCAGGAGCGGGCAGAGTCACTGCAGAGTCAGGCACAGAAATCCGAACAGCAGTATGGTCAACAGCAACAGCAGGACCGCGCCCAGCTGCAGGCGTTGCAGCAGGAACTGACGTCGGTACAGCGCCAGTTAGCCACCGAACGCGAGGCCCGCACTCAGGAGCAGCGCAGCAGCGAAGAAAAACTCAGCTTGCTGCAGCAGGGTAAAGAACAGATGCTGAAAGAATTCGAGCATCTGTCACAGAAAATCTTTGAAGAGAAAAACCGTCAGTTCAGCGAGCAGAGTCAGAAAGGGCTGGATTCTCTGCTGACACCTTTTAAAGATCAGCTGGAAGGGCTGCGCAAAAAAGTTGAGGACGTTTATGTGGCTGATGCCAAAGACCGTACCGAACTGAAAACCCAGATTGAAAATCTGCACAAACTGAATCAGCAGATGACGTCCGAAGCGCATGCCTTAATCACCGCCTTGCGTGGTGAGAAAAAAATGCAGGGTAACTGGGGTGAAATGGTACTGGAAACCGTGCTGGAGCGTTCCGGTCTGCGCAAAGGTGAAGAATATGTGCGCGAGCAGGTACATCAGGATGATGGCGGCAAAACTTACCGTCCGGATGTGATTATTAATCTGCCGGAAGGCAAACACATTGTGGTGGATGCCAAAGTCTCACTCAATGCCTACACAGATTATGTGAATGCCGAAGATGATGTCCAGCGCGATGCGGCATTAAAACGCCATATTGACGCAGTACGTAACCATATCCGTGGGCTCAGTGAAAAAGCCTACCAGCAGCTGCTGGGTATTAATTCACCGGATTTTGTCTTCCTGTTTATGCCGGTTGAACCCGCCTTTATGCTGGCCTTCCAACAGGATGAAAAACTTTTCAATGATGCCTTTGAGCAGCGCATTGTGGTCGTGACGCCAACCACTCTGTTGGCAACGCTGCGTACCGTGGCCAGTATCTGGGCCATTGAACGGCGCAATAAAAGTACCGAAAAACTGGCGGAGCAGGCCGGTAAGGTATACGACAAACTGGTGCTGGTGGTCGAAAAATTTGAAAAAGTCGGCAATCAGCTGGGCACCGTGCAGAAGTCCTATGACGATGCCTGGAACTCCATGAAAACCGGACGTGGTAACCTGCTCAGTCAGGCCGATACTTTCCGCAAACTTGGCGTGCGTTCGAAGAAAGAACTGGACAAAAAACTGACGCAGGAAGCCAACTCTGAGGCGGATTTATTTGATCTGGTTGAAGCGCCGGAAGATGAAACCCTGTGAAAAAAAACTGTGAAATAAAACCCTGTGAGGTAATAAAAGGCGTCAGTGCACTGGCCTGTTGGCTATGCACTGACGGTAGGCCGGGATTTCTGACAAAACATTTTAATCTTTGATTCTGGGTAGAATCAGACGCTTATGCAGCTTCTGCAGTAAGACTTCAGTCACGACAGCGATCACGAAGAAAGCAATCAGCGTATAGAGCACACCACTGGCGTTGCCGGCGCTGTAGATCAGCGCCAGCAGCATAGCGCCAAAACTCAGCACCATAGCCAGAATAATAATGCCTTTACTGGCGCCGGTTTCTTTTGCCAGTTTCAGGTGTCCGGCGTGCGTTACGCCGTGAATAAACAGAATAGATATGGAGCCGATTGCGGCGATTTCCGACAGATCAAACAACAGGGATAAAATAATAATCAACACCCCACTGATGATCAGACCTTCACGGCTGTGAGCAATGGGCTTGCCGAACTGTGCCGGCAGTTCCCCGTTTTTTGCCATATTGTAGGTGATGTTGGTCACCGCATAGAGGTTGGCATTGATGGCTGACGCTGTAGCAATCAGTGCAGTGATCGCCACAATGGTAAAGCCGGTCTGACCAAAAATAGGTCTTGCCGCTTCAGCCAGCGCAAAGTCTTTACTGGCGATGACATCTGCGACCGGCAGATTGCCAAAGACGGCAAAAGAAATAGCGATATACAGTCCCATCACCAGCAGGATGGAGATCATCATTGCCCGCGGCAGAGTTTTCTGCGGGTTGGGCATATCTTCTGCGGTATTGGTTATTACGCGGAAACCTTCATAGGCAAAGAAAGTAATCGCCAGGCTGAAAAATATTTGGCTGGCAGGCGGGTAGTGTGAGGGGGAGATATAATCACTCTTCAGATAGCCGATACCGGCCACGGAAAGGCCGACCAATACCAGAAATTTGACCCCGACGGTAACCGTTTCCCAGATGGCGACATCACGGGCACCACGCAGATTAATCAATACAAAAAGCACAATAATGCCGGATGACAACAGGTGATGAACCAGCGTGGTCTGCAGCTCCGGCGGAAAGAAGGTGACGGCATAATTGCCGAAGGCTTTGGCCACCAGACTGAGTGACACGACAGCGGCGAAAAACAACATAATGCCCATGGCACCGACGAAGGTACCGCTGCCATAAGCCTGGGCCAGATACTCGATAATACCGCCGGAAGACGGGTAACGTGCACCAAGTTTCCCCAGTGAGTAGCCACTGAACAGCGCAATGACGCCACCAAGGATAAATGAGATGTAAACCGCACTGCCGGAAATCGCGCTGGCTTCACCCAATAACGAGAATATTCCGGCACCCACCATTGCACCGACGCCCATGGATACAGCAGACCATGTACCGATTGGCTGAGTGGAGTTATGCATTGTCGATTTCCATGCTGAGAATTCAGGGCGCAGTGTACCCTGTCCGCATGACAACAACACTGAGCTGAATCCGGATAGCGTCATAAAGGTAAGGACATAAAGACAGGGGCAGAAAGGCAGGGCTGTGGCGGACAGGCGCTCTGGTGCCTGAAGCCGGCGTTAGCTAAAATGCGCACTCAGTTACCAGGCACGCCGGACTTTCCATGACTCACGATGATCAGCAACCAGACAATATCTATCAGACGCCGCTGGATGAGGTGCCGGGTTTTACCTTTGACGGCGCTGTCGCGCGGGTATTTCCGGATATGATCAAGCGCTCGGTCCCCGGTTATGCTGAGACCGTCGCCATGTCCGGCATTATTGCCGGGCGCTATGTAAAGCCGGGTTCCAATCTTTATGATCTGGGCTGCTCGTTGGGGGCGGTAACGCTGGCGATGCGTCACGGGGTACAGGCTGCAGGTGATGCCGGTCAGGGTTGCACGATCACCGGCATTGATAATTCTGCCTCAATGATTGAACGGGCAGAACACTATGTTGCACTCGATGAAGCTACGGTTCCTGTTTCTATGGTCTGCGGCGATATTGTTGGTTTCCCGCTGGAAAATGCCTCAGTCACCGCACTGAATTTTGTCCTGCAGTTTATTGCGCCGGAAATGCGCTTGTCGCTGTTGAACAGTATTGCTGAAGCCACTGTGCCTGGTGGTGCACTGATACTGTCGGAAAAAATCCGCTTCGATCCCTGGGAGCAGATGATGCAGGATGAACTGCATCTGGATTTTAAACGTGCCAATGGTTATTCCGAACTGGAAATCGCACAGAAACGCAGTGCGATTGAAAATGTTCTCATTCCGGAAAGCCATGAAGCTCATGTGGAACGTCTGCGTGAAGCTGGTTTCTCGCGCGTTATCCGCTGGTATCAGTGTTTCAATTTTGTATCCTATCTGGCGGTAAAATAATGACTGACAGCAACAATATCCTGCCGTGGTTTCATCATGTTCTGTCCGTTATGCAGGATGGCCCTCTGGCGCCGTGGGCAGATGTTCTGCCGCAGCAGCTGAATGAAATCCTGCACGAAAAAGAACACGGTGATCAGCAGCGCTGGCTTGATGCTGTGCTGGCATTACCAGACATTACGTCCGTTGAGGCGGATTTAAACAGCCACGATATTGCCTTAAAAAGCAGTGATCTGAGTGAGCAGCAAAGCGCGGAGGTGGATGCCTGCCTGCGTGGCTTAATTCCCTGGCGCAAAGGCCCGTTCCGCTTTTTTGATACCGATATTGATACCGAGTGGCGTTCTGACTGGAAGTGGGATCGCGTTGCACCGCACATTGCCCCCTTGCACGGTCGGGTGGTGCTGGATGTGGGTTGCGGCTCGGGTTATCACATGTGGCGTATGCTTGGTGCTGGTGCCAAGCGTGTTATCGGCGTTGATCCATCACGTTTATTCCTGATGCAGTTTCAGGCCTATAAAAAATACCTGCAAAGCGCTCAGGGCCAGGCAAATGCCGATTTGCTGCCATTAAAAATGGAAGATGTACCGCCGCGTCTGAAAGCCTTTGATACGGTGTTTTCCATGGGTGTGCTGTATCACCGCAAATCACCGATTGATCATCTGCAGGAGCTGAAAGATGCCTTGCGCCCCGGCGGCGAGCTGGTGCTGGAAACCCTGGTTATTGATGGCCCGCTGGGTGAAGTTCTGATGCCGGAAGATCGCTACGCCATGATGCGCAATGTGTGGTTTATTCCAACGCCGGAAACCCTGTTGCTGTGGTGTCGTCGAGTGGGACTGAAAAATGCTCGTGTGGTTGATTTAAACCAGACGTCGCTGGAGGAACAGCGCGCCACCGAATGGATGCGTTTTAATTCACTGAAGGATTTTCTTGACCCTGATGACGTGAATAAAACGGCCGAAGGCTATCCGGCACCGTTGCGCGCGGTGATTGTTGCAGAAGCCTGAGACGACACATTCTGCTCTGCATGCTGGCGGCGGAAATTCAGCGGCGATAACCCGGCATTGCGCCGTCGAAAAGCACGACCGAAGTTTGCCGGGTCGTTGTAGCCCAATAAGTGACTTATCTGCTGCACACTCAGACGGGTCGTTGTCAGATACTGACAAGCCATATCCTGACGCCATTGATCAAGTAATTCTTTATAGCTGGTGCCCTCACCGGCGAGACGTCGGCGCAGGGTGCGTGGCGACAACACCAGTTCATCTGCCACCTGTTCAAATGATGGAAAACGTCCTTTTGCCCGTGCCAGCATCATCTGAATCTGGCCACTTAAACGCTGCTGAGATTTCCACTTCAGCAATTGCTCTTCACACTGCTGTGTCGCCTGACGCTGAACCTGAGTGTCAGCCAGTTGCGAAGGCAGGCTCAGGTCTTCCTGTGGAATAACCAGCTGGTTTGCCACTTGATTAAAACGCACTTCGCAGGGGAAAAATGCCTGATAAAGTTCTCCGTATTCCGGCTCATCAAAAGCAAAGTCCACGCGAATTAATCGTGCTCGTTCAGCAGAAACAAAGCGTAAGACCGCGATTAATGTAACGATCAGTGCTTCCAGAAAGGTGGCGCGAATGTCTCCCAGCGTATACAGCTCGTCCATCTTTAAGCAGGCGTAGCGACCTTGCTGTTCCATTCGTAATGACACCAGCGGCGTGCGGGTAGCGACGTACTGGCAGGCAATGTCGGCAGCTTCCCCCAGTGTGGAGCTGCTCATCGCTGCCAGCCCTAACAAACCATGTGTGGTAATTGTTAGTTGGCTACCCAGATAAAGCCCTAGTGCGGGTTCATCAATTTCATTGCGGGATTCTCGTATCAGAGCACTGAATTGTTGCCAGTTGAGTTTGCCATCCAGAGCTTCAGTACAGCGTTCATCGACCCCGGCACGGACGCAGATCATCGACGCAGAACCGCCCCGGCCGGAAATTAGATTCAGCAGATTCGGTACATAGTTTGTGGGCAGCAGAAAGCTGTCATGCAGGGTGTCGATGGTCATGCCTCTTATCTTATCGCCTGCCGTCTCGCTGAAAAGACCATGGCCTCTAATGACCATTTCTTGTCTGCTGGTGCTGTAATCCCTTTTTGCGCAAACACTTAAAGTGAGTGCATAACAACAAGGATAAAGGCTCAGGCTTATGCTCTCATTGTTTCGCAAGAAAACCCGGTCCATCACGCTTGATAACACTCAACAGACACTGGTGGCTGAACCGGGAGAAACCATTTTGCAGGCAGCACTGCGAGAAGGTATTCGCTTTCCGCACAGTTGTCGTGTTGGTGGCTGTGCCGTATGCAAATGCAGACTGCGGCAAGGGCAGGTAAAAGAACTGACTGAGAGCGCTTACGTACTGAATACCGAAGATTTGGACAACGGCTACATTCTCGCCTGCCAGAGTGTACCAAAATCGGACATTAGTATTTCTGTTCCCGACTGGGACGAACGCAGCCCGGACCATGTAATACAGAGCGTCACAGGTACGATCACCGGACAACGTTTTCTGACCCATGATATTACCGCCATTACCATCGAGCTGGAGCAGCCACTGATATTTACTGCCGGACAGTATGCACAGCTGTCATTTGTCGATGGTCGTGCGCCTGCCCGTTCGTATTCGTTTGCTTCTGTCTGTGCGCAGAGCGGCACAAAAACGATTGAATTTTTTATTCGCAGTATCGAAGGCGGTGCTTTATCGCCGCGCTTTCGTGATCCGGCCATCCGCGGTGCGCAGGTAAATATCGAAGGGCCGTACGGAGATTTCTGGTTACGCCCGGATGACACACCAATTTTTGCTATTGCCGGTGGTAGTGGCCTGGCGCCGCTGCTCAGCATTTTGCGTCAGGCTTTAGCTGACCACTCAACCCGCCCGGTGACCTTATTGTTTGGTGCTCGTACTCAGGCAGACCTGTATGCGCTTGACGAAATTGCAGACCTGAAAAAGCAGTGGCGGGGGGCATTTGAATTTACTCCTGTGTTGTCGTCAGAGCCTGAAGACTCTGATTGGCAGGGTTTGCGAGGGTGGGTAACGCAGGCAATTGAAGGGCGTATCAGTGGCACCAGTCAGGTGTATCTGTGCGGACCCGCAGGAATGATCGATGCGGCAATCGACGAATGTCAGAAATTCAGCGTTCGATCGACGCAGATATTCTTCGACAAATTTACTGACAGCCGTGACTTGGCGGTTAACGGAAAAATGGCGTCCGCCTGAATTAAGCAAATTACTCGTTAAAAAAATAATAAGGAGATAGGAAATGTTTAAATACACCAAGTACACACTTTTTCATATGCTCACCATTCCATTTGGGATTGGTGTGACATTGGGGGGCGACTGGATGTATGCCGGTCTGGTGTTTGCTGTTGGCTTTGTGGTTGTTGGCGATCTGTTGATGGGTGACGACACCAGCGAGCCAGAATACGAAGCGCCCTGGCTTCTTAACCTGCAGCTGTATTCTTCATTGCTGCTGATTGTGGTGATGAATTTCCTGATGGTCTGGAGCGTGGCTGATGCCGATGTACTGGGCTATGGCGCTCTGGTGCAACAGTTCACCGGCTTTGACGCACTGGCTGCGCGCGAAGCCAATAGCTGGCCGCAATACGCTGCCGCCATTCTCGGCTGTGGCCTGCTAACCTCGGTGGTGGGTACTATCGTTGGTCATGAGCTGACACACCGCACATGGGATCCGATGGCTATGTTTATTGGTCGCTGGTTGCTGGCGTTCAGCTGGGATACCGGCTTCTCGATCGAGCACGTCTATGGTCATCACATTTATGTGGGTTCAACCGATGACCCGGCAACCGCACCACGTGGACGTAATGTGTATTACCACATTCTGGCGTCTACCTGGAAAGGCAACATCAGCGCCTGGAATCTGGAAAAGAAGCGTCTTAAGAAAAAACGTCTGCCGGTCTTCAGTCACCACAACCTGTATATCCGTGGTCTGCTGATGTCACTGGCACTGGAAGTTGCAGCCTTTGTCATGGCTGGCTGGGTTGGTGTGGCAGTCTTTACTGCAACCGCGCTGATTGCCAAAGCGTTTCTGGAAATTGTCAATTTTATGGAACACTACGGCATGGTACGCAACGTCAAAACACCGGTACAGCCATACCACAGCTGGAATACCAATAAGCGCATCAGCTCCTGGGCAACCTTTAACCTGACGCGTCATTCTCACCATCATGCACAAGGCGATGTTCCTTTCCAGAAACTGCGCCCTTATCAGGATGCACCCATGATGGTTAACGGTTATCTGACCACCATTTTCCTGACCCTGATTCCACCACTGTGGAACGCTATTATGGTACCGAAAGTACTGGACTGGGATCGTCGTTTTGCCAGTGCAGAAGAACTGAAGCTGGCCATGCAGGCGAATAAACGCAGCGGTATTAAAGCTTTTATGGAGCAGGACTACAGCGACCTGATTCGCCAGAAGCAGGCCCTGAACACAACCAGCAGCAACCGCACGGTTCAGGCGGCATAAATGAACCACTTGTAACGTGGGAGCGTTAAGACGGGCAGAGGTAATGTGAGCGAGTTACCGCTACTGCCGGATTCTTTCCGGGGCTTTTGCCCCGTTTTTTTATTGGCCGTAAACAGCTACTGATGCCGATATTCAGCAGACCCTCTGAAACATTCTGATACATAAGTCTACGCATTCCGGGGTTGCAATCGTTTTGCAGCCGGGCGTAGTATGGAAAACATGATTACGAAAACACGCACACAAACCATGATGTCGAACGAAGCCACTGCCACCGCAGCGGCTTCTTCCTGCGTGTTTAACTGGTGGTTCTATGGCTATTACTTTAGCCAGGAGTCAGGCCGCCTGTAAGCAAACGCTTAGTTCCCCAGGGCAGTCTGAATCAGATGACTGCCAACGGTATCAAACCCCGACTGGCAGTCAGCCACTCGGGGTTTTTTATTGGCTTTAAAAAACTGCAACGTCAGGACATTACTATGAATACTCAGTCTGCAGCCGCATCACAACGTCTGAAAACGCACGCACGGGTTAATCGATTTAGCCGTGGCGAAGCCTCGTATTGGTATTGATTCACGCTTCGCCAGCCGTACAGAAATACAGACACGTTTGCAGATGAATAAGAGGATTAAATAATGAAAACTAACGCAGAAAAAAATACGACAACAACAACCAGTAACGACCCGGCGGTACGCCCACTGAGCACGCCACGCCAGCTGAAAGCCGATATGCCGTTAAGCGAAGAGCTGGCGGTACAGGTTGAACAGCAGCGCCAGCAAATTCGTGACTTGCTGGAAGGCAACGACCAGCGTCTGCTGATCGTTACCGGCCCGTGCTCGATTCACGATGAAGAAGCGGTACTGGATTACGGTCGCCGTCTGGCCGGACTGAACGAACAACTGAAAGATAAACTGCTGATTGTGATGCGTGCCTACGTGGAAAAACCGCGTACCAGCGTTGGCTGGAAAGGTCTGGCCTACGACCCGGCGCGTAACGGCAAAGGCGATATGGCTGAAGGTATCCGTCGTTCCCGCACCATTATGCTGAAGTTGGCTAATCTCGGTCTGCCACTGGCGACCGAAGCACTGAATCCGCTGGTGATGCGTTACCTGGATGATCTGGTGAGCTGGACTGCTATTGGCGCCCGCACCTCAGAGTCACAGACACACCGGGAAATGGTCAGCCATCTGCCGATGCCAGTGGGTATTAAAAACAGCACGGACGGTTCAGCGTCTAACGCCATTAACGCCATGATTTCTGCCCGCCACAGTCACCACACGCTGGGCGTGGATGTGGACGGTCAGATGGCCATGCTCGACACCCCGGGAAATCCGGATACTCATCTGGTGCTGCGCGGCGGTCATGGCCTGACCAACTACGATGCAGCCTCCATCGCGGCATCTCTGGCTGAGCTGGAGCAGGGCGGCTGTCATGCTAAAGTGATGGTGGACTGCAGCCATGCTAATGCCTGCAAACAGCACGAGCGTCAGATTCCGATTGCTCTGGAAGTGGTTGATCAGAAGCTGGCCGGAAACGACGGCATTCTTGGTCTGATGCTGGAAAGCTTCATTACCGCCGGGCGCCAGAACGACAGCGGTGAGCTGGTTTACGGTCAGTCCATCACCGACGCCTGCATTGGCTGGGTTGAAACTGAGGAGCTGCTGCGCGGCATTCATCAGAAATTATCCTGAGCGATCCGCTACTCACAGCGCCCGGAATCTGCTTTCCGGGCAGCTGGTATGTAGGGCCTGCTGCTCCAGGGCCTTACCATCCACCTCACTGCAACACTGTGTATTGCCGCAACACGCGGCAGGTAGCTGGTTAAATGCACCATAGTCCGTACACTGAAGGTAAATAAAACAGCGCACGGAGTTTAACCATGTCTGATTCATCCTATACACCACCAAAGGTATGGCAGTGGGAACCGGGTAACGGCGGCAAATTTGCCAGTATTAACCGTCCGGTCGCGGGACCAACCCATGACAAAGAATTGCCGGTCGGCAAGCATCCACTGCAGCTGTATTCACTGGCCACACCGAATGGTGTAAAGGTCACGATTCTGCTGGAAGAGTTGCTGGAAGCCGGTATTAAAGAAGCAGAATACGATGCCTGGCTGATCAATATCATCGAAGGTGATCAGTTCGGCTCCGGCTTTGTTGATGTGAATCCTAACTCGAAAATTCCGGCCATGATGGATCACAGTGTGGAACCATCTCAGCGGCTGTTTGAATCCGGCTCGATCCTTAAATATCTGGCGGAAAAATTTAACGCTTTCATTCCTGAATCGGCCAGCGGCAAAGCAGAATGCTTTAACTGGCTGTTCTGGCAGATGGGTAGCGCGCCGATTCTGGGTGGCGGTTTCGGGCATTTCTATGCCTATGCGCCAGAGAAATTTGAATACCCGATTAATCGCTTCACCATGGAAATTAAGCGTCAGCTGGACGTACTGGATCGTCACCTGGCGGATAACCGCTATATGTGCGGTGATGATTATTCAATTGTCGATATGGCGATTTATCCGTGGTATGGCGTGCTGGCGCAGGGTGGTCTGTACGACGACGCCCATGAGTTTATTGAAGCGCATACCTACAAAAATGTATTGCGCTGGGCAGGTGAACTGGCAGAGCGTCCGGCGGTTAAACGCGGCAAACTGGTGAACCGCACCTGGGGTGATGTCCAGCTGGCGGAACGCCACGACGCCAGTGATTTTGACGGTCTGGTTTAAAACCGACCCCGCGAAAGAATAAAAAACGGAGCAACTGCTCCGTTTTTTATTGCGCTCTTCCTGCCGCTTTTCCCGTCGCCTTTCTTACTGCTTTTTTGAACGCTTTTATGGCTGCTGCGGCTGACTGTTGTATGCCTGCGTGCCCCATAAGGGTACGGTTGAAAGGCTGTGTTTATAGCTGCCGGATGTCTCTTTGGTTGAATAAGAAATGTACATCAGTGTCTGATTGGCGGCATCGTAAATACGGCGCACTTTCATATTCTTAAAGAAAATACTCTTCGACTTTTTAAACACCACGTCACCGGATTTGCTCTTATCGATCTGGGCGATCATGGCAGCTGTGATCTCGCCTGTCTGACGGCAGGAAATCGAGCTGTCGCTGGGGTCAGAAAGATCGAGATCGGCTTCCACCGAAGCAACGTGGCAGGTAACACCGGTGACAATCGGGTCGTTCAGAAAATCCAGTTTGATGTCTTTGGTGGTAAACAGGCCCAGCGAGACATCACCTACCTCATTGTTGTCGCAGCCGCTGAGCAGCAGGGCGCAAACCGGTATCAGGGCGATTGAGCGGGCGGATGACAGGACAGATGAAAAAACATATAAAGAAAATGGCATGGCAACCTCCGGTGTCAGAAGCGGGCAGTGTATCAGGATCAGCGTGCGCAAAACTTACCATTTGCGCACAACCTGAGCCCGGAAACCGCGAAAAGAGAGGAAATCTGACAGCTCTGAATACAGCCGGTTCTTGGCGTGCGGCTGCTGGCATACGGCAAGTCATTACATTTCTTCAGGAATTAACCCCATTCGAGCGCATTCTGGTGCATAATGGTGGCGCTTTATGCCCGAAGGGCATTCCTTAAGATTAATATTGAGAGAGAATCATGCCTGATTGCCCAAAGTGCAGTTCTGAATACCCTTACGAAGATGGTCCAAGCTATGTGTGCCCAGAGTGCGCTTATGAGTGGCCGATCAATGGCGAAGCGGCGGAAGACGGACTGGTTGTTAAAGATTCCAATGGTGCGATTCTGGAAGACGGTGACAGCGTTACTGTGATTAAGGATCTGAAGGTGAAAGGCTCATCTTCTGTGGTCAAAGTAGGCACCAAAATCAAGAATATCCGTTTGGTGGAAAGTTCAGACGATCACAATATTGACTGTAAAATCCCGGGTATTGGTGCTATTAAAATTACGCCGAAATTCGTTAAAAAAGCGTAATTCTGCATAAAGCTATTAAGCCGAAAACAGGTTATGCCGGAGCAGCAATCGCTGCTCCTTCTTTTTCTGCAGTTCAGGCGCCTGCCTTCAGCAGACTGCTCAGAAACTCTTTAAAACCCCTCAAAAACCCTTATGTTCGTAGGCTGCAAAGGCATCAGCTGTTGGCGGATTTTCGGCAACATCACGCACTGCCTGTTCCAGCTGGCTGAAAAACAGAGGGACATCACGTTGCCGTTTCACCTGTTCGAACACGGCGCGGATTTCCATGGATTGCATGGAAAAATAATGCAGCCATTGCTTCAGCCTGTCGGTCTGCGCTTTGTCTGGCAGGTGGGATAAATGCGGCACCAGATCATGCATCAGTTGCAGATGCTCAGACCAGCTCAGGTTCCGGTGCTGTGGACCACCCTGATCGGCTTTAATGCGCAGGCCGAGATCGGGCACGGCAACCAGTCCGCGGCCAATCATCAGCGTATCGCAGTGGCTTTCTGCCATACATTGGCGTGCCTGCTCAGGCGTCCAGATTTCACCATTGGCCAGCACCGGAATGCTCATAATCTCTTTGATACGGGCGATCCATTCCCAGTGAGCCGGTGGCTTGTAACCTTCGGTTTTGGTGCGTGCATGCACGGTTAACCACTGGATGCCGCCATCTTCCAGCGCTTTGGCATTGGTCAGGGCGAGGGTTTTATCTTTGAAGCCCAGGCGCATTTTGGCGCTTACCGGGATATGCGCCGGAACTGCAGCACGCACTGCACTGGCAATTCTGTGCAGCAGATCCGGGAATTGCAGTAAAACCGCTCCGCCCTGGCTGTTGTTAACGGTTTTCGCCGGACAGCCAAAGTTCAGGTCGATAGCAGGCGCACCCAGTTCGACGGCTTTTACCGCATTGGCTGCCATCATGTCCGGATCGCAGCCCAGTAATTGCACGTGTACCGGCGTGCCAGCCAGGGTTTTACCGCGCAAATCGCCCTGATGGTTCAGCTCCGGACAATAGCGACGGAAGACTTTAGCAGGATAGACCTGATTCGTGACCCGTATAAACTCAGTGACACAATGATCAATACCACCGACGCGGGTAAGAATATCGCGCAGGTTATGGTCCATCAGTCCTTCCATAGGGGCGAGGGCGATGTAGGGTTTATGTGCAGGGGAGTAAAGCGGCAGAGAACCAGTGAACATAGATTAAGGATGCGAATGATTTACGGCTGAGTATATTCCGGATTTATCTCATATTCGAGTTATATAAATAACGTGAATAATGAACAACACCGGATATTATAACTGCGTAGTCTCTGATTGCCCGGGTGATTTTATCTGACAACTGTTTGATTTATGTCCAGTTGGCCCGTGCTTTGTGTTGCGCCTATATACCCTTTTAAGTAATCTGTGCCGGCTTTGCCAGCCCGGTTGGGAGGGGTTTTTGCGCCCTGAAGAAACCGGCCGGGGAACGATTTTAATAATATTGAGGAGCCCCCTGCATGTCTGAGCCAAGTCTCGTCGCACAGGGTTTGGAATTGATGGTATTCGGTATGGGTGTGGTATTCGTCTTTCTGACGATGCTGGTATTCGTAACCGGATTCATGTCCAAGCTGGTAAATAAAATTGCACCTGTTCAGGAAGCAGCGCCGGTACCCGTGCGTGCTGCAGCCCCTCAGGGAGCAGACCCGCAATTGCTGAAAGTACTTTCAGCAGCGGTAAAAGAACATCGCGCGCGCCAAAAGTAGCCCGCGGTTTACCTTAACCCAAACGTATAACAACGTTAATGGAAGAAAAGGCCATCACCCATGACCGATTCTAAAAAATTAGGAATTACTGACGTCGTACTCCGCGACGCTCACCAATCCATCCTCGCCACCCGCATGCGTATCGACGATATGCTGCCAATTGCTGCCAAACTTGATCAGGTAGGTTACTGGTCTCTGGAAAGCTGGGGTGGAGCGACTTTTGACTCCTGCATCCGCTTCCTCGGGGAAGATCCATGGGATCGTATCCGCGAATTTAAGAAAGCCATGCCGAACACCAAACACCAGATGCTGCTGCGTGGTCAGAACCTGCTGGGCTACCGTCACTATGCTGACGACGTGGTCGAGAAGTTCGTAGAACGTGCTGCCACCAATGGTGTTGACGTATTCCGTGTGTTCGACGCAATGAACGATCCGCGCAACCTGCAGACTGCCTTACAGGCGGTTAAAAAGCAGGGCAAACACGCGCAGGCGACCCTGTCTTATACTACCAGCCCGGTTCACACTCTGGACGCCTGGGTTGATCTGGCCAAGCGTATTGAAGACATGGGCGCTGATTCCATCGCCATCAAAGATATGGCCGGTGTTCTGACGCCTTATGCCGCTTTCGAACTGGTATCCCGTCTTAAAGGTCAGACTGACCTGGAAGTTCAGCTGCACGCTCACGCGACCGCTGGTCTGTCCGACATGACCATTCTGAAAGCCGTAGAAGCCGGTATCGACCGTGTTGATACTGCGATCTCTTCTATGTCCATGACTTACGGTCACACTGCTACCGAATCTGTGGTTGCTGCTCTGGCTGGTACCGAGCGTGACACCGGTCTGGATCTGAACCTGCTGGAAGAAATTGCTGCTTACTTCCGTACTGTACGTAAGAAGTACGCTAAGTTTGAAGGCGCTCTGAAAGGCACCGACAGCCGTATTCTGGTTGCACAGGTTCCTGGTGGTATGCTGACCAACATGGAAAACCAGCTGCGCGAGCAGGGTGCTTCTGACAAGTTCGACGAAGTACTGAAAGAAATCCCACGCGTACGTGAAGACCTGGGCTTTATCCCGCTGGTAACACCAACCTCTCAGATCGTTGGTACGCAGGCGGTACTGAACGTACTGACCGGCGAGCGTTACAAGTCTATCTCTAAAGAAACTCAGGGCATCCTGAAGGGTGAATACGGTGCTGCACCGGCTCCGATGAACGCAGAGCTGCAGGCCCGTGTTCTGGATGGCGCAGAAGCCATCACCTGTCGTCCGGCTGACCTGATCGAAAACGAACTGGATAAAGTGATTGCTGACGTTGAGAAACTGGCCGCGGACAAAGGCATCAAGCTGTCTGCTGACAAGATTGACGACGCTCTGACTTACGCCATGTTCCCGCAGATTGCACCTAAGTTCCTGGAGAACCGTGGCAATCCGGATGCCTTCGAGCCAGCGCCAAAAGGTGATGCTGAAGATACCTTCACCGTAACCGTTGATGGTAACGAGTACGTGGTGAAAGTAGACGAAGGCGGTGATGTTAAAGAACTGGCTCCGGTTAACGGTGCGCCAATGTCTTTCGGTGGCGATTCCGGTAATGCCGGTGCAGCACCAGCCGCAGCCGTTGGTGGCGGTGACCCGATTGCTGCGCCTCTGGCCGGTAACGTCTGGAAAGTTCTGGTGCAGCCGGGTGATGTGGTTGGCGAAGGTGACGTAGTACTGATCCTTGAAGCGATGAAGATGGAAACTGAAGTACGTGCTCCACGTGCCGGTACCATCGGCAGCGTGAGTGCCAAAGAAGGTGTAGCTGTTAAAGTCGGCGACACTCTGTACACCCTGGCTTAAGGGGAGGTAAATCATGCAAAGTCTGATTAACCTCTGGCACGATACCGGTCTGTATCACATGGAGTCCGGCCAGGTCATTATGATGCTGGTTGGCTTCCTGATGCTGTTTCTGGCAATCAAAAAGGGCTTCGAGCCACTGCTGCTGCTGCCGATTGCGGTTGGTACTCTGATGGTGAACATTCCGGGCGCAGGCCTGGGATGGTCCGCCGCAGAAGCGGCCATCCGAACCGGTGACGCGTCGCTGCTGGCGCAGTTCCGTGATCTGTTCAGCCTGGCGGCTGATGCGACAGTTCACGATGTTCTGCATGCCTACCACAATGCTGAAGCGACTCTGTACAAGAAAGCTCTGGCACTGGGTGCCGGCGCAGGCTTCGAAAACGGTATGCTGTACACCTTCTACAGCGTGACGATTGCCAGTGGTGTTGCGCCACTGCTGATCTTCATGGGTGTTGGTGCTATGACGGATTTTGGTCCGCTGCTGGCCAACCCTAAAACTCTGCTGCTGGGTGCTGCTGCTCAGTTCGGTATCTTCGGTACTATCGCCGGTGCGGTGCTGCTGACGGATGCCGGTCTGATGGACTTCACTCTGCAACAGGCTGCTGCTATCGGTATCATCGGTGGTGCGGACGGTCCTACTTCGATCTTTATTGCATCGAAACTGGCCCCTGAACTGCTGGGTGCGATTGCGGTTGCGGCATACTCTTACATGGCTCTGGTACCGCTGATTCAGCCGCCGATCATGAAAGCTCTGACCACTGAGAAAGAGCGTCAGATTGCCATGGTGCAGCTGCGTGAAGTAACCAAGGGTGAGAAGATTGTATTCCCGATTGCGGTACTGATTCTGGTGGCTCTGCTGCTGCCGTCTGCAGCACCTCTGCTGGGTATGTTCTGCTTCGGTAACCTGATGAAGGAATCCGGTGTGGTTGAGCGTCTGAGCGATACGTCGCAAAACGCCCTGATCAACATCGTGACCATCTTCCTCGGTCTGTCCGTGGGTTACAAAATGAGCTCCGATGCCTTTCTGAATGGCAGCACTCTGGCGATTATCGTTCTGGGTCTGATTGCCTTCTGTGTAGGTACTGCAGCGGGTGTTCTGATGGCTAAGCTGATGAACAAGCTGACCAAAGATCCGATCAACCCTCTGATTGGTTCCGCCGGTGTATCCGCTGTACCAATGGCTGCCCGTGTATCCAACAAAGTGGGTCTGGAAGCCAATGGTCAGAACTTCCTGCTGATGCACGCCATGGGCCCTAACGTGGCTGGTGTGATTGGTTCAGCAGTGGCTGCCGGTGTAATGATTTCCTTCTTCGGTTAATCATTATTCCACACCAAAAAAGAAGCGCCTTCGGGCGCTTTTTTTATGGCTGTTCTGCGGCGTTTAATGCTGCCTTTACAGCTGCCTTTACAGCTGCCTTCATTTTTATTCGTTGCGAATAATTCTTCTCTGTCGTCGTTTACCATTGAGCTGTCCGAGTCTTAAAAGTACCTTTGTGCCACTTTTAAAACGCATTCATAAGGAAATAAAAGTGCGCTCATTACGACCTCTCGTGTTATCCCTCGCAGTCCTTCCATTTGCATTAACGGCTCACACTGCAGTCGCCGGAGCCGCCAGCGAAGCCGATCAGCTGAACACTCAGATTTCCGAAGCGGCTGAGGCAGAAGAGCAGTCCGGATTTATCGCCGGAGCCAATCTGTCGACCAGTCTTTCTGGTGAAGGGCAGGATGATATCGATGGTTATCCGACCTTTACCTATGACCTGGATTCAGGCTCTTTCAGTGCCTTTGTTGGTTATCAGACTAAGCGTAATAACCGCATTAAGCTGGCCTTTGAATCCCGTTCGTTCGGCTTTGAAGGTACCAGCGAAGAAGAAACCGCAACCGGGCTGAGACTGGACTGGGATTTTGTTTATGGCAAAAGCAAAGTGCATCCGTTCTGGAGTATTGGCTTTGGCAGCTACCGTTTGTCCGATCCATTGATTCTTGAAGATACGTCGATTGAAGGGGAAGATCTGTCAGGCTTCTCATTTCAGTTAGGTCTGGGTGTTAAGATTGATTTAAATAAAAAGGCTGAGCTGTCGTTGGGCTTTGAACGCCAGGCGATTGGCTGGCAGGAAGTTGAAATTACCGGCCGCTACGATGTGTCCATTCAGTCTATTTATGCGCATAACTCCGTCAGTGCTGGCGTGTTGCTGCACTTTTAAATCAGATTGGGTGCGGCTTTATCAGCTTTAGTGCTCTGTTAGTCTCACTGATCCGTTAAAAAATCTGGTATTCAGGCCGGTGGTGCATTAAAAAAAACGGTGCTTTTGCACCGTTTTTTATGGCTGGTTCACTATTTTTGACTGATTTTTTGATTCTCAGTCGTCAGCGGGCAGGCAGAAACTGGCCAAAGCCTTTTTCCTGCCCCAGTGCAGCAACGGGTTGATCGTTATCAATAGCGATACGGCCATTAATAATAACGTAAGGTACTGCGCCTGGGTTGCGGTTTACCATACGTTGTAAGCCATCAAAATTCTGCATTTCAGCCCAGTATTCCAGCTCAAGATCCTGATCCAGGCGTTGCGGATTAATAATGCAGATATCGGCCCGGCTGCCAGGGCGTATATAACCGGCATCGATGCCAAACCAGTCAGCCTGCTCACCGGTTAAACGCCAGACAGCTTTTTCCAGCGACATAACAGGTTCTTTCTTGCCGTTATCGTGTTGTTCACTGCTTTCTTTTACCAGTTTTAAAAAGCGCAGCGGCAGATTATAAAAGGCCATATTACGGATATGGGCGCCGGCGTCGGAGAAGGTAATTAATGTGTGTTTCTTCTGTACCATTTCTTTCAGTTTATTCTCGCGGTGATTGCCGATGACGGTGTACCAGCGCAGCTCGCGCCCATATTGCACCATCAGGTCCAGAAACAGATCAACCACGTGCATATTCCGCTGAATCGCGATGGTGGCAAAATCGAGTCCGATGAGGTTTTTATCAGGGCAATCGAGAATCACGGCATCGCCAAAGTCCCGTTGCCAGACCCGCGGTGAGAGTTTCTGTTTATAAAATTTACGGAAGCTGCGGCGATAATTTTCATCCTGAAAAAGGCGGTTGCGTTCAACCTGAGTTTTCAGATCAAGCGCCAGTTCACCGGCTCCGAACTCTTCAAACAGCACCACATCAATGCCGTCGGCATAAACCTTAAAGGGAGTTGGCAACAGCTGCCAGCGGAAGTCACCACCGAGCATTCGAGTGAACCAGCCAACCAGATCGGCCATGGGGCGCAGGGTTGGGTTACCTTTTAAATCCAGCATGGAAATCAGCGTGGTTTTCAGCGGTTTGCCCAACGGCAGAATGGCCTGGCCGATATAGTCAAAAATTTGCAGTGGATTTGCAGCATTCGGAGCGCCCTGATGAATCCGGCCGTATTGGCGCAGCAGGTGGTTGAGGCGTTTTACTTCTTTCCAGCGGGCGTAAGTACTGGGCAGACTTTTTGACCACTGGCGGTCACCGTCGACTTTATCCCACTTCAGACACATGGTCGAAAGACCGATAAATCCCAGTCGCAGGGATTCTTCAAGAATATCTTCCATGCGCTGCATTTCTGCCTGGGTTGGCTGTTCTGTACGCTCTGTTGCCCGTTTAAGCCCCATAACAGAGGTGCGCAGATCGCTGTGACCGAGCATGGATATCAGGTTTGGACCAAGCGGTTGTTTCTGAATAAAGGCCAGCCAGCTGGCCGGGCTGTTCCAGCATTTATGTTGCTGCAATATCGGTAAAACCTTTTCTCTGGGAACAGTTTCTACCCGGGTGAACAGGTCTGATGCGTCTTCAGTATCGCTGCACACCATACTCAGGCTGCAGCTGCCGACCAGAACCGTGGTCACACCGTGGCGCACAGATTCAGACAGCGCAGGCGCTACAATCAGTTCCGCATCGTAATGGGTGTGGCTGTCGATAAAGCCGGGCGTGATCCAGCAGCCTGTTGCGTCGATAACACGCTCTGCGCTGTCCGCGAAAAAGGCTTCGGACTGGATTTTTACAACGCGCCCGCTGTTGATCGCCAGACTGCATATTCTGGCCGGGGTGTCGGGGCTGCCATCAAACAGAAGTCCGTCATTGATGATCAGATCGAAAGTGTTCACAGGTTCAGAGTTCACAGGTTCAGAGTTCATAGGTCCACCTGAAAGGTTGTTATTGTTTTTATAGTTGCTGCTGAGTTGTCTTTATTCTTGTTGCAGCGAACCTGTTCAGGTTAAATTCTGTACACAATAAAAACTTATCATTTTATGACACGATGCCAATGGAATATGCCTCAACCCAATACCGGGTACGTCGCGGAGCCCTGAGTGGCTTTGATTCTCTGATCCGGGCGCATGGCGGTTCACTGGCCGACCTGCTGACATCCTGTGGTATGGCTGAGCGGGATCTGGATTTTCCGGAAGAACGCATGGCGGTTACTGATCTGGTGGCGCTGTTAAATGCTGCGGGATGTCTGCCTGGCTTGCAGCAGAGTGGCCTGCAGCTGGCTGCAGTGCAGGGGCTGGAAGTGATCGGAGTGCTCGGCCGCCTGCTGCTGGAAGCTGAAACACTGGGTGACGCCTTCGCTCTGGTGAACCGTTATATGACGCTGCACAATCAGGGAGAGCGCTGGCGTATTACCGACTTCGGCCACTGTGTCGCGGTACAGCGTTACGAGCATGTCTGCTTCGATCAGGATGCGCGGCAATATCACGAACTGGCGCTGGGAAACTGTCTGCGTCTGATGGAAATTCTTGCCGGGTGCAGAATCCAGCCTGTGCGTGTTGAGTTTGTGCACCGGCCTTTGGCTGCAGAGGCAGATTACCGCCGGTTTTTCCGGTGTGATGTGCGCTTCGGCGAGGAGCAGGATCAGCTCTTAATTGCGAAAGAGGTACTGACGCTGCCGGTATCTGTGCGCAATGATGCCGGGTCTGTATCGGCTGATTTTATCGACAGGCTCAGTCAACAATATCCGGATGATCTGCGCGCTCAGGTTAAGACAGTTATTATGCAACTCTTGGGCAGTGGGCGGCATTCAATTGAAGATGTCGCGCTATTACTGAACGTACATCCGCGGACTTTGCAACGGCGGCTGGCGGAGGACAGCATTGTTTTTCGTCAGCTGCTGAATGAAGTGCGCAGTAATCTGGCGTGCTGGCATCTGACATCGTCTGATATCGATATCACACGATTATCGGCAGCATTGGGATACAGTGATGTCAGTGGGTTCAGTCGGGCATTCCACCAATGGCATGGCTGTTCACCACGCCATTGGCGGAATCAGAGGGGCAGCACTTAGCTGTGATACATGCTGGAAATAATGTCGATAGAAGGGCGCAGGGTATCGCGCCAGCATTCTTCCAGTTCGCGGGAGAACTCAGGATCGTGCTTGTAGAGGGTTTCAATCAATGAATCCATCCACAGGCTGTAATAGATCGGATTGATGTTCATGCGCTTTTTACTGTGGCTTTCGCCCAGCATGCGGATTTTGGTATCCGGCATGCCACGGGCGTGCATAATCAGCCAAAGAACACCACCGCGTACCAGCGCGCGTAATGACGCCATATCGGTATTGGCAAATAGTGCCCGGACATCCGGTGATTTACCTAACAGGGTGTTATAAAAATCTTCAAAAAATACGGGTTTATCGCAGCTTCTTCCATAACTCTGGAAAACCGCATCGGCATTGATCATTCGTGATTACCTTGCTTGCTCAGACCGGCGGTTTGGGATACCGCACTTTTTATGGTTGGCATAAGAACCCCTGCTTCTGCTATTAACAGGGACAGTTTTCAGGCCGCAAAGATTACTCCTAAGCCATATAAATTGCAAAAGGGTCAATATGATTTTTACGCACGGAATGTTGCGTACTCAAAATACCTTCTGCATTGCCTTATCCAGCTTTTGCCAATCGAAACGGCTGCGTACCGAGGCTGCAAGGCGGTTAATCTGCTGTTCGCGTATATCGTTAAAGTCGACATTGTCAGGAGCAGACAAACCGGCCCATTGCAGGACTGCTGACAGGGCGGGGGCAGTATCAAAAAGTCCGTGCCAGTAAGTCGCAAAAACAGAACCATCGTCCGATAAAAGTCCGCAGCCGACGTCTGTTAAGTTATTGTCGGTACTAATACCTAAGTGTATTTCGTATCCCTGTGCGGCAACCGGTTGCTGTCCGGGAAACTGCAGAAAACCCGTCTGTAACTTAAGTGTTTTTTCTGGTTTTAATTCTGTATCCAGATTCAGCAGATTCAGCCCATGGCTGTTGCCACTGTCGCCTTCTGTCCCCTGGGGATCGCGGATATTTTTCCCTAACATTTGCAGACCGCCACAAATGCCCAGCAATTTTCCGCCATAGCGCAGATGTTTGCGGATGTGAGTTGGCCAATCACATGTCTGTTCCTTCAACCATTGCAGATCGGCGCGGGTATTTTTTGAGCCAGGCAGAATAATAAGGTCAGATGGCGGTGGCGTTTGCCCCGGGCCCACAAAGGTCAGATTGACCTGCGGATGAACCTGCAACGCATCGAAATCGGTGTGATTGCTGATGCGCGGATACACGGGCACCACAACGTTTAACTGTGTGGCGGTTTTTTCTTTTCCGTGATTGAGGCTGAGGGAATCCTCGGCATCCAGGTAAAGCCCCTGCAAATACGGCAAAACAGCCAGCACGGGTTTACCGGTTTTTTCTTCCAGCCAGTCCAGACCATCCTGCAGCAGCCGGATATCACCGCGGAAACGGTTGATGACAAAACCTGTGATGCGTTGCTGTTCACTTTCACTGAGGCAGGCAAGGGTGCCTATGATATGAGCAAAGACGCCACCACGGTCGATATCGGCAATCAGAATCACCGGACAATCGGCTTCTTCGGCAAAGCCCATATTGGCAATATCGTTGGCGCGCAGATTGATTTCCGCCGGGCTCCCGGCACCTTCAATCACCACCGCCTGATAACGGCTTTTCAGGCGGGAATAAGATTCCATCACAGCTGAGCGGGCAGTTTTTTTATACTCACTGTAATCCAGCGCATGCTGATTACCGATGGATTTGCCCTGAATAATAATCTGACTGCCGGTGTCGCTGGTGGGTTTTAAAAGTACCGGATTCATATCCGTGGTTGGGGCGATACGACAGGCCTGAGCCTGCAGCGCCTGGGCCCGGCCAATTTCACCGCCATCCGCTGTTACTGCACTGTTGAGCGCCATATTCTGCGGTTTAAACGGTGCCACAGAGATGCCGGCATCGGCGAGAATTCTGCCCAGAGCACAAACCAGCGTACTTTTCCCGGCATCCGATGTGGTGCCCTGAACCATTAGCTGCAAAGATTTTTGTGCCCGGTTCTGCAGAAATGGCTGCAGAAAAGCATGCAATTGCGGATCGTCGTCAGGCATCTGGTACACTCGGCTGGTTTCTTCAGGTCAACTGGTTTCAGGCGGTATTGTAAAACATGATGCTCTACGGGAGTGGATTAATTCCGGCACAACTGAGCTGGCAGGCATGGTGTCTGTTATTGCCGTGGCTGGCGCTGGCGGCTTTACTGCTGGACCGCATTTTCGCTGAGCCCAAACGTTTTCATCCACTGGTCGCTTTCGGTCGCTGGGCGGCCTGGCTCGAGCGCAGACTGAATCCTGAGCCTGGCCGAGCCACGTCTTCACGCAGACTCAGAGGTTGCCTGGCCATGCTGCTGGCTTTGTCGCCACTGCTCCCTGTCGTGCTGATAATGTATCTGTCTGCCAGTTCACTCTGGTTATGGTGTGTACTGAACGTTCTGGTTCTGTATTCGTGTATCGGCTGGCAGAGTCTGCAGGCACACGTCGGTGCCGTAGCAGAGGCAGGGTCCATTACTGCAGCCCGCGAGCGGCTGGCAATGATTGTCAGTCGGGAAACGACAGAGCTTGATCATGACGAGGTGGCTCAGGCGGCCTGTGAAAGCCTGCTGGAGAACAGCTCCGATGCTTTGTTTGTCTCGCTGTTCTGGTTTGCACTTGGCGCCGCGCCGCTGGCGTTGCTGCATCGATGGGTCAACACGCTGGATGCCATGTGGGGCTATCGTAATGAGCGTTATAAAACCTTTGGTACCTGCGCCGCACGGCTGGACGATATTCTCGCTTATTGGCCGGCCCGACTGACGGCTTTGCTGTTTATTTTGGTCGCCGGACGTCATTGTGTGAAAGGCTGGCGCTGCTGGCGACAACAGGCGCGGGCCTGTTCCAGCCCCAACGGCGGCGTGGTAATGACCAGCGGCGCAGGTGCGCTGAATATCCGGCTGAGCGCGCGTGCCTGTTACCATGGACAATGGAAACAGAAGCCAGCCATGGGTTGCGGCCGACCGGCGCAAATGGCCGATATTCACGGCGCCATCTGGCTGGTAAGAAAGAGCCTCTGGCTGTTGTTGTTTATTTGGTTTTTCAGTGTTGCTGTTGTTGTCCTGTTTGCCTGGTACGGAGTTTCATTTGTTGCTTAAACATCATTCAAAAAAAACCGCTGAAAATCAGTCTTTCAACGGGGTTGTTAAGATTCTGCCTTTATTGGTTTTTATATTTTTCAGTGCGTTTGTGCGCGCCGATATTCAGGTGACCGACGATAGTGGAAAGCAGCATCGTTTTGCCCAACCTGTGCAACGTATCGTGGCGTTGATGCCCCATGCCACGGAACTGCTTTATGCGGTCGGAGCGGGTCAACAGATTGTCGGTGCGGTGGATTATTCGGATTATCCGCCAGAAGCAAAAAGCATCCCCAGAGTCGGCGGCTACAGCGGTCTGAATATCGAAGCCATCGTGGCGTTACAGCCAGATTTAATCGTCGCCTGGCCGGAAGGTAATAACAGTCGTGAGCTTGCCCGCCTGGAGCAGCTTGGCTTTGATATCTATGCCTCTGGTCCGGAGACGTTCGAAGATATCGCGGTTAATCTGGAAAATTTAGCCGCTTTAACAGGCCATGAAGCAGAGGGTGTTTCTGCCGCGACTGACTTCCGCAACAAAACCCGGATTCTGCGTGAGCGTTACAGCAACAGGCATCCGGTGACGGTTTTTTATCAGGTATGGCATCAGCCGCTGTTAACGCAGAATGGTTCGACTTTTATCTCGAAAGCCATTGAGCTGTGCGGCGGGCGTAATATTTTCGCTGATCTGGCGATAGCGGCACCTCAGGTCAGCATTGAAGCGGTACTGGCAGCAGATCCTCAGGCAATCGTTGCCAGTGGCATGGGTGAGAGTCGTCCACAGTGGCTCGACGGCTGGCGTGGATACACCGGGCTGAGCGCAGTGAAAACCGACAGTCTTTACCATATTCACCCGGATCTGTTTCATCGGCCTACGCCGAGGTTTCTGTTGGGCACTGAAATCCTGTGCAAAGATATCGACAGAACACGGGCACTGCTGCAGCCCTGACTGTTGATCCAGATAGCATTTCCGTCACAGGATAGAGGGTAAAATAACTCCATAGTTTGTTGGTTATGCATTTGGGGGCTGAGTTGCTGCAAATATTTACCTGGCTGGCGGATTGGCTGGTCTATGATCTGATGGGGTTAACTGCCGCATCGAAAACCGGCGATGCCCTGCACTTTTTTGTTGAAGACGTCAGCAAGATTTTCGTTCTGCTGGTGTTTATGATTTATGCCATTTCTCTGATCCGGGCATCGCTGAATGTTGAACGGGTGCGGGATTTCCTCGCCCATCACCACCCGGGTGCGGGCCTGCTGATGGGCTCCGCCTTCGGTGCCGTAACGCCGTTCTGCTCCTGTTCCAGTATTCCGGTATTTCTTGGCTTTACCTCGGCCGGTATCCCGGTTGGTGTGACCATGGCGTTTCTGCTGACATCACCACTGATCAACGAAGTAGCAGTGCTGTTATTGCTCAGCCTGTTAGGCTGGAAATTCACTGTGCTCTACATTGTTGTGGGTATGGCTGTTGGTATTGTCGGCGGGTTGATTCTGCATCTGCTGAAAGCTGAACGCTGGCTGCAGCCCTTTGCGGCAAAAGCCTATCAGCGGGCACAGTCACAGTCCTTGTCAGCGAATCCTGTGCCGCAGGAAAAAATAACCATGGCTGAACGCCACGAGTTTGCTAAAACAGAAACCAAAGATATTTTCGGCCGTGTCTGGAAGTGGGTCATCATCGGCGTTGGGCTGGGGGCTGCGTTACATGGTTATGTACCGGAAGAGTGGCTTACCGACTATCTTGGGCAGGGACAGTGGTGGTCTGTTCCAGCAGCGGTACTGGCTGGTATTCCGCTTTACTCCAATGCTACTGGCGTCATTCCTGTGATTGAAAGTCTGATTACCAAAGGGCTCCCGGTGGGAACCACACTGGCATTCTGCATGAGCACTGTGGCGGCCAGTTTCCCCGAATTTATTCTGCTCAAGCAGGTGATGCGCTTAAAACTGCTGGCGATTATTTTTGTCATGCTGTTGTGTGCATTTACCCTGGTGGGGTGGATCTTTAATTTACTTACTCCCTATCTGTAAGAAAGGCTGAAAGGAAATCTTATGAAGAACTTTAAAGTATTAGGCAGTGGCTGCAGTAAATGTCAGAAGACGGCAGAATCCATCACCGATATTGCGGCTGAGAAAGGCGTGCAGATTGAGCTGGAAAAGGTAACTGATGCCGAAACCATTATGGGGTACGGCGTGATGCGTACCCCGGCGGTTGTACTGGATGAGCAGGTCGTTCACTCAGGATCCATTCCGCACAGAACGGATATTGAATCCTGGCTGAACTGATTACATATCGGTTGCGTAAACCACCGTCAGGCTGGCGGGTATTTCTACGCCTGCGGGGACGTATCCGACACTGCCGCGGTTCTGGCTGATAAACTCCAGAATAGCTTCAGGGTTGTTAAGTTCCTTCGGTGGTTTCATCCGTCCGGTAAATTTCATCTGCGACCAGTAGGACTGAATACGCGATTCCGTAAGACCAATCACCTGGGCATTAAACAGTGACCGTACATGGTTGCGTGGTGGCAGAGCTACCGGGTTGAAATCGTAGCCCAGAGAGGCTCCCATAAACAGGTTTCTGACCTGTTCCCGTGTCAGGGTAATTTCCTTTCCACCGGTGTTCGCAATAACCATCAGACCATCGTCGGCGAATGAAATGGCAGGTGTGGCCGGCGTCAGCATCAGCAGATACATCAACAACTTTTTCATCAGAACACCCACTCCCATCCCAGTTGATAGAGAGTCGCGCTGTACTTCTCGCCGGAGTTATCCTCAGTATAAAAACCGGTGGACGGGGTGGCGAAGAATCCGCTGCGCGGTGATGTTTCTTCAAAATAAGTGACATCAAACTTCAATGCCTGGTTGATGGTGAAGTCCCAGCGTACACCCAGGGTGTAAGAATCCATGCTGCCGTTGGGCAGGGCATTGAACAGTTGGTAGTAGCCCGCAGCCAAGCCGTACCTTGCTGCGCCAAGTGGATCGGTTGCCGGGTCGACCGGGCCAGCATCGACAATGGGCTGCAATTCTGTTTCAACTTCAGGGTTGGCATAAGAACTGGCAGCGTAGGTTGCATGTACTGTCCAGTCGGCCATCGTGTGGCCTGCGCTAAAGTAGTAGCCGCTGAGGAAAGGTGCTGCGGCAAACTCAGATTTGGTCTTTACCCATTCCGCTTTATAAAACGACGACAGGGTGTCGTAGCTCAGCGCCGCCTGGATAAAGGTAACTTCACCTGCGGAGTCGAGGGATTGGGCACTGTCAGTATAGTCAAACTGAGCCAGACCATCCGCCAGCGGTTCCAGCAGGCCTATGCGGGTATCGTTATAACCTCTGTGGTACGACAAGCGCACACCGATGTTATTGCTGTTCAGATTCAGCACCACGCCACGCAGGTCGTCGACCCGTCCTGCTGCGTCTACCTTACTGCCGGCAATCAGAACGTCGCCATCAAAATAACCATAATAGCCTTCGATATTGACGGCAAAATTATCCCCGGCAAAGTTGTAACTGCCGCTGACGCCGTTAAAGGTCGAGAACAGATAATTGCCGTAAACCTGCGCTGGTACAGTGATCCATGGGTACGAATAGCCCACATCAATACTGTCGCTGTAGGTGAAGAAAGGCATGCGTAATTTACCGGCACGGAACAGCCAGGCGTTGTCGGGACGGTAGCTCAGATACAGCCATTCGACACCGGAGTCGCGGTCGTCGCTGGTGTGTGCGAGTAACTGGCCGGTAACCGACCATTCATCACTGAAGGTATAAGTGGGTTGCAGAGCAAACAGGGTTTGCTGCCGGAGCGACAGACTGTCGTCATAACCGCCGACTTCACGCTCGGTACCGGAAAGATAGCCGCCGACAATACGTGCGAAGCCCGCGACTTCGAAGTCATCGGTAATGGCGACAGCACCTGCAGACAGACTGAGGGACAGTCCAGCCGCTGCTGAGGCCAGTTGCCTGAGGCGGCTTACTTTTCTTTTGCCTGAAAGCATTCGGTTCCATCCCGTCAGCATTGCACTTATGGTTCTGTTTTTGATTATAGACAGGTTTTCAGAGAATCAGCCAACCCAGTCTGCTTTATTGTTGCTGATTGTGATCAATATTCTGTTACATCGTTATCACTTAAAGCCGGTACCTCAAATAAAAACTGACAGGATAAGCGCAGAGTTAAGCAAAACCGTGTAGCTGATTCTGTTTCTGTTCTGATGCCTGCCCTGATTTTTGTCCAGATTCCTGCCGCTATCTTAGTCATCGCCCCCGGCAATCTGGCAAGAAAATTCCGAAGCTCAGTTTAAATTATTGTTTGACTTGTTAATTAAATGCCGGCGTCAGTGATCTGTTGGTCTGGTGAATTATTGGGCCGGATATTTTATTGAGCTGGCTATTTTATTAGTACGCTCCCCGTTTAAAACCCGAGTTACCCATGAAAAGTAGACACCTCACTACTACCTAATGAGGGTCTTTAAATGACTAAGAAAACCAAGAACAAATATAACCACTACACCGAAGACTTTCGTCGTGAAGCTGTGCGTCGGTCAGAGCTTCCCGGAGCCAGCGCAGTAGAAGTTGCTCGGGAACTCGGCATTCATCCTGGTCAGATTTATAATTGGCGTCGTCAATACAAGAGGCTGTCGGATAAACAGTTTAATACCGTGAATGGTGTCGATTATTCAAAAGAAGAAAGCGATGAGATACGCAAGCTCAAACGCCAGATCTCTGATCTCAAAGAAGAGAACGAATTCCTAAAAAAGGCCACGGTGAGTTCAACCGGTCAACGCAAATATGTTGTAGTAGTTCAGACCCAATCTGACAGTCGCCCGTTTTAACTTGGTGCCTGTCAGGTTACATCTGGGTTAAATTCTTTTCTG
>MDTC01010143.1_pt1 | contig 58367 bp, 52 predicted proteins | sample 811181 | NCBI WGS metagenome assembly MDTC01 (sample SAMN05326644, study PRJNA326480) | marine metagenome | isolation source: seawater | place: Pacific Ocean: North | collected 2011 | reverse complement strand
TGGGAACCGGTGATAAGACCCTGTAAAGCCTCAGGTGCGCAGTAATTGTTGAACTTGATTCCGGATCTTCCGGATCTCTATTAAGCAGGGTTGTGCGTCGCCTCCCACCTATTCCAACCTTTCCTCTCGGGGAGAAGGAACAAGTAGGAGCCGGTATTCAGCTCTTGAAAATGCTTTCGGGAATTTCGCGTTCGATCAGCAGACGGCGAACTCGCTTGAGGATGGCGTCGGCAATTCGATGCCCCGCCTGATCGGCCTTGATGACACACCAGCGCGGATCGCGCTTCGACAACTCCAGATAACCATTGCGGATGTTCTGGTGGAACTTGAGTGGCTGTTCCTCGAACCGTCGTTGGCTTTCATCGTCCACCCGGGTGTTGCCAGGACCGGTGTCCCCACCAAACAGATCGGGTTTGTTTGAAACCCGCGCAAGACTAACTTTGGGATCAAGGTCGAGCAAAACTGTCAGGTGCGGTGTTAATCCAGCTGTCGCAATATTGTTCAGTTGGCCGATCGTTTGAAGGTCACCGCCACGAGCGTAACCCTGATATGCCAGAGTGGAGTCGGTATATCGATCGAGCACCACAACCTTGCCTGCGTCGAGTGCAGGACGAATGGTCTCGAACATCAGTTGGGCACGAGCAGCTTCGAAAAGCAAGGTTTCGGCTAGTGGTGACGATGAGTTCGCACGTTTGATCCAACGTCGAACATTGTTCCCAAGATCGGAACTACCCGGCTCCTGTGCATGAATAGCGTCGATGCCAAATGTTTGGAGCTTGTTGAACAGACGCTCGGCCTGAGTCGATTTACCGACTCCTTCGCCCCCCTCAAACGTGATCAGCAGCCCACCCCCGACAGTGCGCTTTTGCATGCGCTCGCCTTCTGCTCCAAAGTCCATTTCTTCCTGCGATTGAGCAGTCACTGACCATTCCTCGTTCTTTGTTGTACCTGAGGCTGTGCGGCGCCTCGAATTTCTGGCTTGAACCCTATCGCTTGCGCAGCCGGATTACAACGCGTCGTGACGGCTCTCTGCCCATACTCGCAGAGCCAAGATTATTGCGGGCGGCCAGTCCGTGTTGGAGTCGGCGAACATACGGTGGTTGCGCCATCAACTCGACGCGCTGCTCACCCGAAACGACACGACTTATCGCAACCTCGGCTTCCTTCAGCGCTTCGCGTGAACGACCGCTCTCGTTGAGATCGTCAAAATCGACATCCTCGACGTGCGAGGCGCGTGTCTTTTCCTGACCGAATCGCTTCAAGAACTGCCTGATTTGTTCCTTGGTACCGCGGCGCAGTACATGAACCATTACGCCATCTCGTTCGGCTCGGCGAACTGCAGTTGGGCGCCGGCTGTAATGCGATTTAGTCGTGACAAAGATCTCGCCAGTATCAGCGAAATCGACCACCTCAACCGGGGCGTTGGTTTCCTTGATTACTTCGGTAATTGCAGTCTTCGGTATTCCGAACGGGAAGACCTTGGTTACGATCTGTTTTGGCGGTTCGGACGAATCACCGAGATAATCGAGCTCGAGCTCAGAACGGGCTGTACCGTTGGGTGTAGCACGCCCCCGAGGTCGATCATGGCTTCGACGTGATCGACCTCGGCCTACTTCGTTGACATCGAACGGTGCGGGTACGAATTCCGACTCCGTGCCAGGCATCTCCTCGACTTCAGTTTCGACTCGCCCATCGGCCTGAAGACGTCGTGCTTCCTGTGGAATCGAGATGCCACGGAGCATGCGGTCGACAGCGGTACCTACTTCGGGATGAATCGCTACAGCGTTACGTTCACGTATTTCAACGACAATGTCGAAGGTCGGATCATGTTTACGTTCAAGAACCGTCTTTTGAGTGCGGCGTCGGCGTGCTTCGATGTCACCGAGCGTTACGGTTTGTTGACCGCCGACGAGGTCAGCGAGAGTCGGGTTTGAGATTACGTTGGCAAGTGAGTTGCCGTGGGCTGTTGCCACCAACTGAACGCCACGTTCAGCGATCGTTCGAGCTGCCAGAGCTTCAAGCTCGGTGCTCATCTCGTCGATAACGATGACTTCGGGCATGTGATTCTCGACACCTTCGATCATCACGTTGTGCTGAAGGCTGGTGTTTGCCACTTGCATTCGGCGAGCTCGTCCGATTGCCGGATGCGGAACGTCACCATCACCAGCAATTTCGTTCGAGGTGTCAACGACAACAACACGTTTACCAGCTTCATCGGCGAGAACTCGCGCGGTTTCACGAAGAATGGTCGTCTTGCCGACGCCTGGTCGTCCCAGAATAAGTACGCTCTTGCCGGAGCGAATGAGATCTTCGATAAGTCGAACTGATCCGTATACGGCACGACCAACACGGCAGGTAAGCCCAACTGGTTCACCGGCGCGATTTCGCATTACGGAAATTCGGTGTAGAGTCCGTTCGATTCCTGCACGATTGTCATCACCGAAGTGGCCGACCTGCTCGACGACGTGCGTGATCTGCTCCCGCGTAACTTCGAACTCGCTGAGTGTTGCCTGATCGACGGAGAAACGCGCTTCCGGGTTCCTTCCGAGATCGAGAATAACTTCGACTAGATCATTGATAGCTTCACACTCTCTGAGCGAGTTAGCGATTTCGTCGGGGAATATGCCGACGAATGCTTCGAGGTCGTCGGCAACCTGTGCGTTGGGATCTACCAGTTCGAACTTCTCCTTGGTTTTAGGATTCTGGGCATTTGGGCTAGCTAACTGATTGCGGCAAACACTCGGTGCGCTTCCGACACGGTTTGTGCGAGTGGCTTTACCATTACTTCATATTGCGCCCGTTCCGTGAAACCGAGTGTCACAAGTAAGTGTGATAGCGCCGGTCGGTATTCAGGTACTGCGGTCGATACAGGGACGTCTTTGCTTTCTGCCAACGCAGCAGCTACCAGTCTAGGCAGTTCCGGTCCGGCCTCGGTCACCCAATTGAGGCTGAACATGTGACCGGTACGGGTGGAATTCCGTTGGACCACCGCACCAAGTTCACCGGTGGACAATTCAAATATCCACTCTGATGCTTTTCGACCGAGTCGTTCCGATCCGGCAAGCCAGTCCTGCGATGTTTGACCCGATTTCATTCGTACCTCGACAGGCGTCGTTGCATTGTGCAATCGGAACAACGAAGGATCGTCGGTTTCTACTCGTGGTCGGAGTTGGAGCGGATGATCGGGGATGCCAAGTCTGCTCATGGCCGTTGTCGCAGATTCTGAGCGATAAACAGTTTCACGATAAATCGTGGCATAACCCGCTTTGCGAGCGTCTTCCCTGACAGCGCTGTTCGTGGGAACACGTGTGAATATTCGATGAGCACCAGCACCACCGGCAGGAATAGCGATCTGCTCAAAAAGGTCGAGTGCGAGTTCGGATTTTGAATTGCGAAGATAGAGTTCGCCGACTTCCCACGCCTGCGGTCCTGATCGAGGACCTGCTCGAAGCACGCCATCGATTCGACCCCGCCGTGCCTCAACCCAGCAGCTTTGCCAGGCGCGTGGCGATAGGGCGATGCTTGCGTACTTGACCGTCGGAAATCCACCTGGTCCGCCTCGGAGCGCACCTACTAAAGTGCACGTCTCACCCCGACCCGAAGACTGGCTGAACTGTAGCAGTCCGGGTGAATCTGTTGGGTGAAGGTGGCGGATCATGCTGTGCTTGGGGTTTCCTCCGGTTTACGGCGGGCGGCGTCTATTCGTGACTCGTCAGCTAATTTTACAAACAACGAGTGCAGGCGTGTGTCCTGCGTGAGTTCTGGATGGAACGATGTGGCAAGCACACGGCCCTTTTTCACGGCTACCGCCTGCTCGGGTCGACCGTCATCAGTCGCCGGTACGGTTGCGAGGGTTTCAATGTCAGTACCGGTGTCCTGAACGATCGGTGCCCGGATGAACACCGCTCGCATAGGGTCACCTTCAATGCCGTGGATCTCAAGTTCCGCCTCGAAACTATCGACCTGCCGCCCAAAGTAGTTGCGCGCTACTCCAATGTCGATCAAGTTCAGCGGAGTCGGGTAGGGGTCAGCAAGTTCGCGAGCGATCACGATCATGCCGGCGCACGTGCCCCACAACGCCATTCCTGAATCGACACTGGAACGTAGTTCGTCGATAAATCCGAACATCCCGAGTAGCTTCACAATGGTCGTGCTTTCACCGCCGGGGATGATCAAGCCATCGATTTCAGAAAGTTGTTGTACCTTCCGAACTTCGACAGCGTTGATCCCGATCAGGCTGAGCATCTGAATGTGTTCAGCGAAATCGCCCTGAAGTGCAAGTACACCGATGCTAGGCAGCGGTGTGTTTCCGTTTGCGTTCGTGATTTGGACGCCTACCAACCGCGAGTCTGAAGTTGCTGCTCTTCAGGAATCTTGTTCGCCTCGATTCCTGGCATCGCGTCACCGAGTCCACGAGAAATTTCGGCAAGCATTTCAGGATCGTTGTAGTGAGTCGTAGCCCGGACGATGGCATCGGCCATCTTTGCAGGGTTGTCACTTTTGAAGATTCCTGAACCAACAAACACACCCTCAACACCGATCTGCATCAGCAGCGCGGCATCGGCAGGAGTGGCAATTCCACCAGCAGCGAAATTCACTACCGGGAGCTTGCCCGTGCGGTGTACTTCGACAACCAGCTCGTAAGGAGCCTGGTAATCACGTGCTAACGACATCAGTTCCTCAGTAGGTGAGTTCTGAATCGTTCGCATATCGGCCTGGATCTGGCGTGCGTGTGTGACAGCGTGAACGATGTCACCAGTACCGGCTTCGCCCTTCGTTCGGATCATCGCTGCACCTTCGCCGATTCGACGGAGGGCTTCACCGATGTTTCGTGCGCCACAAACGTAAGGCATTTTGTACCGCCATTTGTCGATGTGGTACTCATTGTCGGCTGGGGTTAGAACTTCAGATTCGTCACAGTAATCGACACCGAGAGATTCGAGAATCTGGGCCTCAACAAAGTGACCGATTCGAGCCTTTGCCATTACAGGAATGGATACGGCGTCGATGATGCCTGAGATCAGGTCGGGGTCGGACATTCGTGCGACTCCACCGTCACGGCGAATGTCTGAGGGGACGCGCTCGAGCGCCATTACCGACACTGCCCCGGCGTCTTCAGCTACTTTTGCCTGATCGGGGGTTACGACGTCCATGATGACGCCGCCCTTGAGCATCTGGGCAAGTCCGCCCTTTACTCGCCAGTCACCGACTTCGGGCTTCGACATTTCTTTCCAACGTTGCGCGCCAGCAGAGGTGCCGTTAGTGGTTGTTGCCATTTCATATGGTCCTTCCGGCTTTTAGAGATCTTCCCTTTGGGTCTAATGGCCGTTTTGGGTTGGGAGACCTGTGTGAATTGTGATCGCGACACCGAACCCGCGTCACACCTTTGCGTCATCCTGACGCATTAAACGAAATTATACGCCCGCGTACGCGGGATAGCTGGTTTTTGAGATTGAAATGACCAGTTCGATAACGTGTGTGCCCCCCCCCGGAGACAGCCGTCGGCAGGTCCACTCTGTGCAATTCGTGCTTTCGTACGACTGCCAATCACTGTACTTATCAGGTTGCCTAAGGCCGAGTCGCCATCCGTCACCGCCCGCGTAGTTCAGCAGGCCGAACAGGTTCTGGTCATACAATTTGTACGTCACGACGGCTAATCGCCAGAATCCGCATGGATCGTTGGATACGTTCCAGTCGAATTTGGCACCGCTAACGAATGACCATTTGTTGGTGCAAATGTATGCATCTTGCGCAACGGAAAGATCCGTGGCGAATAATCACCCCGGGTTTAAATCTGATATTCGATTGCGAGTCGGTCTAGAGGCCTTTTTCGACCATGAAGTAGGCGAGGTCGGCAGTTCGTGAGGAGTAGCCCCACTCGTTGTCATACCAGCCGACTACTTTGATGAATCCATCACCTACTGCGGAAGTAGCGAGCGAGTCGATCGTGCATGAGTTCGGGTTGCCGATGAAATCGACAGATACCAGAGGTTCGTCGGAGTAGCCGAGGATGCCTTGTAGAGGGTCGTTCATCGATGCCTGTCGGTATGCCTCGTTCACGTCGGCTAACGACGCCTTGCTCTCAAGTTTCATTGTGAGATCAGTTACCGATCCAGTGATGACTGGAACTCGGTAGGCCATGCCGTCGATCTTGCCGGTAAGTTCCGGAATAACCAGAGTTACGGCTTTCGCGGCACCGGTAGTTGTCGGAATGATGCTGTTGGCGGCGGCTCGTGCTCGGCGTAGATCGCTGTGCAATTGGTCCAGAATATTCTGGTCGTTGGTGTAAGCGTGGATGGTCGACATGAGAGCACTCTCGATGCCGAAGCTTTCGTGGAGCACTTTCGCCATCGGAGCAACACAGTTCGTCGTACACGATGCGTTTGAGACAACGTGGTGCGCTGCAGGATCGTACTGGCCGTCGTTGACACCAAGCACGACGGTAAGATCTTCATTCTTAGCCGGAGCCGAGATGATGACTTTTTTCACGCCATTACCAAGATGACTGGACGCTTGCGAACCGTCTGTGAAAAATCCGGTCGATTCGATAACGATCTCGGCACCGACATCGCCCCATGCGATCTTCGAAGGATCACGCTCTGAGAACGAAGTTGTGTTCCGGCCATCGATTACCAGCGCGCCGTCGGCAGCTTCGACAGTTCCGTTGTAACGACCGTATGTCGAGTCGAACTTGAACAAATGGGCGTTGGTTGCTGCATCTCCAAGATCATTGATGGCAACCACTTCGAGAGTTTCGCCGTGTCGCTCCGAAATGGTGCGGAACACCTGCCTACCAATTCGCCCGAATCCGTTAATTCCAACTTTGGTTTTTGCCATTTTCTTGTTCGTTCCTCTACTGATCCGTTTTACCTGATCTTGATGAAATATTTCTAGCTTCTAATTCGGCAGAACCCGCTTACCTGCGTATTGTGCCCTATCGCCCAGAAGTTCTTCGATTCGGAGTAGCCGGTTGTACTTTGCAATGCGCTCACTACGTGCTGGAGCACCGGTTTTAATCTGGCCTGCTGAAGTACCAACCGCCAGATCCGCGATTGACGTATCTTCAGTTTCGCCCGACCGGTGACTAATCACAACGCCGAAGTCTGAGTTTTGCGCGAGGGCTACGGTGTCTAGTGTTTCGGAAACACTACCGACCTGGTTCAGTTTTACGAGAACCGCGTTACCAGCCTTCATGTCGATACCCTGTTGCACGTATCGGGCCTGCGTTACGTAAAGATCGTCGCCCACGAGTTGGATGTGGTCGCCGGTCTTCGCGGTTTGGACTTTCCATCCAGACCAGTCGTCTTCGGCCAGACCGTCCTCGACTGAATAAATTGGGAAGTCACTGGCGAGGGTGGCGTACTCTTCGACCATCTCTTCACTGGAGAGCTTGCGGCTCTCTCTTGAAAGATCGTAGACGCCATCGATGTAGAACTCCGATGACGCGGGATCGAGGGCAATGAAGACGTCTTTGCCGGGTTTGTAGCCAGCACCTTCGATAGCCGCCGTCGCGTACTCAAGAGCCTGACGATTGGTGAATCCCTGCGGTGCAAATCCGCCTTCGTCGCCTACGGTCGTTGCGTGACCGTCAGCGTGGAGTCTCTTTTGCAACCACTGGTACATCTCGGCGCCGCAGCGGATTGCTTCGGAGAACGAGTCGAAACCGGCGGGGACGACCATGAATTCCTGGAAGTCGGTCGAACCCATCGCGTGAGCGCCACCGTTAAGCACATTGAACATCGGCACCGGAAGTTCCGTTGGCGAGTTGTTGCCTGCCAGATCGGCAATATGCAAGAACACGTCTTTGCCTGAACTGACTGCGCCTGCTCGGAGGGCAGCGAGTGAGATTGCGAGAATAGCGTTCGCACCAACTCGCCCTTTGTTGGGAGTTCCGTCGAGGTCGATCATGACCTGATCGATGGCCCGTTGGTCGCCTGCCTGCAGTCCAATCACAGCCTTTGCAAGCTCGCCGTTCACCGCACCGACGGCTTTGAGAACACCCTTGCCACCGAATCGGTTGGGATCGGCATCTCTAAGTTCGACGGCTTCTCGACTTCCCGTGCTGGCTCCCGACGGAACCGTCGCAGAAGCTGTAGTGCCATCGTCGAGCACGACGGTCGCACCCACAGTCGGGTTACCGCGTGAATCGAGAATTTCGTGTCCGATGACCGATGTAATTTTCGCCATGAGTGTTGTGTTTCTTCTTCTTGTTCGTGCTTGTCGTGCTGCCGAATCAGACAGCGGGTTTCAATATCTGGGAGTAAATCCATTGAGTCTAGAGGCCAAGTGCCGTTTGCTGGGCACCAAGCAGATTTTCGATTCCGATTTCGGCGAGGCCGAGCATTTCGTCGAGCTGTGAACGACTGAACGTCGTCGCTTCGCCTGTTCCTTGAAGCTCAACGAATTCACCGGCACCGGTCATGACGACGTTCATGTCGACATCGGCGGCGGAGTCTTCGTTGTAGTCGAGATCGAGGACGACAGCACCGTCGACCATGCCGACACTGATTGCTGCTATCTGATCGCTCAAAGGAATCGAATCGATCGTGCCGGCTTCGAGCAATCCGCTCAGTGCCTGATGAAGTGCGACATAGGCGCCTGTGATCGAAGCAGTTCGAGTGCCGCCATCGGCGCGTAATACATCGCAGTCGAGCAAGATAGAAATCTCACCAAGTTCAGAAAGATCTGTCACCGATCGAAGTGCTCGTCCAATAAGACGCTGTATCTCCTGTGTTCGACCGCCTACCTTGATGCGTTCGCGGGGTACCCGTTCTTTGGTCGATCGCGGCAGCATCGAGTATTCAGCGGTGACCCACCCGGTTCCTTTACCTCGCATCCACGGTGGAACCCTGGTTTCCACAGTTGCTGCACACATGACCACTGTGTTTCCGGTTTCGATAAGTGCCGAGCCTTCGGCGTTGGGGACGTAACCGGGAGTGATGTTGATCGGTCGTTGCTCCGATAAGGAGCGATTGTCCGACCGGGCAAGAGTGGTTTCTGTCAAATTGCTGATTCCTTTAGTGAATCGACCAGCGATGTTACCAGTGCAACGGAATTTCAATTGGAAGAATCGTTGGAATTTCGGAGCACTCTTTAGTGTAAATGGGAGGGTTCGCAAAAAAAGGTTCATCGACTAATGTATTCCCGTGAACATCAATGCCGAACATTCCGATAATGTTGTCGGCGAAAATCTTTTGGTGATGTTGAATTTGAAACGGAACAGGTAGTGGCAATGCGTATAGTGGTAATGGGTGCAGGAGCAGTCGGCGGCTACTTCGGCGGTTTGCTTGCCAATCAGGGTGAAAACGTTGTTTTGATCGCCCGCGGTGCACATGGCGACGCCATCGCCGAAAATGGGCTGCAAATCGATAGCCACTGGGGCGATTTCAATGTGAAAGCCGACGTGACAGACGATCCATCGACGGTCGGCGAAGTTGATCTAATTCTCCACTGCATCAAGCTCTATTCGAACGCTGAAGCCTTTCCGACAATGAAGCCAATGGTTGGCGAGAACACGACCATTCTGACAATTCAAAATGGTGCGACTGCTGGAGAGATTCTCGGTGAGGCATTCGGTGCGGAGCATGTATTACAGGGTGCGACCTACATAGAAACCGGAATCGCAGGTCCCGGGCACATCCACCAAAGCGGCTCGACCGCGATGATCGAGTTTGGCGAGACGGACGGTTCAACCACCGAGCGCACGGAAACGATTCGAAAACTATTTGATCGGCAAGGCATGCAGATCAAGGTTTCCGAGGATATCGTCAGCACTCTCTGGACCAAGATGGTCGCGGTAGGTGCAATCGGATCCGCCATGGCGGCATCACGTGCTTCTTTCGTTGAAATTCTTGCGAGTCCACATGGCGAACACACTGTTCGAACCACAATGGAAGAAATCGTTGCAGTTGGTCGATCCCAGGGAATTACTTTCCCGCCGCGCTGCGTCGAATCGAAGATGGCAGATGCTATTGCCGAGGCAGAAGAAACCCAGGCATCGCTTCAGTACGATCTCGACAACGGCAGCCCGCTCGAGCTCGATGACATACTTGGCGCCGTGGTGAACATTGGCCGTGAAGCCGGTGTTCCTGTTCCGGCGAGTGCCGCACTGGTCAGCGTTCTAGACAAGTTCAAACAGGGCTCGTAACCAACACATATTGATGGTTTTTATTCGAACTGGATGGAGATAACGGTGATTACCGAACCCGAAATTTCAGATGAAATTCTTGCAAAGTTAGGTGAGCTTCCAACCCAGACATTGATCGACGGTTTGTGGGTCGATGACTGGCCACAAGCGATGATCCACGGTGCTCGGCCGGTTTTTCCGGGCCAGAAGATGGTTGGTCGAGCAGTCACATTGCGGTTTGTCCCACATCGCCCTGATATTTTCAAAGACAAGCCAAAGGCTGAAGATTCACCCGAGTACGTTGCCTTCGAACTTTGCGGACCCAACGAAGTTTTAGTGGCTTCATCGGTAGGGCCGTGGGAGTCGGTTGGTGGCGATATCAAGTTCTATCGCCTGGCACAACTGAAAGTTGGCGGTTTGGTAACCGACGGTTCAGTGCGGGATACCGCCGAGCTAAAGGGCTACGGCTTTCCGGTTTTTGCGCATTCGTCGACTGCCAAACAGGGTCCGGCGGTCATGCAGCCGTGGGGCGTGAACGATGTGATCAATTGTGGCGGTGTGGTTGTTCGACCCGGCGATGCGATCATCGGTGATGATGATGGAGTGGTAGTGGTACCCGCTGCCATGGCGGAACGCGTTCTCGAGATCGCAGCCGAACGAGAAGAGGTGGAAGTTGTGATCAAGAAGGAACTTCGCAAGAACCCCGGATCACCCGGGAAGTACTACCCCTTTAACGACAACACCTGGAAACTCTTTGAGGAATACAAATCCCGCGGCGAAGCATAGTGGCTACTCGACCAGCGGTGTGCCGTCGGGGCGGAGTCCACGGGCGGCCATGCGTTTGGCTCGCTGTTCGAAATTGGCGCAGTCTTCACAGACGTTTTCGGGAATGATGCCCCAGGTGATCAGAAATCCGAATATCTGGCAGCCTAGGCAGTAGCCGATCACACTTTCGAGCGTGGCGGCGAAAATTAATCCCCCGAGAACAATATAGGCGGCACCGTTTAGGCCGAATCCGAGAGATAAGATCGCGGCGGTAACGCTGAATACGACACCGATTGAAGCAGCAAATCGCTTCGGCGGTCCGGCTACGGGTCGGTAAGGGAGTCCGAACTTCGGGACGATCACCCTGGTGACCAATAATGCGAGTGGGCTGAGTCGAGGACCTGCCGCGACACGGGCAATAAACCCGTACGAAAGCAATAGTGTGATCCACGGTTGATCGAACACAATGGTCGCGACTGCCATTAGTACGACGCCCGCGGCTACCGAGCGTGCGACGCTGGCGTTAATGGGGTGCGGAAAACTGAAGAATCCGGGTTTACCTTGAGTGGCTGATGACATTTATCTGTCGATATTTCGTTAGGAACTAACTTCTGTCAAATACCCCCCTGCAAATCGAAGCGAAGGGCAGCGTTAACGCTGGTTATTTACACGTACCTAGGCAGCCATCTTCTCGGAGGAAATGCGGCAACAAAAGCAGCTGGTATTTGTCGAGCGAAGAAAAATCTCTTCACGCTTAACGTAACTCCGATTGACGGCAGTGCGCAATTTTCCAACTCCTCACAATCTTGAAAAACAGGCATTTTGGTGTTCTTGAAGTATGGAACTCGAAATCTCACACAGTTCCTACAAACGTCTTGTTTGAGATTTACACGGGGATGTACTTATAGATGTTAGGAGGGAACGAGGCGGTTCAACTACTCGGCGTTTGCGCCGATGTTGTGAAGCGGATGGACCAGCGTCGGGTTGACGATATGTAGGCTCCGGACCGAACGGTCTCCTCGTCCGTCTAACGGGGTCAGTCGTGACATGTTTATCTCTCTGTCACGACCGACCCTGTTTTTATTTGCGTTAGTCGCGCTCGTGACTCTGTTACTCGGCTCAGCGTCGCATTTCACCTTTCCCTCTAGCTCCTTTCCGTCAAGGAAAGGAAGACCGTTGGTTCTGGGTGTGGCGTTCGCTCCGGGCGTCGTGGGATGGCTTGGTCGCTAGCTGTCTCGTTATTGCTCCAGGTGTCGCTGACGACTTGGTCGTAAGCTGTAATCTAGCTTCACTCGAGCTCCCACCCCGAAGAAGGGAAGACCGCCTGATTCAACAATGAGTTGGACCGTCATCCTGAACTCGAGTCACGATCTCGCCAAGTCGGATTCTGTGAAGACATTTGGAGTGATCTGAATCAGAACGGCCTATCGTGCTAGGACGGCTCGAATACCTCCGCTATTTCATGCCCCGCTAAGTTCAGATTCAGCCAAATTTGCAAATCTCCTGCTAACATCCCTGCCATAGCGAACTCGATCCTATTAAACCGGGGCAGAAATCGTCCATATCACCTCGGATTACGGAGACGCGCGGTATGGCTAATTTGCAAACAAGACAGATACGAAACGTTGCGCTCGTGGGGCACAACGGTGCAGGCAAGACCTCACTCGTTGATGCCCTTTTCTTTACAGCTGGTGGAACAACCCGGCAGGGCAACGTCGATGACAAACCCAGCCTCTCTGACTACGAGCCTGAAGAGCAGCGTCGCGGATCAAGCATTCAGCTTTCCGTACTTCCATGTCCCTGGAAAGAACACCGGGTAAATCTTCTTGACACTCCCGGGTATCCAGATTTTCGTGGCGATATGCTTTCGGCTGTTCGAGTAGCCGATTCGATTCTTCTGGTCATTTCAGCAGCATCGGGAATCGAAGTTGGCGCCCAACAGGCATGGAATGTAGCTCAGGATCAGGGAATTCCAACTGCGATCGTTGTAAACAAACTTGATCGCGAAAACACATCGTTCGAACAGACCTGCGCTGAGATCTCCGAATCGTGGGGTAGACAATGTGTGCCAGTTCAAGATGTTGATGCCGACGCCGAAGCTTTCAGCGCGGTTACAACCGGCGAACTTGCTGAACCCGTTATTGAGGCAATCGCCGAGGCCGATGACGACCTGATGATGAAGTATCTCGACGGGGAAGAGCTATCGACCGGCGAAATCAATAGCGGCTTGAAGGCCGGTGTGATGAGCCGGGACATTATTCCGATTTTCGCAACATCCGCATCAGCGAATCTTGGTTCCTCAGAGCTGCTCGATGCAATTATGGACCTTCTTCCATCTCCCGAAGATGTCGAGGCTCCGGACATACCAGGCGGTGCACAGGCGAACCTAGTATTCAAGACATCGGCTGATCCATTTGTCGGCAAGCTTTCTTACTTCCGGGTTTACGGCGAGACACTGAATTCAAACGCTCAACTCTGGAACGCCAATAAAGGCGAGTCGGAAAGAGTTGGTCAGGTCTACCAGCCAGTTGGAAAAGAAACCGAGGGTGTCGACTCAGTGGTTCGTGGTGACATCGGTGTTATCTCACGCTTGAACCACACAGAGACCTTCGACACGCTCTGTGACAAGGCGAATGGAATCAAACTCGGTGGAGTCGACCTACCCATCCCAGTATTCGCGCTTGCAGTCACACCGGCGGCACAGTCCGACCTCGACAAGATGGCGGAATCACTAACGAGAATGACCGAAGAAGATCCGACACTCGAAATCGAGCGGAACGCCGATACTTCTGAGACTGTTCTTCACGGGCTCGGCGACATTCACGTCGATCTGGCAATCGAGCGCATCGCACGCAAGTTCGATGTGAATCTGGAAACCGCTTTGCCCAGCATTCCTTACCGGGAGACCATCGGTGGACAAACATCCGTCTCCTACAAGCACCGAAAGCAGTCCGGCGGACGCGGTCAATACGGCCACGTTGTTCTCGAAGTTTCGCCTGGTAAGACCGGCAATGGAATTACTTTTGGATCGAAGGTCGTTGGCGGGAATGTGCCTAAGGACTATATCCCGGCAGTCGAAAAGGGCATTCGGAACGCAGCAGTTGATGGAGTCGTCGCCGGATACCCAGTTGTCGATGTCGCCGTGATGCTTACCGATGGCTCGTCTCACTCGGTCGACTCGTCAGGTATGGCGTTCGAAATCGCAGGAAGTATGGGATTCAGGCAGGCGGTTCGAGATGCACAGCCAACGCTTCTTGAGCCGGTAATGAAGCTGAAGATTCTTGCGCCCGATTCCAGTGCTGGTGATGTGATGGGTGATCTTAACACCCGCCGTGCACGTATCGAGGGCATGGAACCTAAAGGCAATGGTCTTACTGAAATTGCAGCAGAGGCTCCGGCATCAATGATGCAGAGGTACGCCGCCGATCTTCGGTCGTTGACTCATGCTCAAGGTGACTTTACCGCCGTGATGGATCACTACGAGCCGGTTCCGGCTCACGAGGCAAAACGGGTAATCGCATCCCGCCAGTCAGGTGAAGAAGAGTAACGGTGCTATTGGCACATTTTTTGCTGCAAGAGAATCAAATGCTGATTCGAGTGAAAAGGCCATGGGGTAAGTAAATATCTCTGGGTGAGAATAGCCGTCAGGCAGAGATTTCATGCAGGCGATTGAAGCAATTCAGTCGCCTGTTCGCGTGGCGGATTATTTACGGCAAGTGCCGTAATTCTTCTGTTACCAAAACGAGTTATTCTCTACAACTAGAGATAACGTATGATGCCGCGCTGTTGGACAGCGATTAGGTGCGAAATCACGTTGTCGTTCGGCGAAATGTCTCGAAAAATATCTCGAAATAGATATACCTGACCACCTGTTTTCGAGAGGTTTACCGCGCGTTTAATATTTTTTTGGATGCTGCAGATCTGGCGAATCGGTGTGTGGCATTACCGTTCGACGGCTCGACGGAGAGTCAGTGGGCGTCGCTTCCTTCTCTCAGGAGAGAAGGCCAGATATGTGCTGAGTTCATCGAAGGACTGAGGATTGACTCGGTTGCTGCCTGAAATGTTCAATGCCGCCGCTCTCGCGTCCCCGTCCTCGGCACCTGCGTCGCTCGGAAAATGAGATGGGCCGCTATTCCGCCGTTGGAATAATCGGCAGAACAATCCTCGATGCGTGGTTCGCTCCGGTGTGGATTGTGTTGTCAGCTTTGATCATCTTCGCGTGACGCCCGACCGGTTCGCCCGTGTTCGGATTCACGTCGAAGCGCGGAAAATTCGAACTCGAGACGTCGAGTCGAATTCGATGGCCCTTCTTGAATACGTTCGAAATCGGCCAGAGCTGTATCGAAATCTCGACAGGTTCACCCGGGCTCATCATTTTCGGTTTCGTCCATGAATCCCGATACCTGGCACGCAAAATCGTGTCCGTCAGGTTGAGATGGTAACCCTCGGGGTAGTCATCACTTGCCGGGTATACGTCGATCAACTTCACCGTGAAATCGGTGTCGAATGCAGTCGACGAAACCCACAGCTTGATCATTACGTCACCCGTTACCTCGGTATCGTCTTCGAGCCGATCGGTTTCGAACGTAAGAACATCGTCACGATCTTTCAGCAGCTGGTACGGCTTCTCTGCACCGACCCATTCGGGACCCTCTTTCTGGTGAAAGCCACCAGCGGCGATGACTTCGCTCAGATTGATTCGGGCTAGCGTCCATTGATCGAGAAATTCGGGCACATCGTCAAGCGCCGGTCCGCCGTCTTCGGGGGCAGTGATTTTGAACATTCCAACTAGCTGACCACCGATGGTGGGAACCGGGTTTTCAGGATCGTACGTATAGGTAATGGAGCTCTCGTCTTCCATAGTCTCGAACGAATCAAGTGATCCATCATCGTGGAGGTAGAGCGTCTGGAGCTGCGCCCGTTCGAGGGGCCATTCCGACTCGTTACGCCAGTACCCACCGTGATCCAGATGCCCCTCGGGTGTCTTCGTACCATCGCCTGTTCCCAGAATATAAATGCGCACCGGCGAGTCGTTGTCGGGCGCGGCGTAACCCTTCAGGTGCTGATCGAAAAAAGCAACGCGTTCGAGGTTGTATATTTCGCTGCCCCAGACACTGTCTCGTCCGGTGTCGACATCTCCATGCCACTGACCAGTGGCTCTTGTTCCGCCGTGTCACCAGGCTCCAAGAACAAGTCGACTCGGCGATTTATTTAGGCGATTCATTTCGACGAAGTAGTTTGCAGTCGCGCCGACGAAATTGTCGTACCAACCACAGGAAACAGTGATCGGTACATCTGCGTGCTGACCGTCCGCAATGAACGGCTCCTGGTTTGCCGCTTCCTGCGCCCACCACTCGTCATACTCGCCACGATAGTAGTAGTCGAACACTGTCTTCTCAAGATCTGGTGCCACTCGCAGCGCAGTCTCGCCGGGTTTTAAGGGGAATCTCTGGATCCAGTCCCCCATATCTCGCATTGCATCGAGGATGATTTTCGCTTTTTCGAGATCGTCGCCGATTTCGTGGCTGTCAAGGGCGTGGAGATGTGCCGCTCCGAACATCTGGAGGGACATCGCACCGCCTTCACGTGCCTCGTGTCGGTAGATGTCGGTGGGGCCAGCTTCTACCCACATGGCTGCCAAGTGTGGCGGCTTTCGTAGTGCTAGCTGTGTTTGTGTGATGGCGCGATGAGATGATCCGAGCGTTCCGACCTTGCCCGAGCACCAGTCTTGCTCAGCAAGCCACTCAACGGTGTCGTATCCGTCATCCCCTTCCCACGGATTAATCGTGTGGTAGTAGTGTCCGTCGCCTTCGGATCGGAAGCGTGATCGCAAATCTTGCACGACGAAAGCGTAGCCACGGCGGACGTAGTAGGGGATGACATCGTCCCACTCAGGAGCGGTCTTGTCGTAAGACGTTCGCACGAGAAGTGCTGGAACTTTTTCGCTTGCGTCGACCACACGACCATCGCCGTGACATGGTAAAAAAATATCGGTGGCGAGTCGTATGCCGTCGCGCATCGGCATCATCACGTCACGAATGGCATGGACGCCGTAAAGAGGTTGGGAGGAAGTTTGTGCAGGAGATGTCATTGTGAGCGAGTTTATTCGCTTGGCGAGGGTACGTCACGTCGTGGTGGTCAGATGAGTTGGTCAATCTGCATATCAGCGATTGGCTGGTAATGGAAGTTACTTTTACCTTTTTTCCGTTCAGCTCGATTGAAGAAATCAAGGATGATGAACAGCACGATCATGGCGATCACAAACCCGATACCAAATATCTTCAATCGGGAGCTGGGAGACTCACCCATTCTGTGACCCACGCCTTCAGCTGAGAAGCCGACTTTAGCGTTGCGGATTCTTTCGCGACGGGATGCATACGGGTGGTAGTGATCCGGTCGGCGCTTCGGAGTTGTCATTTCTCATCACCTCAGCGGAGGTCATAAAGGTGGTGACGATCGTCACTAGAACAATGACTGTGAAAAAAGAAAATACCGTCGACAGTGATCTTGTAGCGACGCGATTCTGGTGCATCTCCGATGGAGCCGTGAGCTCCGCCTACGATTGATGATTTCGCTGTCGTATCGCGCAAGTTGTCATGCGCTTGTGTCTGGCTCGACGCCTCCGGCCGGTTCGGCTCTGGGCGATTATTTTGAGTTGACATGCCCAGAGGTTACTACTACAACGCAGAACGTTTGCAGGATAACTGGTTGCCGTCGATTCCAAGTCAGCACCCGACTCGCAATAGGAGTAAGCTGCTGCCCGAGATTTCATGTGCGCAAACTCAGTGCTAGTCAGGAGAATAAGAATGACCTTCAAAGTCGTCATCACTATGTACAACCGCGAACCAAGCGAACTCACGACGAATGTGATTCGTGAGGCGGGAATCGATGTTGAGTACATTCCAGCTCGAACTGAGAACGAAGTGATTACGGCTGCAAATGACGCCGATGTACTGCTGGTTGGTACCGTGCCGCATACCACGCGCAAAGTGCTTGAAGCTCTGCCTAAGTTGAAGATGATTGGACGATCGGGAGTCGGTGTTGATTCTATCAATCTCGACGCAGCAACCGAGCTCGGAATTTGCGCAACGAATACTCCGGGGATCAATACTTCTGAGGTCGCAGATCACGCAATGGCAATGCTGCTTTCGATCACTCGCCAGATAGTCGAACAGAATGCTGCGCTAAAAGCTGGTGCGTGGTCTGATCGACCAGCGGAAGTAGATGCGTTGCGAGGTAAGTTGCGACGAATCGCAGGCAACACCGTCGGGATCTTTGGGCTCGGCAGCATTGGTAAAGGATTTGCGAATCGTGTCCGTGGTTTTGGACCAGGAAAAATCATTGCGTACGATCCCTATGTGCCGCAGACCGTTGCCGATCTGGTGGGAGTGCATATGGTCGATTTCGACACGCTACTTGACGAGTCGGACTATCTCACCGTTCATTCACCAGCTACTGCTGAGACGAACGAGATATTCAACATCAACGCTTTCAAGAAAATGAAACCGACTGCGGTTTTCATTAACTGTGCACGTGGTCCGATAGTAGACGAGGCTGGTCTTCAGGAAGCACTTGAAACCAATTTAATCTACGCGGCAGGAATTGACGTCACTAAGATCGAGCCGCTCGACGCAGAAAGTCCGCTGCTCAAGCTCGACAATCTGACGATTAGCCCACACGTCGCTGGAACGTCTGAAATCAGCGGAATCGTTGGCGCAACCCGATGGGGTGAGAACGCCGTTAACATCCTCACTGGCAAGCCACTGCACGGACTCGGTAACCCTGAGGTCGTAAAGCGAATCGCCGTGATGCGGGCACAAGGCCCAAGCCGCTGGGATGGTATCCCTGATCCGGTGACTGAGGCATGGAGTTAGAAAGCTCTAGTCCTCGCCCAATTTCCCGACTCCGGTGGAGGGATATTCGGCGAGGTAGAGGTGATGTGAGACGCCCCTCTCAGAGCATGTGCAGGGGGGCGATGGCTGGCGATATCGTTTCTTGGCGTGTGACTGAGCAGCGCGTCCCAATCCCAGACCCCTCGGCTTCGGATGCACTCCGCTCGGGACGCAGGACAAGTAGCCTACCGATCGGTCGCCACCCAGACGCGTTTGCCGTCGGTGGGACTGCGATTGTTCCACGGTCGCGTGTGACGAGAATAGTTTTTAATCCCGGTATAGGAATTGCCTGTTGGAGTGGGATCGCTGCTGACGGTGCGACTGAAACTGGATGCATTGATCGATCATTCACAGGAGTCGGGTGGTCCCGAAATGCACACGTTCTACGAAGCATTTATGGCTTCGAACTATGTGCAAGTAATAATCGAACAGCATATGTCATCAATCGCGGACATTGTCGAGGCTGTTCTGGCTATGCGTGTGAATGAAGGCTTTGTCGTGATTACGTAAACACTTCGAGTCTGGCTCTGTTGGTTATGCAGATATTGATGAACTCATCCCCCGACCACGAGCACGCAGCGAACGAGCGCGGGCCTTAGATCAACTTGGGAGATGTGGTCAATCGCATCATCGCTCCCTAGCAGGGATGCCGACCTCAGCATAGAATTCCAGCCGAACTCTTTATCACCGACGTCAGTACCGAGTCGTCTGAATGACGATACGGCCGGAATCGAAAGCGCATCACGTTCAATGAAAATCGAGAAAATCGAAGTTATTACGTTTAAGTCGACCTCAAAGAAGGTCAGCGACACCGATGGCCACACCCATCCGGGACCGGAGCACGACACTACTGAGGCGCTGCTAACGATTACTGACGATAAAGGCAACTCTGGCTATTCGTTCGGCTCGCCCGAAGGACTTCGCCCCTACATCATTGAGAACTTCATAAAGAAAGTGTTCATGGGCGAAGACCCACGAGACCGTGAAAAGCTCTGGATCAACCTCGCAAAGTGGCAGCGTGGCTCAGGAGCCAACCTCTCGGATCGCTCGATGTCAGTTGCTGAAATGGCACTTTGGGATCTCGCCGGTCGAGCATCAAATACTCCGGTCTGGAAGATGCTTGGCGGCTACAGAGACAAAGTGCTGGCTTACGGATCGACTATGTGTGGCGACGAGATGGAGGGCGGTCTCGCTACCCCGGAGGACTATGCAAACTTCGCCGAGTGGATGGTTAACCGTGGCTATAAAGCGATCAAGCTCCACACGTGGATGCCTCCAGTAACGTGGGCACCGAGTGTGGAGATGGATATCAAGGCATGTGCCGCCGTTCGCGAAGCTGTTGGCCCCGACTTTCCGCTGATGCTCGATGCCAACCACTGGTACTCGCGTATGGATGCTTTGCGGCTCGGTAAGGGTATTCAGGATCTCAACTACTACTGGTACGAAGAGCCGATGGATGAGCACTCAACCGAGTCGTACCGCTGGCTCGCCGATCAATTGGAAATTCCGGTTATCGGACCCGAATACGCTTACGGCAAGCATCACACCCGAGCGGAGTGGATTGCGAGCAAGGCTTGCGACATCGTTCGAGTGGGTGTCGCCGACGTTGGCGGCATTGGGCCAAGTATGAAATGTGCTCACCTGGCTGAATCGTTCAACATGGACTGCGAAATCCATGGTGGTGGCGCAGGTAACCTCGCCGTTATCGGTGGAATTATGAACACCACCTGGTACGAGCGTGGATTGCTTCACCCGTTCATCGATCACGACGAAGTTCCGGGCCATCTGAACCGCATCGTCGATCCGATGGACGAAGACGGTTATATCCAGATGCCGGACCTACCGGGGCTTGGCGAAGATATCAATTTTGACTGCATCGCCGAGCGCACTGTTTCGACATACTAAATCGCTAACAACAGAGCAGGTGATTGGTCAAATATGTGCATTGATGCATAAATGGGTCTTGTTGCTTGCCCTGCCACTCGTATAATTGGCGACTGCTCACTCCTAAGTTAGAGTGATCGCGTACTAGAGTGCAGCTACTTATTTGAGTTGACACGCCCGCGCTATCTGCAATTTGCTGGAAAATTATTTTTCTTGCGGCAGAGGTTGCGGGCGTTGTTGCATATTAGGAGAAAAGTCATGGCGCAACAGACCTGGGCATTCCTCGGTGGGAAGCAAGTTCCCGATGAGGACGCGAAGGTAGGCGTCAAGACTCACGCTCTGCACTACGGCACGGCCGTATTCGAAGGCATTCGAGGCAACTGGAACCCGCGGCTCGGCAAGGTCGTGATTTTCCGCTTGGAAGAACATTACGAACGACTGCTTCGTGGTTGCCAAATCCTTCGAATCAACCTCCCTTACTCGGTCGATGATCTCTGTAAGATCACAACCGATCTACTTGAGAAGAACGGGTTCAGCGAAGATGTCTACATCCGTCCGTTGGCGTTCAAGGGGCAGGAACTGGTCGCCAACCTCAACTTGAACTCTCTCGATGATGAGTTCATGCTTGTGATACTGCCATTTGGCGAATACATCGACAACAGTCGACCCTTGAGGTGCCAGACGTCATCGTGGCGACGACCTATGGACTCATCGATGCCGACAGGTGTTAAGATTTCAGGTCTGTACACCACGAGCATCCTCGCTAAAACCGAGGCACTTGCTGCCGGATATGACGAAGCAATCCTGCTCAATCAGGACGGCTCGGTTTCTGAAGGGTCAGGCGAAAACCTGTTCATGATCCGAGACGGCGTGATCAGCACGCCGTCTGAGACCGACAATTGCCTGCTGGGAATCACTCGTGACTCCGTTATTCAACTGGCGAAAGACGAACTTGGCCTTGAAGTCGTTCAACGGCACATCCACCGTTCCGAGCTATATCTCGCCGATGAAGTGTTCCTAACAGGCACAGCAGCTCACCTCACTTCGGTTGGGGAGTTGGATAATCGTAATATCGGTAATGGTGAAACCGGTCCAATAACCAAGCAGCTTCAAGATCTGTATTTCACAACGGTTGTAGGCGATAACGATGAATACGGTGATTGGTGCACCATGGTTACATCCTCGGGCGGATAGTCTAGGCCACGCCGAAGCGATAATTCCGCCGCCTGAAGTAAGGACGAATAAGTGAATACCGACCCTGACGTGGTACGGGAATTGTTTGCAGGTCACTACTTTATGTTCGCATTTCTCGCAAGCCTTGGGGTGCTTCAGGTCGCCGTTTCGAATGTCGGCACTCGCGGTCTCTGGCTAACGCCTCACGCCGGTATGACTCGCTGGCTCGGTATCGCTTTCGTCTTGACCGGAATCGCAGTCTTCTTCCTGCAACCACTGTGGGTGGATGGGCCGTGGGCTGCCGGGAGCGTCGAAGCCGATTCGCTGACTCGAAGTTGGGGTAAAGCCAGTTGGAGCGAACTGGCCGGTGCTCGAAACGTTAACGATATTCATGGTGGGCTCGATGGAATCAAGCAGGCGATGTGGTTCTCATTAGGAGCAATTGCTGCATTCGCAGTATCGGCGGTTGTCGGAACGCTGAGCGTCAACATTTTCGCCAGCGCAGAAAACTCTAGGGACGGTGATCAGACCGATTCTGAAGCGAATGGTCTTGCCGGACTAGAAAGCCGTTCGTATATCGAAAACCTTCCGGGTTCATTTGCTAACTTTCGGGCAGATATCGGTGGAGTTTGGCGAAGCGGTCTTGTTAAGGCTGATCGCTGGAGCCTGATGAACGTGCTGCTTGGTCGGGGCGGAGCGTCAGAATGAACTCCATCGATGCCAACATCGTTATCTGGCTGAACGCTCTCTCCGGGAACGTAAAGTTGTTCGATGACCTAATTCGAGTTGTCGCCAGCGACTACCTGATGCCAATGGTCTTTTCACTTGCAATGTTCGGCCTGTGGTTCTCAGGCAAGAATCCCGCCGAACGAGTCAGGTATCAGCTAACTATGCTGGTCGGCATCAGTGCCTTGTCGATTTCGAACGTTGTCGTGTGGCTATTCAACATCACCTGGGATCGTCCTCGTCCTTTTGTGGAGCATGGTGACCAGCTAAATCTGCTGTTTTACTCACCGACCGATCCCTCTTTCCCGGCGAATCCTGTGGCGGTCGGTTTTGCGACAGCGACCGCCGCGTGGACAATCAACCGGAAGTTCGGATGGTGGATGTTTGCAGCGGCTGCCGTTTATGGGTGTTCCCGGTTGTACGCCGGAGTTTTTTATCCGTCGGACATCATCGGTGGAGCGATCGTTGGTGTGGCGGTCTACGGATTCACAAGCTATCTCAGGCGATTCCTTGAACCGCTCATCACGGGATTTGTGCGGCTTATCCGCGGCTTATCAGCCGCCTAGCTCAGCGAAAAGGGCGCAGCCAGCGTCGGCGTATTCGATCTGAGACCGGATTGTTGATTTCGATGTTCTGCATCCGCATCCAACTTCGTCGCAGGCGCCTTCTTGTGATCCGCTCCAGCTGCGGTGCACGTCCTCCGAGAAGCATGTCAGGATTGGTTTCGAACAGATTGATAGCTTCTCGCTCGCCAACCAGATCAGAAACAGCATCGAATGCAGAGCTGAGATTCGGTGATCTCGGAGATCGTTCGCTGTGCATTTCTGACGAAACAGCGTGGGTTATTCCACGCTGAATGAATCCTTCCGCTGCTCGACGAGCACTGCTTCCGTTCATGCCGGTCAGGCTACCGGCAGCAACTTGAACGATCACGCCATCATCAACCAATCGCTGCAGTCGTTTCGGATCCCTCTGGAACTCGATGTTCCGTTCCGGATGAGCCAAGACAGGCACAAGGCGCTGAATAAGCAGCCGGCCCAGCACGTCTTCAGCGTTGGTCGGCAACCGGTTGAACGGAGGTTCGACCAACAGGAACCTCGTTTGGTTGAGCGTTATCGCACTTTCTGAGTTATCCAGATCCTGAAGCGAAGTATCCAGGCGGTATGACATGCCGGTGAATATGCGGACGGATGGAGAGTTTCTGCGCACCGCTTCATTTTGTAACGCGGCATTCAGAGTATCGGCGAGTTCTCGAACAATCCGACCTGACTGATGCTCCAACTCCATGTCTCGATAATGAGGTGTGGCAACTATTACAGACGTCCCGTCATGTGCCGCCATGCGCGCTATCGCAAGGCTTTCCTCGACAGTGGCGGGACCATCATCCAGTCCTGGCAATATGTGGGCGTGAATATCGACTCGAGGCATTTCGCTATTTATTCTCCGAACATAGGTTCATGGAAACGCTCTACGTACGTGCTGTCAATCGACGGAACTGCTCACCGTATTTGAAATCGTAACCCTTTGCAGCCTCGGTGTGTCGGTCGCGCATCCGATTATCCATATCTGATCCGAACGACAATCCCGGGAGTTGACTTGCATGCTTCGCTAATGCCTCGATCTTCATGTCGACAGAATCTGAAACATCGACAAGTACATCTGGATGATCCGTACCCCAGAAGAGCAGATGTTTGACCTTGTATGGCTCGATGCCATCAACAAGTTGTTCAGGGAAGTGCAGATGGTCACGAGCGTAGGGATAGATCGCATCTTGAACAGTGATGCCAACGTGTCGGTGGTCCCGGTGCTGGAATCCGTTCACCCGGTGCTGGTCATGTGTAAACACCACCTCGGGTCGATACTTACGCAAGGCATGCACAATTTCGCCGAGGAATGTTCGATCTGCTTCTAGTTCGCCATCAGGGTGGTCAAGAACGACGATGTCGCCGACACCGGTGGCATCGGCTGCAGCTCTTTGCTCAGCCGCTCGAATTTCCACGATTCGTTCGGAAGTCATATCGGTATCGTTGCTACCACTGCTACCTGTGGTGCACTGAACAAAAGTTATCTCGCAACCCTGCGACGCCCAGAGTGCTGCCGTAGCCCCCGCTCCAATTTCGGCATCGTCAGGATGGGCGAATATCACCATTGCTCGCTCTGGAACTTCGTCGATCACTTCGAATTTTGCCATCTGGTTTGGTGTCGAAAATGGATAGGTCATAGATTCTCCCGACAGGGGTAAACAGGCCTGTGAATTACGTCAGCGTGGCATGCGAGACATCCAATCATAACGAGGAACCACGATTTATCGATTTTTCTAGAAAATATGCGGCGAATATCCGAGACCAGATATAGACTTAACGCTGGGCCTGAATCTGGCTCTGAATTTCTTAGTTAATCGACCGTTCGCAAACAGTATTAACGCGCCAGGCGCAGCAAAACGTTGTATCGGAGACTCCATGTCGGCAATCGCCAACTTTGATCCTGAAATCGCGCAGGTAATAGAAAACGAACAGCGACGTCAACGAGATCAACTGGTGATGATCGCATCGGAAAACTACACTAGTTCGGCGGTTCTTGAAACAGGTGGTTCGGTACTGACCAATAAGTATGCAGAGGGCTACCCGGGTCGACGCTACTACGCCGGTTGCGAAAATGTCGATGTAAGCGAACAGCTAGCAATCGACCGTGCGAAAGAGCTGTTCGGTGCTGAGCACGCGAACGTGCAACCCCATTCAGGTTCACAGGCAAACATGGCTGCCTTTTTCGCACTTGCCAACCCCGGCGATCGGATCATGGCGATGTCGCTCGATCACGGTGGACATTTGACCCACGGATCACCGGTAAATTTCTCAGGCAAGTTGTACGAATTCGATCATTATGGTGTTGATCCTGACACCGAAGCACTGGACTACGACGCGGTTTTAAAACAGGCGGAGGAGTTCAGACCAGCGATCATTATTGCCGGCTACACCGCCTATTCGATGACGATAGATTTTAAGCGATTTCGCGAAATCGCCGACGCAGTCGGTGCCTCGTTGCTTGTCGATATGGCTCACATCGCTGGTTTGATCGCTGGCGGAGCTCATCCTTCACCGATCGAGTACGCCGATATCGTCACCAGCACCACTCACAAGACACTGCGCGGTCCTCGTGGAGCGATGGCACTAACGAAGAACGAACTACGCCGTAAGTACAACTCGGCCGTATTTCCGAACATGCAGGGTGGCCCGATGGAACATGCGATCGCAGGCAAGGCTGTTGCCTACAAAGAGGCGATGCAACCCGAATTCAAGATCTACGCCCATCAGGTAATACAGAACTCGAAAGCGCTGGCAAGTAGTCTGGCTGCGGGTGGTCTGCGAATTGTCGCAGGAGGTACCGAGAACCACATGATGCTGGTCGACACTCGGCCAATCGGCCTTACTGGTCGAGACACCGAAGTGGCACTGATCGCCTCAGGCTTGGTGGTCAACAAGAACACTATTCCGTTCGATCCTGAACCACCGATGGTTACTTCTGGGATTCGAATCGGTACTTCCGCTCTGACATCGCGTGAACTGGACGTAACCGACATGGAGAACGTTGCCGGCTACATTTTGGAAGCTTTGAAAGCGCACGATGACGAATCGGCGCTCTCAAAACTCGGATCTGAAGTGGCAAAATTTGCTTCGAAATTCCCGGTGCCGGGACTCGACTCTTAAGCCCTTAACCCCGGAAATGTGACAACTGATTTGGAACCGGCCAGCAGTACTGTGAAAATTGGGACTGACGAGTCGGATTCGCGTGATAGACTGAATCGGTTTCGCGCAAATTTAGAAGAACACGGTGGATCGTTGAGAAAGTACGAATTAGTTTGGATTCTTGGTAGTGATGCTGGCGAAGAGCAGGCTAACGAGTCCATAGAGAAAATCAGTTCGCTTGTTGCCAATGCCGGTGGTGAACTTGCAGGCACCGATATTTGGGGCAAGCGCACGCTCGCTTACCCAATTCAGAAGAACACTGAGGGTTACTACCTTCAGGCGAACTTCGAAATCGATGGTGAAAAGGCTCCTGATCTCGACCGAGAGCTAGGTGCCGATCAATCGATCATTCGGCATCTCCTCGTTCGTGACTCGATCAAACCGGTTGCTGTCGCTGACGAGCCGAGTAGAGTTTGACGCAGGTTAGTCAAACACGGATGAATTTCAATTGAGTCTTAACCAGATACTCCTCATAGGCCGGGCAGGTAACGATCCAGAAATGCGTTACACGCCAAGCGGCACACCTGTTACAAATTTCAGCCTTGCTGTTAACAACAACAGGCGTGACCAAAACGGTGAGTGGACAGAAGAAACTGAGTGGTTCCGAGTAACAGCATGGGAACGTCAGGCGGAATCGGTGAATCAGTATCTGGCTAAAGGGCGCCGAGTATTCGTTGACGGTCGATTGTCGACACGTCAGTACACGAGTAGCTCGGGTGAAGCCCGCACATCACTGGAAGTGCGAGCATTCAAAATAGTTTTCCTTGATTCACCTAGCGGTGAATCGTCGGGAGCCGGTGCACCACCGGAAAGCCAATCTTATTCAGCAGGCCCTTCAGCCCCATCGGGCCAGCAGGCACCTGCTGCAAATAACCCATCTGAAGACGTGGAGGAACTGCCCTGGTAGCAATTCCCATGTGGAGTGAGTTTGGCGAGTTGCTGAGTGATTCCACTGTCCTTTCCGCGAGGTAAAAATGACAACCCCCCGAACAACTCAAGGCGGTAGACGTCCACCATTCCGACGCGGAGGGCGTCGTCGTCGCCAGTGCGTCTGCAAAGAAGGCACCGTCGATTACAAGAATGTTTCAAGCATCCGCAGGTTTATTACCGATCGCGGACGAATTGAGGCTGGTAAGAAATCTGGCAACTGCGCAAAATGCCAGAGAGCTCTTACCATCGCTATCAAACGTGCTCGACATCTGGCTCTGCTCCCATACGCCCCAGAACACCTTCGGGTGACCGGTACTGTATCGGCGGACAAGATCTCCGACGAAGAAGAAGAGACACCTGCTGAAGAGGTAGCGGGGAAAGCCGAAGCAAAGGAATCAACCGATACCGCAGCCGCGACAGAGGAAGCTCCTGCAGCCGAGGTTGTCGAGGAAGCGACCGGCGAAGTAGCCGAAGAGACTGTTGAAGAAGTGGAAGAATCGGAAAAAGAAGAAACCGAATCAGCTACTGAAAACGTTTCAACTGATGAAGCTCCTGAAACCGAAGAGACAGACGACGACAGTTCTGACGAAGAAGACAAGTAGTCTCTTCTAGCTGTCAGTTCAACGTTGGTAAGGCCGGAAATACGTTCCGAATGTGATTGTTCCGGCCGCAGCACTGGCAAACGCCGAAAATGTCCACCGAAGACACAAGCGAAGACCGTAACGAAAGCCAAGATCAACCGGTAGTCGAAACACCGATTCCCGACTACGCGGCCGGACAACGCAGCATCACGGTACGGGGCGGTAAAACGCGTCGTCAGATGGTGGTCGACAAGCAATCGAAGCAACGGAAAGCCCGTCCGTTCATTATCGTTGCAGTGATCGTCCTGATCGGTCTGCTCGCAATTCCTGTATACGCGTATTTCCAGAACTATGTGTTTCCACCTCGTGAATTGGCGTTGAGGGTTGAGGGCACCAAATACACCCAAGGTGACGTGGTCAACTTCATTCGCTTCAACCAGCGCATGAGCGAGCAACTTGGTGTTCCATTCGAAGTCGGAAACTCGTTGTTCGAAGCCCTGCAAACCTTGCAGGAAAACGAACTGGCATTCCAGTTGGCTCCGAAACACGGAATTACGGTTACACCAGGAGAAGTAGACGAACGACTGGATTCCATTCTTGGTTTCGTTGCTGTAACGGTCGCTGAGCGTGAATCCAAGGAATACAAAGACAACGTCGAAGAGGCCAAACGGCAGTTCATTCACCGGATCGGCCTGGACGAAGATGTATTCCGGGATTTCATCCGGAAGAGCATGTTCAAAGAGCGACTTCGAACTGTAGTCGCCGACACGATTCCGCGTGTTCAGGCGCAGGTCCATTTGTACGAAATTGTTAGCCTCTACAACAATCCAGAAGAACGCCGAGCTATCGAACGCGATTTGAAGTCTGGTGCTCCGATCGACAGTATTATCCTTAATCACTCGGTCGATCCGAATGTGCAACGTGATCACGGTGAGCGAGGCTGGTTCCCGTTTGGAATCAACGCAGAAACTGACGCTCTGTTGTTTGGTCTCGATGGTGATGGCAACCGACTGCTACCAGTTCGAACACCTAGCACCCCTCGGCATGACGAGGAGAACAATTGGTGGACCTACATTGTGGTTGAGGAGGTTAGCGATGCCAGAGAAGTGGACGAGGCTAACTTCGAAGCACTAACAACCCGTGGATTGACCATGTTTTTCAACGAGGAACGCAAGAACTTCGATCTGCATATGGTTCTCGATAGCGACATTTATGAATGGGTGAACGCGCAGGTCAGACTCTCGGCGCTAATACCGACTGCGACCCCGGTACCGTTCGGCGGCCAGGAGTTATTCCAACGGGCTGGGTCATAGTTCATGACAACACCAAAACGGATGGATAGCCAAGTAACCGGAATCGGGTTGCTCGGGCTTGGAGTAGTCGGCTCTGCGGTTGCGAACACAATTACCGATCGCCATCGTCTCGAGGATCCAAGTATCCCGCTAGAAGTCGTTGCAGCGGTCGTACGAGATCCCTCACGTAAGCGAGAAGTTAGCCTCGACCAATCGGCCATTTCGACAGATATCGAAACCGTTATCGCGAATCCCGAAGTTGGCATCGTTGTCGAGCTGATGGGTGGCGTCGATCCAGCGTTCGATTACATCACAAGCGCGCTCAAAGCGGGGCAGCACGTCGTTACTGCTAACAAAGAAGTAATGGCAAAACGCGGTATTGATTTGCTTGCTACCGCAGCTGAAAACAGCGTCCAGTTGTTGTACGAGGCAAGTGTAGCCGGTGGCATTCCGATTATCGGTCCGTTGATGAACGATCTCGCGGCGAACAAAATTCGAAGCTTGCGCGGCATCATTAATGGCACGACGAATTTCATATTGACGAAGATGGCGCACGAAGGCGCAGATTTCAACGATGTATTGACCGAGGCGCAATCGCTCGGTTACGCTGAATCCGATCCTACGGCTGATGTTGACGGTTTCGATGCCCAGTACAAGATCGCTGTACTTGCCCGGCTGGCGTACCACACCGAAGTTCCAGTCGATGAAATCCATCGAGAGGGCATTCAGGAAGTTCACGCAAAGGATTTCCGCTACGCCAAAGAACTTGGCTACACGATCAAATTACTCGCTGTCGCACAGGCAGATTCAGAATCGGGCTTGCTTGCCCGTGTTCACCCGGCACTGATTCCGTTCGAGGTACCTATGGCAACAGTAAACGGGGTATTGAACGCTGTCGAGGTAGAAGGCGATCTCGTCGGACCTCTCTGGTTCCAGGGTCCCGGGGCCGGTCCTAACCCAACCGCGAGTGCTGTCATGGGCGATGTTATCAGGGTAACGAAGAGCGGTTCTGGTGAAGAAACCACGCCCGATGTACCCGACCCGTTTTTGATTGCATCGATGGACGACCATGTTTGCCAGTACTACCTGCGACTCACGGCATCGGACCGACCGGGCGTGTTAGCGAGTGTTGCCAAGGTTCTGGGTGACGCCGACATCAGTATCAATTCGGTTCTGCAAAAAGATACCGACACTGAGAACGGTCGTGCCGACCTCGTGATAATGACTCACCCGGCGCGAGAGGCTAATATGCAGAGTGCAGTGAGTTCCATCAAGGAACTCGACACCGTGTTGCAGTTGGACAGCCTACTGCGCGTAGAGACGTACAGCGATCGGTCTTAGCATCGAGGGTTGTGTTTAGCGGTTGGGAAGCGTCCCAGCTTGATCAGGAGCGATCTTCTCGTTGACGATGATGCCCGGTGTAATAGATAGGTATCGGGGCTTTCTGCCTGTCACCGATGCCACCCCGGCGGTTTCGCTTGGAGAAGGAAGCACACCCCTTGTTCGATCACAGAGGATTGGTGATTCGCTCGGCTGCAGAGATCTTTATTTCAAGCTAGAAGGCTGTAATCCAACCGGATCATTTAAAGATCGCGGCATGGTTATGGCGATCGCCAAGGCCCTTGAAGCCGGTAAGAAGCAGATTATCTGCGCTTCAACCGGCAATACCAGCGCAGCAGCAGCAGCGTACGGCGCTCGATATCAGTTGGATACGTTCGTTCTCGTACCCGCCGGTGAAATCGCACTCGGTAAACTTGCACAGGCGATGGCTTATGGAGCACGTATTCTTGCCGTGAACGGTAGTTTCGACGATGCTCTCAACGCAGTTCGAAGCATAGTCGAGATCATGGATATCGAGTTGGTCAACTCGGTGAATCCGTACCGAATCGAAGGTCAGAAGACCGGTGCATTCGAAATCATCGACGAACTTGGTGATGCACCCGATATGCTCTGCATCCCAGTTGGTAACGCTGGAAATTTCACGGCGTACTGGAAGGGTTTCAACGAATATCAGGCAATGGGTCGATCCGAAACAACTCCCAAAATGATGGGTTTTCAGGCTGCTGGAGCGGCGCCGATCGTTCGGGGTGAACCGGTAGCGAAGCCCGAGACGATCGCTACGGCTATTCGAATCGGGAATCCTGCAAGTTGGAAAAAGGCAGAAGCTGCTCGAGACGAATCCGAAGGCATGATCGACATGGTCGACGATAACGAGATTATCGATGCTTATTTACGATTGGCGCGAGAAGAAGGTATTTTCTGCGAACCAGCCTCCTCCGCATCGGTAGCTGGGTTGATTAAGCTACCCGAATTAGGTGTAGATCTGACCGCAAAAACGGTAGTCTGCATCTTAACTGGTAATGGGTTGAAAGATCCTGGCACGGCTGAAAAGCGAGCACTTGTCGAGCTCGAATACGTTGAGCCAGATATCGATTTGGTTATGAATCTTCTGAATAGCGGTAAGTAATCTCTGCCGACTGGATACAGGCAATTCAGAACTTTATATTAAGGAGCGATCGCAAAATTGACTTGCTGTAGTGCCGGGATCGAGCAGGGTACTTTTGAAAGTCTCGCAGATCATTGGCAACACTTGACCGAAGACTGCGCTGAACCAACGTTCTTCGATTCTCGAACTTGGCAACAAACATGGTGGTCTGAATTCGGAGGCGATTCGGAGCTGAAGCTTCTCATCGTCCGTTCCGATTCCGGCGAAGCGGATATGATCGCTCCCCTCATGGTCGATGGTTCAGAGATTAGCTTTCTTGGTAGTACCGATCTGGTCGACTATCACGATTTTCTGACCCGAGACCGGTTGAGCTCGAACTGCATTGAATCGATCGTTTCGGCTATTACCGAAATGGACAACATCGATACTGTATTGCTGCAGTCGCTACCGGGCAATTCACCAACAATAACTCAGTTCCGTGAATCAGCTGAAACGGCTGGTTGGAGCGTTAGTCTTGAGCAAGAAGATGTTGCTCCTCGGGTCGAACTGCCTGAGACTTGGGACGAATATGTATCGAACTTGCGTAGGAAGGACCGACACGAGCTGCGTCGCAAGCTGCGAAGGCTGGAAACCGTAGGCGAATTTCAGCATCTCGAACTAACTTCGGCAGATGAGGTAGAAGCCGCAATGCCCGATTTCATGCTACTCCATCGCATGAGTACAGCCGACAAGAACGAGTTCATGACCCCCGAGCGCGAACGATTCTTTAAGAGGATCGCGATTGAATTGGCAAAAGAGGGATCAACCCGTCTCAGCTTCCTCGAAGTGAATGGTGAACGCGAGGCGACCTCGCTGTCATTCATCGCCGGGAATGTGCGCTACTTGTACAACAGCGGTTACAATCCCCGCCAGTCGAAATTGTCAGTTGGCTTGCTAAACCACGCACTTTCGATCAAATCTTCGATAGAAAAAGGCCACAGAATCTTCGATTTCATGCGCGGGAATGAACCGTATAAATATCATCTTGGCGGCATTGATCGTCAGGTATTCTCGTTGACAGCTACTCGAGAGGGTTCGGCTGATTAGCAGTTCGAGAAGCTTTCTTCCACTATGCATCTTGCAGTAATCACAGTTCACGGATGTCCAACGCGCCAGGCAGGCAGCAAGGACTCTGGTGGAATGAACATCTACATCCTTGAGATAGCAAAACGTCTCGCAGCGCGTGGTGTTCAGGTTGATGTCTTCACTCGCCACCACGACCCACGCGATCCTCAGATCGTCATGCTGGCTCCGGGAGCGCGACTTATTCACCTGTCGGCAGGTGCACAGTCACTCGACAAGACGGGTGTTTATGAAATGCTCCCACAGTTCACTTCGCAGATGCGTCGGTTCTGCATTGCGAACCGCCTTAGCTACGATCTCGTGAGCAGCCACTATTGGCTTTCTGGTCTCGTGGGCATGCGATTGGCATCGGAATGGGGTGTACCCCACACCACCAGCTTCCACACTATGGCCGAGATGAAACGCCGGGACCGACCTGAAGAGTTGGAAGTTGCTCAACGCGATTGCTCAGAACAGGGAATTGCCGATTCAGCCCAGTCCATTGTGGTCTGGACCAAAGATGAAAAAAATGCGGTAGTCGATTACTGCAACATCGATCCCTCGAAAGTCAGTGTCATTCCACCCGGAGTCGATCTCGTTCATTTCAGACCAATGTCGCAGTGTCAGTCTCGCCAGCATCTGGGTTACGGCGAAGAAAAGAATATTTTGTTTGTGGGCCGTCTCGAACCGCTTAAAGGTCTCGATAATCTGTTTCACGCAATGGCGCGTCTTGGGCAGCCGAATGCTGTCATGCTGAATGTCGTTGGTGGCGATGAGAACTCGCAAGAAAAAGCGCGACTGCAGCACCTTGCAAGCCAAATGGATCTGACTCAATCTATTCGATTCATCGGGTCAGTGGATCAGACCGAACTTCCGATTCACTACAACGCAGCCGATGTCTGCGTCTTGCCATCCCACTATGAGAGCTTCGGATTGGCAGCGCTCGAAGCTGCAGCCTGCGGTCGTCCTGTAGTTGCCTCCGAAGTCGGTGGGTTACCGGCAATCGTTCAGAGTGGATCAACCGGCTTCTTGGTTCCCCCCCGGGAGAGCGACATCATGGCAGAACGACTTTGTCAGTTGCTGAACGACGACATGCTTCGTTCACGAATGGGTGGTGCTGCTCGTACACATGCCGAGTCACTTGGCTGGGATCGCTCCACCGACTCACTGCTTTCTCGGTATCGAGAATTGGTACCTGTACCTGCTGTAACTGCAGTACCCGCCGCCGGTGGCTAGAGCGAAAGCTCCCACCAGTTGACCTGGCTGGCAGTCGTAAACCCCAGCCCCGAATACACCCGTATCGCTGGCGTGTTTTGCGAATCAACGTCGAGTTCTAGGGCGACAACATCCTGCTTGACAAGGTGATTGAATCCGGCAACTGCGATCGCTCTACCGAGTCCTTGTTTACGAGCCGATGGCAATACGCCCGTCATGCCGATGCGACCGATTTTTTTACCTTCTCGATTTTGCGTCAGAGTCCAGCAGTAGGCAATTAGCTGCTCGTGTGAGTCGTGAATCATCACAATGTCGTCGACGCTTGTGTCAGGAGCCAACAATCGAGCAACAATTTCGTCTTCGGTGTTTGGCGAATACCCGAAGTGCTCATTGAAAGCTTCGTTCTGCAAGTATGTGAGTTCTGGAACCTCGTCGAGTCCCAACATCGTTCTGAGCGAGAATCCTGCCGGTATTGCTGCTTCGGCAATCTTGATTCCCGAAGTGACAGTTAGTTTTAAGTACTGGCGTACTTTGGCCCAACCAAATTGCTCAACTAGCTGTTCAAATTCGGATTCGTTGTCACGAATCGAGAGATGTACGATGGGCGCTTCGTGTCGCGCATGCTCCGTCGCCCATTCCAGGAGTTGATTTCGGGCTGCAAGGCCGAACGTTCTGCTGCCGATGCCAATTACAGAACGGCTGATGTTCTGCTCGGGTTCGACGATCGCATAGCCAGTTGCTTCGTCGCCACCGACTGCCAACGCTATGTTGCGTTCTGGCTGTACCCGTGGGAATTCGAGTTCCGCTCGGAGCTCGGCTACGTTACTCGGCCAATCTCGATGACCGTGACGCCCGATGTCGTTCAGCAGACGCTGAAGAGAGTCGAGGTCGGACCATTTGAACGTGCGCAGTTGGGGATTGGTCTGGGTCGTCAATGAAATATGATCGATTGTTTAGCGAGCAATCGGAGAAGTGTATTCCTGCGGTCACAGCAGCGGTTCGAGATTGAACGTTATTTCCGAATAGTTGGTTTTGATTATTGCGTTACACGTTGCAGTAATTGCTTCTCGATAGCTCGAACACATATAATTGGCGTTTGTGAAACGCTGTGAACGGGAGAAGTACCGGACACGGTGCGTCAGAGAGAACCGGTGGTTGGTGTGAACCGGTACGTGCCAATTCGAGAACTCGCCTTGGAGCGGTTGATTCGAAATCCGAGTGATCGGGTCAGGGTCAAACGAGTTAACCACGTTACGGTTCCTTGAGCGGCCAGACTTCCAGTGCGAATTGGTGTCTGGCAATCGAAGGTGGTACCGCGGGATGCAAGTCTCGTCCTTTGTGAGGGGCGGGATTTTTTTTTGCCCGTCGTAAGTGTGAATCGATAGTTATGAGAAGCTGAATAGGGAGAAATTGCCGAAATAACTCGGCAATCGTGCCAGGAAACCGATATGTCCAAGCACCTCAGTGGTAGTCAAATAGTCTGCGAAGCGCTTCTCAATGAGGGCGTCGACGTAGTCTTTGGCATTCCAGGCGGCGCAATTCTTCCGCTCTACGGAGTTCTCTCCGAGTATCCCGATCTGCGGCACATCCTCTCACGACACGAACAGGGTGCAGCTCACGCCGCCGACGGCTATGCCCGATCGACCGGCAAGGTTGGAGTTGCGTTCGCAACGTCGGGTCCGGGGGCGACGAACCTTGTTACCGGACTGGCTACTGCCATGATGGATTCTGTTCCGATGGTCGCCATTACTGGTCAGGTTGGTCGTACGGCGATTGGCACTGACGCGTTTCAAGAAGCTGATATCACCGGCGCTTCGATGCCTCTTACCAAGCACAACTATCTCGTCATGCGAGCTGACGACCTCGGGGCGACAGTTCATGAGGCATTCCACATTGCTCGAACTGGTCGATCTGGTCCGGTATTAATCGATGTTCCAAAGGATGTCTTCACCGAGATGGGCGACTACGATCCAGAAGCCCCGATCGATCTTCCCGGCTACCGCGTTCCCGGTAAGGCAGACGAATCACAGGTAGAAGCCGCAGCCGAACTGATCAATCAGGCAGAACGCCCGGTGATCCTCGCTGGTCACGGAGTTGTTCTTTCACGATCGTTTGACGAACTCATGGAACTTGCCGAGAAGGCGCAAATTCCTGTCGTTACGACTCTGCTCGGAATTTCCTCCTTCCCGGAAGACCACGTACTGAGTACGGGCTTTCCGGGCATGCATGGCATGGCGTACGCCTCGCTGGCTGTCGATGAAGCCGACTTGATAATCAATTTTGGGAGCCGTTTCGATGATCGAATCATTGGCGACGCATTGCGGTTTTCTACTGGATCCAAGAAGATCCACGTCGATATCGATCCAGCTGAAATCAACAAAAGTATTCGTGTTGAAGCACCGGTCGTCGGCAATATCAAAGACGTCTTTGGACAACTGATCCCGAAAGTTAAACAGGCTACTCACGTCGGGTGGTTGCAGCACATCGAGCATCTGAAGGCCGAGCATCCTTCGCTGAAAATCCCCGAGAGTGATCGTTTGATGGGGCAACACGTTGTGAAGGCACTCTCCGATGTAACCAAGGGTGAGGCAATCATCACGACCGGAGTTGGTCAGCACCAGATGTGGGCTGCCCAGCATTACCAATTCAAGAACGCCAACTCGTGGCTCTCATCTGGTGGTGCGGGAACGATGGGCTACGAAGTTCCATCAGCGATCGGCGCACAAGTTGGAAATCCCGACAAGCTGGTATGGTCGATCTGCGGTGATGGCGGATTCCAGATGACGCTCATGGAACTGGCGACGGTTGTTGAAAACAAACTGCCGGTGAAGTACGCAATTCTGAACAACAACCATCTGGGCATGATTACCCAGTGGCAGGGTTTCTTCTACAACGGCGACTACCAGGCGGAGACATACACCGCTAACCCTGATTTCGTGAAGCTGGCGGAAGCCTACGAAATCAAGGGAATTCGAGTCACCAGACAGGATGATCTTGAAGCCGCCATTGCGGAGGCAAACGCGCACGACGGCCCGGTTGTTGTAGATTGTGTGATTGAGAAGGTCGATGACCTCTACCCAATGATTCCTGCTGGCCAGAGTGTTCAGGAACTGATCGAGGAACCAAACTGATGGCACTAGGTAACGGAACATTTCAGCGAACTATTTCGGCGCTTGTTCAGGACAAACCCGGTGTACTCGCACGCATTTCAGGGCTTTTCCGAAGACGTGGATTCAACATCGCCAGCCTCGCGGTTGGTCGATCGGAACGACCGGGCATGTCCCGCATGACGTTCGTTGTCGAGGGACCTGATGAGGTTGTACGACACGTTGCGGCCCAACTTGATCGCCTGATCGACGTTGTCGAAGTGCACGACATTACTGAGCAGAACATCGTCTGGCGGGAACTGGCGCTGATCAAGGTTTCGGCTCCGGCTGCAACTCGCAGCGAAGTTTTGGAGCTGGCGAACGTTTACCGTTCGAACGTAATCGACATTGGAATTGAGAGCCTTACGCTCGAGATTTCTGGCGGTCGACAGAAGATCGACACGCTGATTGAACTCCTCAAGAAATTCGGATTGTTGGAAGTGATCCGAACTGGAAGAGTCGCGACTCTCAGAGGAACACTTATCGAAGGCGAAGACGATGGCCTGTTCCAGGCCGACGCCAGCGCGCCGACTTACATACTTCCTGTACCAACTGGTGAAACCGGAAGCGTCTGAGAACGTTTCCAACAAAATACTGATGGGACTGCCGTCAGAACAAGAAACTACATGCCTTAAGGCTGGCAATTCAAAATGGCTACTCTCACTTATGACAAAGATATTGATGATTCGATACTGCGCGACAAGACGATCGCAGTATTGGGTTACGGATCACAGGGTCACGCCCATGCGCTGAACCTCAAGGACAGCGGCTTCAACGTGATTGTCGGTCTGTACGAAGGCAGCCGAAGCAAGCAGGAAGCTGAAGAAGCAGGCTTGGAAGTTGTTTCGAACGCCGAAGCAACCAAGCGCGCCGACCTGATTTCGTTCTGCCTTCCTGACACCGTTCAGAAGAGCGTTTACGAAGAGGACGTTGCGCCTAACCTCAGCGAAGGAAAGACTCTTCTGTTCGCACACGGCTTCACTATTTTCTACGAACAGATCAATGCACCTGAAGGCATCAACGTCGTCATGATCGCCCCGAAGGCACCGGGTCACCGAGTGCGTGCAGTGTTCGAGCGAGGGCTTGGTGTTCCATGTCTCATCGCAGTTCATCAGGACGTCTCAGGCACGGCCCATGACCTCGCACTCGCATACGGTAAGGGCGTTGGTGGTGGACGCGCCGGAATCCTCGAGACCACATTCAAGGAAGAGACTGAAACCGACTTGTTCGGCGAGCAAGCCGTTCTCTGTGGCGGTGTGAGCGAGCTTGTGAAGACGGGTTTCGAAGTTCTGGTTGAAGCTGGCTATGAGCCTGAATCTGCCTACTTCGAGGTTCTTCACGAACTCAAACTCATCGTTGACCTCATGTACCAAGGTGGACTTGGTCACATGCGGTATTCGATCAGTGAAACAGCTGAATACGGTGACTACTCACGTGGACCAGTCATTATCGACTCAAGTGTGAAAAAGAATATGCAAAAGATTCTCGAACAAATTCAGTCGGGTGAATTCGCCCGTGAATGGATCGCGGAGAACGACGAAGGTCAGCACAAGTTCAAGCAGATGCGTGCCGACAACGAAGATCACGGAATCGAGAAGGTCGGTAAAGAGCTTCGAGACATGATGCCTTGGTTGGAGTCGACAACATAGTCACTACTTTTTAGGTAGCGTCGTCCTCATCGAGAAGGGGCGACGCTAAACCCGTCGGGTGTAGCCCGTCATATAGGTCGAGCGCTGGAGGTATTCACATGGCGCAACAGAGCGATACACAAGATAAAGTAATAATTTTTGACACGACACTACGTGACGGCGAGCAATCTGCTGGTGCCGGTCTAACCGTCGAGGAAAAACTGCGTATCGCTCACCAGCTAAACAAGTTGGGTGTCGACGTGATCGAGGCGGGATTTGCTGGCAGTTCACCTGGTGACTTTGAGGCAGTGCGCCGCATCGCCAACGAGGTGAAAGGCCCGGTTATTACTTCTCTGGCAAGGGCGGTAAATGCCGACATTGATGCCGCAGGTAAGGCACTCGAAGGCGTTGAGAACGCACGTATCCATACGTTCCTCTCGGCCTCCGACATCCACCTGATGCACCAGATGCGCAAAGACCGTGAAGCCATTATGAACATGGCGGTAAACGCCGTCGAACGAGCTAAGAGCTATGTCAACGACGTTGAATTTTCGCCGATGGACGCCTCGCGGACCGAGCCCGAGTATCTCTATGCGATGGTTGAGGCTGTGATCAAAGCAGGAGCGACAACGGTCAACATTCCAGACACCGTCGGGTATTCAACCCCCGAAGAGTTCGGTGCGTTGATCAAGGGCATCAAAGACAATGTTCCGAATATCGATCAGGCGGTGATTAGTGTTCATTGCCACAACGATCTCGGAATGTCTTCTGCCAACTCGCTCGCTGCGATTGAAAACGGTGCCCGACAGGTTGAAGGATGTATCAACGGACTCGGCGAGCGCGCAGGAAACGCGGCTCTCGAAGAAGTGATTATGGCTCTTGAAACACGCCCTGATCACTACAACGTTGAAACCGGCATCAACTCGACGGAAATCGGCAATTCCAGTCGCATGGTTAGCTCAATATTTGGCATTCCTGTTCAGGCGAACAAAGCTATCGTTGGTCAGAACGCCTTCAGGCACTCCTCTGGAATTCATCAGGATGCATATCTGAAGGAACGAACGACTTTCGAAATCATGGAACCGGATACCGTTGGCTGGCGCGGACAGGCGATTGTACTTGGCAAGCTTTCGGGTAGAGCGGGACTACGATCACGTCTGCGCGAACTCGGGTATGACCTGTCGGACGAGGAACTTGCCAATGTTTTCATAACGTTTAAGGACCTTGCTGATAATAAACGAGAAGTGACTGATATCGATCTTGAAGCTCTGATGTCGGAGCAGCACCGGAACGTGGATACTGACCGCACCTACAGGGTCGGATCAGTTCATGTTGTGTGCGGCAACGATACCGAACCCGAGGCGAAGGTCACGCTTGATTGCCCAGATGGTGAGTCACGGACTGTGGAATCGAAGGGTACTGGCCCGGTAGACGCCGTTTGCAAAGCGATAGATGAAGTCGTCGACCTCGATATCGAACTCACTGAGTTCGCGGTATCGGCGGTTACCGAAGGAATCGACTCGCTTGGCGAAGTGACCATCAGGGTTGCGAAAGACGGTTCGGTATATTCGGGACGTGGTTCCGACTCGGACATCGTCGTGGCATCGGCTAAGGCGTATATAAATGCCATTAACCGATTGATCACGATTGGCGTCCAGGATCGATCAGCTACAACTGGAACGGTGTAGTTAGACGATTTTGAATTGAAATATAAAAAGGCGGTCTCACGAAATTTTTGGGAGTGCCGTTTTTCCGTTACTATTTCTGCTTGCTTTAGCTAGGTGCGAGTCTGTGGCTCGCACTGTTTTTAGTTTTTTGGGGGATACGTGCACATGGCAAAGACCATGTTTGAGAAGATCTGGGAACAGCACATTGTTGCCGAGCCTGAAGACCAACCAGCTCTTATATATATCGATCTTCACCTCGTGCACGAAGTCACATCACCCCAGGCGTTCGAGGCCCTTCGGATAACCAACCGCAAGGTCCGACGCCCCGATCTCACGATCTCGACGGTCGACCATAACCTGCCGACCGACGACACCCGAAACGAAGTGATCAAAGATCCGATCGCTCGTGTTCAGGTCGACACTCTTCGTCAGAACTGTGAAGACACTGGTGTCGTGCTTTATGACATCGATTCAGAGGCACAGGGCATCGTCCATGTAATCGGTCCGGAACAGGGTTACACCCAACCCGGAATGACGATCGTCTGTGGCGACTCGCACACATCCACACACGGAGCGTTTGGGTCGCTGGCGTTTGGTATCGGTACTTCTGAAGTCGAGCATGTGCTTGCCACGCAGACTCTTCGCCAGGCGAAGCCGAAGACGATGGAAATTCGGTTCAATGGTGAGCTGAAGCAGGGTGTTACAGCGAAAGATATGATCCTGGCTGCTATCGGTAAAATGGGCACGGCTGGCGGAACTGGCTATGTTGTCGAGTACACAGGCGGCGCTATCAAGAAGCTCGATATGGCAGGTCGGATGACCGTCTGCAATATGACAATCGAGGCTGGCGCTCGAGCCGGTCTGATTGCTCCTGATGACACAACATTCGACTGGATGCGTGGTCGTAAGTTTGTGCCTAAGGGTGATGATTTTGACGCTGTAGTCGCTGAATGGCGAGAACTCGCCAGTGATGACGACGCTGAGTATGATGAACTCCTCGAAATCGACTGCGATGAGTTGGAGCCATACGTGAGTTGGGGCACTAATCCCGGTCAGGTGGCACGGGTTACCGACAGCGTGCCTTCACCGGACGACTATGAAGACCCAGCCGATGTTTCTTCCGCTGAACGAGCGCTTGAGTACATGGGTCTTTCTGGGGGCACTGCGATCGAGGATATCGAAATCGATCGAGTATTTATCGGCTCGTGCACCAACGCACGGATCGAAGATCTTCGGTCGGCATCGCAGATCGTCAAAGGCCACATGATTGCCTCGACGGTTCGAGCGCAGATCATGCCGGGTTCGACGCTCACCAAGCTGCAGGCTGAAAAAGAAGGCCTCGACGAAATATTCAAGGGAGCTGGGTTTGAGTGGCGCGAGTCGGGTTGTTCGATGTGTCTGGGTATGAACCCCGACATTCTCGTACCGGGTGAGCGATGCGCATCAACATCCAACCGAAACTTTGAAGGTCGACAGGGTAAGGGCGGTCGTACACACCTTGTAAGCCCTGAAATGGCAGCAGCAGCAGCTATAGAGGGTCATTTCGTGGACGTTAGGGACTGGGATAGCGAGTAACAACTGCGGCAGCAGTGGATTCTGCCAGTTGCACTCTGAAGGTGTAGCAAATGACCGGAAAAGGACCGTTGAGTTACGATCCCCGGCCGCCGAAAGAACGGCGAGTCGGTGGTGGAGACTCGTCCAAGAAAGGCCGACGCACCAGAAGCACCAACGAAGGTTCTGGCGCCGGTGGTGGTGGCATAATGCGCCTTCTCATGGGGCGTTCCGAAATAGATCGTGCCAAAGCCCAGCGTTATGAACCGTACAGCTACGAGTCGAACAGAACCCAGCTCAAATGGGTCACTGTGGCGTTACTCATTTGGGTTGTAGTTGCCCTTGTGCTCGCATGGCAAGACCGATCAACGGTCAATTACTTGAGTGACTTGCGTGATCAAGGTATGGTCAGTGTTCCGCCAACGCAACAGTCAACCCAGCGCGATATCTCATCGATATTGAGCTTCGCTGAAGCCGAAGGCATCGGATGTAACACTGAAGACGACATTATTTCGCTGTCGCCCGAGTGCGCCCGTCTGATGGATGTTCAGGACGAGTACACGGCGGTCAAAGATACCGGAGCGATGCTGGTAGTTCTGCTGATGGCAGTGCTGCTTGCCAACATGTTTGCATTCGGGTCGTTCACACACCGAGCCAGTCGAAACGTACTCGCTCTGAACAATTCAAGTCAGGGATTCACGCCTGAGAAGGCTGTTCTCTGGTTCTTCATACCTGTATTCAATCTGTTCAAACCTTGGCAAGTGTTCAAAGAATTGTTCCGAGGCAGCGATCCCGCTGTGACAATTCGCGATGAATTGGCTTGGAAAACAGAAGGTACAGTTTCAGCGCGTGTTCACATCTGGGCGGCGGTTTTCGTGGGTGTATTTTTCTTCAATCCTAGAACAATCGGATGGTTCTGGTACTCAATTCGCGAGACCATCGATGACGTAATCGTTGCACATCAACGTCTGATAATTGCCGACATACTGTTGGCACTTCTGGGTGTCGCAGCGATCTTCGTTGCTATCGAATTGCACAGACGGCAGGAAGCACGGCACGCCAAGGTCGGTGTGATTACCGTTACGCCACCCCCTCCTGTGGATTCCCTCGAAGAGGCTCTAAAAGAGGGGATCAGACGCAAAGAACTCGAAAACAGGCGAGCTCGGTCAAAACGCAACGATTCGAGCAGTAAATCTAAATAACCGACCAGCACCGATATATTCAAACAGAAAGAAATCACCAGAAAGGCTAAGGCAATAAGTTGGAAAAGTTCAATAAACTGACAAGCATAGTTGCACCGCTCGATCGAGCCAACGTGGATACCGATCAGATAATTCCGAAGCAGTTCCTGAAACGAATCGAGCGAACTGGATTCGGTGAATTTGCTTTCTTCGACTGGCGTTACCTCGAAGATGGCGTGCCCAACCCCGACTTCATTCTTAACGAAGATCGTTACCAGGGAGCTAACGTCCTAGTTGGCGGTCGTAACTTTGGTTCAGGGTCGTCACGCGAACACGCTCCGTGGGCACTGAAGGAGATGGGATTTCAGGCAATCATTGCAACGAGCTTTGCCGATATCTTCCGCAACAACTGCATGCAGAACGGTCTTCTTCCAGTGATCCTGAGCGAATCGGAAGTCGACACGATCATGGCGCGAGCGCTTCGTGGTTCTGGTTACAGGGTGACTGTCGATCTCGAATCTCAGACAGTTACCGACGATCAGGGCTTGAGTGCCAGTTTCGACGTCGACCCCTTCCGAAAGAACTCGCTTCTTGAAGGATTAGACGATGTTGGAATCACGCTGTCCCTCGGCGAAGCCATCGACTCATTCGAGAAAAAACGCACCGCTCGTTGGTAGGTGTGGTGTCGGTTTAGCCCGCAAGTAAATTTAGTGGAGAGTGGACAGACGCACTGATAGACTCTCTAGGTTGGTTCTAAAGAATTCCTAGTTTCGAGAATCGAAAGCAGAGCCTATTAGATGGATGCACGTATCGCAGTTCTTGGCGGTGACGGTATTGGCCCGGAAGTCACAGCCGAATCAGTAAAAGTTCTCGGTGCTATTGAGCGTAGGTATGGACACGAATTTACGTATGTGACCGGTCTGGTCGGTGGTGCTGCTATCGACGCAACGGGCAGTGCACTTCCGACCGACACCATGAACATTGTTCTTGGGTCCGACGCTGTTCTGTTTGGTGCTGTTGGTGGTCCTAAGTGGGACGACCCACTCGCAATGATTCGACCCGAAGACGGGATTCTCGCCCTTCGCAAAGGACTCGGTCTCTTCGCCAACCTTCGACCCGCAAAGGTTTACGAGCAGATGATCGACGCTTCTCCGTTGCGAGCTGAACTGCTGGTCGATGTCGATTTCATCATCGTTCGTGAACTCACCGGTGGTCTTTACTTCGGCAAGCCGAAACGACGCTGGGAAAACTCCCGTGGTCGTCGAGCGGTCGACACACTCACCTATTCTGAAAAAGAGATCGAACGAGTAGTTCGTGTTGCATTCGAGCTGGCAATGGGTCGTAAGAAGCGAGTCCACTCCATCGACAAGATGAACGTGATGGAGTCTTCCCGACTCTGGCGCGAAGTTGCAACTGAGGTTGGCATTGATTACCCGGACGTTGAATTGATTCATATGCTTGCCGACAACGCAGCAATGCAGATCATCACCAACCCGGCTTCATTTGACGTAATCGTCGCCGAGAACACTTTTGGCGACATACTTTCCGACGAAGCAGCCGTTATCGGTGGCTCACTCGGAATGTTGCCATCCGCTTCATTGTCGTCGCTGCCTCCCAAGAACGGTCGACGTCGACGCGGCGGCAAGCCAGCGCTGTATGAGCCAATCCACGGCTCTGCACCCGATATTGTAGGCAAATCGCTTGCAAACCCTATGGCGTCGATCCTGAGTGCAGCGATGTTGCTTCGATTGTCATTCGGCCTGAATGACGAAGCTGATGCCATCGAAGGCGCAGTGGACTCGATTCTTTCTGAGGGTTATCGAACCAGCGATATCACTACCAACGGCGAGCGACCGCTTACGACCACTCAGGTCGGCGACATGATCACTGGTCTGATTGCGGGCTAAGCACTCTCTCCGTCTGACCTATTCAAATTCGGTGAACCGATCTCCCCAGAACTCGGTGTGCGGGTTGAAATCTTCTCATGCCCAGTAGTAAGACGATATGAACGGTGCTCGCTGCAGTAGTGCACTTAACGGTCCATCGGTTGCAACACCGATTTCGATGTCCCATGTCGAACCGGTTTCGGGTCTTTGACTTCTATTACGCCGACCGACTCAGACGACTCACCGAGTTCGAACGTGAGCTGATCTGGTACGTCCTGTGTTCTGGCCAGGCCCAGCTGAGGTGCCCGTAGGAAGACGTGGATTACCCGCGGACTCCTTGTCGGCGAATACCGCCACCGGGAACTTTCCGACGTTTTCGTTCACAACGCCTTCAAGAGCCGATGAAGCGAAGTAGAAACCTTTCGCAGCATCCCCCAACGAGACATCAATTACAAAGCGGTCGATCGGGACATTGCCGTTGTAGTTAAGAGTTGCTCGTTCATCAACGAGAATTCGTGTTTTCCTTTGCTGCTCAAGCCGTGATTTCTAGGGCACCAATTCAAACGATAGTAGTGTGAGCCGAGTTCCTGTTAAATCTCCTTTGATCACGGCTCGCCATGGCTGTGGCCAGATGCTCTGGGTCTCCAAGTCCCACCCCGTCATAGCGCTCTTAAACAGCGCGCTTTCGTTGCCGAAAGTGTGTTCACCCCGTCGATTCGCCGGTCATGCACGAGACCGGTGTAGGAAATCGGTCACCAGGTGACGAGAACGGGCGTGCACCTACATCGTCGTTGACCATTTCACGTGCTCTGAGTAGTCCGGTTGGGCAGGCATGAGCATCACCGTTTATCACCAGCCCATTGCGATTTCGTCGGGACTAAGTTGTGCGTTAGCGGGGGTAACAAATTTCGGAGTGTAGACGGGTTCGATGGCGTCTCTGGGCAGCTTGTCGCGCTCAGTAAAACCGAAATCAATAATATAGGGATCGAACTCGCGTATTTTCGGAGTGGGATTGATTGCCGCGAAGCTGTCGACGTCGAATTTGAGGGCTTCAATTGAATCTGAGACTACTGGTGGGTCCGCAGAACTGGAGCGTGATTCGGTTGATGAACAGGCGACTATTGTCGTTGCAAGCAGGACATTACTCAGAAACAGCACAGACCGTGCCGCAAACATCGATCTCATGCGGTTATTTTCTCTTTGATTCTGAGTTGCCATACCAGTTCGATGCGAAGAGCGTCAAAATGGTTGCTTGTCAGCGGATCTGAGTCTTCCAGATATCGCCTTTAGTCTGAATGAATTTTTCTCTTATTTCTGGTGCCTCCCCAGATTTCTCCTTCGTCGGAAAACGACTGGAGTCGAACCCGCTACGAGTCTTTCGCGGCCGACTCTGTTGCGAGGTCGACTTCGTGCGCTGCCAGCCATTCGGGATCGAGGTTGATGCCCAGACCCGGTCGGTCTGAAACATACAGATCGCCTTCTCGAATATCCAGAGGATGATCGATCATCACGTTGTACCCGGAGAGGTCGTACCTGCTGGTTTCAAGTTTGTAAAAGTTCGGAACGGTGAGCATCACCTGCGCGCCAGACATCACGTTGATTGGACCTGAAGCGTCATGCGGCGAGATTGGCACGTAGTACGCCTCCGCCATCGTGGCGATCTTCTTCAGTTCGGTCACGCCACCTGTCCAGGTGATATCAGGCATCACGTAGTCGGCAAGACCATTTTCGAAGATCGGAACAAATTCCCAGCGTGTGTGCAGCCGTTCACCGACCGAAATAAGCGGTGCGATCTGTTCTTTGACCTGTTTCAGTGCCTTCCAGCTTTCAGCAGGAACCGGCTCTTCGAACCAGAAAATGTCCCACTCCGCCATCTGATTGGCGAGTCGAACCGCAGTTGGAACGTTGTACATGCCATGAGCGTCGATGAGGATTTCTATGTCAGGACCAGCAGTTTCTCGGGCTGCGGCGAGGATATCCATCGCGATCGATTCTGCTTCCGCACTGATTTCGCCATCGAGGAACGTGTCGTTGCCGACGTGGAGGTTCGGCATCATCGGATCCATTTTGAACGCAAGATGCCCCGAGTCGACGATATCTTTGACCGGTTGAACGATCTCGTCCGGTGTCTTTGCACTCGGTGGATGGGTGTAGAGCGCAACTTTGTCCCGCACCGCACCGCCGAGTAGCTTGTAGATCGGTTGGTTAAGCGCCTTCCCCCGGATATCCCAAAGAGCGATATCGATTCCGCTGATGGCAGCTGAAGTCGCACCCCGGGTACCGACGTATGTCATGCCTCGGAATATCTTGTTCCAGATTCGCTCGATGTCCTCCGGATTCTCTCCGATCAACCAGCTTCCGATCTGATTCACGAACGCTGCGATCGCACCGTTGGCTACAGGGCCTGGGTAGGTCGTGATCTCACCCCAACCAGTAATTCCCTCATCGGTGTCGACCTGAATGAACACGAAAGTCCGATTTGTGCCTGCTCGAACTTCTGTACCTCCGGGATTGTTATCCCACGGTGTTTTCACAACCCATGATCGAGCGTTTGTAATCTTCAATGTTCGTTTCCAATCGATATTGTTGGTTGACACCATCCACTAGTGGTGCCAGGTCGATGCACCGCCGATTATCTGCCTGTTTTGGCTCCGGTCAACCTCAAATACGACTAACGGTTCCTTGACACCATCAAACGTCGGATTACAGTAGGCCGGGTTGCCAGTAAATCATCCGGCTCAGATCAGTCCTCCCAGAACATATGACGAAACAGATATCCGAATCCGATCTCCAGAATGCTCTACCTGACGTTGAGTCGGACCAGAAGCTAGCTGGCATAGTGAACGGTGCCACGATTCATCGAGATCAGTGGGGTATCCCGCACATCACCGCCGATAACGAGACCGACCTGTTCTTTGCACAGGGATTCGCAACAGCACAAGACCGTCTGTTCCAGATGGATTATGATCGATTGCGTTGTTTGGGTCGATCGGCTGAGCATTTGGGTGAACGTGGTGCGACGCAAGACAGGCTAATGCGTCGTCGATCGCTGAAGATCGTCTCGAAGCGCGATCTTGAGGTTTGCAGCCCGGAAGCTAAGGCGATGATCACCGCATACACAGCCGGCGTGAACGCCTTTATCGAATCCGCCGCTCCGTTGCCGGTCGAGTACCAACTCACCGACACAAAACCCGAAAAGTGGGAAGACTGGCACTGCATTCTCGTTTACAAGGTTCGAAACACGGCTGAGGGATCGTTTCAGGCAAAGCTCTGGCTGGCGAAACTCTCAGCCGAAATTGGACCCGAACGAACCGCTGCCATCTCGCCTGGGAGCCAGCCGGGTGCATTGATGACGGTTCCACCCGGCGCTGAATATTCTGGTCCGGTGCTGAACGCCATCGAAGAATTGACTAACGTCGTCAACGTCACTGAATCACTTAGAGAGACCGATGGCGGATCAAACGGATGGGCGATTTCGGGTGATCGCACAGAATCCGGCTTGCCTTTGGTGGCCGGTGATTCCCATCGCGGCCTCGAAGTACCAAATGTCTACTACCAGGTGCATTTACAGGGGCCTGGCTTTCAAACGTTAGGTCATTCAATTCCCGGCGTTCCCATGGCGATGCACTTCGCCCACAATGACTACGTTGGGTGGGGTATGACCCATGGCGGTGCCGATACTCAGGATCTATTCGTAGAGCAACTCCGTCGAGCGGAAAGCAAGGTTGAATATTTGTTCAAAGGCGAGTGGCTCGAAGCTGTTCGGTCGGTCGAGAAGATCAAAGTGCGGGATGGCGAGTCGAAAGAAGTAGAGATTGTCGAAACGCATCATGGTCCGATCATTTCTGGTAGTGTCGATTCAGGTTGGGGTGTTGCGATTTCAGATCCCGGCTCACGTGGTGGAACGAAGTGGGTAGATGCCGCTTATGGGGCAATGAAATCGCAATCGGCAGACGAACTGGAAACGGCGTTCGATACTTGGACTGATCGCGTCAACAACTATCCGTACGCTGATATTCATGGCAATTTTGGTTATCTCTTCAAGGGTCGGGTTCCTTCTCGTAGTGGTGTAAATGGTTGGGGACCCGTGCCGGGATGGACCGGCGAGTACGAATGGAACGGCTTCATTCCGAAAGCCGACCTGCCACGCTCGAAGAATCCCGACTGTGGTTGGATCGTGACATGTAACCAGCGAGTGGTCGGTGAGGACTACGAATACTATCTGACTCATCTTTATGGCACCGATTACCGTGCAAGGCGTATTCGTGATCGCATTGACGATCTGTCGGATCGCAAGGCGACCATCGCCGATATGTCATCTATCCACGCCGATACTGTTTCAATTCCTGCACAGGCACTTTGCAACGCGATTCTTGCGCTGACTGGGCTTGCTGGTGTCTATGCAAGTTCAGCCGGATTGCTTGCTCGATGGGATCACGATATGAAGGAGGATTCTGCGGCAGCGGCGGTATACGCAGCTTCGTCTCGTGAACTGAACAAACAACTTGCCATGGCCGGATATGGGTCGTTGGCAAACGGGGTGACCGGTAAGCAGGGTGACTCGGGTGCAGAGGATCAACTTCGTCGTCAGCTGAAACCCGATTTCATTCGCCGACTCGGCGATGGTTCACTGCCAGACGCCCCATACGGATTCGAAACTGGCGATCTCGTTGAGAACGCGTTCAAAGCCGGGATCGATTATCTCGTTGGGCGATTCGGTGACAAACCGGGTAAATGGCGATGGGGTGACCTTCACAAGACGGGGCACATACATCCGCTGACCGGAGCATTCCCTGGGTCGACTGAGCAATTGAACCCACCGAAGGTCGAAACGTCGGGCGACAGTGACGTTCCGTTTGCGAGCGGATCTCCAACTCCGGCCGAGTTTGCAATCAAGACGGGACCGATTAATCGATACATTCACGATCCTTCGAACTGGAGCAACGGTCGTTGGATCGTCCCGCTTGGATCGTCAGGGCATCCAGGCAGTCCACACTTCGCAGACCAGCAAGAGATGTGGGCAAAGATCGAAACCATCCCGCAATTGTGGGACTGGGCCGAGATCGCAAGCACCGCTGAAACAACCCAGCGACTGTTGCCTGTATAACTTTTCTCAGCACATCGACACGGTTGCGTAACGCATATTTCGGATATTGACGCCGTAAGTATTCACGCGATTACAAAAAAAGCGTGGCGAAAATACCCATTAAATCCACAGGATTGATCGAGCCTTGATGTAATCGGACCTGAAAACCAAGTAATGCGACGAAAAGCGTGGCGAATACAAGGATATACGTGCTAACTCGGGCATATAGCGTTGTAGTCAAGTGTTTACATGCCGTATATCGTCGCATTAAGTGATACCGTTGAACTTAGCCCCGGATGGATAATAACGAAATCCACTGGCAGGGCGCTAAGCGATACGGAATACGTTTAGTAGTTTTTTAAAGAGTGATCACAATGAACAATGTCATCCGTCTCGCAGTTAGGCGGTATGCCCATGCTTTCGGCACATGACTCGTGTCGCCAAAAGATCTGGACCAGGCCAGTTTGCTTGGAGACTAGGTCGCACGGCACAGCAGTACGGAACGAACAAGATTCGCCGTAGCTACCGATTTGGCTAAAACTTTTGTCTCATATTCCTGAGAGGAGGATCACAGGAATATGAGACAACTCTGTAGCGCACTTGCGCTCTTATATGGCGGAAATATCTAGTGCCACTGGCGTTCGTCTTCCACCGTTCGGATTCTGCGAGCTGGGAATGGTTTGTACGGATGTTGTGCCAGTTTTTTTTCGTCGATATCGATCCCCAAACCAGGTGCGGTTGGTAACTCGATATAGCTGTTGTGTGGGTCGAGGTAACCCGAACTGAAACTTCGGCAAACGTCCTCGACGTTGACGAAGTATTCGTAGATCAGGAAATTTGGCATGTTAGCCGATGCATGCACTCCGGCCGCCAACCCGATGGAAGTCGAGTTGTAGCCGTGCGGTGAAACGCCGATGTAGTGCGGTTGGGCCATGGCTGCGATCTGCGAAATTTCTAGGATCCCACCGGTGTTGCAGATATCAGGATTGATGATGTCGACAGCACGCTTGTCGAAAATCTCACGGAATCCGTTTCGAGTGTAGTGTGCCTCTCCGGTCACAACTGGGATGGTCGTGTTTTCTTTGACTTCCCGGATCGCATCGATGTTGTCGGGTGGACAGGGCTCTTCAAACCAGTACGGGTTGTACTGCTCCATCATCTTCGCTGTTCGAATGGCGTGATTCGGTGCGAGGCGACGATGTACCTCGACCAACAGATCTACGTCGGGTCCGACAGCTTCTCGTACCTTGCCGACCGTGTCGGCAGCTTTAACGAGCTCGTCCCGATTTGGATACTCGCGCCACGGTCCCGGGAACGGATCGAATTTCAGGGCGTTGAAGCCACGTTCTTCTACTAGAGTGGCAGCTGCTTGCGCCGTGTCATCTGCCGATCCTCTGCCCCAGCCGTTTGCGTAAACCCGAATGTGAGGCCGCACAGGTCCACCGATCAAGTTGTATATCGGTTGCTCGGTCGCTTTACCGACAATGTCCCACATGGCGATCTCGATGCCACTCAGTGCGCAATGCAGATCCATCGCCGCCCGTTTGTTAGCAAAATCCTCGTGGGCAATGTGCATAAAGTGGCGTATCTGGAACGGATCGCGATCAATCAGGTATCGAGCGAGTTGATCGACGTGGGCCTCGATCTGCGTATCCCGGTCGGCCTGAGAATAGGCTTCACCCCAACCGGTAATTCCAGCATCGGTCGAGAGCTTGATGTAGATGAAGTTCTTCCCGGCTCCCGGATGCCACTTGATGACTTCAATATCGCTGATCTTCAACGGGTCTACTCCAGAATCGTTATGCCGTGTACGTTCGTGTACAGCGGCATCATATACCCGGTGCGGGTGACTTGAAGGCTGGAAGCGGTGTTGCGAACTAAACGAACTTCACGAGGGCGCCACCGACGCCTTCGATTTCGATATTTACTTCGTCGCCGCGTTCAACCCATTGAGTTTCGACCACGCTGCCGAGCAGCACGATTTCGCCTGACTTGAGGTGCTGATCCCGTTCAGCAAGTGAGTTGGCGAGCCATGCGAGTGCTTCGTAGGGATGGCCTAGAATGTCGCCGGTTGTGCCTTCGCCAACCTGATTGCCGTTAATCGCCATGTGGCCGCGGGCAGTTGCCAGATCGGGGGCTTCTGCGACTGGTTTTGGCTGGCTCAAGACGATTCCGGAAGCGAAAAAATCGTCGGCGATCAAGGTGGGTGTATCGACTTGTTTATAGTCGGTCCAGCGGTCGTCGACGATTTCAATTGCGCCAAACAATGCCTGCACTGCCGAGGCTACCGTTTCGCGAGTGAAAGGCGTGCTGTCGGCTGCTGGTACGAGATCGTCGCCGATGAACGCTGCTATTTCGCATTCGACTCCGGGATGTGAAAAATTGTCGAACTGTGCTGAAACGGCGATGTAATTTGTGGCGGTGTTGTATATCCCACCGGCGCACGGATTATTGATACCCAGAAACTTTTGCATCACCGGCGTTGTGCAACCGATCTTGTAACCGACTCTTTTGCCATAACCAGCTTCATCGAGCAGGGCGTGTAGTTGTTTCTGAACCTGGTACGCCTCGGCTTCGTCGATGGGTCGGTACTCGTCAGGAAGTCCGTTGATTATCTGATTACGCACCCGAGTAAGGGCGAGGATTCCTGCTGATTGCTTTAGTTCTTCTTGGTTCATTAATTGGTGCGCTCGAATAGTTGGTGAGCTTGGCTGTAGTTTCGTTTGTTGTTCGAATATCGGGTTGCTGACGGGTAATGATTCTATGTCTGTACGTATAATCGCACAGCCGTTTGCATGCGTGTCGACGCGTGTTCATGAGTTTCCAGAAAACTATTTCCGACCAGATTCTATTGCCGATAAAAATTCAGCGCCGACTTTTGGCCGAACTTATCAACCATTCGCTTGAAGACGATCCCAACGAAAGTTGTGGTCTACTGCTGGGTACGGGTGACGACGCCGATGAGCTTCACCGAATGTCGAATATCGCGGACAAGCCGATCAGTCGATTCACGATGGATTCAGATGAGTTGCTCAAGGCGCAGGAGAAGGTGAATAAGACGAAGCGTGAGTTCGTGGCGATCTATCACTCGCACACGTTTACTCAGGGCTACCCTTCAAAGACCGACATCAAGAACGCCGTTGCCGTTGCGAGCATCGCCACTCGCCACGTGATCGTTTCATTGGTGGAAAAGACGCGCCCCGTGGTTCGGGCCTTTTCGATCAACGGGGATTCCGTGGTGACCGAGTTGGTTATCGAGACCGACGGAGAGCCGTACCGAGCTTCGGACTAAGTTTCTAGAGGAACCTCGCAACCTCCTCGTCTCGACCGCAGCGACAGCGGAGCGGAGAGATCTGTGACGTTGTGGTAGTTGGATCAACCTACGAGGAACATTCGTTTATGGTTCGAGCGCGCTGAGTGGCGCAGTCGACCGAAATTCCTCTGCTCCGAAAAACCTTACGAACCAGCCACGTCGTTCTGGAACAACCACCATTCGAATGAGTCTGTGAGGGCGAGCCAGCTAGCTTCGAGAATGTTTGTCGAGGCACCAACCGTGTACCAGACGTCCTTGTTATCAGCAGACTCGATTACTACTCGTACCGCTGCGCCAGTGCCAACACCCTCGTTGACGACTCGAACTTTGTAGTCGGTCAAGCGAATTGCACGCAGTTCCGGGTATGCGTCGGTGAGTCCTTTTCGAAGGGCTCCATCGAGTGCTCCAACTGGTCCATCGCCTTCGGCGGCGGTGTGTTGAATCTCATCGCCAACTCGCACTTTCACTGTCGCCTCGGAAAGCATCGGGTGCTCGGCACCGTCTTTCCTCCAGCCAGTTCCGAACGACGAGCGTCGACGGTTTTCGATCACAACCATGAAGTCGACCAGCTCAAACGGAGGTTCGTAGTTTGGCAGTGCGCGACGTAGAACGAGATCGAAAGAGGCGTTTGCTCCTTCGTACGAGAAACCCTTGGACTCCTGATCTTTCACATGTTGAACGATTCGTCGTGCATCGGCACCGTCGAGAACGGCTTCGAGTCCCATTTCTCGAATGCGGTGGATGATGTTGCCGCGTCCCGACAGTTCTGAGATGACCACGTCATTGGAGTTACCAACAAGCGACGGTTCGATGTGCTGGTACGCCTGAACTGACTTCTGGGTAGCAGCGGCGTGAAGTCCACCTTTGTGCGAGAACGCGCTCGAACCAACGAACGGCTGGAACTGGAACGGTGCACGGTTCACTCGCTCGGAAACGAAGTTGGAAACCTCGGTGAGAGTTGATAGTTGTTCGTCGGAAATAGCTTCAACGCCCATCTTCAGATTCAGATTGGCGATCATGCTGACCATGTTGGCGTTTCCAGTGCGTTCGCCGTAGCCGTTGATGCAGCCCTGTACCTGGTATGCCCCGGCGTCGACCGCCGCGATAGCCGAAGCGACCGCGGTGTCGGTGTCGTTGTGGGAGTGGATGCCGATCACGGATTCGTCGTCAAGTTCTTCCTTGATTTGCTTGACAACCTCCGCCACTTCGCTCGGGAGCGTGCCGCCATTCGTGTCACATACGATGAGTCGCTCGGCGCCGGACTCCATTGCGACCCTTAGGGTTTGGATGGAGTATCCGGGGTTCATTTTGTAGCCGTCGAAGAAGTGTTCGGCGTCGAAGAATACACGTCGCCCCTTTTCTTTCAGATATCGAACGGAATCGGCGATCATTGCAAGGTTTTCTTCGAGTGACGTCTCAAGGACTTCATGAACCTGGTATTCAGATGACTTTCCAACCAGTGTGAGTACTGGAGCGTCGGTGTCGAGCAGTGCCTTGAGCGTGGGATCGGAGTCGGCATCGATGTCGGCGCGACGGGTATTGCCAAACGCGGCGATCTGGGCATGCTTCAGATCGAGTGACTGCACGCGCTGGAAGTACTCGTCATCCTTGGGATTTGCGCCGGCGTATCCACCTTCGATCACGTCGATTCCGAGTTGATCGAGACGCTCCGTAATGGCGAGCTTGTCCTCTACAGAAAGTGAAATACCTTCCTGCTGGGTTCCGTCACGAAGGGTCGTGTCGTACAGCTCAACTTTTTTTGTCATGGCGCGCTCGAACTCCTAGTGTATGCGCTTGGCTATTCATTTTTTCTGAAATCGGTAGTGCCTGTAATCCCGAACGATTTTAGCCACAAAAAAACCCATCCCGGTAAGGGACGGGTCGAAAGACTCGCGGTACCACCCTCGTTTTCCGATTCGCCGGAAGCTGGTCGGAACACTCAGTAGGGCATAGTTGTTATGCCTCCGTGACTGATAACGGGTCACGAGCCCGATTGCACCTACTTGCTGAAGAAACACATCAAGCTTTCAGACAACGACTCAGGAGTGATTTTCGGTCGGATTTCAGGTGCCCGCTCTCACCGTACCGGGCTCGCTCAACCGCGTAGTTCCGAACTACTCGTCTCCGTAGCGCAGAACCGAAATTCTGCAACGCCTTACTCGCCAATGCTATCACCTACAGCCTCGAAACAAATAATCGTTGAACTTGCAAAGATTGGTTACGCAACTACAAACCCTATTAGCAGGCTCAGTCGATCATGCCTAAAATGTGCCGGTTATGGCCGTTATAAGTCACGGCTACCAGCTACTGAAGATGCTTGGAGCAATATTTGAGCGAGTTCGAGCGCAACGATCTGGGATTGGTCGATTACATCCACTGTGAATCGATCGGTGAACCGGGCCAGCGCATGTTCAATATCATGGCACGCAGCGAACGTGGTGAAACTGTTGTCTGGATGGAAAAGGAGCAATTGTTTCAGGTAGGCGTGTCGCTTCGGCAGTTCCTCGTAACCCGAGAATCAGCTCCTGATCCTGCGCCGTTCGATGTGCCTCCATTCGATTCACCTATGCCGATCCACGTCGAATTCAAGACGGGTGAAATGTCGCTTCGGCACGATCCTGCATCCGATGTGTTCACACTTGTTGCCAGTGATATCCCGCAGGAGGAAACCGGTCCCGAACCATTAGCTGAAATAACATTCAGCTTCCAGCGTGATCAGGCGGAAGAAATTTCCAAACGATCGCTGACTGTCGTCGCAGCGGGTCGTAAGGCGTGCCCACTTTGCGAAGCACCACTGAATCCCGGTGAGAACCACTTCTGTGCGAAGGTAAACGGTTACAACCCAACTGAAAACCCGATGGACGCTGAGCATTCGTGAGTACCGAATCGTCTGAAGAGCAGGGCGCTGAAACGGCTGCTGGAAACGTTTTACTCCAGCGACTTTCGGAATGGCCGATAACCGGGATTTGCCTGCATCCAGACGGTTCGAACTACGTTTTTGTTGTTCGCTTGACCGATCCCGAGAAGTACGACGAAGCTGATTCAGGGGACGAAGAATCCGAATCAGGATCGGAAATCGATGAATCGGCTTCGATTTATGGCATATATAAGCCCAAATCTGGCGAACGGCCGCTGCGGGATTTTCCGGGTGGGACTCTGCACTACCGGGAACGTGCGGCGTACCTAGTGTCGCAAGAACTCGGGTGGCCACGCATCCCGCCAACCGTGATTCGATCAGGCCCGCACGGTGAAGGTAGTGTGCAGTTGTTCATCGATACAGCGGCAAAGTCTGACGAGGACGAGCCAGATAATTTTTTCTCTTTACGAGAAGACCGGCTTGACGACTTTCGAGATATGGCGATGTTCGATGCGCTTGTTCACAACGCCGATCGCAAGGGCGGATCGTGCATCGTTTCAGACGATGGACACCTGTGGGCGATCGACCACGGGCTTACGTTCAATCAGTTGGCTCATCGAAGAACCGTGATGTTCGAATTCAACGGTACCGAATATCCCACCGAGTTGCTTTTAGACGTGGAGGCCTTGGTTGTTGTTGTTGAGTCGGAATCTGTGTTGCGGCGCGAGTTGCTTTCATTGCTGGATATCTCGGAAGTGGACGAATTAGTGACACGCGCCAGAAAGATGGTTGAGGTTCGAAGTTATCCTGTGCTCGATCCTGATCGCAATGTTCCCTGGCCAATGGTCTGAATAGCCGAGATACCTGATAACAACATGACCCTGTCACTCTCAAAAAAAGAAGCAAAGCGAATCGCCATACGCGCACAGGGGCTTTCGGGCCAACGACCTACAAAACAGATCGAAATCGATGATGTGCATAGGTCGATTCGAGCTATGGGGCTACTTCAGATCGACTCGGTTAATGTTTGCGTGCGATCGCACTACATGCCGTTGTTTTCTCGATTAGGTGTCTACGATCAGGATCTTCTCGATCGGCTGGCATACGAGGAGAAAGCCGTATTCGAAACGTGGGCACATGCTGCCTGTTTCGTACCGGTTGAAGATCATCGACTGTTCCGACAGAGGATGGCAGCGCATGTTCCCCGGAACCGTACTGCTCGACTGATGGAGGAGCGACCAGGTTATCTGGAAGAAGTATTGGAACAGGTACGTGTTCGTGGTGAACTGACGGCTTCAGACGTCGACGGTGCAGGAAAACGGAGCGGTTCCTGGTGGAGCTACACGTCGGGCAAGATCGCCATGGAGTGGCATTTCTCGACCGGAAAACTATCGGTTGGTAACCGTAAGAACTTCGCTCGGTATTACGATCTCACTGAGCGAGTAGTTGCCGAGGAGCATTTGAACGACTCAACTCCTACCACGGAGGAGGCGCACCGGGAGATGATGCGGTTGGCTGTACAGGCTCACGGTATCGGTACAGTCGAAGATATTGCTGACTACTACCACCTGAGGAACGGACAGGCTGAGGCGCGCCTCGATGAGTTGGTGGAGAGCGAAGATGTTCAGTTGGTGAGTGTCGAGGGCTGGGATGAGCCGACGTTCGCTCCGCCTACGATTGAGTCGACCGAGCCTACGTCAGCACGGGCTCTACTGACACCGTTTGATCCGCTGGTCTGGAATCGAGATCGCATCGAACGAATCTTCGATTTCTTCTATCGAATCGAAATTTACGTCCCCGAGAAAAAACGGCAATACGGGTATTACGTTTATCCGTTTGTTCTGGGTGAGGATCTGGTCGCTCGGCTCGATCTGAAAGCTGACCGCCAGAAGAGCGTACTTCGTGTGAAAGGCGCGTTTGCCCAGACCGGACATGATCACGAATACGTCGCAGCGAATCTCGCCGATGAGTTACGCCTAATGGCCGAATGGCTTGGCCTGAAGCGAGTTGTCGCCGGACGCAAAGGCGATCTGATTCCGGCGTTGAGAGCCGCGTTAAGACGCTAACCTCCCTCCAGATACATTACGCAAACATGTTATTGGGGTCGGTCCAGACGTTTAGGTCGACTTCGTTCGCCATTTGCTCGAAAGCCTCGATTGTGTATTTGTGAGAGTACTC